>Ga0209006_10000021_pt1 | contig 156898 bp, 125 predicted proteins | sample JacPin_JW_Ref_O2_FD_188567 | JGI IMG/M metagenome (GOLD analysis project Ga0209006, IMG submission 188567) | Forest soil microbial communities from Algoma, Ontario, Canada - Jack Pine, Ontario site 1_JW_Ref_O2 (SPAdes) (version 2) | ecosystem: Environmental > Terrestrial > Soil > Boreal... | reverse complement strand
ATGGTTCGCACGAACTCCGCCGCTTCCAGCAGCGAGTCGGGCGTGCCGGTATCGAACCACGCATAGCCGCGGCCCATGCGTTCCACGCTCAATTGTCCGCGCTCGAGATAGACGCGGTTCAGATCAGTGATTTCCAACTCACCGCGCGCGGAAGGCCTCAGCCCCGCCGCGATCTCAGGCGCCTGACTATCGTAGAAGTAGAGCCCGGTTATGGCCCAATGGGATTGCGGAACCGCTGGTTTTTCCTCGATGGAAGCAGCGCGTCCCGCCGCGTCAAACGCTACGACGCCGTAACGCTCGGGATCAGGCACATGATAAGCAAAAACGCTGGCGCCAATCCGCCGCGCCGTCGCGGCCCGCAAAAGACCGGATAGGCCGTGGCCGTGAAAGATATTGTCGCCAAGCACCAGAACCGATGGCTGACCGGCGAGAAATGCGGCGCCGATTATAAAAGCCTGCGCCAGGCCGTCCGGTCTTGGTTGTTCGGCGTAGGAAAGCGAAATGCCCCATTGCGATCCGTCGCCGAGCAAGCGCTGAAACAGCGGCAAATCGGTCGGCGTCGAGATCAGGAGAATTTCGCGTACGCCGGCCAGCATCAGTGTGCTCAGCGGATAGTAGATCATCGGCTTGTCATAGATGGGCAAGAGCTGCTTCGAGATGACTTGAGTCATCGGATGCAAGCGCGTGCCGGCGCCGCCCGCCAAAATAATGCCCTTCATCGCTCAAGCCTTTCGGTTTCCGCCGAATGGACCAATCGTTGGACGCAGTCTTGCGCCGCGCTGCGCCATTCCGGCAAGGCGAGGCCGAAGACGCGCTGCAGTTTGCCAACGTCCAGACGGGAATTGGCTGGCCGCGCCGCCGGCGTCCGATATTGTGCGGTTGCGATGGGATTCACTTTGACGGGCGCGCGTCCCAGCGCGGCCGCTCGCGAGAAGATGGCTTCGGCGAACCCGGCCCAGGTCGTGTAGCTCGACCCCGTTACGTGAAAAGTGCCGAACAGGCTCACGTTTCCGGGCTCCGCGACGAGCCGGCGCGCGATCGCGATCAGCGCGTCGGCGATGTCGAGCGCGCCGGTCGGCGCTCCCCACTGGTCCGCCACGACATCGACCTCATCGCGGGTCAGTCCTAGTCGCAACATGGTCTTGAGAAAATTATGTCCGAAAGGGCTGTAGACCCAGGCGGTGCGCGCTATCACGTGACAGGGATTCGTCGCAGCGACCCAATATTCGCCGGCAAGTTTTGAGCGTCCATAAGCGCTTGCCGGTGCGACTGGATCCTCTTCGCGATAAGCTCGGTCAAGCAAGCCGTCGAAGACGTAGTCGGTCGAAATCTGCACGACAGGGCGCCCGATCTTCGCCGCAGCGGCCGCAACTGCGCGCGCCCCGTCGCCGTTCACACGCAAGGCGAGTTCGGGCTCGGACTCAGCTCTGTCCACTGCGGTATAAGCGGCGGCGTTGATGACAACGTCGCCGCTCGCGGACTCGATCGCCTGCGCGATTGCGCCAGGCTCGAGAAGATCGACCTCCGGGCGGGCAAGGCAGATAATCTCGACGCCGGCGCTCCGGCAGCGCTCGATCAATGATTGGGCGAGTTGACCGTCGCGGCCGGTCACGACGAGCCTCATGAGCCGCCGCTCGTCATTCAAAAATCGTCCCAAGATCGCGCAGCAAAGGATGCCTGCGGTCTTTTTCGGACGTGATGACGCGCTCCTTCGGCGCTGGCCATGCGATGCCCAGGGCTTCGTCGTCCCAAGCCAAGCCCCTGTCATGCGCCGCCGAATAATAATTCGTGACTTTGTAGAGAACCTCGGTATCGGGCTCAAGCGTGTAAAATCCATGCGCGAAACCGATCGGGATGAGAAGCTGCCGCCAATTGGCTGCGGAAAGTTCGACCGTGAAATGCTGGCCGAAGGTCGGCGACGAGGCCCTCAAATCGACGGTGGCGTCGAAAATCGCGCCACGGATGACGCGCACAAGCTTGTCCTGCGCAAAGGGCGGCGATTGAAAATGCAATCCGCGCATCGTGCCCGACTGCGCCGACAAAGACTGGTTGTCCTGCACAAATTCCAGATCAATGCCAGCCGCGGCGAAGGCCTGGCGACTATAAGTCTCGGAAAAGAAGCCCCGATGGTCGCCCAGCTTTCGCGGGGTGATGATCTTAACGCCGGCCAATGCTGTCTCTTCGACAACCATACAACCTCCTTAAGACGGCAAGCGCCCCTGCGAGGGCGGGCAAGAGGGCGTGAGCGGCGCTTTAAACCGCGATTCCCAATCGCTGACCCTGGTAAGCGCCGGTGCGGATCGCTTGCCACCATGAGCGGTTGTCGAGATACCAGCGAACCGTTTTGCGCAAGCCGGACTCAAAAGACTCACGTGGGCGCCAATTCAACTCCGCCTGTATTTTGGAGCAATCGATCGCATAGCGCAGGTCGTGGCCGGGGCGGTCGTCAACATAGGTTATGAGACCCCGCCGGGAGCTCTGGCCAGCCTCGAAAGCCATTTCATCGACGAGATCGCAAATCATGTTCACCACGTCGATATTGCGCCGCTCGCTCGAGCCGCCGACATTATAGCACTGACCCACGCCGCCTTTTTCGATCACTAACAGCAGCGCTTCTACGTGATCGTCGACGAAGAGCCAGTCACGAACGTTTTCACCCTTGCCGTAAACGGGCAACGGCCTGCGCTCTAGCGCATTCAAGATCATCAAGGGGATCAATTTTTCGGGAAAATGATAGGGCCCGTAGTTGTTGGAGCAATTGGTTGCAATTGTCGGCAGTCCGTAAGTGTGACGCCAGGCGCGAACCAGATGATCCGACCCGGCCTTTGAAGCCGAGTAAGGCGAGTTCGGCGCGTAGGGCGTGTCTTCACGAAAAAGCCCCTCAGATCCGAGCGAGCCGAAAACCTCGTCGGTCGAGATGTGATGGAAACGGAAATTGTCGCGCTCGGACCCGCTCAGACCACGCCAATATTCGTGCGCCGCATGGAGCATCACATAGGTGCCGACGACATTCGTTTGGACAAAAGCGCCGGGTCCCTCGATGGAGCGGTCGACGTGGCTCTCGGCCGCCAAATGCATCACCACATCCGGCCGGAAACTCTGAAAGGCGTTGGCCACCGCCGCGGCGTCGCATATATCGCCTTTAACGAACTTAAAGCGCGGGTTCCGCGCGACCGGCGCCAGCGAAGCCAAATTGCCCGCATAGGTCAGCTTGTCATAGACGCATACAATATGCGCCGTTTCGCCAATAACGCGGCGAATGATCGCAGATCCGATGAACCCTGCGCCTCCCGTCACCAGAATTCTTTTCGGCTGGGTCAGTTGAATCATACAAACGCCCTTGCGATATGCAGTCCTGAAGGCCCGATGCTTTTACTGACGCGACGGGAGTTTGGCAATTGCCTACTGACCTGGTCGCGATAGGCGGCTCGATTTGAATCTTAGTGACTACACGCCGCGGCGCTGCGGTTGAGGCGACCGGCGAAGCTGCCTGGATTGCGAAGCCCGCCACATCACGACCTCCGAGGCGGGCGCCTGTTAGCCCAAGGATGAATGCTTAGGCAACGTATTGCAATGGCGGCGCTACTCTTCGATGACGATCTCTATGTCTTTCGGTATGTAGAAAAGCTCTCCGCTGCAGAGCGCGTCGCGGAGCTTCGAGTTGAAGCCGCCGCAACAGCGAAAAGGGCCCTCGAAGCAATATCGATCGGCGCCCAATAGTCGAAGGCGACAATAACGCTCAAATTATCTTACAGGTGACGGTAGTGGGTTGGCTAAGCCAATATGCGAATCTTGGCCTGGACGTGAGCCAAAGAGCGAATGCGGTTCACGCGCTCCGTGCTGACCGCAGCTTCCGCCTCGGCCAACCTCTATGTCCATTGTCAATCAGGACCGGCGGCGGAGCGGCGTTCCCCTTTTGGGCGCGCGCCATTTTGTTGACGGCCCGCGATCATCGTTGGAGGCGCATTCCAACCCGGGCCTTTATGACCAGAGCGCCGACTATGAAGCTTTCTTCGAGGGAGGCAGCGCCGGAACAGATCTATCGGGAATGGATCGCAGCATCGCGACCATCCGATCGGCGCCAACTCCGGACTCGACAAGCTGCTGCGCCGCTTTGAGGATGAAAGCAATCATCATCGTTTGGGGCAAGAGGGTACGGGAGAATCCATCCTGCGACTTCTTTCGCGCCCAGCCGTTCGATATAGCGGTGGTGCGTGCAGCCGATGCCGCGCATCCTAGCTCCTCGCCAAGTTCTTGATCGGTTAGCCAAAGCTGAGCCATATGTGTGATCTCGGATGTTACGGCGAGGATAGCGTTCGTTGGCAGGCGACGGGTTTCTGAAACGCGCCGGAAACCTGCCATGAGAGCGTTAAATGTTTATTCTCGCGGCGACCCGACCTAGTACTACGGTTTCATTTTCATGAATGGCGATTTGGCGCGGCGTTTTCGATAGTGGGCGCGTCTTGTTTCGGCTTGGCGATGGCGCCGCCGGAACGACCAATGCCAATGAAAGCTCGCATCGACGGGGAGGTGGGCCAGCAAATGGGCGATAAGCATTCGCAGTTCCTGCACGCTGACGGCGACCAAAAGCGCCGTTTCGAGCATGCGGCCGGCCTCGAAGCAGCATGACGCATCCGCAGTGTGGCCGAGTTTGGTGGAAGCGCGCGATCGCAAATCGCCGACGAGCGCTAAAAGCGCCGTCGCTTCGCCTCCCTCGATGCGGTGCAGTCGAGACTTCTAATTGCCTGGCAATCGGACTGGGGACTTAGCCTGAATGGTGTCCGCCCTCACAGCATCTGGAACCAGACTTCGACTGGCGTCCCGGCTGGCAGGCCATTCAGATGAGCGCTCAAGTGCGTGCGAAAAATTTCGCGGTCGGCTGACGGCCGAGGAAGAGGCGGTGGCCTATTTCGTGAGGTCCCATATCGCCCATGCAAGCGCGATCAGGCAAAACCAAATGATCAACCCGCCTATGGCGCCGTTGATCACCCCTAAAAAGAACCGGCTACCGGCTTCATATCCCGCAACGTCAGGAGGCTCGTAATCATGGTTATGCGCGTTCATGGCGAGCGCCTGATTCAGGCTGAAACGCTCCTGGTCTTGCGAAGCAAGCGAATCAGCCTCCGACTGTAAGACTGTCCCAACCACCGCCGTTCGGCAAGCCCTGAAAATACCAGACCCCATGCTCGCCGTCAGAGACGCCTGGGCGCGTCAATATCCGCAGGGGTTCCTGCCTCGCCATGGCTGCGTATGTGCCGGCAAGAAGGGTTGGACGCAAGCCTTATCGGCGTTGGTTGACGACACTTCGCTTCGACCATCCCGCGGTGCAACCGGTGCGCCCGGATTATATCCATTGCGTTCATGACGCCGAAGCGCGGGTAGGTCAGTTGAGAAGACAGATCGCGGAGCGCGCGCCCAGTTGGTCGATGGCGCCGGTTGTCGCGGCGTTGCGAGCGATGCGCGGGACTGTGTTCTTGGTCGCCGAAGAAGTTGGCGATTTCTCGCGCTTTGCGAGTCCCGTCAATTGATGGCGTTTCTGGCGCCGGCGCGATCAGAGCATTCGAGTGGCGCATGAGCCAGGCGGAGCGCGGCATGAGCTCACGCGACGATGGCAGATTCTCAATCGAGCGAACCCTTCAACAACTGTCGGCTTTGAAGCTGACGCGTTCCTCTTTGCTTGGCTGCAATGCAAAGCGGCGACCCGTCATTCGACGTAGGTCGCTTCGGTAGATGAAGCCGATCGCCAGAAGATAGGTTAGGCCGCCGGCGATCGTCTCCAACGCCAGCCCGAACCGGGTATCGGGCCAGGGGACGATCGCGAGCGTCGCGATCATCAGGGCGGTTGCGACGGTAATTCGGGTGAAATGTCCCATCGCGAACGGCATTGCGAAACGCCCAAGGGCCAGAACGAATGTCAAAATGGCGGCCAGCACATGGCCTAAAAGGCAGCCCGCGCACGCGCCAACCAGGCCGCCCGCGAAAAATCCCGCCACGCATAGCGGAAGCGTAAGCAGCGCCTCAAGTCCGTACACCATGAACACGACGTCGGTCCGCTCCGCCAGAAGAAAGGCTTGATCGGCGTATTGGAGCCGCAGGACGCGCACCACGCCCGACAAAACGGCGATTGGCAGGACCGCCAGAGTGAGGCTTTGGAAGTCCGCCCCGATCAAGAGGTGAACTACCTTCTGATTGACCATTAACAATCCGGCGGTGATAGGGGCCAGCACTCCTATGAGCAGGGCTCCCGATTGGGCAAGTTGGGTGAGCGCGGCCTCGTGCGAATGCGTTATGGCGCGCTTCACCGCTAGTGGATAAGCAGCCGCCGTCACCAACATCGCGGCGGCGGCGGTCGCGCGCTGACCGAGATTCCAACCGACGGAAACGAGTCCGACGGCCGCGGCCCCATCGAATTCCTGGACAACCACTCGCAGACCATTGACGCTCAGCCAAACGAAAACTGCGGCGCCAAGCAAAGGCGCACCGTACCGCGCAGCGATCGAGAATATTTTGCGGTCAAGCCCGATGCTTATTCCGAGCCCCAGCATACGCCAGAGTATTGGCAACGCGATAGTCTGCGCTACGGTAAAGCCCAAGAGAACTGAGGTCGCGTTTTGTCGCCATAAGAAGACCGCGCCAAATCCAATAAAGCACCCCAGCACCGGTCCCGCAGTCTGAGCCAATGTATAAGCTCCGATGCGGCCCGACGCTCGCGCGCGTTCGGACAGATGCCCGGTGATTGAACGCGTCACGATGAAGATGACGGTAGCGGCTATCAATGGCGCATCATGCAACGCGTCGACCAGCGCCAGAGCGATGAGGGCGCCGAACACTTGCAGGATCGCGCTCCCCAACAGCACGATGTTCTCGGTCGGCTGGTACCTTGAAATTGAACCGTCTTTGACGTGAGAGGCTAAATACCTAATCGTATATTGCGACCACCAATAGAGGCAGACATACGAGATAAGTTCCTGAGCCGCGATAATCAGCGCCAATACGCCGTATTCCGATGGCGACAACCAGTGCGTCCAAAGCACCGCCGCAAGAAGTTGGATCGCGGGAGCCAAAAGCTGCGCGGGCAAATACAGCAATGTCTGGTAGATCAGCATTTGAGAGTCCCGCCGAGCCTGAAAGCAGTCAGCGGCTCATCTTCGACAATGGGGTGGTGACGCATACGCGAACTCCGACAACAGTCCTCCCCTTGCCAAATTCACCTGCTTTTTGGGGCAGCGCAGCTTCCACCGAGGTTGATAGCAATTCCGCGCCCTTTGTGCACGACCCCATTGGGAGTACCCCGCGCACGACCGCCCAGAGACTCGGGGCGAACAATGCGGAGACGCCCCTTGATCTCGCAGCCCGCGGCTGAGCGGTCGCCGACGTGAATGGTGCATTTGATTGATATGATTCACAAACGATTCATATCAATCACATTGTCCCCGGACGGACACTTAAGCCCTCGCCAACGCCAGTTCCTTGATGCGCGTGAGCGTCGTCGCCGGCAGGATGGCGTCGGTCGATATTTTCACATGGATGATCGCCGGCTTTTTTGCGGCGCGCGCGGCGGCGAAGGCGGCGGGGAAATCCTCGGTCTTTTCGACGGCGACGCCAAAGCCGCCGAAGGCGCGCGCGTAGGACGCAAAATCGGGATTGTGCAGATCGGTGGCGACGACCCGGCCGGGATATTCGCGCTCCTGATGCATGCGGATGGTGCCATAGCTCGCATTGTCGCAGACGATCACCACGATCGGCATGCCATATTGAACCGCGGTGGCGAATTCCTGGCCGTTCATCAGGAAATCGCCGTCGCCGTTGATCGACAGGACGAGGCTATCGGGATGGAGCCGTTGCATCGCCACCGCCGCCGGCACGCCATAACCCATCGAGGCGGAAGTCGGCGCGATATGGCTGGCGAAACGGCGGAATCGATAGAAGCGGTGAATCCACGAGGCGTAATTGCCGGCGCCATTGCACAGGATCGTATCGGGCGGCGCGTTGTCGCGCAGCCAGACCATCACCGCGCCAAGATTGACCGCGCCCGGCTGCGGCGTCGCGACCTCCGTCCAGGCGATGAAGTCCTGATGCGCCTCTTTCGTCTGCGCGGCCCAGCGGGGCGTTGCGCGCGGCTTAAGCGCATCGAGCGCGGCGGCGAAGGCGACCGGCGTCGCGTGGATCGACAAGCGCGCCTGATAGAGACGGCCGAATTCTTCGGCCGACGCATGGATATGAACGAGATCGGCGCGCGGGCCGGGGATTTCGAATAGGGTGAAGCCCTGCGAGGGAATCTCGCCGAGGCGGCCGCCAAGCAGGATCGGCAGGTCCGATTGTTTGATTCTTGCGATCAGCTTCGGGTTCGGGCCGATGCCGAGATCGCCGGCGTAGCAAGGATGCAGCGCATCGAACAGCGTGCCGCGCCGGTAACTCGTCGCCACCGGCAATTCGAATCTCTCCGCGAAACGCTGCACGGACTGGACAGCCGCCTGACTCCATCGCGTGCCGCCGACGATCAATATCGGCTGGCGCGCCTTGGCCAGCATAGTCTCGAACGCAGCCATATCGGCGGCGCCGGGAAAGGTTTCGACCGGCTCGCAGGCGCGCGCGTCAGGCCCGATCGCCGGTTCGGTCAGCATATCTTTTGGCAGGCTGACGACGACCGGGCCGGGGCGTCCCTCCATGGCGAGCTGGAAGGCGCGCGAGACGATCTCCGGCACGCGGGCGGCTTCGTCGATTTCCGTCGCCCATTTGGCGATGGCGCCGAAGAAAGCGCGGTAGTCGACTTCCTGGAAAGCGTCGCGATCGCGAAACGCGCGCTCGATCTGCCCGACGAACATCACCAGAGGCGTCGAATCGTGGCGCGCAATATGGATGCCGGGCGAGGCGTTGGTCGCGCCGGGGCCGCGGGTGACGAAACAGACGCCAGGCCGCCCGGTCGCCTTGCCCATCGCCTCGGCCATCATCGCCGCGCCCGCCTCGTTGCGGCAGACGGTGATGGTCACGTCGCGGTCGCGCAGCGCGTCAAGCGCGGCCAGATAGCTCTCGCCGGGAACGCAAAAAACATGGCGAACGCCATTGACGATCAATTGATCAACCAGCGCTTGCGCGGCGGTGCGCGGGCCGTTCGGCGCTTCCATATTGCCCAATCTCCCGTAAACGAACCTCAGCCGGATACCAGCTTCCCCAGGCGGAGATTGTCGCTTTCGACCGGCTTTTGCAATGTCGTCGTCGCTCAGGCGCTCGCAGTCAAGTCGGCGGCGTGGCGTCGGGGCCGGTTTCGCGTCGAAGCCGGAATCGCCGGCAACCGGGATAGGGTGCTCTTGTCTGGGCGTTTCGTGAGCGTCTCTCCTTGCAATCAAGACCAGCTTGAGAGCAGGCCGCGATTGAGCTCTGTCACGATGTCGGAGAATGAAGTTTCTACGATGGCTTGTTAACAAATCGTTAGCCATGACACAATCGATTGATGATATCCGAATCGATCGGGCGCGTTCGGACAGCGCGATGATCCCGGCGCTCGCTGTGTCGCCCAAGGCCATGAATGCCGATGCGATCCGCCTTGGAACGGGCACGCCAGGTCACGGCGGCCTGTCGAAAAGCGCGATCTCATGAAGGAAGCGTCAGATCAAGCGCCACCGACGGCGACAAGTCGACCTTGGCCGGACGCGCGAGCTATTGCCTACGGGGGCGCGGATGCGCGTATTGCTCGTTGAGGGCGATGGCGGAACGACGCCGAGCGTCGATCTGATGCTCGAAACTGAGAGTCTTAGCGTCTCAACGACTGACCCCGCTGATGCCGCTCAGCATTCGTTAGCGGCGTTGCGGGAGGCAGCGGCATTGGCGCTCTGCTCCCTAAGCCCTCCGATGACGGCTCGACGATGACGCCGATAGCTCCAAGCCGGCGTAGGCCACCTGGGGATCGCCACCCAGAGCGTGCCGTGCTGCGGAGCAAAGATGGCGCAGTTCGTTGCGGACGGCCGCGCTCTCAAACCAGGCTGCCGCTTCGGGATATTCCTTCCGAAGCGCGGCTTCGATGGTCCTATAATCTTGGTGCCAGCCGGAATGGGCCATGAGCCGAGCGATCCAAAGACAAGCTTCCCGCCTGCGCTCATCGACATCGAGCGGCGTCTTCAAATGGGGCAAAGTAAATGGGTATTGTTCCATAATTTCGGGCAAGTCCAGCCTGATCAGCCTCGTTACGGGACGGTCCAAATAAGCTGGAGCTCGCGCTGCAAACAGCGAGCCGCGACTGTCCGTTCACGGCGAGGCTGACTGCGCTTCGTCGCAGGCAGCGAAGCTTCCGCCAGACAAGACTGGCGACTGCATCGAGGTTGCTGGAAGGGGCCGCAAGCCACCGGTTCGCTGTCTTCGCCGCACAGACAAAATATTCAATCGCCGCCGGCGCGTCTGTCTTCGACCACCGCGGATTGTTGGGATTAAATCTCGATCACACTTGGCGCCAGCCTGATCGCGAGACGAGCGCGTGCAATTCACCATGATGGACAGTTAACCTTGAAACAGCACGGCAATTTTGGCTCTGTGGATACAACCGCGCAGTGTGGTCAATCCCGCCCGGCCAGGGCCGCCAGAGCAATCCCCCATGCCTCCGGCGGCCCAACCATCGGAGGAATCGCGTCAGATTGAGGAAGGCGAAATGAACGAGCGTCGAAAGGCGTCTCGTCATGACGTTTCGAAACGAAGACGCCGATAGTCGACCACCGTGCGACTTCCCGACCGCAGTCGTTTTTCTCGCGACGATCCCTGGTGGCGAAATTGCTCCGCCATCGTGATTGATGCCGGAGAACAGCGGCTGAATGAGCGCGCACAAGACCCCGTGGCGTCCGTATTTCGCACAGTGACCGATATTTGCCAATCGGGGCCGGCCGTTGTGCTCCAAGCTTGGCGTGCGCCATCGATGATGGGCGTCGCAAGTTTCCGACGGCCGGTTGGCTGCGATTTCGTGTGCAGACACTGGGAGGGTATTCCCGAAGCGCGGCGCACGCCACGCGCGACAATCAGCACAGTCCACGCAACAATAAGCCTTTCATTAAGAGAAACGGCCTTACTAGGAACGCAAGTTGAATTCGCGGCGCTGAGGAAGCGGATTGCGGCGAGAAGGCGGCCATAGGAGCAAGATTCCAGCTCAGAATCTTACTCAGTCGTCAGCCGAGATCACCAAGTTGAACGTGAACAAAGAGGAAGTGTCGATGCGAACCGAGAAGAGCAGAGGCGATGGGATGGCTCAACCAGATGGAGACGTCGCTGAACTCGCCGCCATGAAAGCCATATTGATGGCGATGATTGGAACGCAGGCAGCTTCATTGGGAAGCAAGGGCGCCCAAAACTTCCTCGATGCAACGCGTGCGGCGGCGCTGGAGGGGATTCGGACTGGCTCTTTCACGTCCGCTGAGGGCCCGGTGGATTTCGAGGCCGTTCGAGCTATTCGAGAGAGAACGTTGCAGTCGATCAACGAAGTCTTCGATCGCATTCATATAGAATTCTGACATGAGCGGGTGTTCGCCGACAATGATATTATTCCGCGGCTCGCTGCAAATGCTCAATCTTCCATAATGGGCCGTTTGGTTTCAGCCCCAGAGTGACCTCCGCGGCGCCGAGATTTTGCTTCTGTTCGTGGTCAGGCCTTCACGCGTAACCTGTGGGTGTGCTGTTTGGAATATCGAACAGTGCGTTCCGTATTCACTCCGGTTCAGTGAGGCGGCTGAATTTTGCCATCGCCGGCCCTTCGAGTCTTTGAATTGGGCGGACTTTTGGATAAAATGTATGCATAATGATGTCCCGCATGCTCGGGCCTTGAGGAAGGGTCCCAAAACCAAAGCGGCGGGTGCGGATCGTCTTGGGGAGGGCGTTATGATCGCTAAATATCTTGTTCGAGACTGCAGCGAAGGAGGCGCTGATATGTCCAGCGCGCCGGTTGAAGTATGTGCGCACGACGCATTAGAAGCCGCGAAAAAGGTGGTCGACCCGTCTATATTGCTCAGAGCCGCCGGACAACCCCGCGAACTTTGCGCTCGCGTTCGAGATGTCGCGAATCCGGGCGAAGAAACATTGTTTTACGGCGATCCCAATTCTTGATTCTGATTGATGCACTTTGGCGCTGGCGCACGACGCCTGCCCGTCGGCGACGCCGATAGCTCCAAACCGCCGTAGGCCAGTTGGGGATAGGCGCCCACGGCGTCGCGCGCTTCGGAGCAAAGACAGCGCAGCTCGTCGCGGACGGCGGCGTCCTCAAACCAAACTGCCCCTTTGGGATATTCCTTCCGGAGGGCGGCTTCGATGGTCTGATGATCTTCGTGCCAGCCCGAATGGGCCATGAGCCGCGCGGTCCAGAGGCAGCCCACACGCCTGCGCTCCTCCGCGTTGAGCGGCGTCTTCACATCGGGCAGAGTAAATGAGTATTGGTCCATAATTGCGGGCCAGTCCGGGGTGACGAGTGTCATTACGGGACGATCCAAATACACCGAAGCGCGCGCTGCAAAGGATGAGCCGCGATGGCGCGATGGCGGCTAGGGTGACTGATCATTCGAGGCGCTCCCCAATTGTGTAGGCCGCCCCGAGCGCTGCGCCGAACACCAGCCCAGCCCACCGAACGGGTGAGTCGAAGACGGAGAACGTCGCCGCCCCCAATGCTCCCCCAATCAGAACCCCAGCGAGCGTCCTGGCGACGACGAAAAACGCCCCAGACGACCAATATAGGCGCCGCATCCTGCTCGCGAGGGACCAGGGCGCGGCGCCGACCAAGACAGAGGGTCGGCGCAACGCTATTCGCGGCGAATCGAAGGGACGACTCGCTCGTGCGTTTTCATTTTGGGGCGGCGGCGGAACCAGCGACATGGCGACTCACCCGCTTCAAGCAAATCGGATCATCACTATCGCCAGGCTGGCAAAAAACGTCAGGACGAACAGAGCGTTGAATGAATTGCGGCTCGATGCGTGTTCCATTGAAACCCCCATCCCGGTGTCGGGATTGCCACGACCCCTCGGATGGGTCGGAGTTAGACCTATGTTGGCGGGAATGATGTGACGTTCACCACATTCGGGATATGAAGCGCTGCCACGCATCGCTCTGCGAAGATCTTTGCTCCAGTTTTGATACTTTCGGGTCTCGCCAGCATCGAAGACAAAATCAAGGGCCTCGGGCTCGGCGCCGACGATTGCGGCGAGTGGGCGCGCTGAGGCGCGCTCTAATCACCGCGCCCCGGCCCCCGAGGGATAGACCTTTCTTTCGAGTCTACGATTGATGAAATTTGGACGCCGGGGGGACCGACTGGCCGTTAACAGCCCAGATGGCCGCCTGGGTGCGATTGCTCACCCTGAGCTTACGAAGTAGCGCCTTGACGTGAACCTTGACGGCGGCTTCGGCGATACCGTACTCGCGCGCGATGGTTTTGTTCGGATCTCCGTTGACCAAGCCGCGCAATACGCATTGTTCCCGCGCCGAGAACCGCGGGGTGTAAACGCCTAAGGCTTCAGTAGCGATTTTGTTATTTTGCGTGACGGTGCTGTTCGAATGGTCTTCAAACGAATGGTTCAGCGGGCCCGGCTTTCCCATCGAAAGGTGCGGGCCGCGGATAAATGAAGCGTCGTTGTATACGGGCGAACCGTTCGAAACAATCACGCTTTTTTCGACTTCTCCTGCCGCTTCTTCCCCATTGCCGCGAAGGAGAAACGACAAGAACGCCGTGGGCACGATTGTCGCGCCAAGCGCCACCACTTGGAGGCCCTTGATGAACGTCTCGTGGCTGGGCTTGAGAAAATAGGCATCTACGCCTGACCGAAACGCAGCAACTATGTTTGCGTCGCTGAGTTGATCATGGGCGGCCAGGAGAGCGATGCGCGCGCCGGGCTGGCGCCGCCTGAACATCCTGACTTGTGAGACTATCGCATTTTGATCCGCGCCCACTTCGAGAACTAGCAGGATCCGCCGATCTTCCTCCGGGAGATCCGCCACGACCTCTTCCACGCTCGCCGCCGCGGCGGTGATGCAGAAATTTGCCGCGACGAGGATGCGACTGAGGCTCTCTCGAAGCAGCGGACCCGCACACACCACCGCCGCCGCCGCGAATTGCCTCGCGACGAACGCCTCACGACTATAGTTTTCTATCGGTTGTCTCCGACCGGCTGTGGGCGGCGCAGAAATGGGAAGCGGAGCCCCCGGCTTCCAACGCGCCTCAACCCCCGGCGCATACTTATTTCCAGAGGGAGTGCGAACGAGGGATTTATGCTGGTCGCCCCGCGGGGCAAGCTCAGCAATCGCGGGCAAGGGAACTGCCGCCTCAAATGCGGCGCCTCCCGCCTCCCGGAACGCAGCAATATCAGTTCTATGCCGCTCGCTCTGGCCTACGAAAGGGCGAAGATTTGTTGTGCGCACGATCATCTGATTTCTTTACCAATTCGCCGGGGACGTTGCCGGCAGGAGCAAAGCCTGGCGGAAAGCGCCTCAGTGTTTGAGGGCTCGCCGCCTGATGTCATTTGGAGACCAACTACTTGTCAGACCTAAACAATTTCTGGTCTCCGTAAGTGTGCTGCTTTGGCCGAAATGCGTTCTAACTCGGCACAGAAACGCGACGGCAAGCAGATTTATACTTGTATCATGCAAGATCGGGACCAGTAGACCCTGCCCCCTCAGGGCAGATCGGCACAAGCTTACCGGGTAGCGAATCGGCATCGCCCGCGCGCATGGTCCAAGGGCGACACATCCGCAGCCCCCGACGCCAAATGTCTCGCCGATCCTGGCGCCTGCCGCACGTCGATCACGATGACTTGAACGTGACGGAACAATGCATCGTCGGGTAAAATAAAGTTTAGATTGATAATACCAAAGTATCTGAAACCAATTCGATTTCCTCGCATTGTGTTGGTCGAGCTGAGATTCTCGACCAGGAGATCGAGCATGTTTCGTCCAATCGTTAAAACCGTTCTCATAGCGGCGACTGCTCTGGCGCTCGCGACGCCAGCGCCTGCTTTCGCGCGGGGCGGCGGCGGGGGCGGCGTTCGCTTTGGCGGCGGCGGGCACTTTGGCGGCAGATTCGTGGCACGCGGCTTTGGCCGTGGCGGATGGGGCTACGGCGGGGCCCTGGCGGCAGGCGCGGTTCTGGGTGGCGGATATTATGCCTATTGCAGCGGCGGCTATAATTACCCTTACCCGCCCTATGGCTACAACTACCCGTACCAGCGCTACGGTTACGGTTGCTACTGATTGCGAAGACGCGGATTGGAAACGCGCCCGCAGCGATCAAATGTACCCCTTCCGCGAGGAGGCGGTTGGGGGTGAACCGGGCCTCGGAAAACGTATGACTCACTTCGATCGTTCGAGGCTTATTTTTTCCCTTAGCAAACAGGAGAAGCAAATGCTTTCGCCAAGGACGATCGGGGTCGGGTTTATCGCTTCGATTATTGTGGCCGCACTGGCGCCAGCCGGGGTCGCCTCGGCGGCCACTCAAACGACCGCCGGCGCCAGGCTTCACGCGCGGCTGACGATGCAGCGCGCGCGCATCGAGACGCCCGCTTCGCGTCCGCGCGTTTCGCGTCTCGGACTGGAGGCGCTCGGGGTCACCCCCTCTTACGGTTATGGCGATGATTATCCTTCCCATGGAAGCGCCGCCTATCGCAATGACAGTGGCCCATCGCGGTTCGAGCCGCGCGGCGTTCCGGGCGAGGGACGCGTGGCGGCGGCTGACGAGGGGTTTTTCGGCTACCCCGCCCACCAAGGTTGGGTCTCCTACGAGCCCGTAGATGACACTTATGGCCGGCAGACGCCGGATTATGGTCCGGGCTATACCTATGCCGCTCCGGTCTCGCCTTACCGCTGGGCCTATAGTTCCGAAAACTTCCCCGGCACCGAATTCATGGGCGGCCGATAGTTCGTCGCGTTCGCCGGTCGTTTAATGTGCACGTTGGCGTGAGCCCCGCGGCCATGTTCGCAGTCGCCGAGACGACTGCGAAAGGGATGCGGTGTAGCGCGAAGCCCCGCTCGTCGCGGCGGCGTGCATGGCGCCTCCGAAAATCGTCATTTGGTCCGATTTAAAACATTCTTTACACGAACCGCGGCCCCGCTGGGAACACGGCGCCGTCATGCGCGTTTCCTGCAAAGCGACGTAAGGCCTTGAGGGATGTGTCATGAATAGCAAGATTAAGTCCGTGGCGGTTGCAGTGGTAGCGGCCGCCGCTCTTTCGTCGACTTCGTTTGCAGCCGGACAAAGGCCCGGCGGACATGCCGGTGGCGGCCATGGCGGTGGCGGTCATGGCGGTGGCGCTCACTTTGCGCGCGGCGGCGGCGGCCATGCGCATTTCGGCGGCGGTTTCCGCGGCGGCGGCTTTCACATGGGGGGCGGCCGTATGGGCGGCGCTCACCCGAATTTGGCTGCGCATCCCGCTTTTCGCTCTGTTCCGGCATTCGCAACGCAAAACAGAGCTCCGAATGTTTTCCACGCAGCTGCGCCCACGACGCTTGATGGACCGGCGGCTTCCGACAGGCGCGCTACCGAACGAACTGACGCCGTGCGCGGCGCCTTGCGCTCGAATGCGGTCGCCGGCGCATTGCATGACCGCGTTGGGCTTCACGATCCGAGCGCGCGCACCCATATCGCAGCCGATGCCGCGACTGCCGGGCTGACAAATCGGCGCGGCCAGGGGCGAGGGTGGTGGCGTCACGCCGACGGCGGTTATGGCTGGGTTGGGCCCGTATTCTGGCCGTTCGCCTATTACGACATGTACGACTACGCCTTATGGGGCGACAAACATGATGCATCGCTCTGGGACTATAACTACGGCGACATTTACGCCGGCTTGTTCGCGCCCTATGGCTATGACGCGCTTGCCGGCTATTTCCCGCAAGCGGCCGCCGCGGCGCCTGCTCCCGCTGGCGGCGCGCCGAACCAGGCGACTGAGCCGGTTGCGCAGATGTGCGGGGAGGAGGGCCACGATATCGCTGGTTTGCCGCTGGATAAGGTGCAAGCGGCCATTCAGCCCAGCGACGAACAGCGCGCCGCGCTCGACGACCTCGCCAACGCCTCGACCAAGGCCGCGCAGGATCTCGCCGCAGCCTGCCCGACGAGCCCGGCGCTGACCGCGCCAGGGCGGCTGGAAGCGATGGAGAAGCGCCTCGAAGCGATCGCGGCAGCCACGCAGACGATCAAGGGGCCCCTCGACCGTCTCTACGGCTTGTTGAGCGACGAACAGAAAGCGCGACTGACCGTCCTCGGGCAGGATCAGCGTCAGCAGCAAGGCGCCGCGCCCGACGTCAACAAAGACGCGCATGCGCTTTGTTCCGCGCAGCCGGATTTCACGCAATGGCCGTCGGGCCAGATCGAACAGAGACTTCATCCGACTGAAGCGCAAAAAGCAAGCCTCGAGGCTCTTCAGCAAGCCGCCAACAAGGCGTCAGATTCATTGAAAGCCTCCTGCGAACCAAACGACGCCTTGACGCCGCCGGCGCGGCTTGACGCCGCCGCCAGCCGTGTCGATAGCCTTTTGCAGGCTGAGAAATCCGTGGACGCTCCGCTCAAGGATTTCTACGCGACGCTGACCGACGAACAGAAGGCGCAGTTCGAATCGATTGGTCCCGAGCGAACGGCGCAAATGGCGCAGGCGAACGAACCGGCCGGAGGCGGCCGTATCGTCCACCGCCGGCATTGGCGAGGCTACGGCGGCCTGCAGGGCGTCATGCGCCATTTCTTTTCAATCCTTCGCTGACTTTGCTTTGAACCGAATCGTTCCGCGCAGCGATCTACGTGGGAGAGCCCCGGCGCCCCTGGGGGGCCGGGGCGACCATGGAACCATGGAAGGGTTGCGCGCGGCGCACGCATTCGGCCATATTTTGCCTTTGTGAAAGGCTTAGTCTCGATGCGACCGGCCGCCAAAGGCCGCAAGCGCGAGGAGAGACGCCGTGGCGGAGGACAGCTATCACAAGGACCGCATCGCCAATCGCCGGCTGCATCCCGAGACGCTGATGATGGGCTATGGCTATGCGCCGGGTCTTTCGGAAGGTTCGCTCAAGCCGCCAATCTTCCTGACATCGACCTTCGTCTTCGAGAACGCCCAGCAGGGCAAGGACTTCTTCGACCTGACGTCCGGGCGCCGTCAACCGCGGCCAGGCGAGAAATCCGGTCTGGTCTATTCGCGTTTCAACAATCCCAATCTCGAAATCCTCGAGGATCGGCTGGCGATCTGGGATCAGGCCGAGCGTTCGGCCGTCTTCGCCAGCGGCATGGCGGCGATTGCGACGACGCTGTTCGCCTTCCTCCAAGCAGGCGACGTCGTTCTGCACAGCCGGCCGCTCTACGGCGGCACGGAGACGTTGCTCAAAAACCAGATGGGCGCGTTCAGCATCGCTGCTTTCGGCTTTCCTGACGGCGTCAATATCGCCGAAATGCGCAATACTTCGGAAGCGGCGCGCGCCAAGGGCAGGGTCGGGTTGATCCTGGTGGAAACTCCAGCCAATCCGACCAATGGTCTGGTCGATCTTGCCGCCTGCGCGGAGATCGCCGACGAGCTGGAAAAGGCGCAGGGGTATCGACCGCCTGTTGTGGTGGATAATACGATGCTCGGCCCGATGTTCCAGACGCCGCTGAAATGCGGCGCCGATATTTCGTTGTGTTCGCTGACTAAATATGTCGGAGGCCACAGCGATCTGGTCGGCGGAAGCATCAGCGGCGCTGCCGGCCTGGTGAGGCGCGTCATGAGTTGGCGCAGCTCGATCGGCACCCAGCTCGATCCCAATTCATGCTGGATGCTGATGCGCTCGCTCGAAACGCTTGAAATTCGGGCGACGCGCTCGAATGAGAACGCAAGGTTCATCGCAGAATATCTCGCGGCTCATCCCAAAGTCGCCAAAGTGCATTATCTCGGCTTCCTCAAGGCGGGCGACCCGCGCAGAAGCGTGTTCGACCGGCAATGCACAGCCCCGGGCTCGACCTTCGCATTCGACGTAAAGGGCGGTCAGAAGGAAGCCTTCGCGCTGCTCGACAATCTCCAGATCATGAAACTGGCGGTCAGCCTGGGCGGTACGGAAACGCTGATCTCTCATCCCGCGTCGATGACGCATTCGGGGGTGGCGCGCGAATTGCGCGAGGAGATCGGGTTGACGGACGCGCTCATCCGTATTTCAATCGGCATCGAGAATGTAGAGGACCTGATCTCGGATCTCGCGCAGGGCCTCGAACATGTGTGAAGCACTTAATTCCGCGCGTCGAGCGCGCGGCTTCATTGGTCTCCTGGCGCTATGATCTCGCGATCGCCAGATGCGACTCGATCGCCGCATCGGCGAGCTTCAACCCGACGAGGGCCTCCGATAAATCCAGCGCCGGCGCGCACGCGCGATCGCATCACGAAGCCGATTTGCCGGCCTTTGCGCTCGAAATCGATCGTCGTGAAAGCGGGAGTCGGGCGCTTCGCCTGGCCGCCGCTCACTTTCGCCCCTTCATGGAGAGTGAGGAGGTGGCGGCCCGCGGCTGCGCGGCCGAGACGCGCCGCTCCATGTTCAGATGAACCGAACGGTGGAAGCGATGATGAAACGGTCGCGGTCGTTCTTGCCACGTAAACATTAGCTGATAAGGTAAGTCTAGAAGACGTCGAAACCTTTCCGCGGAGGACTTTAGCCTACATCCTCTGCGCGCTGGCGGCGCAAGCCCGGCGCCGCGGGCGTCCAGTCATTCGATGAGCGGAAAATCCGCATTCAACTCGGACGAGAACTTGCAATTCGGTCGTTGCTCGAACGAAATCTCAAGAGAGCCGAACTATGGAGGGGTGACAAATGAGTGGACGGAAAGAACAAGAATATATCTTGCAGGAAGCGAGCCTGCGCGAACTTGCGCGAGGACGCATCGACCGGCGCGAGTTTATGACGCGCAGCCTGATCGCGGGCCTTGGTCTCGCCGGCGTCGGCGCTGTCGCAAAATCGAGCGTTACGCCAGCCCTCGCCGCGGATCGTCCGCTGACCCCGACGTTCTATCAATGGATCCAGGACTTGCACCCCGGCATTCCGGCGGTGAACGCCAAGTTCCCCGGCATCAATTATCAGATCGCTCCCGTCGAGGGCTTCGGCATCGAGCGTTTCGTCGCCGAAGCCAAGAACGGCACGAGCTCCTGGGACGTCTATGTCGGACAGACGCCCTTCGTCGAAATGTCGGCCTTCGTGAAAGCCGACGTCATCGAACCCTGGGACAATTACATCCCGAAAGAAGTGATCGACGACATCATTCCCTCGATCCGCGAGGAATGTTCGATCAACGGCAAACTCTATAGCTGGCCGTTCTTTCTCGACGTCTGTGGAACCTCTTGGCATTCGGGGCTGACGACCAAGGCCGGCCTCCCCGACACGGCGCCGGCGACCTGGGACGATTTCCTCGCTGGAGCCAAGAAACTCGTCGATTCCAAGGCGTCGCCATGGGGCGCCACCTTCGACTGCCATGGCTGGCGCTCGCTGGCGCCGATCGCGCATAGCATGAGCACCAAGGTCTATACGCCGGAAGGCCTGTTCGACTTCACCAGCGAACCGGCCATCGAAGCGCTGAAGCTGATGAAGCAGATCATGGCGCTCGCCAACCCCGACATCCTGCTGGAGGGCGGCTCCGACGGCGGCGTGAACGGAACGACGGACGAACTCGCCTTCGCCTCCCAGCGCGTCGGCCTCTACTTCAAATATTTCAACGCGCCGCTGCGCATGGCGACGAGCTGGGACGATCCGAAACTCCTGCATTTGGGGCCGCTGCCGAAATTCGCCAATGGCGAAGGCTCGACTGTGTTCTGGACGACGGGAAGCGCCTTGTTCAAACATGGTCAGAACAAGGAAAAGGCAGCCGAATACATCAAGGCGCTGACCTACGACAAACAGATCTGGAAAGATTCGATCGTCGGCACCAAGACCGCCCATCCCGGGCAGTTGCCGCCTTACAAGTCCATCTATGCGGACTGGAACGCAAATAAGCCGGATTGGATGCCCGATTTTGTCGCGCTGGTCCGCGGTCAGCTCGACAAGGCCAAGGCGATCGACAACCATCTGTTCGGATTGCAGCAGTTCGTGATCGGCAAGCCGATCTGGGAAGCCTATCTCAAGGGCGACGAGCCGGATCCGAAGGTCGCGATGCAGAAAGTCGTCGCCGCCGTGCAGGCCGAGATGAAGAAGGGCTGATCGCGTTTCGAGGCACGCGCCGGGGCGAATGCTTCGCCGCGGCGCGCTCCTTGCATGAGCGGGCGCAATGCGCATCCCTTGGCCGCCGAGTTTCTCCTCCGATCTTTGCGCGTTCGATCGGCGCGGCGTTCCTTCGTTCGCGGCCTTTCGGCTCGCGCGCTTTGCGCTTGGTTGTGATTGGGCTCGCGCATGACACAGACCATTGCATCCGCTGAGGCGGGCGCGCCGGCGACAGCGGCGGGCGTCCGGTTCGCCTTGTTCCGGCAGGGCGTCGGCGGCTGGCTGTTCCTGGCGCCGGCGGTGGCTTTCTTCGTCGGCTATCAGGTCTGGCCGATCTTCCGCGTCCTGTGGCTGAGCTTCACCGACTACCAGGTGCTCTCCGACAAGCCGGCGCATTGGATCTGGTTCGCCAACTACATCCAGGCCTTCAGCGATCCCTTGATGTGGGCGAGCCTTGGGCGGGCGGCTTTGTTCACGATCATGTTCCTGCCGGGAACGATCATCCTGCCGCTGGCGCTGGCGCTGCTTGTCGACAAGGTCTCCAACCAGCGCCTGGCGACGCTCTACCGAGTCATATTATTGATCCCGGCGGTTATTCCGAGCACGCTGATCTTCGTGCTGTGGAAGTGGATGTACAATTACCAGGCCGGACCAATCAATCATTTTCTTGTCGACACCACCGGCCTGTTCTCCTTGCAGAACGCGCCGCAATGGCTCGGCGGCACGTCGCTGACGCTGCCCTCGATCGCCGCGATGGAAGTCTGGTGGGGCCTCGGCTACCACACGATCTTCTTCCTTGCCGGCCTCGCCGCGATCCCGAAAGATCTGCCGGACGCCGCGCGCATCGACGGCGCCACCGAATGGCAGGTGTTCTGGCATATCACGCGCCCGCAGCTCGCCCCGATCATGATGATCCTGGTCGTGTTGCGCTTCGGCACGGCGATGGCGGTGATCGACGAATATCTCATTTTCGGCGGCTTCAATCGCGCCTCGCCGACTTACACCTGGACGATCTTCATGTACGACCAGGCGTTCAAGACCGGCCTTTGGCGCCAGGGCTACGCCTCCGCCATCGGCATGATCGGCGCGGTCGCCATGCTTTGCGTCATGGTGCTCCTGCTGCGTATCTTCCGTCCGAAGGGTTGAGGCCGTGACGCTGCAAGCCGATCATCTCAGCGTTGCCGTCCCGCCCGAGAGACAAGGCTGGTTCGCGCGCAACCGCGCTTCGATCCTGCGCCACGTTGCGATCAACCTCTTCAACTTAATCATTCTGCTGCCGCTCGCCTGGGTGCTGGTAATGTCGGTGAAATCGCTTCCCGACGCGATGCGCGGCGATTTTTGGCCGCGCACCTACGACTTCACCCATTATTCCTATGTCTTCGAGCGGATCGCGACGCTGCCGGTCAACCTGTTCAACAGCATCTACGTCACCGCCGGCACGGTGCTGATCACCACCACCTGCGCGGTGCTCGCCGGCTATGCGCTCGTACATATCAGGCCGCGCGGCGTCGGAATCGTCATCACGGCGCTGCTGGTTTCGCTGTATTTTCCTGTCCGCGTCGTCTCGATCATCAGCATTTTCGAGACCCAGCATTGGCTCGGCCTCGTCAACAACACCAGCGGCCTCATCCTGCCCTATGTCACGCTGCAGCTCGCCATCAGCATCCTGATCATGCGCAGCATGTTCCAGCTCGTGCCGCATGAAATCGTCGAGGCGGCGAAGATCGACGGCGCCGGCCATTGGCGCGTGCTGTGGGAAGTCGGGCTGCCGATGGTGCGCAATGGCCTCGTCGTCATCTTCATCGTCAATTTCGTCGCCGCCTGGGGCGAGTATCTTTTATGCGTGACGCTGATCGATGACGAGGCCAAGCGCACCATGCCCGTCGTCCTCGCCGCCGCCCAGGGCGGCCAGGGGCAATGGTCGTGGCCCAATCTCGCTGCGGTCTATGTCATCGTCGTCACCCCGGGCATTATCGCCTTCACCTTCGCGCAAAAGCTGTTCTTCAAAGGACTTTTGGAAGGCGCGTTGAAAGGCTGACGGGCTTTCGCGTTGCGCGTCATATCGGCAGGAGCGACAAAGGTGGGAATTCTCGATCTCTTTCGTCTCGACGGAAAGCGCGCTTTGGTCACCGGCGCCAGCCGGGGCCTTGGTCGATCGATGGCCCTGGCCCTTGCCGATGTCGGCGCCGACATCATCATCACCGGGCGCAACCAGGACACGCTCGACGCGACGGCCGGAGAAATCCGCGCATTGGGACGTCAGGCATGGACCATCGCGGCCGATATGGGCGCCCCGGCGGAATGCGAAAAAGCCTGCGCTCACGCGATTGGCGAAATGGGCCCGATCGACATCCTCATCAACAATGTCGGCAACCGCGAGGTCAATGTGCCGATCGAGGACGAACCGCTGGAGGTCTGGCAGCGAATGGTCGACCTCAACCTGACGAGCTGCTTTGTCGGGACCAAGCTGGTCGGCAAGGCGATGCTGGAGCGCGGCAAAGGCGGGCGCATCATCAACATCGCCTCGATCAGCGCGATTATCGCGAATCGGGGCATCGCCGGCCGCCATTACGAAACCGCCAAAGCGGCGGTTCTGCACTTCAGCCGCTGCGCCGCCGCTGACTGGGCGCCGCATGGCGTCACGGTCAATGCGATCTGCCCCGGCCTGTTCATGACCGACGCCAACAAGCAATGGAACAAGACCAGGCCCGACGTCATCCAGGCCATCGTCGCCAATATCCCGATGGGCCGCACTGGCGAGCCCGAGGAGATCGGCCCGCTCGCCGTCTATCTCGCCAGCCCCGCGGCGGCTTATGTGACAGGCGCCGCCTATGTCATCGATGGCGGGTACACGCTGTGGTAGCGAGCTTCACCGTGCGACCCCTCGGCATTCACCACGGTCGTCATCGCGAGGGAGCGAAGCGACGAAGCGATCCAGACTGGACCGCCCGCACAGTCCCTCCTGCGCATCTCACGCGAAGTCGACGTTGAGATCGCGCCATTCCGGATTCCGTTTTTCGATCACACCGATTTTGCGTTCTTCGTGCGCTGGAGAGCTTGTCGCTACCTTGGAACGCAGGCTTTGACGAGGCGCGCGGAGCTTAGTCTGGATTGTTCGTCGCTTCGCTCCCTCGCAATTGACGGAGGGTGAGCCTGGCAAGACGGATCGCTCGCTAAACCCGATCCGTTGTGATCATCGCGTTCGCATCGTCGAGATGGCGCGACACCGTTGCGCGTTCGCCGAACAGGCCGCGCGGCCGCAGCGCGATCGTCGCGGCGAGCGCCAGGCCGATGGCGACAATGCGCAGGGCGGCGGCGCGCGCCTGTTCCTCGGGCGGAAAAAAAGCGCCGATCGCCAGACCTGAGACGCTCCACAGCGCCCAGATCAGTCCCGCGCCGAATATTGCGCCGCGATTATTGCCGGAGCCGCCGACGATCAGCATCGCCCAGATCTGGAAGGTGAGGCTGGATTGATAGCTCTCGGGCGCGATGAATCCGATGAAATGGGCGTTGACCGCGCCGGCAAGCCCCATGATCGCGCCGCCAAGCGCGAAGGCCTGCAGCCGATAAAGCGTCGGACTCTTGCCCAAGGACCGGGCGGCGCGTTCGTCCTCGCGTATCGCCCGCAGCACGCGCCCCCAGGGGCTGCGCACCAGGCGCTCCAAGCCGACATAGAGCACGGCGACCAGCGCGCCGACGAGCAAAAGATTGGCGAGGCCAAACAAAGCGGGCCGCTCGGCGAGAGCTTCGAACGGCCGCGGGATGAAGCCGATGCCGAAAGCGCCGCCGGTCAGTTTCTGGGCGTTCAAGGCGACGAGTTGCACCGCCACGGCGACGCCGAAAGTGGTGATCGCCAGATAGTCGGATCGCAATCGCAGCGTCACCGCCCCGACGAAGGCCGAGATCGCGCCGGCCAAGAGCATCGCGCCAAGCCATCCCAACGCGATGGGCAGCGCGAAGCCGCCCAGATGCTCCGGGCTCGCCGGCGTCGTCAGCAATGCGGAGGTATAGGCGCCGATGGCGACGAAGCCTGCGACGCCAACGTTGAAGAGGCCGGTCTGACCCCATTGCACGTTGAGGCCGAGGCAGGCGATGGCGTTCACCAAAGCGGTGACCAGAAAGAAACTCGCATAGGCGGTCAGGCCGATCATATCGGGCATCAATCGGATCTCCCGAACAGCCCCGTCGGCTTGACCAGCAACACGCCGATCAGCAGCAGGAACGCCACGGCGGCGCGCCATTCGGCGCCGATCATCTGAACCGCCGCCGCCTCGCTGACGCCGACAATCAGGGCGCCGGCGAGCGCGCCGGGAACGCTGCCGATGCCGCCCAGGATCGCGGCGGCGAACATCGGCAGCAGGAGGTCGAAGCCCATGAACGGGCGGATCTGCACAAGCAATCCTAGCATCACGCCCGCGACGCAGGCGAGCGCGCCGCCGATCAGCCATGCCGCGCGGATCACCCGCGCCACATCGACGCCAGCGACGCGCGCCAACGCCGGGTTTTCGCTGACGGCGCGCATCGCCCGCCCGATCTGGCTGCGGGTCAGCAACAGATGCACGCCGATCATCAGCACGGCGGTGATTCCGAGCAACGCGATCTGGTCCGGCGTCACGCGGATACCGAGTCCGACGGGCAGGGCGATTTGCAGATCGCGCGAGAAATAGGCCGGCCGCGATGTGAACGCGAATTCCAGCAGGGATCGCAGCGCCATCGAGGCGCCAAAACTCGCCATCACAATGGTGATCGCGGCGCCTTTGTCGCGGAGGCGCTTGAAAAGCACCGCGTCCAGCGCCAGCGCCAGCGCGCCGGTCGAAGCCATCGCCGCCACCGCGGCCACGATCACTCCCCAACCGAATGAAAAGGGGCCGATCGGTTGATCGGCGCCGGCGACGACCGATCCGATGATTGCCGCGAGCAGCAGAGTCGCATAGGCGCCGAAGGAGACGAACTCGCCATGGGCGAAATTGGCGAAACGAAGAATCGAGTAGGTGAGGGTCACGCCGATGGCGCCAAGCCCAATCAAGGCGCCCGCAATAAGCCCGTCGGCGAGGAATTGGAGCGTCATCGCATGGCGCTCCGACCAGCATCGGCGCGTAGGCCGCCGAGGTACAGCGCCGCCATCACGGGGTCATTGGCGAGATCGGCGGCGCGTCCCTCGTGGCGGTTTCTTCCCTCGACCAGGATATAAGCACGATCGGCGATCGCCAGCGCGGCGCGCGCATTCTGCTCGACCAGAATAATGGCGACGCCGCTGCGGCGTATGTCGACGAGCTTGGCGAAAACAATATCGACCAGCTTGGGCGAAAGGCCGGCCGACGGCTCGTCAAGCATCAGAACGGACGGCGCCGCCAGCAAGGCGCGCGCCACCGCAAGCATCTGCCGTTGACCGCCCGACAGACGTCCGGCAAGCAGGTCGCGCTGGCGGGCGAGATCGGGGAAGAAATCATAAGTTTCCGCGATGCGCGGCGCGCGGAGCGCGGCGGCGAGAACGCCGGCGGCGAGGCGCAAATTGTCATCGACCGACATCGCGCCGAAGATGTTCTCGGTTTGCGGGGTAAAGCTGAGGCCGCGGCGCACCATCAGATGGGCCGGCAGCCGCGTGATTTCCTGGCCGGCGAGCGTGACGCGGCCGGATGTGATCGGCGTCAGTCCGGCGATGGCTTTGATCAGCGTCGATTTGCCGGCGCCGTTTGGTCCGAGAATGACGACGATTTCTCCGGCGGCCGCCGAGATCGTCGCGCCATTGACGATCGGCAAGCCAGGCTCGTAGCCGGCGACCAGCGCCTCGGCGACCAGGATCGGCGGCGTGAAATCGCTCATGTCGCGCCGCCGAGATAGGCTTCGATCACGCGCGGGTCCCGGGAGACCTCGTCGGGACGCCCCTCGCAGAGCATGCGCCCGGCGGCCATGACGAAGACGTGGCCGCACAGCCGCGCGACCATGCCCATATTATGCTCGATGATGAGGAACGCGGCGCCCTGACGATTGATCGCCGCAATGCGTTCGATGATGACTTCCAGCAGACTCGGGTTGACGCCGGCGGCGGGTTCGTCAAGCAGCAGGATTTTCGGCTCGGCCATCATTATCCGCGCCAACTCCAGCAGCTTGCGCTGTCCGCCGGAAAGCACGCGCGCCGGCTGACGCGCCAGCGGCGCCAGCGTGACGAAATCGAGAAGCGCCATCGCCTTTTCGAAATTGGCGCGCTCCTCGCGGGCGACGCGCCCCGGCCTCAGCCAATTGGGCCAGGGCGTTTCTCCGGATTGATGCTGCCCGCCGAGCATGACGTTCTCCACCAGCGTCATGCCGGCGAAGGGTCGTGGAATCTGGAAGGTGCGGCCGAGCCCGCGGCCGATGCGCGCATGCGCCGACGCGCCTTCGACGGCGACATCGTTGAGGAATATGCGACCGGCGGTCGGGACCTGTTCGCCAGCCAGAAGATCGAAGAGCGTCGTCTTGCCGGCGCCGTTCGGGCCGATCAGGCCGACGATTTGATTGCCGCCTACGGCGAGCGAAACATCGTCGACGGCGGCGATGCCGCCAAAGCGCTTCGTCAGGCCTTGCGCGAGAAGAACGTTGCGCGGACCTTGCCCGTGCGGGCTGATCAGCGCGCCGGCATCCGTCATCCCTGGCGCCGCAGGGCCATTCACGCGGTCACTCGCATTGCTTCGCCGAGATTTGATTGTTGATCTTTGATCAAACACGAGTAAGCTGAACCTATCAAGAGAAAATCGGCGCAAGCGCGGACGCTATGTCGGGTCAGTCGGCGGCAATCGGAACTCCTCGGCGCGTGCCGGCGACGGCGCGGAAAGCCTCGTCCGTCTCGCTGGCGCCGATCGCTCGGGAGACCGTTCAGGAGCGCGTCTATCGCGAATTGCGCAAGGCGCTGATCTACGGCAAATTCGACCCCGGTCAGACGCTGACGATTCACGAACTCGCCAATTCGCTGGAAACCAGCACGATGCCGGTGCGCGATGCGCTGGCCAGACTCGTTTCCGAACAGGCGCTCGAAGCGATGCCGAACCGCTCGGTGCGGGTTCCGCGCATCGACGCCGCCCGCGTCGACGATCTCCTGCGTGCGCGCGTCGTCGTCGAAGGCTCCGCGCTGGAGCTCGCCGCGCCGCGCCTGACCGCAGGCGATTTCGAAGCTTTGCGCGAGACCAATCGCGACTACAGCCGGGCGGTGGCGAAACGCGGCCGCGGTGCGGTCGAGGGCGCGCTCGAGGCCAATCGCCGGTTTCATTTCCACCTTTATGAAGCATCTGGATCGGCGGTGTTGCTGCCGATCATCGAAAGCCTCTGGCTGCAATCGGGGTCGCTCGTGCGGTCCGCGATCATCGCATTCGACGCCGAGAGCCAGATCGCCGCGCCGCATTACCATGCGCAAATTGTCGCCGCGCTCGAAGCGAAAAATGTCGCCGCCGCCCTGAGCGCCTTGGCTAGCGACATCGGACGCGCTTTCGCTTTGCTGCGCGGCCGCATCGCCGACGCGGCCGTCAACGGCCGCGCCAAAAGCCTGGCAGGCGGCTATCGATGAGCGCGCCGGCGCAGGACGACGGATTCGATCTCTACGATCTGCGCGTCGAAGCCATCGTGCCGCCGGGCGCCAAGGCCTTTTGCGGCGCGCGCGACAGGGACTATTTCGAGCTGCGCGGCGAGATGCTGACGCTGCCGCCTGGACAAGGCTTCTCGATCTATTCCCTGGCCGCCGTTTTGCCTTTGCTAGCCGCCAAGCAGCGCCTGACCCACGCAAATGACTGGATGACCAGCGACGCCGAAATCGCTTGTCCCGATCCCAATTGCCCGAGCCGGCTGCGCATCACGCGACTGGGATTGCGTCGCTTCAGCCACCAGGCGACGACCGCCGTCCCGCTGCCAGGAAAGGCGCCATGACCGGCGTTGAGACGATCGATCTGACGCCGGACTACTCGATCTCGCGCGTCATCCGCGGCGGCTGGCAATTGGCGGGCGGACATGGGCCGGTCGATCGCGCCGCCGCCGTCGATGATCTCATCGCGGCCTTCGATGCCGGAATATTCACTTTCGATTGCGCTGATATCTATACCGGCGTCGAAGAGCTTTACGGAGCGATGCGCGCGCGACTGCGCGCGACGCGCGGCGAGGCGGCCGCAGCGCGTTTGAAGGTCCATACCAAACTGGTGCCCGACCTTGCGATCCTGCCCGGAATCGCGCGCAGCGATGTCGAAGGGATCATCGACGCCTCCTTGCGCCGATTGCGCGTCGAGGCGCTCGATGTGGTTCAGTTCCATTGGTGGGATTATGCCGCGCCGCGTTGGCTCGAGGCTCTCCATTGGCTCGACGGGATGCGCGCCAAAGGCAAAATCCGCCATCTCGGCGCCACCAATTTCGATACGCCGCATGTCGCGGCGATTCTCGATGCCGGCATTCGCCTGCTATCCCTACAGGTGCAATATTCCCTGCTCGACCATCGCCCCGAGAATGGGATCGCCGCTTTGTGCCGAAGTCGTGGCGTGGCGCTTCTGTGCTACGGATCGGTGGCGGGCGGCTTTTTATCCGATCGATGGATTGGCGCGCGCGAGCCCATCGCTGGGTTGGAGAACCGCTCCCTGGTGAAATACAAACTGATCATCGACGATTTTGGCGGTTGGCGACTGTTCCAGGAATTGCTGGCGACGTTGCGGCGCATCGCCGATCGGCATGCAACGGACATCGCCACGATCGCCAGTCGCGCCGTGCTTGACCGCCCCGGTGTCGGCGCGGTGATCATTGGAGCGCGGACGCGGGCGCATCTTGCCGCCAACGTCGCTATCTCGCGGCTGAAACTATCGCCCGAGGACCATGCCGCCATCGACGCTGTCGCGCGGCGTCGGAGAGGTCCGTTGGGCGATGTCTATGAACTCGAGCGGGACCGCGACAGCCGGCACGGCTCCATCATGAAATACAATCTCAACGCCGAGGCTTCCTAAGCGTGCGGTCTTTCATCGCATCGGAACGCCGACGCCAGGTCGAACAGTCAAACGGAGGATGAGGCAATGAAATCGACGGCTTTGATCATCACGACGGCATTGGCCTTGGCCTTCGTCGGCGCTCCCGCTCACGCGGACGATTGCACGATAACCGTCGGATTGGTGATGGAGCTGACTGGCCCTGCCGGCGAATATGGCCAGGCCGGCGCCAAATCGGTCGAAATGGCCTTCCGCGACCTCAACGACGCGGGCGGCCCGCATGGCTGCAAGCTGGTGACCGACACCCGCGATTCGCAGAGCCAGGGAACGGTCGCCGTCGATGCGGCGAACCAGCTTGTGCAGTTGAAGAAGGTTCCGGTTATTATCGGCGGCATCATCTCGTCGGTTTCGATTCCGATCCTGACCTCGGTGACAGCGCCGGCAAAAATCGTCCAGATATCGCCGGCTTCTTCCTCGCCGACGCTGACGGCTCTCGGCCGCGAGGGAAAGACCAATGGCATCTTCTTCCGCACCATCACGTCGGACGCCCTTCAGGGAACCGCCGCCGCCAAATACGCCCTCGATCAGGGTTTCAAGAAAATCGCGGTGATCCACGTCAACAATGATTTCGGCGTTAACATGTTTGGCGAGTTCGCCAAGGCCTATAAAGCGCTCGGCGGCGAAATCGCGTCCGTCACGCCTTACAACGAGAAGCAGTCGAACTATTCCTCGGAGGTCACGGCCGCGATGGCGGGCAATCCCGATGGCCTTTACCTGATTTCGACGCCGGTCGACGGCGCGACGATCGCCAGGGCCTGGATATCGCAAGGCGGCGTCGCTAAATTCTTGCTTAACGACGGCATGAACAGTCCGGACTTCATTTCCAGCGTCGGCGCGAAGTATCTGAACGAAGCCTATGGCACCTCGTCGGGCACCAGCCCGACCGCTTCGACCGAATATTTCAACGCCAATTACAAGGCGTTCTCCAATATCGATCCCGCCAATCCCGCCGCCGATCGCGCCTATGACGCTGGCGCCATCGTCGGCCTCGCGATCGCCGCGGCGGCGAGCCAGGATCCGATCGCCATCCGCGACGCGATCTTCAAGGTCACCGACCAATCGGGCGAAGTCGTCCATGCCGGCAAGGCCGAGTTCGCCAAGGCGCTCGGTTTGATCAAAGACGGCAAGGCGATCCGCTATGAGGGCGTCATCGGCCCCGTCTCGTTCGATCAATATGGCGACATCACCGGCCCGTTCCGGCTGTGGAAGATCGCGGACGGCAAGGTGGCGACAGTCGGCGAAATGAGCACCGACGACGTCAATGCGCTGAAAGCCAAGATCGGCAAATGACCGTCGCTTGCGATTGCGAGGCCGAGCTCTCATGACCGCTAGGGAAACGGCGCCCGACCGCATCGCGCTCGCGCCCGATCTGGAAATCAGCCGGATCGTCACCGGCCTTTGGCAGGTCGCGGACATGGAGCGCGGCGGCCAATTGCTCGATCCGGAGATCGCGTCCTCCGCGATGCTCGACTACGCCCGCGTGGGCTTCGACAGTTTCGACATGGCGGATCATTACGGCAGCGCCGAAATCATCGCCGGCCGCTTTCTCGCGCGCGTGGCCGGCGGCGCGCCGGTGGGCGCCGGCCGGCCGGCCGTCTTCACCAAATGGTGCCCTCCGCCTGGCGCGATGACGCCGGACATCGTGCGCGCCGGAATCGAGCGAAGCCTGCGCCGGCTTGACGTGTCCTCCATCGATCTCCTGCAATTCCACTGGTGGACTTTCGAACATCCCGCCTACCTCGATGCGATGAAGGAACTGGCGAAGCTGCGCGAAGAGGGCGTCATTCGCCATCTCGGCGTGACCAATTTCGATACGGCGCATCTGCGCGTCCTTGTGAAGCATGGCATCCCGATCGCCGCCAATCAGGTGTGTTTCTCCCTGCTGGATCGGCGCGCGGCGGGCGAGATGAGCGCCTTCTGCGGCGCGCACGGCGTGAAACTGCTGGCCTATGGAACGCTGGCGGGCGGCCTGATCTCCGAGCGCTGGCTCGGCGCGCCGGAGCCGTCGGCCGATGCGATCTCCGACTGGAGCAAAATGAAATACCGGCGCTTCGTCGAAGCCATCGGCGGCTGGCCGGTCTTGCAGGATATACTCGCCGCGCTTGATCGCATCGCGCGCCGCCACAAGGTTTCGATCGCCAATGTCGCGACGCGTTGGGTTCTCGATCATCCCGCCGTCGCCGCCGTCATCGTCGGCGCACGACTCGGCGAGCGCACGCATCATTCCGACAATCGCGCGATCTTTTCGCTGTCGCTCGACGATGCGGATCGTTCGATACTTGATCAATCCTTGACCAAAGCGCTGCTGCTGCAAGGCGATTGCGGCGACGAATATCGCAAGCCGCCCTTTCTCACAGCGTCAGGCGATCTCAGCCACCATCTCGACAGCTTTCCGAAAGTCTATGCGCCGACGCCCGTCGCCGGCCGGCCAGATCGATCGCTCGTTTCTTCGGGAAGCGTCTGGGAGCCGATCGCCGGCTACAGCCGCGCTGTTCGCATCAAGGACCGCATCCTGGTCAGCGGCACCACGGCGACCCATGGCGCCGGCGAACTGGTCTGCCCGGGCGATCCCGCCGGTCAGGCGACCTTCATTCTCGACAAAATTGCGGCCAGTCTCGCCGCGCTCGGCGGCACGCTCGAAGATGTCGTGCGCACGCGCGTCTATCTCAGAGACGCCGACCAATGGGAGCCGGTTTCCCGCGTGCATGGACGTTATTTCGGCGCAATCCGGCCCGCCAATACCATGCTCGAAGTCTCCCGCTTGATCGGCGATTACGAAGTCGAAATCGAGGCTGAGGCGATAATCGGCTGATTGGAGCCAAAATGCGCGATTTCAAGACGATGACGATCTCCCCCGATGAGGCGATCGACTTGAGCGAAGCCGAGGCGGCGGCATGACCGCCTCAACGGGCAGCCGCGCGGGGACGCGCGCCAAATTACCACCAGACCGGAGATCATCGGCACGTTCGGCGCGGTAAGCTCGACTCATTGGCTCGCCTCGGCGGTGGCCATGTCGATCCTGGAGCCGATGCCGAGGCCAGTGACGTCCAGCGTCCCGCCGCAACGTTTTCGCCACGTTAGTTTCTCCTAACCGATGAAAGAAGACAGGTTGCGGGGTTCCTTCGGTTTGCTTCTCTTCGGCGATTTTGCCGGAGGCCGCTGTGAGCGATAGCGCAGGATCCTCCGCGCGCGGCATATTCCATGGCTGGTTTGTCGTCGCCGGCGCGTTCGGCGTGACATTCGTCGGCTTCGGCAGCGCTTATGCGTTCAGCACTTTCGTCGAATCCCTGCAGAGGGATTTCGCGGCGTCGCGCGGTTCGGTTTCGCTGGTGTTCTCGCTGGCCGGCTTCCTGTATTTCGGGCTCGGTATCGTCAGCGGTCCGCTCGCTGACCGCTTAGGCTCACGGGGCCTGGCCGTCGCCGGTATGATCCTGGTCAGTCTTGGCCTCGCCATCGCAGGTGTGGCGCGCAGCTTAACGGAAGTCTACGCGGCCTATGGGCTCGGCGTCGGACTTGGCGTCGGCTGTTCCTATGTTCCGGTGCTGGGCGCGGTGCAGCGCTGGTTCGTCAAGCGCCGCGGGTTCGCCTCGGGCCTGGCGGTCAGCGGCATTGGCGTCGGCACGCTGGTTATGCCGCCGCTCGCAACGCTGTTCATCGCCGCGCTGGGATGGCGCGAGGCCTATTTCGTTCTTGGATGCTTCGCCGCCGTTGTCGGCGTGGGGTCGGCTTTGCTGATCGAGAACGATCCGCGCAACCGCGGCCTTGCACCGGATGGCGATCTTCTGCAATCGGGCGTTCCTCTGGCGCGTCCGAGCGGCTCCTCCGTGCGCGAAGCGATAATATCCCATCGATTCCTGGGCCTCTACGCGGCATGTCTGATTTGCTCGTTCGGGTTGTTCGTCCCTTTCGTACACCTCGTACCTTACGCGCTCGATCACGGCGTCCCGCAATCCCGTGCGGTCGTGCTCCTCGGACTGATCGGCGTCGGCAGTACGGCGGGCCGCTTCTTCCTTGGCGGCCTCGCCGACCGGTTGGGCCGTCAACGCGCGCTGATCGTCATGTTCGCCGGTATGGCGCTCTCTTTGATCATCTGGGCGCTGTCAGTCAATTTCTGGGGGCTCACCGCTTTCGCCTTCGCCTATGGAATATTCTACGGCGGCTTCGTCGCGATCCTGCCCGCGCTCGTCATGGATTATTTCGGCGGACGCAATGTCAGCGGCATCATCGGCGTGCTCTACACCAGCGTCGCGCTCGGCACGCTGACCGGTCCGAGCGCGGCGGGCTTCGCCTTCGATTTCAGCCATAGCTACCTGCTGCCGATACTGGCGAGCGCCTGCGCCAATGTCGTCGCCGCCGGAATCGTGGCGTTCATCTCCGACGCGGCGGCGCAAAAAGGCCTGGCGTGAGCGCTATTCGGTCTCGCCATCGTCGTGGGCAGGCTGCAAAGTGGTGGCCGCCGGCTCCTGTTCAGCGATTGCGGGCGAGGGATCGCCGGCAAAGCCGCAACGCGTCAGGGCGCCGAGCATATGCGCGGGCGCCGGGGCTTCGACGACGATCGGCGGCCTCGCCTTGGCGATGGGAATCGAGACGCGCCGCGCGAGCAATTGCAGGCCCGGCGTCGATGCCACGCCGTTTTCTCGCAACGCGGACCCATAGACGCTATCGCCGACAATGGGCCAATTCATCGCCGCGCAATGAACGCGCAATTGATGCGTGCGGCCGGTCAACGGCTCCAGTTCGAGCCAGGCGATGGCGCGGCCATCGATGTCGCCGCGCCCGGCGACCGCCCAGCGCGTTTGCGACGGCAGGCCCGCGGAATCGACCTTCATCCACCAGCCGCGCGTGGCGTCGAGCCGGCCAAGCGGCAGATCGATAAGGCCCGCCGGCTCTCGCGGGCCGCCCTCGACGATCGCCCAATAGGTTTTCCCGATTTTGCCCTGCTTGAACAGCAGGCCGAGCTTTTCCAGAGCCTTATGGTGGCGCCCAAGCACGAGGCAGCCGGCGGTTTCCCGGTCGAGCCGGTGCGCCAGCGCCGGCTTGCGGGGCAAGCCGAAGCGAAGCGCGTCGAAATCATCCTCCAGGCTCGTCCCGCCCTTGGGGCCCTTATGGACGGCAATTCCAGCCGGTTTGTTGAGGACGAGCATCAGCCCGTCGCGATAGAGCAGGCGCGCTCTTGTTTCCTCTGGCGTCATGGCTCAATAGCTAGACGAGCGAGGGCTGTGCGCCAAGCCTTCTAACCAATAAGGATCGGTCCTCGAATAAATGCGCTATTTGGGATCGCGGGCGTCCCCGCTCGCTCTTGCAACGCCGTCCAAGAAAGCTGGCGTTCAAAGAGGCGACCGGGAGGGTCGCGATCCCAAAGAGGGCATTTATTCGCGGACGGCTCCTAAGTCTTCCGACTGATAAAGCCTCGGCGCCCCTATATGATTTCGAATAAGCGGCGCTTGTGCGCCTTGGGACTGGTTCTGGAAAAACTATGACATCCAACGACGATGGCGCGGAGAAAGCCAAACCCGGATTGATCCGGCGGCTTTTCTCACGGACCGAACCGGAGCCGCCGCCAGCGCCCGCCGATGCGCCCGCGCCGCCGGTCAAGCGGAGCTGGCTGTCGCGCCTGTCGGCGGGTCTATCGCGGTCCTCGGCTTCGATCGGCCAGGGCATCGTCGATATATTCGCCAAGCGCAAGCTTGACGCCGCCGCGCTCGATGATCTTGAAGACCTGCTGATCCAGGCCGATCTCGGCCTTGCCGCCGCGACGCGCATTCGCGAGGCGGTCGGGCGCGGGCGCTACGACAAGGCGATCGAGCCGCAAGAAGTGCGGGCGATCCTCGCCGCCGAAGTCGAGCGAACGCTTGCGCCCGTCGCGCGTCCGCTGATTGTCGAGCCCGGCAAGAAGCCTTTCGTCATCCTCGTGGTCGGCGTCAACGGCTCGGGCAAGACCACGACGATTGGCAAACTCGCGGCGAAATTCGTCGCACAGGGTCTGAAGGTCACGCTGGCGGCGGGCGACACCTTCCGCGCGGCGGCGATCGAGCAATTACGCGTTTGGGCCGGAAGGGTCGGCGCCCAAATCGTCGCGCGCGAGCAGGGCGCGGATGCGGCGGGCCTTGCCTTCGACGCGATCCATGCGGCGCGTACCGAGGGTTCGGATATTCTGCTGATGGATACCGCGGGGCGATTGCAGAACCGCACCGAACTGATGGGCGAACTTGAAAAAGTGATCCGCGTCATGAAGAAGGTCGAGCCGGAGGCGCCGCATGCCGTGCTGCTCGTGCTGGACGCCACGGTCGGCCAGAACGCCCTCAGCCAGGTCGAGATTTTCGGGCGCATTGCGGGCGTCACCGGCCTAGTCATGACCAAGCTCGATGGCACTGCGCGCGGCGGCATTCTGGTGGCGATCGCAGAGAAATTCGCGCTGCCCGTCCATTTCATCGGGGTCGGCGAAAGCGTCGAGGATCTGGAGCCTTTCGCGGCGCGCGATTTTGCTGAAGCCATCGCCGGGCTGGAGCGATGAAGTTCCGCGCCACAGGAGAAAATCTCAAATGACCGACGGCCAAAGCGCAGCCTCCGAAAAGCGCAGGACCATCAACCCGATCCTCAAGCTGGTGCTCGAACTGGGGCCGCTGGCGCTGTTCTTCATCGCCTATTCGAGGCTCGGCCTATTCGGAGCGACGGCGGTGATGATGGCCAGCGTGATCGTGACGCTGAGCGTGTCCTACGCGCTGTTGCGGCGCATTCCCATCATGCCGCTCGTCACCGCCATTATCGTCGTCATTATGGGATCGCTGACCTTCTATTTTCATAACGAGACATTCATCAAGATGAAGCCGACCGCGCTTTATCTGCTGTTTGGCGGTGCGCTGTTGGGGGGGCTCGCCTTCAACAGGCCGCTCTTGCCGATCCTGTTCGACGGCGCGTTGAACGTCACGCCCGAGGGATGGCGCAGGCTCACCTGGCGCTGGGCGTTCTTCTTCTTAGGCCTGGCCTTGCTCAACGAAATCGTCTGGCGCACTCAGACGACCGACCTCTGGGTCGATTTCAAGACATTCGGCATCATGCCGCTGATGATCCTCTTCGGCCTCGCTCAGGCGCCGCTGATCATGCGCTATGAGGCGAAAGAGGATGAACGGAACGAAGCCTTGTAAGGCGGCCGGCGCCGATCCCTTGTCACTTCCAGGCGTCCAGCGCCTGGGCCATCACGCGATCGCCGGTTTCGCCCTTGGTGAAGGTTAGCTTGGCGATCCTGTCGTCGTTGAGCAGCAGCGGAAAATCGAACCAGTTTCGCGTCGCCAGAAGATCGAGATTATGCGCCGCGTCGGTGTCCGATCGCGTCAGGCCGACGAGATAATAGCTGTCGTTTATCTTCACCCGCACGCCGGAAACCGCATCGCCGGTCGGCGCGTCGTCTTTGCGCAATTGCGGCAGTCCCATATCCTTGACGCCTTTAATTTCAGAGCCGTCGGCGAAGGTCGCCCGCAAATCAATCGTATGGGTCGCCGGCAGGCTGGCGTCAGTGTTTTTCCGAATCGTCACCGTCGCATGCAGTCTCTGATCCGGAATATCGATCTCAACCCGCACGGCGAGGCTGGAAGGCTGGCCCGGGCTTGCCGGAATGATCGACCAGAGGGCGCTGCCCAGCTCGACAATCGGCTTTTGCGGATCATTGGCGACGCCGATCAGCATTGCGGCGCGCGAACTGCCAGGAGGGACGGCCGGGGCCGCCGGAGGCTGGGCTTGCGTTGGCGCCTGGGCCTGGTTGGGAGCCGGGGTTTGGGCGGCCGGGGCCCCAGGCGCGTTGTCGGCGAGATGCGTCGCCGCCGCCGGGCCGGGAGCGACCTGCACCGGCGCGACCGGCACGGTCACGGTCGGGATGGGCGTCTCGCCCGCCGCTGGCGCCGGATCGCTCTGGCCGGCGCCCGTGATCCGTTCAGCAATTTTGTTTTGACCGGCCTGCTTGGCTTTGTCGGCTGTTTCGGTCGTCGTCTTGTTCGCCATATCCGCCGGCTTGTCCCGCAGGAGATAAGCGGTCGCCGCGATCGCGCCAGCCACGCAGATGAGCAGCGCCAGCGCGACCAACGGCCATGGATTGCGTCGCGGCGCCTCGGCGCGGCCCGGCGCGCTGGGCCGCGCGATCGTGGCGCCGGCCCTGGCGGCGTTGCCGAGCGCGGGCGGCGCCGCGGCGATCGGCGGCGCCGTGTCGGATTCGTCCGTGCTCGACTCCTGATGCGCCGCCACCGGCGGAGCGATCGAGGCGGAAGCGGTCTCGCTTGCCAGCGGGCGCGCCGGTTCGATCGACGGCGCGGCGCGCGGATTTGGCGGCGCGCTGGGCGACGGGGCCCCCAATGTCGGCGGGCGGGGGGGTGGCGGCGCGATTGGCGCTCTCGTCGGCGGAATTGCCGCAACGGAGGCGGCTGGCGGCGCGGCGACCGCCGGCGCGGCGGCGCCGGTCGGCTTCGGCGTCCATGCCGGCGCAGGCGTGGTTCGGGCTGGCGGCGGGCTCGGTCGCGTTGTCGCAAAAGACGAGGGGGCCGGGGTCGGTTTTGGGCTGGTGGCGGCGGACGCAGGAGCCGGCCGGGCGGCGGGGGCCGGTTTTGTGCCTGCAGCGGCAGCCGGAGGGCTTGGCGGCGCGGCTGGCGACGGTTTCGGGCTCGCGGCCGGCGCCAGCGGCGCGGATGCCGCCGGCGCGCTTGCCGGCGCCGGCTGCGCGCCATATTCGGCTTCCAGGCGCGCGATCGCCTGGTCGAGCGCGGCGTCTTCGCCGGAAATATCGGCTTCGGGCATCGGCGGCTGGATGGAGCGCAACTGGCCGATCAGCGCTTTGCGCGCGCGTTCGTAAATCGCGCGCCGCGCCGTGGAAGCTGACCGGTTCGGCAGATTCGCCAAAGCTTTGGCGAGAAGCGGATAATAATCAGCCATGATCGGTCCCGGTCAATCCTTCAAACCTCCTTGCGCCCGCGTCGCATTAATCCTGAAACGGATCGTGCACAAGAATCGTGTCCTCGCGCTCAGGGCTCGTTGATAGAAGCGCGACCGGCGCGCCGATCAATTCTTCGATGCGCCGGACATATTTGATCGCCTGGGCGGGCAGATCCGCCCATGAACGGGCGCCGCCGGTCGTGCCACGCCATCCCTCAATGGTCTCATAGACCGGCTCGACGCGCATCTGGGCCCCCTGGGCGGCTGGCAAATAGTCGATATCGGCGCCGTCCAGCCGATAATGGGTGGCGACTTTAATTTCGTCGAAGCCGTCGAGAATGTCGAGTTTGGTCAAAGCGATGCCGTCGATGCCGCATATTTTTATGCATTGGCGCACCAGAACCGCGTCGAACCAGCCGCAGCGACGCGGCCTGCCGGTGTTGGTGCCAAATTCGTTGCCAGCCTTGCCGATCCGTCGGCCGATTTCATTGTCCTGCTCGGTGGGAAAGGGGCCGCCGCCAACGCGCGTCGTGTAGGCCTTCGCGATCCCCAGGACATAACCGATCGCGCGCGGACCCAGCCCCGAGCCGGTCGCCGCATTGGCCGCCACCGTGTTGGACGAGGTCACGTATGGGTAGGTGCCGTGGTCGACATCCAGAAGCGCGCCCTGGGCGCCTTCGAACAGGATGCGTTTGCCGGCGCGCCGCTCGCGATCGAGAAGATCGAAAGTCGCCGCCATGAAAGGCAGCACTTTTGGCGCGATCGCCAGCAATTCCTCGCGGATCGCCGCCGCGTTCGGCGGCGTCAGCCCGAGACCGCGCCAAAGCGGATCGTGATGGGCGAGCAGCCTGGCGATCTTGCCGTCGAGCTCCTCGGGTTCGGTAAGGTCCATCAGGCGGATCGCGCGCCGGCCGATCTTGTCTTCATAGGCCGGCCCGATGCCGCGCTTGGTGGTGCCGATCTTCACGCCGGCCGTCGTCGCCGACTCGCGATGCGCGTCGAGTTCGCGGTGCAGGGAAAGGATCAGCGGGACGTTTTCCGCCACTTTAAGGTTATCCGGCGTCACTTCGACGCCTTGCTCGCGCGCCTTGTCGATTTCCAGGGCCAGGTGATAGGGATCGAGGACGACGCCATTGCCGATGACGGACAATTTGCCGGGCCGCACGATGCCTGACGGCAGCAGCGCCAGCTTGAAAACTTTGCCGTCGATGACCAGCGTATGGCCGGCATTGTGGCCGCCCTGAAAACGTACGATGACATCGGCCGAGACCGACAGCCAATCGACAATCTTGCCTTTTCCCTCGTCGCCCCATTGGGCGCCGACCACGACGACATTGGCCATCCGCTAAGAACTCCAGAGCTCAACAAACAAAACCCCGGCGCCAGCGACAATGGGCTGGGCCGGGGCTCATTGCGCCAATGAACTACGCGATCACGCAAGCTGAGTAAAGTCGCGGGAGTCAGCGCGCCCTATTGGAATATCTTCACGGCGCTATCGAGCGTCTTCCAGACGCCCCAGGCGAGCGGAATGCAGACCGCGGCCCAGGCCAGCAGTATTTTAAGGTCGAAGCCGCCGCTCACGCCGATCCCCTGCGAGCGAGGCGCCGCCGCTTCAGCGTTTGCCGAGGCCTGCAGCCGGGCCATCTCTTCGGGCGTCATCAGCCATTTGGCGGCGACCGGCCGCACAAGCGCGTTGCAGACGAATCCGACGGCAAGGAAGCCGGCAAGGATATAGAGCGTGCGGTCGTATACCAACGCGCGCTCGACGCCCGCCGATATTTGCGCGTCCCTGATATAACCGATGACGAGCGGTCCGACGACGCCCGCCGCCGACCAGGCCGTCAACAATCGCCCATGGATGGCGCCGACGAACGAAGTTCCGAAAATATCGGCGAGATAGGCCGGAACCGTGGCGAAGCCGCCGCCATACATCGACAGGATGATGCAGAAAGCGGCGACGAACAGCGCCTTCAGGCCCATATGCGCAAGCCAGGGCGCCGCCGCGTAAAGCACGATGCCCAGACCGAAGAAGACAAAATAGGTCATCTTGCGGCCGATGCCGTCCGACAGCGACGCCCAGAAAAAACGCCCCGCAATATTGAACAGCGAAAGCAGGCCGACCAGGCCGGCGGCGATCGTCGCAATAGCGGTCTTCTGTGCCGGGTCCAGGCTTGAGAAACCGATCTCGGGATGGTCGATCAGCGAGCCGCCGAAGATTTCCTGGAACATTGGCGAGGCCATCGCCAGCACGCCGATGCCGGCGGAAACGTTGAGGCATAGAACCGCCCAGATCAGCCAGAATTGCGGCGTGCGATGTGCGTTGTCGAGATGGACCGCGCCTTGCGTGATCATTGTCTTGCGCGTCGTTGGAGCCGTCCATCCTTCCGGCGCCCAGCCGGCGGGCGCCACCCGATAGCCGAACGCGCCCGCCATCATGAAGCAGAAGTAGATGATCCCCATCGTCGCCATCGCCTGCCAGGCGCCGACGGAATCGGCCGTCTTGAAATGGTTCATCAGCAGGTTGGCGAGTGGCGATCCGATCATCGCGCCGCCGCCAAAGCCCATAATCGCCATGCCGGTGGCCATGCCGCGCCGGTCGGGAAACCATTTCACCAGCGTGGAGACCGGGGAAATGTAGCCAAGGCCAAGGCCGATGCCGCCGAGAATTCCAAGCGACAGCCAAAGAATCCAGAGCTGATGCAGATAGACGCCGAGCGCTGACAGAATGAACCCGCCGCCCCAGCAAAGCGACGCCACGAAAGCGGCCTTGCGTGGTCCCGCGCGTTCGAGCCAGCCGCCAAAAACCGCCGCCGATATTCCGAGCACCACGATGCCGATGGTGAAAATGACGAGAAGGTCGGTCACCCGCCAGTTGCAGGAGGTGGTGAACAGCGCCCCCCAAACCGACATGGCCGCGCAAGCAGGATCCTGTGGGCCGGCGAGCGCGTGGGTCAGCGGCAGCCAGAACACGCTGAGCCCATAGGACATGCCGATGCAGAGATGGATCGCCAGCGCGGCGGGCGGCACGAGCCACCGGTTGAAGCCGGGCCCGGCGATCGTTCGCTCGCGGTCAAGCCAGCCGGCTTCGGAGCCTGAGGTTCCCGTCAAATCATAGATCGTCAAGAGTGCTCCCTGTTCCTCCCGCTCTTATCCTCGCGGGTCGGCTTTGCGAACGACGATAATCCGAATCAAATCCGCCTACATGCTAGACCTTCGTTTGAGTTCGGCAATTGCGCGCGCGGCGATGGCGTTCAGTCCGGAATGGCCGGACTCGACATAGCCGATGATCTCGCCGACCATCTTGGGCGTCCAATAGAGTCGTAGATGGTCGGCCGCGCCGTTCACCGCCTCTTTGTCGGGCATGGCTTTGAAATAATCGCCGATCTGATTGGCCATCCGGACCAGCTTTTCGATCTTGCCGCCGCTCATGCCGCGCGTTCCCCGGCAGCGGATCGATCGGCTTGCGTGAAGATCGTGGCCTGGTCCCCCCGCGCGATCGCGATCAGCGTGACGCCACTCGCCTGCGCGCGTTCGATGGCGAGCGAGGTCGGCGCCGAAAGCGCGACCAGCGTCGAGGCGCCGAAGATCGCCGCCTTGGCGACCATTTCGAACGAGCAACGGCTGGTGATGACGAAGAAGCCATCCGCGGGAGCGACGCCGCTTCTGATGAGTGCGCCGATCAATTTGTCGAGCGCATTGTGTCGCCCGACGTCTTCGCGCAAGGCGACGATCGCGCCATCTCGATCGCACCAGGCGGCGCCATGGACCGCGCGCGTTTCGGCGTTGAGCGGCTGCCTTTCATCGAGCGCCTGCAACGCGGCTTTGACGGCCGCCGGCTCGACCGGTGGGCCGTTGGCGACGGGCGACCGCGCCGCGGGCAGGGAGGCGAGGTCCGCGATGCCGCACAGGCCGCAGCCGGTGCGGCCCGAAATCGCACGACCGCGCGCCAGATGCGCGCTCATGCGCTCGCCGGCGAGCGTTACATTGACCTTGAGGCCGCTCTCGGCGCGTTCGACCGCCACGCCGCGAATGTCGCCTAAGACTTCGACGATCCCCTCGGTCAGCGCAAAGCCGATCGCGAAATCCTCGAGGTCGGCCGGCGTCGTCATCATCACAGCGAATGGAATGCCGCCAAACAGGATATTGACCGGCGTCTCCACCGCGATCGTGCGCGCGAAAGCTTCGCCGGAGGGGCCGCGATCGTAGCGATAAGCGCGTGCGGCGGCCGGCAGCGCGGCGGCCTCTTCATTCGGCGGCATCGACCAGCCCTTGCGCAATGCGGCGCAGCGACAACCCTTCCTCTCGGTCGCGCTCCTGCCAGTCGGAATAATGGTTGGTGCGCCGCACCTGCACCGCCGTCACCTTATATTCCGGGCAATTGGTCGCCCAATCGGAATATTCCGTGGTGACGACATTGGCGCCGGTATTGGCATGGTGGAAGGTCGTATAGACGACGCCCGGCTGCATGCGTTCCGAGATTTTCGCGTGCAGGGCGATCTCGCCGACCCGGCTCTGCATCGAGACGAGATCGCCTTCGCGAATGCCGCGGCTTTCGGCGTCGAAGGGATGAACTTCAAGCACGTCCTCCTCGTGCCAGACATTGTTCGCCGTGCGCCGCGTCTGCGCCCCGACATTATATTGCGACAGAATGCGCCCGGTGGTCAGCAACAGCGGGAAACGCGGCCCGGTTCTCTCGTCGGTGGCGACAAATTCGGTCAGCATGAACCGGCCCTTGCCGCGCACGAAATGATCGACATGCATGATCGGCGTGCCCTTCGGCGCCTGGTCGTTGCACGGCCATTGGATCGAATTCAGTTCGTCGAGCCTGGCATAGGAGACGCCGGCGAAAGTCGGCGTCAGCGCGGCGATCTCGTCCATGATTTCGGAGGGGTGCGCATAAGTCATCTCGACGCCGAGCGCACGCGCGAAAGCGATCGTCGACTCCCAGTCGGCGAGACCCGCGAGCGGCGCCATCACCTTGCGCACGCGGCTGATCCGCCGCTCGGCATTGGTGAACGTGCCGTCCTTTTCGAGAAACGACGAGCCGGGCAGGAACACATGCGCGTAGCGCGCCGTCTCGTTGAGGAAAAGATCCTGCACGATGACGCATTCCATCGCCTTCAGCCCGGCGGTGATATGTTGCGTGTCGGGGTCGGACTGGGCGATGTCTTCGCCCTGGATATAGAGGGCCTTGAATGAGCCTTCGACCGCTTCATCCATCATATTGGGGATGCGCAGGCCAGGCTCGTTGGAGACTTTCACGCCCCACAAATGCTCGAACGTCTCGCGCGTCGCATCGTCGGAGACATGGCGATAGCCGGAAAATTCGTGCGGGAAAGAGCCCATGTCGCACGAGCCCTGCACATTGTTCTGGCCGCGCAGGGGATTCACGCCAACGCCGTCGTGGCCGATATTGCCGGTCGCCATGGCCAGATTGGCCATAGCCATCACGGTCGTCGAGCCCTGGCTGTGCTCGGTGACGCCGAGGCCGTAATAGATCGCGCCATTGCCGCCCGTCGCATAGAGCCGCGCGGCGGCGCGCAGTTCCGCGGCCGGGACGCCGGAAATGCTTTCCGTCGCCTCCGGCGCATTGCGCTCATCGGCGATGAAACGCGCCCAGCTCTCGAAGGCGGCAAGGTCGCAGCGCTCGCGCACGAACGCTTCGTCGACGAGGCCCTCGGTGACGATGACATGGGCCATGGCGTTGAGTACGGCGACATTGGACCCCGGCCGCAGCGGCAGGTGATGATCGGCCTCGACATGCGGCGTGCGCACCAGATCGATCCGGCGCGGATCGACGACGATCAGCCTTGCGCCGGCGCGCAGGCGTCTCTTCATCCGTGAGGCGAAGACCGGATGGGCGTCGGTCGGATTGGCGCCGATCACCAGGATCACGTCGGTCTTGTCGACCGATTTGAAATCCTGCGTGCCCGCCGAAGTGCCGAAGGTCTTGCCAAGGCCGTAGCCGGTCGGCGAATGGCAGACGCGCGCGCAAGTGTCGACATTGTTGTTGCCGAATCCGGCGCGCACCAGTTTCTGGACGAGGAAAGTCTCTTCGTTGGTGCAACGCGAGGAGGTGATGGCGCCGACGGAATCGCGGCCATAGTCCTTTTGCAGGCGCTTGAATTCGCTCGCGGCATAGGCGAGGGCTTCCTCCCACGAAACCTCGCGCCAGGGATCGGTGATTTTGGAGCGGATCATCGGTTTGACGATACGGTCTTTGTGGGTGGCGTAGCCGTACGCGAAGCGCCCCTTGACGCAGGAATGGCCCTCATTGGCCCTGCCGGCCTTGTAGGGGACCATGCGCACCACTTCCTCGCCTTTCATCTCGGCCTTGAATGAGCAGCCGACGCCGCAATAGGCACAGGTGGTGACGAGCGAATGTTCGGGCGCCCCCAGCGCGATCACGCTCTTTTCGTTGAGCGTCGCCGTCGGACAAGCCTGCACGCAGGCGCCGCAGGAGACGCATTCCGAGCCGAAAAAGTCGACGCCGCCGGGCGAGACTTTCGAGCCGAAGCCGCGCCCCTCGATAGTCAGCGCGAAAGTTCCCTGCACTTCCTCGCAGGCGCGCACGCAGCGCGAACAGACGATGCATTTTGACGATTCGAACGTGAAATAGGGATTGGAGGAATCGGTCGGATTCTTGAGATGATTCCTGCCCTCATAGCCATAGCGTACGTCGCGCAGGCCGACGACGCCGGCCTGCGTCTGCAATTCGCAATCGCCATTGGCGCTGCAGGTCAGGCAATCAAGAGGATGGTCGGATATGTAAAGCTCCATCACGCCGCGCCGCAATTTGGCGAGGCGTGGCGTTTGCGTCTTCACGATCATGCCGGCTTCCGCCGGCGTCGTGCAGGAAGCCGGCGTGCCTTTGCGTCCTTCGATCTCGACAAGACAAAGGCGGCAGGAGCCGAACGCTTCGAGCATGTCGGTGGCGCAGAGTTTTGGGATTTGCGTGCCGACACTGGCGGCGGCCGCCATCACGGACGTTCCAGCCGGGACGCTGACGCTTTGCCCGTCGATGGTGAGCGTGACGGTCGCGGCGCCGATGCGGATCGGCGTACCAGTGTCGAGTTCGCGAATGAGCGGCATCAGAGCCTCCTATTCCGCCGCGACACGGGGCGGATCGGCCAGAAAATCTTCGCTGAAATTATCGAGCGCACTGATCACCGGCATTGGCGTCAGGCCGCCGAGCGCGCAGAGCGAGCCGTCGGTCAGGACCGTGCAGAGGTCGCGCAGCAAGGCGAGATTGCCGCCGCGGTCGACGCCGGCGATGATTTTGTCGACCGTCTCGACGCCGCGCACTGAGCCGATGCGGCAGGGCGTGCATTTGCCGCAACTTTCTTTGGCGCAGAATTCGAAGGCGAAGCGCGCCTGACGCGCCAGATCGACGCCGTCGTCGAAAACGACGATGCCGCCATGGCCGAGCATGCCTTTGGCGGCGAGCATCGCCTCGTAATCGAGCGGCGTATCGAGCAGGCTGTCGGGGAAGTATGAGCCCAGCGGGCCGCCGACCTGCACGGCGCGCAACTTACGTCCGGACATTGTGCCGCCCCCGAAATCCTCGACGAGGCGGCGGATCGTCGCGCCAAGCGCCAGTTCGACAAGACCGCCGCGGCGGACATTGCCGGCGAGCTGAAAGGGTTGCGTGCCGCGCGAGCGGCCCAGGCCAAATTCCGAATAAGCCTTGCCGCCATGCTCCAGAATCCAAGGCGTCGAGGCGAAAGACAGCACGTTGTTGATCGCGGTCGGCTGGCCGAACAGGCCTTTGATCGCCGGCAGCGGCGGCTTGGCGCGCACCTGGCCGCGCCGCCCCTCCAGGCTCTCCAGCAGCGAGGTCTCTTCGCCGCAGATATAGGCGCCGGCGCCAAGCCGCGCCTCGATGTCGAACGCATGGTTCGATCCGAGAATGCGCGGGCCGAGCAGACCCGCCTTGCGAGCCTTCTCGAGCGCCGCCTCGAACGTGCGGAAGGCGTGCGGATATTCCGAGCGGATATAGACAAAGCCTTTGGTCGCGCCGACGGCGACAGCGGCGATGGTCATGCCCTCGATCAGCGTGAAAGGGTCGCCTTCCATCAGCATGCGGTCAGCGAATGTGCCGCTGTCGCCTTCGTCGGCGTTGCAGACGATATATTTTTGGTCCGCCACGGCGCCGGCGACGGTGCGCCATTTGATTCCGGTGGGGAAGCCCGCGCCGCCGCGCCCGCGCAGGCCCGAGGCGACAACCTCCTCGACGATCGCCTTCGGCTCCATTTCGAGGGCGCGCGTCAGACCCTTCAGGCCGCTATGGGCGCGATAATCCTCGATCGACAGGGGCTGAATGATCCCGCAGCGCGCGAACAGCATGCGCTGCTGGTTCTTGAGATAGGCAATGTCCTCGGTCCGTCCGAAAGCTTTGGGATGGGCCCCGCCATCGAGGAAGCCGGCGTCGAACAGCGACACAACATCGCCGGGCGCAATCGGGCCATAGGCGAGCCGCCCCTGCGCCGTCTCCACTTCGACCAGCGGCTCCAGCCAGAACAGGCCGCGCGAACCGTTGCGGACGATGGCGAGATCAAGCCCACGCCGGCGCGCCTCGGCCGCGATCGCTTCGGCGACGCGTTCGGCGCCGACCGAGAGGGCGGCGGAATCGGCGGGGATAAAAACCTTGACGCTCATGGCGCGCTCCGCGCATCGCGGACGATCGCGTCGATCCTGACTCGATCGAGGCGGCCGATCGGATCGCCGTTCAGCAAGGCGGCGGGCGACAGAGCGCAATTGCCAAGGCAATAGACGGTCTCGACATGCAGCGGCGCGCCGGGGCTGGATTTGTCGGGCTCGATACGATGCTCGGCCGCGAGATGGGCGACGAGGTCCTCGCAACCCATCGCCTGGCAGGATTCCGCGCGGCAGAGTTTCAGAACGTCGCCGTCGACCGGCGTCGGACGGAAGTCGTGGTAGAAGCTGACGATGCCATGCACTTCCGCCTTGGAAATATTGAGCGCCGTGGCGATCAGCGGAATGGCGGCTTTGTCGACATAGCCGAAACATTCCTGCAACGCGCGCAGAATCGGCAGGGCGGCGCCGGGGCGGCTCCGCCCCTCTTCGATGATGCGCGTCGCCAGGGCGACGTCCCAGGGCGCAGCGCCCGTCATCAAAACCTCCAGAACGACGCCCCCGCCCGCCAATTCAACGTTATCTCGGGAAGATCGTTCAAAATCGTTGAGGATTCAAATTGAAGCTTCCGACTGAATGATAGGATATCTCTATCAAGCCTCGGGATGGTCGCCCGGCAATGTGGGAGGCACGATCAGCCGCCCAATATCGTTGGGCCGGTCGATGGCGAACAGATTGCGCGCCAGCGGCGAGGCCGGCTCGCGGTCTGACATGATCAGGCCGATAGTGCGCTGGGCGCTGGGCTCCACCAGTTCGACGGCGCAGGTATGCCGCGGAATCCCGAAAAACCGTAGCAATTGCCGAGGCACGATCGAGGACCACAGGCCGGAACTGGCGTGCGAGCACAGGTTGAAGATCGAATTGGTCTCCACGGAGGGCTTGGGCTGGGCGTCGACCGATCGGAAAATGCCGTCGATGATGCGGCGGTTCTGCATGTCGGGAGTGAGCAGGCACAAAGGCGCCTGCGCCGCCTCTTTCCAGGTGATCTTGCGGCGCTGCGCATAGGGGCCCGCGACCGGCGTCAGGAAGACATATTCCTCGACATAGATCGGCTTGGTCACCACATGTTCGAGCGGCTCGTTGTCGAGATAAGTCAGCCCGACATCCAGTTCGAAATCATCGATACCGCGTTGAATTTCCTGCGATGTTTGCGACAATACGGTCACCGACACATTGGGAAAGCGCGCGTGAAACGGCCCGGTGAGGTGGGACACGATGGGAAGCGCGGTGGGGATCGCGCCAAGCCGCAGCCGCCCGGAAAGGCCCTTATCCATGTCCTTGAGGCTGCGCCGCAGAATGTCAGCTTCGGCGAGGATGCGATGGGCGTGATCGAGCGCGACACGGCCCTGGTTGGTCAGGCCGTGGAACTTGTGGCCGCGCTCGACGATCGGCGCGCCCAGGTCCTCTTCAAGCTGACGGATCGCCGCCGACAAGGTTGGCTGCGAAACATTGCAGGCCGCCGCCGCACGGCCGAAATGCTTCTCCCTCGCCAAGGCGACGAGATATTCCAATTGGCGGAGCACCATCGGCGATCGCCCTCCCTTGCCGCCTCGCTCGGCGCCCCTGGCGCGTACATCGGGCCTCGTGGATCGAAGGGGCCGTCGCTTTTCCAACGCTCATTTATCGTATATGGGCTGGACGCGACGATTGGCCCGGTCGACGGCGACGACAATAGCACAGACCTATCGCCGCCGCCCGCCAAAGCCGCCGCGGCGGCGGCCGCGCTTTGGCTTTATTTTAGCTCGATCATCCGTTTCGCGCCCGCGGCCCTCTATGGAGATGTCTTGGAACCCTCCGCCTCTTCCCCTGAACCCCGACCGGCGGCTGACCGCAAATGGTTGATCGCGGCGGCGGCGGTCGCCATCCTCGCCGTCATCGCCATCGCGCTTTATCCGCATTTGCGGCGCAGCTCTGTCGGGACAGCCTCATTGGTCGGCGGCGCCTTCGCGCTGCAGGGGCCGGACGGCCGCGTGGTGACCGACGCGGACATGAAGGGCCAGCCCTTCCTGGTCTATTTCGGCTATACCAATTGCCCAGATGTCTGTCCGACCACGCTCGCTCAGATGTCGGACGTGCTGGCGAAATTGCCGGGCAAGCCGATCAGGGCGCTCTTCATCACCATCGATCCCGAACGCGACACCGCCGCATCGTTGAAAGACTATTTGGCGAGTTTCGATCCGCGCATCATCGGCCTGTCAGGCGACCGCGCGGCGATCGACAAGGTCGAGAAGGCCTATCGCGTTTATGCGCGCAAAGGACCGCCGGAAAACGGCGGCTATGGGATGGACCATAGTTCGATCGTATATCTCATGGATTCCCAAGGTCGGTTCGTGGAGGCGTTCAATCTCGAGCGCAAACCGGAAGAATCGGCCAAGGAGTTGGAAGCCTATCTCTGACGCGGCGGCCCTATCGTTGCGCGCGGCGCGGATCAGCGCTTTCTAAATTTTTTATTAGTTGAGATTGTCCCCGCAGCGCGCCAGTGTTCGCGCATCGGCTGAACGTTGCTCAGTCGATTTGTCGACGACCGGAGGACCGACCGACCATAGCGCGACCGGACTAGTCTTTAAGGATTTGTCATCTGGCCCGGCGCGCCTTGAGCGTCGAATCCCACGTCATCTGTATTGAAAAGCGTGATTTAGCGCATCGGCGGCGTTTTGCTTACCGGATCGGCTCCCCGCTGGTGCGGTTGGCCCGACGCGCCACTACCAGCATTGGAAAAGAAAATCATGAAAAACCTTCAAGTCGCCGTCATTATGGCGTTGTGTCTTTCGTCCCAGGCGTTCGCGCAAAGCGCGCCCTTGCATCGTCATCATCGGCATGCGCCAGCGCCGATCGGCGAGCAATATTCGGCGATCATGCCGAGCGCGCCGGCGGCCTCCGGAATCATCCACAACGCCAACGACTGCGCCCCCGATCGCGCCGAGGCGGTGTGGGGCGCGGGTTCGGCTCTCCTGGGCTATTCCTGCGTTACGCCGAGCGCCAATTGATCGCATGTCAGGCGGCCTGTCTCCCGACCTTCGTCAGCGCCATGGGCGTTCGATCAAGACAATTCGATGGTTGCGGGTTCGCGCGCCCGCAAGCGCGATGCGTGGCCGGTAAGGGTTGGGGTCGCCGATGGATTTAGCCGCTTTTGCGCTCAAGCGTCCGTATACGATCGTCGCCTCGCTGGTCCTGATCTGCATCCTGGGAATCGGCGCGGCGCTGCGCATGCCGATCGATATTTTCCCCGAAATCGACATTCCCGTGGTCAGCGTCGTTTGGACCTACAGCGGGATGAGCCCGCAGGACATGCAGAACCGCATTCTGACGCTGCACGAACGTCAGCTGGCCTCCCTTGTAGACGATATATCCCGACTCGAAGCGACCGCTTACAACGGCGTCGGAGTTCTGAAAGTGTATCTCCATCAGGGCGCTGACGTGACCCGCGCAATTTCGCAGTTATCGAGCAGCGCCCTTGTCATTCTCAAATCCATGCCGCGCAATATCACGCCGCCCCTGGTTCTGCGTTACGGCGCAACCGACGTGCCGATCATCCAACTGAGCCTGTCGAGCCCGACGCAATCGGACACCAAGCTCAATGACTTTGGTCAGAACATCATCCGTCCAGATCTTGCGGTCGTGCGCGGCGCTTCGGTTCCGTACCCCTACGGGGGCATGCCGCGCGTCATGATGGTGGACCTCGATCCACAGGCTTTGCAGGCGCGTGGACTGACGCCGACGGATGTGAGTGATGCGCTCCAGAAACAAAATGTTGTACTGCCTTCCGGCGACGTGAAGATTGGCGAAAAGGACTATTCGCTGCTGATGAACAACAGCCCCGATCTCATCACGGCCATCAACCAATATCCGATAAAGGAGATCAACGGCCGCACTGTATTTATCGGAGATGTCGCCCACGTTCATGACGGCCATCAGGTGCAAAGCAATTCCGTTGCGGTGGACGGACGGCCGGGAGCGCTGGTGAGTGTGCGCAAGACGGGCGGCGTTTCGACGCTTGCGGTGATCGACGGCGTCCGCGAAGCACTGACCGACATTCGCAAACTACTGCCCGCGGATGTGGCCATCAAGCCGATTTTTGATCAATCTATCTTCGTTCGCGCCGCACTCAACAGCGTCGTGATGGGCGGTTCGATGGCCGCGGGCCTGACGGCGTTGATGATCCTGCTTTTTCTGGGCAATTGGCGTTTGACGTTGATCATACTGGCGACGATTCCCCTCGCGATCATCACCGCCGTTCTCGTGATGTATGTCGGCGGTCAGACCTTGAATACGATGACGCTCGGAGGATTTGCCCTGGCTGTCGGCGTTCTCGTGGACAATAGCACGGTCGTCATCGAGAATATCGAGCGCCACGTCAAAGAGGGCGACGCGCTGACGCAGGCGATCATCTCCGGCTGTCGAGAGGTCGCAGTCCCGACTGCGCTCTCGACCTTATGCATCTGCATCGTCTTCGTGCCGGTGTTCTTGCTTCAGGGGACGGCCAAATACTTGTTCTCGCCGTTGTCGCTGTCCGTCTGCATCTCGCTCATCGCTAGCTTGGCGCTTTCCTTTACCTTGGTGCCGGTTCTATTCGCCTACCTCATGCGCTCTTCGCTTGAGGGTCATACCAAGCATACCCCGCGCGCCGCAACGGCGCGGTCCGGGTTCAATGTTTTTGGCGCGATCCACCACGGTTTCGAAGCTGGCTTCAATCGGTTGCGCGAGGGCTATCGCAATAGCGTCGCTTTTTGTGTCGCGCGCGCCGGGGTCGTGAGCGTGCTCTTCATCGTGTTGATGGCATGTTCGCTGTTGCTTTTCCCACAGCTTGGTCAAGACTTCTTCCCGCAAGTAGACGCCGGCCAGATGCGTCTGCATGTCCGGGCGCCGCCCGCCACGAGGCTCGAGGATACGCAACGCTATTTCGCCCAAGTCGAACATACGATCCGGCAGATCGTTGGAGAAGACCAGATCGACGTCATTCTCGACAACATCGGCTTGCCTTATAGCGGCATCAACATCGCGCTCAGCGATTCGGCCACGGTCGGGCCCATGGACGGCGAGGTTCTTGTCTCCCTTAAGAAGAAGCATACGCCCACCGCCGCTCACATCGCGGATCTGCGGAGCGAGCTGCCAAAGCGGTTCCCTCAGCTACAATTCTTTTTCCAGCCCGCCGACATCGTCGACCAGGTCTTGAACTTTGGCCAGCCGGCGCCGATCGATATTCGCATATCCGGTCCCGACAGCGCGGCGGCGTTCGCTCTCGCGTCAAAGATTGCGCGAGACATCAAGGGCGTTCCTGGAATCGTCGATTCTCATGTATTTCAGGTTCCTGATGCGCCGGCTCTAACGATCAACGTCGATCGGACGCTTGCCGGGCAGGCCGGGGTGGATCAAGCGGCGGTCGCCAATAACGTGCTTGTGACGACAAATTCGAGCACTCAGGCGGCGCCGAACTTTTGGGTCAATCCGGCAACCGGCTCAAGCTATCGATTGATCGCCCAAATGCCGACATACCGGGTGACTTCGGCGGCGGATCTATGGACCTTGCCCATTATGTCAGCCGGTGGCGCTGACAAGGGCCAGATGCTGATGAATATCGCGAGGTTCGGGCGCGCTACGTCTCCCCTGGTGACATCGCAGCTCAACATCCGGCCGGTCTTCGACGTCAATGCCGACGTTCAGGGCCGCGACCTTGCTTCGGCGGCGGACGAGATCGACAAAGTGCTGGCCTCAGATCGATCCAACGCCGCATCGCCAATGACAGTGACCCTTAGCGGACAAGTCGAAACCATGCGTGAGAGCTATGATGGCCTGTTTTCCGGCATGGCCCTCGCCGTGGTGCTCGTCTATCTCATTCTCGTCATCAATTTCCAAAGCTGGGTCGATCCGCTGATCGTCCTGGCCGCCGTCCCCTTCACGTTGAGCGGCGTCATGTGGATGCTGTTTCTCACGCAAACCCACTTGAGCGTGCCCGCTTTGATGGGTTCGCTCATGTGTATTGGCTTGACCGCGGCCAACAGCATTCTTGTCGTGACTTTCGCCAATCAGCGGATGGAGGCCGGTGACGAGAAGACAACCGCCGCGATCGTCGCGGGTTATACGCGTCTCAGGCCAGTGATGATGACTGCGGGAGCGATGATCCTCGGCATGATCCCAATGGCATTAGGCGTGGGCGAGGGCGGTGAGCAGAACGCGCCTTTGGCGCGCGCGGTCATTGGCGGCCTCCTGTTCGCTACGGCGGCGACTATGGTTTTCGTTCCAGTGGTTTACCGACTTCTGCGGCCGAACGCTCTGTCGACGTTCCGCTACCCCGCCGCCGACGGGGCGGCCGTTTCGCCGGGATGACGCAATTTCGCAACTGGGACTCCCCATGACGCCTTTGTCTGAAGACCTCGACCCGAAGTTTCCAAATCCGGACGACGCGGCCGTCGCGACTCGCTTTTCGCGCGGAACGGGAAGCAGGATGCTACGCGTCGCCGTCGTGATCGCGTTGGGGCTGGGCCTTGGGTTTTTCTTTGTTCATCGCCAGAGAACAGAAGCGGAAGCGCGATTGGCCGATGCGACGGACCATGACGTGGCGGAGAAGCCGCGCGTCGATGTCGCTACGGTAAGTCCTTCTCCTCCAACTCAAGCCCTTGCGCTTCCGGGCGAGACGGCCGCGTGGGACGAGACCACCATTTACGCCCGCGTGAACGGATATGTCGCCAAATGGTTTGTCGATATTGGCGATCATGTGACGACAGGGCAGACGCTCGCGACGATCGATACGCCTGAACTCGACGCCGAGCTTCTGGCCGCGAAGGCGAAGCTGAACGCCAGCATCGCCCAGGTCGCGGTCAAACAGGCCCAAGCTGATTTCGCCAAGACGACGGACGATCGCTGGCGAGAATCTCCCAAAGGCGTCGTGTCCGATCAGGAACGCGAATCCAAGAAAGCGGGTAGCGCCGCGGCGATCGCCGAGCTCAATGCAGCCCGCGCACAGGTCATGCTCGAACAGGCTGACGTCGATCGTTTGTCCGCGCTCACCCGGTTCAAGGAAGTCACAGCGCCTTTCGACGGCACGATCATCCAACGTCACATCGACACGGGCAATCTCGTGACTGCGGGAAGCACGGCCAATACGTCCTCGCTTTACCAGCTCTCAAAGGACGACCCGATACGCATTTTCGTCCACGCGCCGCAGAGCGTCGCGACGCAACTCATGGCGCCGGACGTGACGGCCGTGATCACAAGCAGCGATCAGGCCGATTTGCGCCTTGAGGGCAAGATCGCGAGAACCGCGAAAGCGATCGATCCGGCGTCTCGTACGCTGCGTGTCGAGATCGACATCCCGAACGTCAACCATGCGCTGGTCCCCGGAATGTATGTGCAGGTCGCTTTCAGCCTCAGGGGCGGTTCCGAGATGCTGGTGCCGGCCGCCGCGGTGTTGTTTCGATCCGGCGGACCGCAAGTCGCGGTCATCGACAAAGACGGCGCCGTCGCTTTCAAGGATGTGAAAATCGCCAGGGATAACGGCAATTTCGTCGCGATCGGCTCCGGTCTCGCGATCGGCGACAAGGCCGTCCTCAATCTCAGCAGCCAGATCGCGGCGGGTGAAAAAGTCAAGTTGAATGATGCCAAAGAGGGAGATACAAAAAGCGCGTCAGCCCGATAAGGGCGCGGAACATGCGCGCCCGTTCGCGCAAGCTTATTTCAAGCGCTCTCGTTGAGTTGGAAGTATTGGCGTGAAAAAATGGATTCGATTGAGCGCGCTTGGGATGTCCGGCGCCTTAGCTGGTTGCGCTGTCGGTCCCGACTATCATTTGCCGACGATTTCCATGCCGAGCATGTTTCTTGCTCAATCTGGTGAAAAAATCCTCCAATCAACTCCATCGGTGAGCGCCGATCTCACGCAATGGTGGCGAGCGCTGCATGACACAGAGCTCGATTCGCTGATCGCTCGCGCTCTGGAAGCCAATCTCGATCTCGAAATTGCTCTGGAACGCCTTCAGGCGGCGCGAACATTGGTGACAGTTATAGGCGATCAGGCGCTTCCTGTCGCCGGGGCGACTGCCGGCGGCGGCGTTGGCTCGGGGTCGGACGAGACAAAGGGCCGCGTCGCGCAGGCCCTGCGGTCGGCGGAAACCGCGTCGGGCCTCAGGAGCATCAACGACGCGGGCGGCGCTGCGGCGGCCTGGGAACTCGATCTTTTCGGCAAGATCAAGCGTGAGGTCGAGGCACAGACCGCTGACGCCGAAGCGCTCAAGGATGCGCGCGACTGGGTGTTCGTTACGGTCGCTGCCGATGTCGCGGGCGCTTATCTCGACATGCGGGCGCGGCAACGCCAACTCGTCGTTCTCGGTGAAAATATCGCCGCGGCGCGCGGCAACCTGGATCTCGCGCAGTCGCGCTTTGACCGCGGGCTCACCAATGAAATGGACGTGAGTCTCGCGCAGCGGCAATTGGCGACCTTGCAAGCCGATGTGGCGCCCCTCGCTGCGCAAATTGACGTCAGCCGACATGCGATCGCCGTGCTCCTTGGTCATTTTCCTGAGGAAATGGCCAAGGAACTCGCCAAGCCGGGTCCGATCCCGGCGCTGCCGGGGAGAGTTCCGGTCGGTCTGCCGGTCGATCTGTTGCGGCGACGTCCGGACATTCGCGAGGCGGAGCGTCGCCTTGCGGCGGCGAACGCCCACATTGGCTCGGCGATCGCCGATCTCTATCCGACTGTGGTCCTCAGCGGCGCGGCGGGCGCCCAGGGCGGCATACGTTCGCCATCGTCCCTCGTTCCCCTCACTTGGATCGGGTCGTTTGGCCCATCGGCCACCATGCCTTTGCTCGATTTCGGCGCGCTCGACGCCCAAATAGAAATCGCCGATTTGCAAACGCGGGGATTTTTGGCGTCCTATAGACAGGCGATATTGACAGCGGTGCGGCAGGTCGACGACGCCGAAGCTTCCTACAGGGCCCAACAGCAACGCCTTGCGAGCCTCGATCGCGCCCTGCAGGCGGCGCGTCAGGCCACGCAGCTCGCCACCGAGCGATATGATCGCGGCCTGAGCGACTTTCTCAATGTCCTCGACGCCGAACGCGAGCAATATGAACTCGAAGAGCGCCACGTCGTCACGCGCCAGGCGGAGGCCGATGATCTTGTCATGCTTTACAAAGCGCTTGGCGGCGGCTGGCCGTCGAATGAAGTCATTCCGCCGATCCGGCCTCTTCAACCCGCTTTGATCGCCGCCGCGAAACATTTGCTGGACTCGCCGCAAAATCCTTGAAGGAGCCAAAGACGGCAATGTCGATGACCGGCGATCCCCTCAAGCGCCCGTCCGTGCTTCTGATCGAAGATGAGAAAGGACTGGCCGAGGAAATCAGCGCTGAGCTTCAGAGCCTGGGCTATCGCGTTCAACATGTCGATTCAGTCGCCGAAGGTTTCAGCGCCGCCCGCGCCGGAAGTTCTGCGATCATGGTTGTCGACCGCATGCTCCACGGCTCCGACGGATTGTCGATGGTGGAGGCGCTGCGTGAGGAAGGCGTCAAGACGCCAGTCCTCCTCATTTCTGCGCTTTCCTCGGTCGATGACCGTATTCGAGGCCTGAAGGCCGGCGGCGACGACTATCTCACCAAGCCGTTCGCCATGGCGGAGCTCGCGGCGCGGGTCGAGGCGCTGCTGCGCCGTCTCGACGACGTGCGCACCACCAAATTGCGGGCCGGCGGGCTCGAAATGGATCTGATCGAGCAGACGGTGATGCGCGACGGGACGCTCATCGAATTGTTGCCGCGCGAGTTCAAGCTCCTCGAATATTTCCTGCGCCGCCCTGGCCGGATCGTCACGCGGGCGATGCTGCTGGAAGGAGTTTGGCACTATCGCTTCATTCCGGAAACCAATGTCGTCGATGTGCATATCGGGAATTTGCGCCGCAAAATCGATATTGCGGGCGCGCCACCGCTGATCATCAACATTCGCGGCGCCGGATTCATGCTCCATGCGGGCGCCTGAATTCCTCAGGTCGTCAGCGTTGCGGCTCGCCTTGGCTTTCGCGATTGCGATGACGGTTGCTTCGTCGCTGGTGTTCGGACTCGTCTATCTCAGAATCACCGCCGTGAGCGAATCCAGAGTCCGCAGTATCCTGGAAGATGAGGCCTGGAAAGGGGCAAATTATTCGGACGAGGAAATAAAAAACGCGGTCACTCAGCGGCTCACGCGTGATTTGCGTCATCTCGACTATGTCGCGCTTTTCAGCGAATCCGGCACGTTGCTCATCGGCAACGTCGGCAAAGTGACGATACCGGCCGATGGGAGGTCGCATTTCGTCTCAGAGGCGCCGCGAACTGATCCTGGGCAAAAAAGCGAACCGGCAATATTGGTGGCGCGACTGCGCCCCGACGGCAGCCTTCTGATGCTCGGCCGAAACCTCGATGAAGTGTTCACGCTTCGCAGGACCGTGCTTCAGGCTCTGGTGGGCGCCATTGGCCCGATGCTGCTGATGGCGCTGGCGATCGGCGCTTTTTTTGCGCGCCGCGAATCGCGGCGCCTGATCCATATCCACGATACGATCGCGAGAATCATGCGGGGCGATCTCCAGGTGCGCCTGCCCGTGCGCCGCAGGCCCGACGAGATCGATAGGGTTTCACGCGATGTGAACCTCATGCTCGACGAGATCGTGCGCTTGCTGCTTCAGGTCAAAAACGTCAGCGACAATATCGCCCATGATCTGCGCACGCCGCTGGCGGTCATGTGCGCGAAGCTGGAGCGGGGCCTTGCCGGCAGTGACGATCATGAATTGCGCGTCGCCACCCGCCAGGCTTTGAGCGAACTCGACAAGGCGATGATGACGATTACGGCTCTGTTGCGCATATCGGAAGTCGAGAGCGCATTGAGGTCGAGCGGTTTCAAGTCGATCGATCTTTCGGCGATCTGCGCCGATGTGTTCGAATTCTATGAGCCGCTTGGCAAAGCCAGGTCGGTCGCGATGGTTCTCGACGCGAGATCGCCGGTTCCAACATTGGGCGACGGCGACCTCATGCGTGAAGCCTTGGCGAATCTCATCGACAACGCGGTCAAATTCACGCCCGAGGGCGGCACGGTCACCCTATCCGCGGCAATCGAGGCTGGCCGGCCAGTGGTTCGGGTCAGCGACAGCGGATCGGGCGTGGCGCCGGGCGAGCGCGACAGGATTTTCGAGCGCTTCTATCGCACGATCCGCAACGACCGCGTTCCCGGTAGCGGCCTCGGCCTGAGCATAGCGGCGGCGATCGCCAAGCTCCACGATTTCGAGCTGCGGGTCGAAGACAATCGTCCCGGCGCATTATTCATCATGTCCGGGCGCGGCGCGTCCGCAAAGGCGCCGCCGTGAAAGACGCGGCCGCAAGGTCTTCGTGTGAATTGTGCGGGTCGTCGCCAACGCTCGCGCGGCGGAAGGCAGCGGACGCAATGTCCGATTCGAAGATGGGCGCCGAGGCCTGAACCGCAGCGCAAACTCCAATTTCTGCCGGCTGAAATAAAAAAGGGCGGCGACATTTCTGTCGCCGCCCCGCATCGATGGATCGCGATCAGAACGGATAATAGCGAAGGCTGGTCATGAAGACCTGTTCGCTGGCCTTCGGCGTAATGGTGCCGAAGGTCGCGGGCGCGGCCGACGCCGCGCCGGCGAAACCGGTACGCTCGGTATAGGAATATTGGAGACCGCCCCTCAGCATGCCAAAGTCGCCTTTGTAGAGGGTATCCCAGAAGCCAACCGTAGCCTGCTCGATCGACTTGGTCTGCGTGGTGCAAGCGGCGGCCGAGAATTCGCTCAAGCAACCGGCGGCGATAGTCGCAGGATTGCCGATGCCGAAACCGGAAGCGGAGCCGACGTTGAATTTCGCGCCTTGGAATTCTTCGCCGGCGTAGCCGTAGATATCGAGCCATGGCGTGGCGTGCAGGATGGCGCCGGCGAGCAATTGCGTCTCGGAGACTGGCTGGACAGCGCCAGTGACGGAATTAAAGGTCGCGTCGGGCAGTCCGGCTGTGCCGTATCGGCCAATGCCCTGGCCGGTCAGGCCGGAGAATTGCAGGTCGAGGATTTTCGGCACCACTTCGGCAATGATGCCGCCGCCAAAGCCGCCGCCGTAGACATCGTGGTTGCCGGTCGACAGGATCGTCGACGGCGCGCCAGGGACCGGATCGGTGCGGTCATAGAAGTCACGCAACAGGCCGTAAGCTTCCAAATGCAGCTTGTGGTCGGCGATCGTCGGGTCCCACGTCACCTTGCCGATAAAATCCGGGATCTGATTCGTCGAATAGGTGTTGCACGCATTCAGGAGACTGTCTCCTGAGGTGGGGAGTGTCGTGGTGGTGCCTGGGAAACCGCAACCGTTGTTGGATTGCGCGATGACTGCACCCGGCGCCGGGTTCGTTCCGCTAAACGTTGTCTGCGAATTTTCGGCCGACACGCCGACCGCGAAGTCCGGCCCGAGATCCTTCACGACGCGAATTTCAGGAGTGCGGGTCCAGGTGAAGCCGGGAACGTATTGCGCGTCGATCACCAGCGGAATTTGCTCCTTGCGGGGCACCATGCCCTGGCTGCTCAAAGTCGCCAGCGACCAGGTCTGGCCGGCCAGCACGTGGACGCCCCAATCGGAGCGGTCGATCGTCGCATAGAGGTGGCGAACGCGCGGGTTGAAGGAATTGGATTCGTTCGAATTGGCGGTTTGCGCCGCGCCGAGGAAGTCGAACTCGCCGTAACCGGAGAGCGAAGTGACGGGATCGACCTTGCCCTCGACCAACAGCGACAGACGGCTCTGGCGCTCGGAAAGGCGCGCTTCGTTCGTATGGCCCACCTTGTTGTTGGCGAAGGGAATGGAATTAAAGGGCGTATCGATATCCGATTCCAGATTGTGGTCGCGATACAGACCTTCGAGGGCGAAGAAGCCGCCCGGCGTGATCGTCAGGCCCTTGTAGCAGAACTTGCCGACCGGGCAGGCGAGAATCTCAGGTTCGCCCTTCCGCGTCGGAACCGGGTAGGACGACAATTGCGCCCTGGTCTGGGCGTTGGCCTTGGACTGGGCGTCGACCTTGGCTTCGAGCCGCCGCAATTCAGCCTTCAAGACGGCGATTTCCGCCGAAGTGTCGTCGGCTCTCGCCGGCATCGATCCCAGAGCGACTCCTACGAAGGCGCCGACCGCCAACGAAGCAAGCAGTTTAGTCCGGAACTTCGCGTACATCGCCTATTTCCCCTCAACCCAGGATCGGATTAAGGATACCTACCCAGCCGGCATGACAGTTTTGCAACATCACATTCGCCGATGCGGGCCGGAAGCGCGGCCATGCGAGGATGGCGGCGGCGACGTCGAAACACGATCCTCGGGAAGGGCCACAATTGCTGGGCTGACGCGAGAAAAGCCGCGGCACTGTCACCCTTTGGCCACATTAAGGCAAAATCCGCTACGACCGCTCCGGACGGCCCCCTGGCGTTATCGTCGAGGGCGCATGCCAGGCCCCATAGGCGTGGCCAGATCGCGACGGAGCCGCGTGGCGGAAATAACCGCAGTTATGTGGTGAAGCGCCAGGTTCCCAGGCAAAAGCGGCATCCGCCCGGCTCAGTTCGGCCTCGGCGCCGCCGCGGGGCATTTACCAGCACACGGTCGGAAACTCGGAGGATCCCGGGAAGATCGGAGGACACGACAATGATCGATCGCCCCTGTTCGGCGAGGTTCTCGATCGGGCGATAGATCTCCGCCTTGGCCCCGCCCTCGCTGAACAGCCGGATCGCGCGGTCGATGTCGGGCGGACGCAGGCTGACGCTACGCGCAAGCGCTTCCACTTGCAGAGACATCGCGCGCCGGCGGAGGAGGCCGAAGCGCGTGAGGAATGGCGCCCTCGGCAGGGTGGGCGACGCGAAGTCCAGCCTTTCCGGCTTATACCATTGGTTAGTCGAACACTTGCACGACCTCCCTTGATCCGCGATCGACGATCATGATGTGACCGCCGACCGAAGCGAAGCGGTCAAAAGGGAAACCGTAGGTTAGGGGGATTGCGTAATAGGTAATGCCGGAAGGCGGCAAGATGTCGCCGACCGATGCGCCTTTCACCAATGCCGCGTCACGCGGGTGTTGGCGAGCCGCGTAGGCGAGAAAGTCCGAAGCGACCGCCGCAGGTATTACCGCATAGACTTTATCTTGCGATGCTCGCGCGCCCCACGCTTCCGCTCCCCAGCCGATTCCGCATGCGATCAGGAGACCGACGCAAACTGTTCGAACGGACAAATGTCTTTGCGTCCATGGCGCCACCGCATTCTCCCTCAAACAAAGGCAAAAGGTATCGTCGTATGATGCAACCGTCTTCCTTCGACTAACCCATTCGAACCTGGGTCAAGGTTATTGCTTACGGGCTGCTTGAAAAGTGCAGCAGCGGGCGCTCCGACTGTGTCGACGTAGCTCCAGGGACTGATCATCTATCGTCACCCCAACCCACCGCACCGCGCGCGAGAGCCGCGCATCCAGCCAATGTAAGCGCGCCCTCTGGGCGATCCAGCACTTGGAGCCTGATTTGCCGCACGATCGTCCAAGAAAGAGGGAAATGGACAACGAACCGCCGACCTGGAAGGTGTCAACCACGAAGGCCTCTGCCGACAATGGAGCAGTCGTTTCGGCGGGGAAGCGCCCGCGAATCTCAATCGCATGAAGACTGGTCGCGGGTCCGATCTCGCTATGACGATGGCGGCTTTTCCGGCGGGTCTATGGACCGTCCTGCACTGCGGAAGCTCCACGCGGAGGTGCAGGCCAACCGGATCGATGTGATCGTCGTCTATAAGGTCGATCGCCTCCTGTGATCGACCGGGTCCATCACGCCGGAACGAGATCTGATCTCAAACCCCGCAAACCGAGATACCTCAATGCATCCGCCGGGGCGGCCGCCTAGTTCGCCTCGGGCCAGATAGGCACCGTGAATTGAAAAACTGCGCCGTGCGGCACATTCTCCGTTGCCCACAATCGCCCACCGTGTGCTTCGATGATCGAGCGGCTGATAGCTAGTCCCATACCCAGGCCGCTCGGCTTGGTCGTGTAAAAGGCCTCGAATAGGCGTTCAAAAGCTGCCGGAGCAAGCCCCGGACCCGAATCCGCGACCGCGACGAGCACACCCTCCGATACGGCTTCCTCAGTGCTGATCAACAATTCCCGCAGTCCCTCGTCGACGCCCGTCATGGCCTGGATTGCGTTGATTATCAAATTGAGGATCACCTGTTGCAGTTGGACCTTATCTCCTTCGATAACCGGAAGGCCGTTCGCGAGTTGTGTTCGCACCGAAACCTCGTTCTTCAGCGTTTCGCCCCGGGTCAGGGCAACGATCTCGAGGATCATTTCGTTCATCGTCACGCGATCGCGCCGAGGGGGCTCCTTCTTGATCAGGGCGCGCATCCCCTCGATCACTTCGCCGGCCCGTTTGCCGTTCTCGAGGATGCGGCCGAGCGCCTGCCGCACCTTCTCCAGATTGAGAGGTCGGGCGTCCAGCCAACGCAATGCGGTATCCGCATTCATGATCGCCGCCCCGATCGGTTGGTTGACCTCGTGGGCAATCGAAAGCGAGAGTTGCCCCACGGTCTCGACCCGGTTCGCATGCTCCAGCTCCAACTGGACTTCCCGATACCTTCGTTCGGTTTCGCGCGCTTGCGCTTCCGCCCGCTTCCGCTCGGTCAGATCGACCACGAATGCGACCCCCTCGTCGCGGCGCCCACCAAACGTTGCCGAACCGACGAGTACGGGCGCCCGGCTGCCGTCTTTCCGGTAGTATTCCTTCTCACCGGGTTGATTGGTCCCCGTGGCCGTCAATGCCGCCACGGCGCGTTGGTCGCTATCGCGCCACTCCGGCGGAGTCAGATCCGTCCAGCGCATTGGACCGGCGCTCAGGTCCTCGCGACGATATCCCACCATTTGGAGAAACGCATCATTGGCTTCCAGAATTTCGCCTTCGAAATTCCAGATGAAGATACCTATGATGTTGGCGTCGACGAGGCGCCGAATCTTGGCCTCACGCTCCTCAAGCTCGGTGTATAACCGCGTGCTCTCCAACGAAATCGCGGCTTGCGACGCCAACAATTCGAGCAGCGCGACCCGCGCCGGCGTAAAGACGTGAGACGCCAGATTGTTTTCGAGGTACAGCACGCCGACGAGCGCGCCCTGTTTGATCAACGGCAAACAGAGGATTGAGCGGGCGCGATGCTGATCGATGTAGGCATCGCCGGAAAACGGATTCTGCGCCGAGGTGTCGTCGAGAATCACGCTCTCTCGAGTGCGCGCGACATAATGTACGATCGACTTTGGCAGAGCGGCCCCGGCGAGGGGCGCCTCTCGCTGTCGCACGACGACCGCCTCGCCGTCGGTTCTAGCTTCCGCCTCGATCCGCGCCTCTGCGTCAGCCAGGCTGTCCTCTGCCGGGAATATCAAAAGGCCGCGATCCGCGCCGGCGTTCTCGATCGCAATCGTCATCAGCCGCTCGATCAGCTTGGGTAACGCGATCTCGCTGGAAAGGGCCTGAGAGGCCTTGACCACGCTCCCTACATCGAGTTGCTGGATTGCGGAGCCATTAGTCGCCACGGGACGATGACCGTCCGCAGCGGCCAAGTGCGGGTGAAATCGATCGAGCTGTCTCACCTTGCCGTCCGCGCCCCAGCGGAGGTAACAGTATCTCGCATTCCCGAGATAGGCGTTGGAGATTGTCTCGAACCCGCGCGCCTCATAGAACTGCGCGGCGAGTTCGTTGGCGAGCGCCTCATTGTTGACAAAGCCATTTTCGTTCGCCGAGCGGATCGCCTCCTCATAGAGATCCATCGCGTCCAGCAGCCTGCCTTCAACGCGCGCAACCTCGGCCGCGACCAACGCTGCGCGATTCGCCCAATTCTGAGGGCAGCTTTCCGCCCAGTCTCTCAGCACCTGTCTGTGCGCCTCTATCATGGTCGCAAGGCTGCCTCGCTGGTTGGCCGCGGCGTCGCCATATTGTGCGAGCCGCGCGAGCGCTGCGTAAAAATGATAGTCGGCAATTACAATGAAGCCTGGTGACGTCCACAATAGTTCCTCAGCCTTTATTGCGGCGGCGACTGCTGACTTATGGGCGCCCGCAAGATAACAGACCTGAATCTTGCGAATCCAATACCAGCAGGCAGGCATTGCAAGACCCGGGTCTTCTTCGAGATGCCGCTCAAACTGCGACTCGATAAACTCTGCGTGGTCAAACGTGGATATGTTGCTGGTTACTCCCCTGAGCGCGCGTATGAGGCCCAATTGCGCCAGCACCATATCTACAGCAGTGCCGAATCGAGCTCGCTGCACGTAAGCCAATGCAACCTCGGTCTCTTTTTGCACCTCACTCAAAGGATCGCCGGCGATCAGCCGGGCCGAAATCAGATTGGTGTAACTGAATCCCATAAAAGTCACGTCGCCGGTTTCCCGCGCGGTGCGGTTTGCGAGTCGCAGCAAGTCAATGCTGGTGCGCACATGATTTCCCCAAGGATTGATAGCCATGGCGAAGTTGTTGTAGACGCGAGCCCTAAAGCGATTGAGGCCATTCTTCTCCAAAAGATCGATCCCGAGCTTGCCGAACCGCAGCCCACGACGATAATCTCCGAACCTTGTTTGCAGAATCATCCCGAGATATACGTACCCAAAACATGAGCCATCAGTATTGCCATGGGCGAGGGAAAGATTGGCCATTCGACCTATGATGAGGGAGACTAGATTTCGGTCCACAAAATGGGCAGGCGCCTGTAGCGATGTGAGGACGTCGACTGCTGCGCGGCTATTTGGGTCGGTCATTGATGGCAATTCGAGGAGACCCTCGACCGAGCGACTCCCCAGCTGTCGCCAAATCCCTGCGTACTCCTCGTTTACTTCATCGTCCGTTGGGTGCATTGACGACTTTATGCCGACAAACCGTAAGCATTCCAAGCCTACTTCAATTGCACGTTTTGGTTGGTCCAAGTTCGTATATAGATCGGCCCTTAGGCACGCGACGGCCGCGTTGTCAGCGACATTTTCGGACCTGCGGGAAAGGGTGGCGAGTCGCGCTTCCGCAGTCGCCAGAGCACCCGTCAGGATCTCGCATCTGGCTTGGTCAAACTCGAGATCGAAGATCAATCGGTACTTTCGTTCCCATGTAGTCGCCGCCAACAGGGCGCGACCGGCACTGAGGTAAGTGAGTGCTGAGGAGTGGGCGGCGGACGCTCTGGCGCGCCTGCCTGCCACAAGGTTGAGCTCGGCGACCGATTCGCGTTCGTCCAGCGAATCGATCAAGTCAGCGCCGCGGTTGAGCTGACTGACAATCTCGAAGATATCCTCCTCGAGCTCAGCTGCTGGCGTCCGTGACACAAGCTCTCTGCCAATCCGCAAGTGTAGCGCCGGCCGCTCGCCGGCCGGGATTAGTGCATAGGCCGCCTCCTGGACGCGATCATGGAGGAAAGAATAAGCGCCCTCCAGGTGGAAGACGAGCCCAGCCCACACGACCGGCCAAAGCGCCGCGTGGAGGGCCTCTTCAGACATCCCGAAAACCATGCTCATCGTAGCGGTCTGCGCGCCGTTGCCTAGGCAGGCGAGTTGTTTCAATATTTCCAGCGTGGTGCTCGGAAGACCGTTCAGCTTTGCCGCCATGAGGTCCGCCAGGTTGTCGGTGTAGCCCTTGGCGCGGATGCGCTCGATGTCCCAACGCCAGGCAGCGGCGTCCGCGTCGAACGCGACCAGCCCTTCTTCGGCCAGCGCTGTGAAGAACTGGATCGCGAAGAATGGATTTCCCAAGGTCTTTTCTTGCACCAGTTGCGCCAACGGCCGCACGCGCTCAAGCTCGCAATGCAGGGCATCGGCGACGAGTTCACAAACATCGTCAAGCCCCAGAGGCGTCAGCACGATCTCATGCAGCTGGGCTCCGGCTTCGCGCATCGCCTCCAGCGTCTGCAGAAGCGGGTGGAGTGAATCGACCTCATTGTCCCGGTAGGCGCCGACCAGAAACAGATTGCGCACCTCAGAATGCATGATGAGGTGCTTCAGAAGGTCAAGGGTTGCTGCATCTAGCCACTGCAAATCATCGAGGAACAGCGCGAGAGGGTGTTCCGGCCGTGCAAATACATTGATAAAGCGGCGGAACACGATCTGGAAGCGGCTCTGCCCGTCCTGAGGCGGCAGATCTGGGACCGGCGGCTGCTTTCCGATCACGAGTTCCAGTTCGGGAACGAGGTTCACGATGAGCTGACCGTTCGGACCGAGCGCCTCACGCAGTGCGTGACGCCAGCGGCCAAGTTGCGCCTCGCTCTTTCCCAGCAAGGTCCGGATCAGACTTTGGAATGCTTGGGCGAGGGTGGCGTACGGGACGTCGCGCTTGTACTGGTCGAACTTGCCGGATGCGAAGAGGCCGGGGGACGCGACCAGCGCCTTGTGCAGCTCGTTGACAACCGTGGACTTGCCAATGCCGGAATAGCCGGAGACGAGTACGAGTTGCGTTGCGCCATTCGCAACGACCCGGTCGAAGGCGGCCAGCAGAGTCTCGATCTCATGCTGCCGGCCGTAGAGCTTCTCCGGTATCAGCAGACGGTTCGATGCGTCGTCAGCGCCGAGCGGGAACGGTTCGATGCAGCTATGCAACTCCCAATCCGCCAGGCACCTGCGAAGATCCGCCGCGAGACCCGCAGCGGTCTGATAGCGGTCGTCGGCAGTTTTGGCGAGCAACTTCATCACAATCGCTGATAGCGGCCTTTGGATGAGCGCGACCCGCTCCTCGGGGGGCGTCGGTCGGCGGGCAATGTGGCAGTGCACCCATTCCATCGGATCGGAGGCAGTGAACGGCAGCCCGCCAGTAAGCGTCTCGTAGAGGGTGACTCCCAAGGAGTAGAGATCACTACGGGCGTCCACTGAGCGATTCATCCTGCCGGTCTGTTCCGGCGCCATGTAAGCGAGCGTCCCGGCGATCACCTCCGGTGGCGCTGGAACTTGGCGCTCGCGCGGCAGGCGTGAGGCAATGCCGAAACCCGTCAGCCAGACCGCGTAGGTCGCCGCGTTGACGAGGATATTGGCCGGGTTGATATCTTTGTGGATTAGGCCTCGCTCGTGGAGCTGTCCCAGCGCGCACGCCAAGCCGATCGCGACGCGTAGAAAGGGCGCGATCTCCCACGGTTGCCCGAGGAGTCGTGACAGAGGTTCGCCGCCCGGGTCGGCGACCAGCAGCGTGAGACGCCCCCGGTGAAGATCCAGCCTCAGCGGTCGGGCCGCCCAGGCAGGGTCGAGCTCCTCGCGCAGTGTGTAGGCGTGTTGCAATCGCGCCAGGGTTCCCGGCGAGGGCTCCGCCGATGCCGGCGTTACGGCCAGGAGTGGGGAGGGTTCGCCGTCCCAAACCTCTCGTGCGAGGACGAATTCTTCATCCTTCCAAAGGACTTCAGGCGCATGGCCGGACGACCTGGGCACGACGCCGACCTCCTAATCTCGCCCTTGCAGGTTCTGCGTGAAGCGTATCCTTCACAAAGGTCGGCGGCAATGCGCGATTCGGCGTGACCGGAATCGCCGCCTCGGCGGATGGACGACGTCGCGATGGCGGAAGACCGATGGATGCGCCGACGACGCCAGCGCTTATCTATCTTCGGTGGATGACTCCCGCGCGACGAAGCATCGGCTTCCGACTGATATCGGCCCCGCAAATGGTCGTGGTTGCGCCGTGCGCGGGTTTCCGTCGTCCACATCGAATATTCCAGAGAATAGAAAATTTTTTCCTTGGATTCCCTCGGCTTGCCAACATTCAACCCCCTCCCGTACGTTTTCAGACAGGCTCTAAGAGCTCTAAGATATGACGAGGTTCGTTGGGCCAAACGCCAAGGAAATAGGCTTGACAGCATGCCGTTCTGGGCGTGATTTGTCCGGAAATATCCAACGAGGAAGTGGCTTCCACGATGCCGAGCAGCGGAAAGTTTCTGGCCGCCGCCACCGCCGCGTTTCTGGCTTTTACGTCGCTGCCGGCATCGGCCGCGCAAATCCTCGTTCTTTCCGAGGACGTGCCCGCCGGCCTCGACTCTGACGGCCCCTCGGCCGCGATCCCGACCAGCCAATCCGGCATGGTGAACATGCTCGAGCCGCTCGTCGGCTATGCCGCAGCCTCGGTGAAAGAGGACGGAGTCATAATGCCGGACTTTTCGAAGCCGGTCGGTCTACTCGCCGAGAGCTGGACCTACGATCCGGCCGCGCTGACGTGGACCTTTAAGCTGCGCGAGGGCGTCAAAGGGTGCACTGGCGACACGTTCACTTCAGCTGATGTCATCTATACTTTCGCGCGCGCGAAATCGGTGAGCGGCGCGGCGCCGATCGGCTGGTTCCTCTCCAATGTCGCTTCGATCAAGGGCTTCACGACCGACGTCTTCGGCAAGGATTCGAAGGCCAAGGAACTCGGCGACGGCATCGTCGCCCTCGACGATTACACCGTGCAGATCAAGCAGTCGCAGCCCAATGCGTTGCTGCTCCCGGTGCTCGCGATCTTCGGCCTGCAGATCTTTGACAAGAAAATCATGGAAGCTCATGCGACGGCGCAGGATCCGTGGTCACATGACTATGGCAATACTGTCAACGCGCCGGGCTTCGGCTCCTACTGCCTCGACAGCTGGCAGAAGGGTCAGTCGATCAGCTACAAGGCCAATACCAATTATTATCGCGGCAAGCCGGCGATCGACAAGGTCGTCGTGCGCCGCGTGCCCGAATCCTCGAACCGGGTGGCGGTGCTCCGCACCGGCCAGGCGCAGCTCGTTACCGGCCTGACGCCGAAAGAATTCGACAGCTTGCGCAGCATCGCCGGCATCACTGTCGAAGGCGTCACGGGCAACCAGAATCTCTTCGAGCACATGAATTTCAAGTCGCCGCCCTTCGACAATCCGAAAGTGCGCGAAGCCGTCTCGCACGCTATTCCCTACGACCAGATCATCGCGACAGGCTATTTCGGTCAGGCGACCATCTGGCAGGGTTTCGTGCCGAGCGGCTATCCGGGCTACGTGCCGAGCGCCAAGGATTTCATTTATGATCCGGCCAAGGCGAAGGCGCTGCTGGCCGAAGCCGGCTTTCCCGACGGCAAGGGCCTCGAGAAGTTCGTCGACAATCTGCAGCTCTCTTATGTCTCGGAGAAGGAATCGACGCTCGGCCCGATCGTCAACATCCTGCAGTCTTCGTTCCGCGCGATCGGAATCCCGGTGACGCTCAACCCGATCCCGGGAACGCAATATGGCGACCGGCAGCTCGTGAAGGGCGATCTGCCTTTCGCCGTCAACGATCAGGAAGAGCCGATCGGCGTCGACGTCGGCTACGCCGTGCAGCTGTTCTTCGTCACCAAGGACAAGGGCGGTCTTTACAACATGGTCAATTATTCGAATTCGAAGGTCGACGATCTCTGGACCAAGGCCCGCGTCGAGCCCGACGCCAACGTCCGCAACCAGCTGCTCGCGGAAATTCAGGACCAGCTGGCGGCGGACGTCGCCTGGGCGCCCATCGTCGAGTACAAGACGCAATGGGCGATGTCGAGCAAGCTGACCGGACTGCGCTGGTATGCAGACAATTCGATCCGCTTCTTCGACTTGACGCTGCGCTGACGGTGAGCGTGGCGGCATGGCATCCGCGGCCGCCCCAGCAGTCGAGGTAGCCGATGCTTGTGCGCTACATCGCCAAACGGCTCGGCCTCGGAATCCTGCAACTCATAGGCCTCGTCATCGGGGTCTTCTTTATCATCCGCCTGCTGCCGGCCGATCCTGTCGCCCGCCTCGTCGGCATGAACGCGAGCCCGCAGGCTTACGCGCAGGCGGCGCACCAGCTCGGCCTCGACCGGCCGCTTCTTACCCAGCTCGCAATCTATCTCGGCTTCGAGCCTTCGGTGCAGCCGGGACTGTTGCAGGGCTCGCTCGGTGCGTCCTGGGTGACCGATAGCCTGGTCATGTCGGAGATCGCGCAATATCTGCCGGTGACGATTACGCTCGTGACGTTGAGCTTCCTGCTCGTTTTGATCGTCGCCGTGCCGATCGGCATGCTCGGCGCGCTCAATCCCGGCGGCCGTACTGACAAAGGCGTCTTCATCTACAGCCTTTTCGCCGGTTCGCAGCCCGAGTTCTGGTGGGGCCTGCTGTTCGTCTATATCTTCTTCTTTCGGCTCGGCATCGCGCCGGCGCCGCTAGGCAGCCTGTCGCCGATGACCGATCCGCCTGCGCCGATCACCGGCTTCCTGTTGATCGACAGCCTGCTGGAAGGCCAATGGTCGGTCTTTGTCGAAGCGCTCGACCATCTGATGCTGCCCGTCGTCACTCTCGCGTTTGTTCTCTCGGGGCCGATCATCAAGATGGTGCGACAGAATATGCTGCGCGCGCTGCGCTCGGATTTCGTGCTCTATGCCGATTGCGTCGGCCTTCCGCGCGACATCATCGCCCGCTATGCCTTGCGCGCGGCGATGGCGCCCTCGATGACGCTGATCGGCATCCTTTATGGATTCATGCTGGGCGGCGCGGTGCTGGTCGAGAATGTCTTCTCGCTTGGCGGCATCGGCCAATATGCGGTGCGCGCCGTGCTCGCCTTCGACTATCCCGTCATCCAGGGCGTCGTCCTCGTCATCACCGCGATTTCGCTCCTCGTCTATCTCGCGCTCGATCTCTTCCACGCCGCAATCGACCCGCGGATCATCGTCTGATGGCCACGGTAGATGTCGACACGGAAACGGCGTCCGCCGCACGGCCTCGCCGCCGCGTCGATGCGCTGTTCGTTCTCGGCCTCGCCATCGTCGTCGTCGTCGCCATCCTCGCGGTCATCGGACCGTGGATCGGAGCTTATGATCCGACGCTGACGACGCCCGACGTTTCGGCGCCGCCGCCGAGCCTCACCGAACTCCCGGGCCTGATGTCTACCTGGCTCGCCGGCGGCCCGGCGCCGCATTTTCTCGGCACGGATACCAGCGGCTTCGACATTTTCTCGCGACTCATGGCGGCGCCGCGCACCGATCTCGTCATCGCGCTTTCGGCCAACGGACTGTCGCTCGTCTTCGGCCTGCTGCTCGGTCTCCTCGCGGGCTATTTCCGCAATTTCGTCACCGAACTCCTGATGCGCGTTTCGGACGTGCTGCAGTCGTTTCCGGTATTCATCTCGGCGATGGTGCTCGTTGCGCTCGCCGGCCGCTCGACTGCCAACATCGTGATCGCGCTCGCCTTCGTCTACACGCCGATCTACATCCGCCTTACCCGCGCCGAGGTGCTGAACCAGAAGAACCGCGGGTTCATCGAGGCCGCGCGCGCGCTGGGCAACCGCGAGCTCACGATCGCGTTGCGCCACGTGCTGCCCAATTCGCTGGCGCCGGCGCTGATCCAATCGTCGGTCACGATCGGCTTTGCGATCCTGCTGACTGCCGGCCTGTCCTTCGTCGGCGCCGGCGTCCGGCCGCCGACCCCGGAATGGGGACTGATGATCGCCAGCGGCGCCAACGAGATCATCCTAGGCGAATGGTGGTCCTCAGTCTTTCCCGGCATCGCCATCTCGATCACCGTATTCGGCTTTGCCGTCCTCGGCGATGCGCTGGAGCGCCGCAATGAAGCTTGAGCGCGCGGCGATCGACGCCATCTCGATCGGCGCCCGTCCGCTCCTCGCGGTCGAAGAACTGACCGTCGGCTATCCGGTCGACGGTGGCGGCATGATCCGCCCGGTCGACGGGCTGAGCCTCGCGGTGCGCAGGGGCGAAATCGTCGGCCTCGTCGGCGATGCGGGCAGCGGCAAGTCGACGGCGGCGCTCGCAATGCTCGGCCTCGCGCGGCGGCCAGGCCGCATCCTTTCCGGCCGCGTCCACTTCGCAGGCCGCGATCTCCTCGAGATGAGCGCAGATGAATTGCGCAATATCCGCGGCCGCGAAATCGGCATCATCGTCCAAAATCCGCGCAGCGCCCTTAATCCGATGCTGCGCATCGGCCGCCAGATCGGCCTCGCCTATCGCGCCCACAATCGCGCGACCGACGAAGAGACGCGCCAGCGCGCCCTGGAAATGCTGCGCATGGTCGGCATCAACGATCCCGAGCGCCGCGTTGAGGCTTATGCGCACGAGCTTTCCGGCGGCATGGCGCAACGGGCGCTCATCGCCATCGCGCTCTCGTCGCGGCCGAAGCTGCTCATCGCCGACGAGCCGACGAGCGGCCTCGACGTGACGATCCAGGCGCAGTTTCTCGACGAGATGTGGCAGACCGTGCAGGCGACGGGCTCGGCGGTGCTGCTCGTTACGCAGGAGCTCGGCATCGTCGCCAACTATTGCGACCGGGTGCTGGTGCTGCATGACGGCCGCGTCGTCGAGGACGCGTTGGTCGAGCAATTCTTCGAGGCGCCACAACACGCCTACAGCCAGGCGGTGCTGCGCCTGCACCGCGAACGGCGGCTCACGTTCGGCGCGACCTTTCCGCCGCGCAATGGTACGCCGATGGTCGAGGTGCGAGGCCTCATCAAGACTTTTCCCGTGCGCAACTCGGCCAAGGTGGTGCAGGCGGTGGATCGCGTCACGCTGACGATCAGGCCGGGCGAAACGCTCGGACTGGTCGGCGAGAGCGGTTCCGGCAAGACGACGGTCGGCCGCTGCCTGCTGCGGCTGCTGCAGCCCGACGGCGGCGCCATCAGCTTCGAAGGCGCCGACATTCTCGCGTTCGGCGACGCCGATATGCGACGCCAGCGCGCCAAGCTGCAGATCGTGCTGCAGGATCCGTTCGACAGCCTCAATCCGCGCTGGACCATCCGCAAGATTCTGACGGAACCGCTCAATTTGCATACGCGCCAGAGCCGCGCCGACAAAGCCCGCCGCGCCGCCGAATTGATGCAGCTCGTCGGGCTCGATCCCGCCTTGCTCGAACGGCGGCCACGCGGTCTCGGCGCCGGCGCGCTGCAGCGCGTCAACATCGCCCGCGCGCTCGCCTGCAATCCGAGCTTCATCGTTCTCGACGAACCGACCTCGGTTCTGTCGCCGCAGGCGCGCGCCGGCCTCATCGAGCTTCTCGGCCGACTGCAGAAGGAACTCGGCATCAGCTATCTCTTCATCAGCCACGACCTCACGAGCGTGCAGTATGTCTGCCATCGCGTCGCCGTCATGTACCTAGGCCAGATTGTCGAAGAAGGCTCGGTCGAAGAGATCTTCCGGCGACCGCGCCATCCCTATTCGCAGGCGCTGCTCTCGGCGCATCTGTTTCCCGATCCGAGCCATCGGCGCGTCGATAATCCCGTCGCCCCGGCGTTGCAGGGCGAAATCCCGAGCCCGATCGACCTGCCGGTCGGCTGCTATCTCGCAAGCCGGTGCCCGTATGCCAATGCCGCCTGTCGCGCGGCGCCGCAGCGGCTTGAGCCCTGTGCGGACGGGCGCGTCGTGCGCTGCCATCGCGTCGTCGCCGGCGAGATCCCCGTCCCCGAGAGGATCGAGGAGTGAGCGAATCCGTCGATGACATCATCATCCCGCTCATGCCGGCGCCAGTTCGACGTCTGGCGCGTATCGGGCGGCGGCGCTGGGACAAATGGCGGTGCGGCGATGAGAGTGGCGGCCGCTGGTCGCCCCAATCGCGTTGCGCGCGGCCATGGATGATCACGAAGAAAATACGTCGCGATTCGACTTCCCGCCGGCTCTTGCTATCTTGGTCGCCAGCTTGGGTTGGGCCCCGTCGAATGAAGCAGAACTCTAAGAATGTATTCCGCAATTTGCTTGGAGGCTTGGCGGCGGGACTATTTGCGAGCATACCGCCCGCGTTCGCCGGCGCGCGCATCACTGTCGGTTTCGACTCTGTTGAAGTCGAAATTTCGCCCCGTAAAGCCGAGCACCGGTCGCACTATGAAAATACCTACCTGATTTCCGGGAGCAAAACCGTGAGTTACGCCTCCTCGGGGGGTATGCAGGGAGCGGGGAGCCTTGGTCAATCCATGACGGTAATTGATCAAGTGGGGGCGCCCAACAGAGTCACCTATCGGGTCAGCGGCGGGGCGATCGTTGTATCATGGGATAAGCCAGCATACACGATTGTAACGAGGATCACCACGGACGGAAGCTCGTCTTGCTCCGCCACTCGCGCCTACATTCGCAAGCCGGGTCATCAGTTTTTTGAGACTGTCCGGCTCTCAAATCACGAAAAAATGGTCGATTCCGAAATGCGTTCTGAGAATATCACCTGCGCCATACAGCAAACATCCAACTGATTTTCTCCGGCCCGGCGGCGTCTGAAGGATCATCCCACGGCCAAACCCGTCGCTATGCTGGCGGACGAGCTCCTGGACCTTGCCCAACCTGGCGATACCGTGCTCGACCCCCTTCTCGGCTCCCACTCGACGCTGATCGCGGCGCACAGGTTTGGTCGCGCCGGCGTCAGGCTGCGGGTCGCCATCACATGTCGGACATTCCTCGCCCGCCGTATGCAGGGCTGCCACATCGGCGCCATCGACTTCGGAAAGAGGTTCCGTGGTCGCCTTGGGCGACCGCTCTGACCGGTGTCCCATGTGATCCGCATTTCGTCTCTCTCAATCCGACTGGAAAGCAGGGCCGAACGATGAGCCGCCGTCGGGCCGATTGACAATCTTAGCCCGACTCGTCGCTACCCGCCGCTTCAAGCGATGAGGTATCTCTCGAAATTGAGGGGTTACTCCCTTCCACGCATCCGTCCCGGCTGTGCGAGAGACGTTATGCGACCTCCAAACTGGGACTGTTCGAAGACTGCAGAAGGGCAAGGAGCGCCCGCGCGGCCATGGCCGGCGTGGTTTGCCCGCGGCCGAGGATCAGCAATCCTGTGCTGGTTCCGTCGAGCGAGATGTTCGCTGTTTCATGTATGATGGCGACGGGCTTGCTGGAGGCGAGCACCGCAGCGACAATCAACGTCGACGGTTCAGATAGTTGCTGACGCCAGATCGCTGAGAGTTCGCCTACGCAGAATGCTGCGTGAAAATCCTCGGGGCAAACCTGATCGAGACTAAGCGTATCAGCAAATACGTCGTGCGCATCCTGATCCTTGCGAAAGCGGCAGGCGACAGGATTCGACGACCACACATCTGGATCCTCTCGTCGTTTCCACGGCGCACCGCCCGACGGAGAGGCCACGACCACCTCGATGCCGTTGTCTCGGAAAAAATAATAGGGTTCTATAACGCGAGTAAACCGCAGAACGGGCTCTTTTCCCGAGGCAGAGGCGCTAGGTACGAGGATCATCAAGACGCGCATTATTTGTCCCGTTGGAGTACAGCCGGTCAGAGTCTGGTGGCGATCGCGCCATCGGTGCTCTCACCCTGCCGGCGAGTGACTATCGCCCCTAATAGGGTCCGAGCGTGAGTGAATTGGGGTTAAGCCGGGTAAACGGCGCTTTGGATGCAACACGGCTCTTACGGAAATCCGCCCCAATTTCGGGCGGTTATGTCGTTCGAGGCGATATCGCTCACGTGTCGCGGCGTAGCCAGCCGCCATCCGAATGCCGCGTACGACGATGGGTGCTCAAGCCGGCTGCAAAACCGGACAGCGGTTAACGTCGACTAGGGGGAATCAGAATGCGACGGTGGGGTCTAATAATAGTGACTTCGGTAGGCGTCGTCATATACGTAAATAACGCGCGCTCCGAGCAGGATATCGAGAAAATCAACGTATTGGCGAGATTTTGCATCGCCGACCATCTGACCGCGTGCCACCAATACATCACGAAGTCAATCAATGATTTTGAAGATCGACGCAAGAGCAGGGGGGAACCCACATGCTTCCTCGGACACTCTTCCGACGATCAGATAATAGGGCTTTTTGTTCATGCAATACTGTCGAAATACGCTTACGCTGACATACCTTCGTCTGACGCTATCGAAAATATCTACAAGGATAATTGCCCACATCAAAATTAGTGTGTACGCGCCGAACGCACTGGCGGCGGGTCGGCGGCGCCCAAGCGATTCTGGTCCGATCACAGAGCTTTGGGTTCTTGGCCAAGAGAAAATAATCGACATGCGCCATTGTGCAGTGAATGACGTGGAATTCTGGCCAATTACCTCCGCCGACCAAATGTGACGAGTGCTATGGACGACGGTGTGGGTTCGCTCGAACAGATATCTTTTGGCTCGTTTCGACTGTATCCGGCGCGGCAACTGCTGCTGGACGGGGAAAAGCCTGTTCCCCTGGGTAGCCGTGCCCGAGACATCCTAATCGCCCTACTGGAAAAACCGGGGCAATTGATTGGGAAGGAGGAGTTGATCGCTCGTGTCTGGCCCAACACCTTTGTTGAGGATGGCAACCTAAAAGTCCACGTAGCCGCTCTCCGCAAGGCGCTTGGCGATGGTCACGCCGGCAATCGTTACATAACCAATGTTCCCGGAAGAGGCTATAGTTTCGTCGCTCCGATCGCGCGGTTACAAAGACAAGAATCTGCTACCCGAACGCCGGTCCCCGATGAGAAGCCGCAAGATCTTCCACCTCCGCTGGCGCGCATGGTGGGGAGGTCGGAAGTTACGGCTAACCTCACCGATCATTTGTTCGAACACCGATTTGTGACGATCGTCGGGCCAGGTGGCATCGGCAAAACCGCGGTCGCGCTGGCGATCGCCAATGCCTCGATCGGCGCCTTCAAGGGTCGCGTTTGTTTCGTTGACTTGGCGCCAATCGATGACCCCGCGCTTGTTCCGAGCGCGCTTGCAGCTGCGGTTGGCATAGCGGTTCGATCCGAAGATCCCACCCGTTCCTTGGTCGCGTATCTCAGAGACAAAGACGTTCTCCTGGTGCTTGACAGCTGCGAGCGCCTCATCGAAGCGGTCGCTTTCCTGGCCGAGAGAGTGTTCAAGGGCGCGCCGAGCGCGCATATCCTGGCGACGAGCCGGGAACCGCTGGGAGTGGCGGGCGAACGCCTGTACCGATTGCCGCCGCTCGCGAGTCCGCTCGTATCAGAGCGGATTACGGCCGCGGAGGCGCTAACATTCCCCGCGGTCCAACTCTTTGTTGAGCGCGCCGCGGCGAGCCTTGACGCGTTCGAGCTATCGGACGCCGAGGCTCCCGTCGTCGCAGATATTTGTCGTCGATTGGACGGAATCGCCTTGGCGATCGAGATCGCGGCCGGGCGCACTGATGCTTTCGGGGTCGCTGGATTGGCGGCTCTGCTCGACGACCGCTTTCGGCTGGTGATGCGGGGCAGACGCACTGCTTTGACACGGCACCAGACACTGGCCACGACGCTGGATTGGAGCTATGCGGCGCTCCCCGAAACCGAACGCGCGGCGTTGCGGCGTCTGGCGGTATTCAGGGGCATATTCACAATGGAGTCCGCGACCGCCATGCTGGCGCGCGATGGCCTTTCAACCGCGTCTGCGGTGGATTGCGTCGCGAACCTGATAGCCAAATCTCTCGTGAGCGCCGCTATCGATGGGAGAGTCGCTTATTACCGTTTGCTCGATACTACGCGCGCCTATGCATTTGGAAAGCTCACAGAAAGCGGCGAGGGAGAGGCGTTCGCAAGGATTCATGCCTCACACTTTAAAGACCTCCTTGAGAAATCAAGCCTCGAATGGGAAGTCCGATCCGCAACCGAATGGCTCGATAGTCATCGCCATCTGATCGATGATTCAAGATCAGCCCTGGATTGGGCTTTTTCGGCGAACGGAGACGCCCCGCTTGGCATCGCGCTCACGGTGGCGGCAGAGCCGCTTTGGTATCAACTCTCACTGATGACCGAATATGGGGAACGCGTCGAACGCGCTCTGCAGGCTCTTGAAGCGCACCCGGACACCCACCACGAAATGGTCCTGCAAGCGGCGCTGGGTTGGTCGACGATGCAGACGCTCGGATCGGTTCCCAAGACTGCTGCAGCCTGGAGCGCGGCGCTGAACGCTTCGGAGCGCCTTGACGACGTCGACTACGAATTGCGATCCCTCTGGGGACTATGGGCTGGTCTCCTAAACAAGTCGGATTTGAGCGGGGCGCTGGCGCTGGCGGAGAAGTTCTGCAGCCTTGCGTCGCGAAGTTCTCAGGCTGCTGACCTCCTCGTTGGAGACCGGATGGTCGGCTACATCCTGCATTTGCGCGGCGAACAGGCCGCCGCGCGTCGGCGCATCGAACGAATGCTGAGTATGTACGCATCGCCAACTAGCGGATCGCAGATGATTCGCTTCGTTTTTGATCAGCGAGCCACAGCGCGATGCTTTCTCTCCCGCATTCTTTGGCTTCAGGGGTTCCCGGACCAGGCGATGGCCGAAGTCGACGACGTCGTCGGGGAAGCGTTGCAAGGGACTGATGTTCTTTCGCGATGTCAGATTCTGGTCCAAGCAGGGTGTCCAGTTTCACTGCTTGTCGGCGACATGGATCGGCTCCAGCGCTTTGTTGAGGAGCTGCTGGAGCAGTCGGCGAGGAACTCGCTTAATTTCTGGAGGGCGTGGGGGCGTTGCTTCAAAGGCGTGCTCGCGATCAGGCGCGGGCATTCCGCTGCAGGTCTCACGCTATTGCGCGCCGCGCTCGGCGAACTCCGGAATATACAATATGGCGTCTACTACGTCGTCTTTCTCGGCGAATTTGCGGACGCTTCAGGCAGTTCGGGAAACCTCGCTGAGGGCCTGATAGCAATTGACGAAGCCTTGGATCGCGCTGAACGCAATGAGGAACTCTGGTATTTTCCTGAGCTTCTTCGAATCAAGAGCGATCTTGTCCTTAGGGAGGGGCTTTCACATTCCGTGAGCGACGCGGAGAATTACTTAAGGAAATCTCTTGACCTTGCCCGAGCGCAACAGACGTTGTCGTGGGAGCTGAGGTCGGCATTGAGCCTTTGCCGCCTGTGGCGGAGCCAGGGGCGCATTTCGGAAGCATTAGAGCTTCTTGCACCAATATTCGGTCAATTCACCGAGGGATTCGCGACCGGAGACCTGCTCGCGGCGAAAGCGCTCCTCGACGACCTGAACCGCAAGCACTGATAGGCCGCCGCCCCGCTGAGCGGCACAAATAGTCGACCCTCTGCGGATGGCGTCGAAAGCCTTGCGGCGAATGCCCGCTAGAACAAGCATTTACGCGCCGGCGCGCCCCCAGGCCTTCACCCCAATTTACCACGCTTAACCCTTTCTCACTAGGACAAGGGCGAGTCCAAGCGTAGCGTGGCGCTACAGCTGAAGGGAGCCTCAAATCGAAACGCCAGCTGCTGCAACCTGGCAGCGACCTACATTAGCCAAGTTCATGCAAACCGACCGTCCACAAACGGTTTGGGGGTTAACATGCTCAATCCATTGGTAAATCTGGCCGGCCATAGTCCGCATGACCCCGTTGCGGTGGATGCGCTTCTGCACAATCTCGGTCTGACCTCCTGTGTGCCTCGTGACCATTATGGCGCAACGGCTAAGAGCGATCTGTCAGTTCGCGATGCGCAACTCGCCGGAAAAGCAGGCCGCGCATTGATTAAGAGGCCAGCGTCTGACGGATTCTTCGAGGACGACCCCACGAGAACCTTTGCGCAAATGGTGGCGCGGAATCGCGGCCAAGAACAGCTGTGCCAGGCGCAGGTGGACTACGCGCATGCCGCAGGGCCAGAAATGCTGCGCGAATTCGCCGCGTCGATGGCGCATGAGGTTAATCAGCCGCTCGCTGCGATGCGAACGAATGGCGAAACAGCGCTGCGTCTGCTCGGTCAGCGTGAACCGAATCTCGACAAGCTGCGCGATCTGATTCAGCGGATGATAAACGACTCTAAGCGCGCCAGTGGAATCTTGGAGCGTATTCGGACGATGGCGATGGGCGAGACGCCACAACGACACGCGCTAGAACTCAATGAACTCGTCTCAGAATCGATGTTCTTCCTTGGTCAGGACCTTCAATCAAAAGGCATTTCTTCTTCGCTCGATTTGGCCCCCGAGTTGCCTCAAGTGATCGGCGACCAGACCCAGATTCAACAAGTGCTGGTGAACATTGTCGTCAATGCGGCCCAGGCGATGGAAGCGTCGGGCGCCGCATGCCGCAAGATTTCTATCCAAACGACATTAAGTCCTTCAGAAGGGGTCCGCTGCGTAGTTGAAGACAGTGGCCCTGGTGTGGACCCAATGCATCTACCTCATCTTTTTGGCAAGTCCTTCACGACGAAGGCTGATGGGATGGGGTTGGGTTTGACGATTTCGCGAGCGATCATCGAATCTCATGGGGGCACCATGCGAGCTGACAACAAGTCAACTTTGGGCGGAGCTCGCTTCAGTTTCGCGTTGCCCCTGAAGGGAGCAGCGCTGAGCGCTGTGGGAATCTAGCTTTAGCGTGGACCCATTGGCGCGTGCGGATGGGCCGGCGGGCTGCTGGCGATGCCGATCGCGATCATGGCGACCGGCATTGCCGATGGCTCATGGTCCGTCCTGGCCCGGCTACGCGATGTCCGCTGCGACATCGTCCCTGGCCGCGGATCGAATGCCTGTTCATTCCGCCGCACTTGCGGGTGTCAGCCAAAGGTCGCGCTGAACAACGTGAGACCCGGGACGTCTGCAGTGACTTCCAAGAGGTGCTCCCCATAGCGACTCCCGTCGACGACTGTGTAGAGCGTCGGCCACCCAATGCCTATCGGCCGAGTGTCCTCGCCGTCCACGCGGACGCGAATCGTCGCGTAAGGCTCGGCGGACGCAACCAGATGCATTTTTGCTGCGGAGAACCGGTAGCGCAGCCCGCCTTGCGACGAGACCAGCGTGAGCCGCTGGCCCTCGCGCGCCCAGGAGCCGTCGAGCAGATACCGGTCCAGCGCCGGCCCGGCCCCCTGAGCGAACGAATACTCCACGGCTCCCTTTCGCGGCGACTGTCTCGGATCCTGCGGCGTGGGATGCTCGGCGCCGAAATAAGCCTCTGGAGAACCAATGCGCGATAAGTCTGGGTCGTCGCCGGGATCGATCGCCCACCCGGTCGGGGTGAGGCCAAGGGCATTCCGGATCGCTCCTTCAATCTCGTGCGCATAGCCTTCGCCTGCGCGAACCAATGCGACGCGCGCGTCACGGTTGATGAGGTAGAACGCCGGCCACGCGTCGTTCCCGAACGCGTCCCAAGTTCGATATTCGTTGTCGAGACCGACCGGGAAGAATATGCCTTCCTCTCGCACATAAGTCTCCACGTTCGCCCGCTCATGCTCGAACTGGAATTCTGGCGTATGGATCCCTATCAGGCGTAAACCCTGAGGGCCGTATTGGTCATGCCAGCGCTTTAGGTATCGCATCGGACGACGGCTGTTGATGCACGAATATGTCCAGAAACAGACCAATGTCGCAGGCGAGGGCGGATCAGCTATGGAAATTGGGCCACTGTTGATCCAGCCGTCGATGCCCGCGAAGTCCGGCGCCCTGGGCTGGAGCGCCGCGAGCGCTGACGTCACGGCCATTGTTCCAGCCACCAAGGCCCCCGGCGCGCCAAGGCTCAATTTCAGAAAATGACGGCGCGGGAGGGCAGCGCGCGAACCCGATGGCGAGGCGACCGATGTCCCGATGTCGAGACGTTCGTCGGCTCCCGGCGGATTTCGCATCCGGCGGGCACCAGCCCTGTGTTGGGATCTCTCGCCCATGGTCATCATCGTCATCTCCTCGCCGGGCGCTCATCACGAGCGCGAATACGCTGCTTCACGCGCGGACGGCGCCGAGCCGTCCTCTGCACCGAAAGCCGCGCGTCGTCGTGCACAATGGCAGCGCCCGAGCGCTGGCGGGCCGCTGTCGCCGCCGCTCTTCGAACGAGGCGGCGCCATTTCGATTTTTCTAACTCGCCTGACGCAGCGGCCTGAACGCGTTTCGAAGCTCTACGCTGAACAATTGCGGCTGTTCCCAGGCCGCGAAATGCCCGCCTCTGTCAGCCTCGTTGAAGTAGATAAGATTGTGATAAGCGCGCTGGGTCCAACTGTGGGGCGCCTGGTAGATCTCTTCGGGGAACACAGTGACGGCCGCCGGAATGGAAACGTTGACCGCGCTGAGGAGGCGATCCTTGTTCTCCCAGTAGAGCCGCGCCGATGAAACGCCGGTATTGGTCAGCCAATAGAGGGTGATGTTGTCGAGAATATCATCGCGGGTCAGTCCTGCCGGATGCCCGTCGAAGACGCCCGCGATCATCTCGTAGCTCTTCGCGTCGTGGTCGAGGATCCAGCCTGCGAGGCCGGCCGGAGAGTCCACGATGCCGTAGAGCGTCTGGGGACGCGTCGCCATTGCGATCGCGTAACTCAAGTGCTTCGCGCGGGCGAGGTTGATCTGGTCAAAAGCACGCTGTTCGTCGGCGGCCAACCCTGACGGCGCCATCCCCAGCAGGAGCGCCTTTCCAATTTCAGGCGGTACAGTCTCAGGGAAATTGACGTGAATGCCAATCAGCTCGGGCGGCGCCTGTTGCGCCATCACATTCGCGATATGGCCGCCCCAATCGCCCCCTTGCGCCACAAAGCGCTGGTAGCCAAGCCGCTTCATCAACACGACCCAGGCTCGGGCGATGTGAGCCGGATCCCAACCGGTCGTCGTCGGCTTAGCTGAGAAGCCGTAACCCGGTATCGATGGAATGACCAGATGGAAGGCGTCGGCGGCGCTGCCGCCAAAATTGGTCGGATCGGTCAAAGGATCGATGATCTTGAGCTGCTCGATGATCGAGCCGGGCCATCCGTGAGTGATAACGAGGGGTAGAGCATTTTCATGCTTTGAACGTATATGGATAAAGTGAATGTCCAGCCCGTCAATCTCGGTTATGAATTGCGGCAGCGCATTGAGCCGCGCTTCGATCTTTCGCCAATTGTAATCCGTCTGCCAGTAATGAATGACCTGCCGCAACGTCGCGAGCTGCACGCCTTGGGAATCGTCGGCCACAGTTTCCTTATCCGGCCAACGGGTCGCCGCTAAGCGACGCCGCAAATCAACAAGCGCCGCTTCGGGCACAGTGATGTGGAACGGGCGGATTGCCTCGCTGGTCGCAGCTGGCGCGGAATCGATCGATATGATGCTTGCGACGGCGGTCGTCGTGAGGCCGATAGCCGCAGCGCCGAAGAGCAGCTTGCGTCGGTCTTGGTCGACCGTCTCCGCCACGACCTGATGCGCCGTAGACTTCTCGATCGTCAGTTTCGCCATGATATCTCTCCCTTGTGTCGATGGTGCGGAGCGCCCGGCCAGCGGAGCGTCATGTTGGTTCGCGCAAGGAACGGAACGCCGCGCGTAGTTCCGAACAGAAGATCGCGGGCTGCTCCCAGGCAGCGAAGTGGCCGCCTTTGTCGACCTCGTTGAAATAGATCAGCTTGTGATAGGCTCGTTCCGCCCAACTCCGCGGAGCCCGGTAGTTCTCGCCCGGAAACACGGTTACGGCGGCGGGAATATGGACGTTCGCGGCGTTGTAGAGGCTGGCTTTGTTTTCCCAATAGAGGCGACCGGCGGACACGCCGGTATTCGTCAACCAGTAGAGCGAGATATTGTCGAGCACGTCATCCCGCGTTAAGTCGCCCGCGGGGTATCCGTTTACGGCGTGACCGAGTACGGCCGCATGCACTGCCGCCGCCGGTTGGCTATAGCCGTCGCCGTGGTCGAGCATGAATGCGGCCAGGTCGACCGGCGAATCCGCCAGGCCATAGAGCGTTTGCGGCCGGGTGCCCATCATCTGAGCGTAGGCGCGGCGCTTGGCGTATAGCGCCTTGAGCTGGGTGTACGCGCGCAATTCGTCGGCGGAAAGGTTTGATGGCGCGGGATCGCCGTCCTGCAGGGCCTTTGCGATTTCCGACGGAACAGTGCCCGGCAGATTGACATGTATGCCCAGCAGTTCCGGGGCTCCGAGCTTCGCCATCTCATTCGATACGCCGGAGCCCCAATCGCCGCCCTGCGCCACGAATTGTTCATACCCGAGCCGCTTCATCAGTACGACCCAGGCCCGCGCAATGCGCGTCGGGTCCCAGCCTGTCACGGTCGGTTTGCTTGAAAAGCCGTAGCCTGGCATTGACGGTATCACGAGGTGAAATGCATCCGACGCATCGCCGCCATATGCGGTCGGGTCGGTCAGGGGCGCGATAATCTTGAGTTGCTCGATGATAGAGCCGGGCCAGCCATGGGTGACGACCAAAGGCAACGCATGCTCGTGCTTGGAGCGGATGTGAATGAAGTGAATGTCGACTCCGTCGATCCCGGTAATGAATTGCGGCAAAGCGTTGAGCCGCGCTTCGATCTTTCGCCAGTCATAGTCGGCCTGCCAGTGGCTCACCAACTCCTGCATGGTCGCGAGCGGCACGCCTTGAGAGTCGTCATCGACCGGCTCCTTGTCTGGCCACCTCACCATTGCGAGGCGTCGGCGAAGGTCGATGAGATCGGATTCCGGGATGTTGATCTGGAATGGCCTTATTGGTGCATCCGCCCCAGCGGCCAGGGCCCGGGAGCCAGGCGAGGATAAGACGCTCGCGGCGCCCGCCGCGACGATTCCTATGGTGGCGGCGGCGACGAACCGTCGGCGGCCGGCATCAATGGTTTCTGATCTCATGGGCACACTCATGATCTCCCTCCGCACATCGAATTTGGCGCCTTCGCGGCGCAAGATTCGTCCCGACGCCGTAGCCGGTTCGGCGGCCACTTTGGGCTACTTGCGTTTTGAACGTCGCCGAGGGCGCGTAAAATTGCACGTTAGTGGGTGTTAGTTTCCGTGAGACGCCTGGTTTAGCGAGCCCAGGGCGCCGAGTGAGGTGGGCGGCGCGACATTCGGGGCCGGGAACTCATACGCATGCAACATGGCTCCACGATATCTTAAAGGGCCGTTCGATCGGCCTATCGAGTTGAGAGCGACAGCCGCCCTTTCGTCTCAGTAGCCCCGCCGCTGACCGGTGCATAGCAACGACTAACAGATCTCTCACACCCGCTAACGAGCAATCGTCCCGATTCGGCGCGAACCTTCTGACGATGCAATCGCGAGCCTGGGAGAAAGTCATGACCCGCCATTCAACATCTTTCGAGCCGGAGCGACCGCTGTCTGCGGAAATAGCCAAAGCACTGATCGTAGAAACGAATTCAACGCCGAATTCCACGGCGATGGTGAGCGCCGCTGCCGAGCCTCATTCCGCCAACCGGTTGCGTCGCCTGCTCATCGCGGGGGTCGCCACCGCCGTGTTGGCCGGCGGCTCATGGCTCGGGTGGAACTATTGGACCGTCGGTCGATTCCTGGTTTCAACCGACGACGCTTACGTTCAAGCTGACAACACGACAATAGCGCCAAGAATCTCGGGCTATCTGAGCGAAGTCCTGGTCGGCGACAACGAGCGGACGGCGGCGGGCCAAGTGTTGGCGAGAATTGACGACCGAGACTTCAAGGTGGCGCTTGACCAAGCGAGAGCAGACGTCGCAGCCGCGCAGGCCGCCATCGCCAGCAAGCAGGCCCAGCTCGACGTACAGCAAGCGATCATTGAGGCCGCGCAGGCGACCGTCGCGGTTGATGCAGCGAACAAGATGTTCGCAAGTGAAGAGCACAAGCGATATGCGGACCTCGCAGCGACCGGCTACGGCAGCGTGCAAAATGCGCAGGCCGCGCGATCTCGCAACGACGGCGCCGGAGCTGCGATCCGTCGCGACGAGGCCAACCTGGCGTCAGCGATAAAGAATGTTGATCTTTTAAGGGCGGAGCTCGCCCAGGCCGTCGCCGCGGCCGAGCGCGCTGCGGCCCTGCAGCGGCAGGCCGAACTCAATCTCAGCTACACGACGATCACATCGCCGATCGCGGGCGTGGTCGGCAATCGCACGCTGCGGACTGGCCAGTATGTGTCCGCCGGCACGCAGTTGATGGCCCTGGTTCCGATCTCCGGGGCCTATGTCGTCGCGAACTACAAGGAGACCCAGCTTACCCACGTTGAACGGGGTCAAGCGGTCACCATTCAGGTCGATACATACCCGGGGCAGACCGTGCTCGGTCATGTCGATAGCGTCGCACCGGCTAGCGGACAGGAGTTTGCCTTGCTGCCGCCTGACAACGCGACCGGCAACTTTACCAAGGTTGTCCAGCGTATTCCCGTCAAAATAGCGATCGATGGCGGTTCGCCGGTGGAATTGCGCCCTGGCATGTCCGTGATTCCGACAATCCAGACACTGGCCGCGAAGGCCCGCGAAGAAAAAGCACACGAAGCCTCGACAGTCGCGGACGTGATTCACAGGTGAAGTTATGGCCATGCCAACTCTCTCGGCGACATCCTCGCTCGGCGCCGCGTCACAAAATGCCGATCGCGCCAGCCCGGTGGTCTGGATCTCCATTCTGGCCGCTATGATCGGCGCCTTTATGGCGATCCTGAACATCCAGATCACGAATGCTTCTCTTCTCGATATCGAGGGGGGCATTGGAACCGGCGTTGACAACGGTTCCTGGATTTCGACGTCCTACCTGATTGGCGAGATCGTGGTCATCCCGCTAACCGACTATCTCAGTCGCGTATTCTCGTTTCGCCGGATCATACTGCTGCATGCGACGTTGTTTGCCGTTTTCTCGGTCGCCTGCGCCTTCACTCACGATTTGCCGTCGATGATCGCGATGCGTGGCCTGCAAGGTTATTTCGGCGGCGTGCTGATCCCAATGGCCTTCACGCTGGTGTTCACCAAACTGCCGAAACGACAGCAGCCGATTGGACTTGCAATGTTTTCCATCGCTGTGACCTTCGCGCCGGCCATTGGGCCGACCATCGGCGGCTATCTTACAGAGAATTATGGCTGGCAGACCATTTTCTTCGTCAACGTGATCCCCACCATCGTTATGGTGGCCACGCTCTTTTTTACGTTGGAGCGCCAGCCATTGCAGCTTGGCCTTCTGAAAGAGGGCGACTGGTTCGGAATCGCAACGATGGCGGTCGGCTTGTCTTCGCTGCAGGCGGTGCTTGAGGAGGGCAACAAGGACGATTGGTTCGGCTCGCAATTCATCATCAATCTTGCGATCGTCGCCGCGATCAGCCTGTCGCTATTCGTGGCCAATGAACTGATCGTCAAAAAGCCGCTGCTTCGCCTCAGGCTGCTGACCAACCGCAATTTTGGCATGGGCACGGCGGCCGCCATTTTTCTCGGCTTCGGATTGTTCGGCTCGATCTATCTGCTACCGGCTTATCTGGGCCAAGTGCAAGGCTACAATGCCGAGCAGATCGGTAACGTGCTGGCCTGGACGGGTCTGCCTCAACTTCTTCTCATTCCGCTCGTTCCAATGCTGATGCAGCGGGTCGACCCGCGATATATCGCGGCATTTGGTCTGCTGCTGTTCGCCTACAGCTCCTTTTTGAATACGACAATGTCGTTTGATTATTCCGGCGACCAGCTGTGGGTCCCCAACATCGTGCGCGCCGTTGGTCAAGCTCTGACGTTGGTTCCGCTCAGCAATGTCTCGCTCGGCGGCATTCCGCTACAAGACGCGGCGGCGGCGTCGGGCATCTCGAATATGATGCGCAACCTCGGCGGTGCGATCGGGACCGCAGTGCTCGCCACGATCGTCACCAAACGGGAGCAATTTCACTCGAACATCATTGGTCAATCGATTGATCTGGGGCGGCCGGAAGTGCGCGATCGCCTTACGGAGTTGACGAAATACTTTCTCGGTCACGGCGTCGCCGATCCCGCCGCCGCGCAGCATCAGGCCATCGTCGCGCTGGGCAAAACAGTCAAACAGCAGGCGCTGGTTCAGGGATATAGCGACACTTTCCTGGTGCTCGGCGTGGTTCTACTTCTCGCCACCGCGGCGGTTATGTTGACAAAGAAGTCAAAACCAGGCGCGGCTGCGGGCGCGCACTAGGGAGAATCCGCGGAACATGTGGAGGAGCGTTCTCCCGAGGGCGACGGCGTCGGAGCGGCGGCTCGCTCCACCACCTGCGATGCGGCAATGACGGCGGCAATCCGATCGAATTCTACAAGACCGCGGTCGCCGAATCCGCAATGACACCGCTGTCTGGAACAGTGCAGCTCGATTTGAACGGCGCGGCGGCAGTCCCTGGGCCGACGCCGCCCCGGCAGGGATTTCCCGCTCTGGGGCATGCATCTCCGCCGCCGTTCTGTTAGATTTGCTGCTCTGGCAGGGGGGCGCCAAGACGTGGCCGACGACCAGTCCCATGACCGTCCGATCGCTTTTGGCCCCTTTCGGCTCACTCCAAAGGCTCGCTTGTTGGAGAAGGAGGGCGCTGCCCTGCACATTGGCGGCCGCGCCCTCGACATACTGATGTTTCTCGCCGCGCGACCGGGCGAAGTGGTGGACAAGCGCGAGCTCATGAAGCAGGTGTGGGCCAATGTGCATGTGGACGAGGGCAGCCTGCGCTTCCACGTCACTGTATTGCGCAAGGCCCTCGGCGACACGAATGGCGCTCAATATATCAAAAACGTGCCCGGACGCGGCTATTGTTTCGTCGCACGCCCTGTATGTTCCGAGGCATCGGCGGCGCCGCCGTCGGCGTCCACAGCTTCCCCCGGTCCTCTGCCGTCCCAGATCGCCAGGCTAATCGGACGGGCAGAAGCGGTGGAGAAGATCTCGGCAGACATCATGTTGCATCGCGTCGTGACTATTGTCGGTCCTGGCGGCATGGGCAAGACCTCAGTCGCCGTCGCAGTGGCGCATCGCCAATTCACCGAATTTCGTGGACTGATTTTTTTTATCGATTTCAGTGGATTGACGGATGTCAGCCTTGTCCCGAGCACCATCGCTTCCGCGCTGGGATTAACTGTCAGCTCGCAAGATCCGACGCCCGACGTGCTTGCCTTCTTGCGCGAAAGACGCGCGCTTTTGATCTTGGATAGTTGCGAACACGTACTCGAACCATTGGCGCCGCTGGCCGAGCGCCTTGCACGCGACGCCCCGGAGGCCCGACTCCTCGCGACCAGCCGGGAGGCGCTCAGGATCGAAAGCGAGTGTGTATTTCGGCTCTTCCCCCTGAGTTACCCGCAATCGCACCAATCGGTGAAGGCCGCGGATATTTCTTCCTATCCCGCAGCTCAATTGTTCCTGGAGCGCGTCGCCCCGAGTTTGGGTGGGATGGGCGTTAGCGAAGAAGACGCGGGGCTGGTCGCGGAGATCTGTCGGCGCCTCGACGGCATTCCCCTGGCGATCGAACTCGCCGCTGGACGGGTGGACTCTTATGGCATCGCCGGAACCGCATCTCTCCTCGACAGCCACCTCTCATTGCTGTGGCGAGGGCGGCGCACAGCTATTCCCAGACACCAAACCCTGAGTGCCGCCCTCGGTTGGAGCTACGATCTCCTTCCCCAAACCGAGGGCGTCGCTCTACGTAGGTTGTCGGTTTTTGCCGGGGCATTCACGTTGGAAGCAGCGATCGCCGTTGCCTCCCATCAAGGCCTCAGCAAATTCGAGGCCGCCGACGCCATCGCGAGTCTCACAGCGAAATCCCTGGTCGCGACGACATCCGAGCGGCCGCTGCGTTATCGCCTGTTGGATATGACGCGAACTTTCGCGCGCGAAAAGCTGCTGGAGGCCGGCGATGCGGATCGGGCCGCGCGCACTCACGCAGAGTATTTTCGGGACTTTCTGAACGATATCTCGGTCAAATCCAGCGGTCTCCAAAGCGACGGCCGTTTTCTTTCGCTAGCAGACCAGGTCTCCAATGTTCGAGCGGCGTTGGATTGGAGTTTTTCCGGACATGGAGATGTTACGGTCGGCGTTGCGCTGGCTGCCTCGGCGACCCAATTTTTCCTGGGGCTTTCGTTGCTGACAGAATGCCAGCGCTGGACGCAGCAAGCGGTGACCATGCTCGGCGCGACGACGATTGGCGGACGCCAGGAGATGGAGCTGCAGGCCGCGCTTGGCGTGTCCGTCATGTTCATGCAGAGCAATACAGAAGCCGTGCGATCCGCGCTCACCCGGAGCCTGCAACTGGCTGAGGAACTCGGCGACCGCTATTGGCAGTTGTGGCTGCTTCAGCTGTTTCAAATCTACTGCACTCGGATCGGAGATCTTCAAGGCTCATTGGATGCGGGAACGCGGGCTGAAGCCATTGCCAGGATTCTCAACGATCCTTCCAGTATGATCTATGTCGAGTGGGCGCTGGGGGTCGCGCATCATATGATCGGCAACCAGCAAAGGGCGGTCGAGCTTTGCGAGACCGCCATGTTGCAGAACCCGACCTCGCAGCGATCCTATACTCTGCATATGGGCTTCGATAACCGCACTTTCGCGCTATTTACTCTCTCGCGGGCGCTCTGGCTTACCGGCCGTCCAGACAGCGCCGTTGCGACGGCGAGATATACGATCAGCGAAGCCGAGCGCGTACAGCAACCGTTGAGCCTAAGTCTGGCGTTGCTTTTTACGATCCCGATCTTTCTCTGGATCGGAGATTGGGCCAATGCCGCCCCTTTGATCGATAGGCTCATCGACCACACCGGGAAGCACGCTCTGGGACCCCATCATGCCGTGGGCATAGGTTTTAAAGGGGAACTGCTGATAAGGCGAGGTGAGCTTGACGACGGGATCGATCATCTTGCGCGAAGCCAGGCGACGCTGAGAGCGACCCGCTATCGCTTGATGACAACCGTGTTTGGAACCACGCAGGCTGAGTCACGCGCCCAGCTTGGTCAATTCGATGACGCGATCCGTATCATCAACGAATGCATCGCACAGATGAACGATCGCGGCGAATCCTTCGATCTTCCCGAGATGCTGCGGGTAAAGGGGGACATTCTAAGATCATTGGGCCGCCCCGACGAAGCCGAGACCTGGTTTCGACAATCCCTGGAGGTTTCGCGCAGACAATGCGCGCTTGGATGGGAGTTGCGCGCCGCGGTCGCTCTGGGTCGCCTATGGCGGGAAAAGGGACGGGGAGGGGAGGCGCGCGCGTTGATCGAACCACTTTACCGCAGATACGACGAAGGCCTTGCAAGCATGGATCTCGTGGCGGCGAAGATGCTTCTGGATTCTCTAAATATGTAGTGTTGTCAAATAGATAGTGCGACGAAATTGTCTCGCAGTTCCTCACAACTTCTAACAAGCCAGCCAGCAAATTGATCGCCATGCTGACGCCGAGTTGTGAGGGAATTGGCCAGACATGACACTCCTCGATGTCGCGATTGAAGCCAGCGGAGGCTTGACGAAATGGGAGAGACTGAAGCGGTTTACGCTCCAACTGTCGGTCGCCGGCGACCTCGTTGTTCGTGCGAACCGATCAGCTCAATTCAAAGACCTTGTCGCGGAGGGGTCGACTCGCAGCCAACTCGTTCGGTTGACGGGATTTGCGGATGCAGGCGTTTGTGGCGTCTATCAGCCCGATCGGGTCGACATTGAAGATGCGGGCGGCAATGTCGTACGCACGAGGCGCGCCGCTCACGCAATGTTCCGACCTCTCGCGATTGATGGTCTCGTGGATGAGTTGCAACTCGTCTTCATGTGCGGTTCCTCCATTTGGCACGACCTGACATCGCCATTCGTACTCGCCCATCCCGACGCCACAACTGAGGAATTGACGCCCTGGTCCGAGCAGGGCCAGGTATGGCGGCGGATCCGAGCGATATTGCCGGAAAGCTTCGGCGCCCACGAGCAGACTATCTATTTTGACTCGGACGGTTTGCAGAGACGGATCGATCGCGACCTCTACGGTGTGAGAGTTGCGGACTACTCTTGGGCGCATCAGGAATTTGACGGAATCGTCGTTCCGACGCTGCGGCGGTCGCTAGGCCTTGCGGCGGACGGAACGGTCGCGGCCAAGCCTGCGCTGTTCGACGTAGAGATATTCGATGCAGAGTTTGAGTAGCGCGCGGTGGCCTCCGACATCGGGCGCCAAGGGGCCGGTGGCGACCCTACGCCTTGGTTTATCGAGATAGTTCCAAATCAAACCCCTCAACCCCAGGAGAGAACCATGGAAAGTCCTGCCAGGTCGCAACCGGCTGAATCCGTCGATATGAAATTCGAAGTCGCGATCATCCCTGTGTCTGACGTCGATCGCGCGAAGAGCTTTTATTTGACCCTCGGCTGGCGGCTCGACGCCGACTTCGTAAGGTCTGACGGATCGCGCGCGGTACAGCTAACTCCCCCGGGCTCGCCGAGCTCGATCCAGCTTGGCTCAAGTCCTTCGGCTCGCTTTTACCTGGTCGTGAATGACATCGACGCGGCTCGCGCCGATCTTGCGGCTCGCGGCGCCGACGTGAGCGAGGTTTTCCATCGGGGCGACAGCCGCGACAGCCGCGTTAGCGGCCCAGATCCGGAGCGGCGCAGTTATTTTTCGTTTGTTACGTTCAACGATCCGGACGGCAACAACTGGCTCGTTCAAGAGGTGACGCGACGACTGCCCGGGCGAATGAGCGCCGACACGGCGACGTTCTCCTCGCGAGCCGACCTCGCGGCCGCGCTTCGGCGTGCCGCGGCCGCCCATGGCGAACATGAGGCCCGTATCGGACAGCGCGATACGGAGTGGCGCCACTGGTACGCGGATCACATGATCGGCGAGCAAAGTGGCGCAAAGCAGCCCTTGTAGGCGTGGCTCCGCCGGACACTCCTATCGGTATCGCCTCGGCTTGGCGCCCGGCGATCCACAATATGCGGATGTCGAGGCGAAACTCGCGGCGCTACCGGTCGTCGGCGCCAGTCGCGCGGGACAGTATCCAGTCGTCAACAGTTAGGAGGAGGTCATGAGAAGGATAGCATGGGTCGCAGCGGCGGTCACGGCGCTCGCCGGCGGCGCCGCTTATATGGAGGCCGCATCCGGGCAGTCCAATGGAGAGGCCGCGCCGATCTACGGAATCAAAATCCCGGACGCATATCGTGACTGGCGCTTGATTTCGGTCAAACGCCTGACGGGCAAGCAACTGACAGGCGATGGCGGCGCGCTCAGGCAGTTGCGCGCCGAATTGGGCAACGATCTTGCGATCCAAGCCTATCGCGACGGGACTCGGCCGTTCCCGGATGGCGCGATTATCGCGGCGCTGCACTGGAATGAAGACTCGTCGGATACGGACAACCAAGCCTTGGCTGCAGGCTTTCCCGGCCTCGGCCTTGCCTCGTCTTTTGCTGGGTCCGCCATGAACGTTCAATTCATGGTCAAAGACTCGAAAAAATACGCTGCGTCCGGCGGCTGGGGATTCGCCGACTTCACGAACGGCAAACCCGGCAATGAGGCGTTGCATGCAAAGTGCTTCTCCTGTCACCAGCCAGCCAAAGACCGTGACTACGTTTTCACCCACTATGCACCTACGCCCTGAACTGAACGTGTCATGCGCCCTACGGGACAACTAAGGCACGTAGCAAGCGGTGGCGTCGCAACGGTACGATCTCAAAGACAAGCGCCATGGGCCGCGACTCGGGCGCCACGGGGACATAGTCGGATCGTGGCGCCTGAGCCCTTAGCCAACTTTTGGGCCTGCGCAGGTCGATCCAGACATGCGCTCTGGCCGGAGATCCCCTGCGAGGCTTTCCGACTCATCAGGACTGACATTCGCGCGATGGTTCATCAGGCGGCCCGCCCCCCATGGAATCGCGTCCCCCTGCTGTCTCACACGACGCAATGCTTCGCGACGCGAGTTTTGTCGAAGCAATTTCATTTCGCGTCCATGTCGCGTGGACTAGCCGGGAATCTTGGGGAACGGTGTCAGGAAATACGATGCATTCCTTGAAACACGAAAAAGCGCAGCCGCGACAAACGGCAATAGACTTAACTGTATGAAATATATAAAAGAAAAGTGGTAGCGGGGGCCGGATTTGAACCGGCGACCTCCGGATTATGATTCCGCTGCTCTAACCAGCTGAGCTACCCCGCCGCGCCGCGCGCCGATAAGGCGCGCAGTGGCGCGCATATAGGAAGCGGTCGCCAAAGCTGTCAAGAAAAACCGCCCGCCGCCCGCCTGCCGATGAAGCGCGGCGCCTATTTGGGCGCCATGCGCAGGGAGCCGTCGAGGCGGATATGGCCGCCGTTGAGCATGTCGTTGGCGATGATCGTCTGAACCAGCGCGGCATATTCTTCCGGCCGGCCGAGGCGGGAAGGGAAGGGCACGGAGGCGGCGAGGGCGTTGCGCGCCTCCTCGGGCAGGCTGTCGAACATCGGCGTATGGAACAGGCCGGGCAGGATGGTCATCACGCGGATGCCGTAAGCAGCCAGATCGCGCGCGACGGGCAGGGTCAGGGCCAATACGCCGCCTTTTGACGCGCCATAGGCGGCCTGGCCGATCTGGCCGTCCTGGGCGGCGACCGAGGCGGTGGTGACGATCACGCCGCGCGCGCCGTCGGCCGAGACCGGCGCCAGGGCCGCCATCGCCGTCGCGCTTTTGGCGATCATCGCGAATGTGCCGATCAGATTGATCTCGATGGTGCGGCGGAAGCTTGCGACGTCATGGGCGATGAGTTCGCCGGTGTCGCGCTTCTTCGACACCGTGCGCCGGGCAGGGCCGATCCCCGCGCAGCAGATCAGCACGCGCTCGACGCCATGGGCGGCGCGCGAAGCGCTCAGCGCGGCGTCGATGCTCGCCTCATTGGTGACGTCGGCCTCGCAGAACAGCCCGCCGATCTCGAAGGCGACTCTCTCGCCTCGCTCGCGTTGCAAATCAAGCAGGGCGACTTTGGCGCCGTCCGCCGCCAGTTTGCGGGCGGTCGCCTCGCCAAGTCCGGAGGCTCCGCCGGTGACGATGGCGGTGATGGTCGAATCGAGTTTCATGGCGTTCGGCTCCGGTTCGTTTGTGGAATTGTGCGCTGGAATAGGCTATTGCAATCGGGTTCGGCGCGACAGATCTGAGGCTTATCATGGAGCTTTGGCGCGCCCGGCAGGTTCGTTCGGTTGAGTCCTTAACTTATGATGAGCGCGGCATGAACCGGTTTGATCCCCGTCCGACCAGCGCGGTCGAGGCGCGCGTGGAATATCTAGACGGCGATTTTCGCGTCGCCAGGCCTGGCGCCTTCGTGCGTTGCGCGGTGACCGGCGCGCCGATTCCGCTCGACGAATTGCGCTATTGGAGCGTCGACCGGCAGGAAGCTTACGCCAATCCCGAAGCCGTTCTGCGGCGGCTCTCTTCGCGCGGCTGAGCCTTGCGCGGGATCGCGGGCTCCCGCCCGCGGCGGGCGGGAAGGCCGCGATCCCCGAGGCGTCAGCTTCTTGTCGCCCTCGATAATCTGCCTGGGGTTGCTGAACCGACTCCCTTCGCGGGCTTGCGTCTCTCGGGGTGATGGTTTATATATGAACCAATTCTCGCCAATCTGGAGAGCCCCTCGATGCCGAGCTACAACGCGCCCGTGAAGGACACGCTGTTCCTTCTGAACGATGTCTTCGATTACGCGCGCTATGACAACATGCCGGGTTTTTCCGAGGCGCCGCTCGATGTCGTCGAGGCGGTGCTGGGCGAAGGGGCCAAGATCGCCGAGGAAGTGCTGCAACCGCTCAATCGCTCCGGCGACATGGAAGGCTGCACCCGCCATGCCGATGGCAGCGTGACGACGCCCAAGGGATTCAAGGAGGCTTACAAAACTTTCGCCGAGGGCGGCTGGGTCGGCATCGCGGGCGATCCCGCCTATGGCGGCCAGGGGCTGCCTTACTTCCTGTCGCTCGCCCTCAATGAATATGCGATTTCCGCCAATCAGGCTTTCGCCATGTATCCGGGCCTGACCAATGGCGCGATGGCGGCGCTGCACACCCATGCCAGCGATGCGCAGAAGCGGACCTATCTGCCGAAAATGACCTCCGGCGAATGGTGCGGCACGATGAACCTCACCGAGCCGCAATGCGGCACCGATCTCGGGCTCATCAAGACGCGCGCCGCGCCGCAGGCCGACGGTTCCTACGCCATATCAGGACAGAAGATTTTCATCTCCGCCGGCGAACATGATCTCACCGACAACATCATCCATCTCGTCCTCGCGCGCATCGAGGGGGCGCCGGCGGGGGTCAAGGGCATTTCGTTGTTTGTCGTGCCCAAAGTGCTGGTGCGCGAAGATGGTTCGCTTGGCGAGCGCAATGGCGTCTCGTGCGGCTCGATCGAGCATAAGATGGGCATTCACGCCAATTCGACCTGCGTGCTCAATTATGATGGCGCCAAGGGCTGGCTGATCGGTGAGGAAAATCGCGGCCTCAACGCCATGTTCGTGATGATGAACGAGGCGCGCATGGGCGTGGCGCTGCAAGGCGTCGCCCTTTCCGAAGTCGCTTATCAGAACGCCGCCGCCTATGCCAAGGAGCGTCTGCAGGGCCGCGCGCTGACCGGCGCCCGGGACACCGGCAAGGCCGCCGATCCGATCCTCGTCCATCCCGACGTCAGGCGCATGTTGCTCGAAATCCGCGCCTTCAATGAGGCGGCGCGCGCGGCGATGATGTGGGCGGCTTTGTCGAGCGACGAGGCGCATCGGTCTCCCGATGCCGCGACGCGCCAGGGCGCCGACGACCGGCTCGGCCTGCTGACGCCGGTGCTGAAAGGATTCTTCACCGATATGGGCTTCGCCAACGCCGTCAAGGCGCAGCAGGTGTTCGGCGGCCATGGCTACATCGCCGAATGGGGCATGGAGCAATTCGTGCGCGATGCGCGCATCAATATGATCTATGAAGGCGCCAACGGCATCCAGGCGCTCGACCTCGTCGGGCGCAAATTGCCCAAGGACGGCGGCCGCGCGATCACCGCTTTCTTTGGCGAAATATCGGCGTTTCTCTCGGCCAACAAGGCGGATGCCGAACTTGCGCCTTATCTCACCGGATTAAAGGTGGGCTCAAGCCAATTGCAGCAGGCGACGATGTGGCTGATGCAGAACGCGATGAGCAATCCCGACAACGCGGGTGCCGGCTCGACCGATTACCTGCACCTCTTCGGCCTGACTTTGCTAAGCTATATGTGGGCGCGCATCGCCAAGGCGGTGCTCGCCAAGAAGGCGAAGGGCGAGGCGACCGAGGAGCTCGAAAGCAAACTCGTCCTCGCCAAGTTCTTCAACGAGCGTATGATGCCGGAGGCGGGCGCCCATCTGGCGCGGCTGAGTTCGGGGGCCGCCTCGATCATGGCGATGCCGGCGGCGGCCTTCTAAAAGGCCGGTTCGTATTCAGGGATAAGACAGGGGAGGATTATGCCGGCCGATAGTTCCGCCCCGCGCTATGCTGGCGGCTGCCAATGCGGCGCCGTTCGTTATGTCCTGACCGCCGCGCCGCGGGCGGCGAGCGTTTGCCATTGCCGTATGTGCCAGAAGGCAGGCGGCGCGCCGTTCATGGTTTTCGCCGGCGTAAAAAACGCCGATCTCACATTTACCCGCGGCGCGCCGGCGAAATATTCGTCGTCCGACATTGCCGAGCGCGGCTTCTGCGCCGCTTGCGGCACGCCGCTGACTTACCAAATGAAGGGTGGCAAGAGCATCAGCGTGACGATCGGCAGCCTCGACGACCCCAATCTGTTCCCACCGCGACGGCAACTGGGCGTCGAAGGAACGTTGCATTGGGTCGAAGGTCTCGCCGCTCTGCCGGGACAGCGCACCGACGAATGGCTCGCCGCGGCGAAAATTGAGAATGTCGGCAATCATCAGCATCCCGATCATGAAATCTGAGAAACACCGCGCCGCCGGCGGCGCTGAAGGAGATTGTCAATGACCGACGCCTTTATCTACGATCACGTCCGCACCCCGCGCGGGCGCGGCAAGCCGGACGGTTCGCTGCATACGGCGACGACCCTGCATCTGGCCGCCACCGCCTTGCGCGCGATCAAGGATCGCAATCATCTCGATCCCCATCTGGTCGACGATGTGGTGATGGGCTGCGTCGATCCGGTCGGCGAAGCGGGCGGCGATATCGCGCGGATGGGGGCGCTGGCGGCGGGCTTCGGCGATCAGGTGCCAGGCGTGCAGATCAATCGCTTTTGCGCTTCCGGCCTCGACAGCGTCAATTTCGCCGCCGCGCAGATCATGGCCGGCCAGCACGATATGACGATCGGCGGCGGCGTAGAATCGATGAGTCGCGTCGGCATCGGCGCATCGGGCGGCGCGTGGCCGGTCGATCCCAGCCTCGCCATACCAGCCTATTTCATGCCGCAGGGCGTTTCGGCCGATTTGATCGCGACCAAATATGGCTTCTCGCGTGACGACGTCGACGCTTATGCGGTCGAATCGCAAAAGCGCGCGAGCGCCGCCTGGGACGCCGGCCATTTCAAGAAGTCGATCGCGCCGGTCAAGGACGTCAATGGCGTCAGCCTGCTCGATCACGACGAGCACATGCGGCCGAAGACCGATATGCAGTCGCTGGCGGCGCTGAAGCCGTCCTTCGTCATGATGGGCGAGCAGGGCGGCTTCGACGCGGTGGCGATCCAGGCCCATCCCGAGGTCGAGCGCGTCATCCATGTCCATCACGCCGGCAATTCATCGGGCATTGTCGATGGCGCGGCGGCCGTGTTGCTCGGCTCGGCGAAAGCCGGCGCCAGCGCCGGCCTTAAGCCGCGCGGCCGCATCCGCGCCTTCGCCAATATCGGCTCGGAGCCGGCGATCATGCTGACCGGCCCAGTCGACGTGACGAAAAAAGTGCTCGCCCGCGCCGGCATGACGATCGCCGACATCGATCTCTTCGAAGTCAATGAGGCCTTCGCCTCCGTCGTGCTGCGCTTCCAGCAGGCCTTCGACGTCGATTCGTCCAGGATCAATGTCAATGGCGGCGCCATTGCGATGGGCCATCCGCTCGGCGCGACCGGCGCGATGATTCTCGGCACCGCGCTCGACGAACTGGAGCGCACCGGCAAATCGACAGCCCTCATCACTTTGTGCATCGGCGGCGGCATGGGCACGGCCACCATTATCGAGCGCGTCTGAGCTAAGGAACGGAGACAGGATATGACTTTCACCAATTTCCGTTTCGATGTCGATGCCGACGGCATTGCGCTCGTCACATGGGACATGCCGGGCCGTTCGATGAACGTCATCTCGGCCGACGTCGGGCGGGAGCTCGGCGCGATCATCGATAAGATCGCGACCGACGCGGCGATCAAAGGCGCCGTCTTCACCTCAGGCAAGGAGGGCTTCTCCGGCGGCGCGGATCTCACCATGCTGCAGACGATGGGCGCCGATTATGCGCGGCTCGTCAAGGCCGAGGGGCCAGAGGCGGCGATGCGCGCCTTCGTCGGCCAGGTCGGCGAATTGTCGCGCGCCTATCGGCGGCTCGAGACGGCGGGCAAACCGGTCGCTGCGGCGATCAATGGCGTGTGCATGGGCGGCGGTTTCGAACTCACGCTCGCCTGCCATTATCGCGTAGTTTCGGAGGGCGAAAAGGTTCGCGTCGGCCTGCCCGAGATCAAGGTCGGCCTGTTCCCCGGCGGCGGAGGCACCCAGCGCGTGGCGCGGTTGATGCAGACCGGCGACGCCTTGCAGATGCTGTTCAAGGGCGACCAGATCAAGCCGGCCGCCGCGAAGGCGATGGGCCTCGTGCATGAGGTGGCGCCGGCCGGCGAAATCGTGCAGCGCGCCAAGGATTGGGTGAAGGCCAATCCCAATGCCAAAGCGCCGTGGGATGATCCCAAATTCAAACTGCCGTCCGGCCGCGTGTTCTCGCCGACCGGCATGATGACCTGGCCGCCGGCCAATGCGATCTATCGCCGCGAAACCTACGACAATTATCCCGCCGCCAAGGCGATCCTCAATTGCGTCTATGAAGGATTGCAATTGCCGATGGATCTCGCGCTGGCGATCGAGGCGCGCTATTTCGCCAAGATCGTGCTGTCGAAGGAAGCGGCGGCGATGATCCGCTCGTTGTTCCTCTCGATGGGCGAACTCAACAAGGGCGCGCGCCGCCCGGCTGACGTGCCGCCGACCAAATTGCGCAAGATCGGCGTTCTCGGCGCCGGTTTCATGGGGGCCGGCATCGCCTATGTCTCGGCCAATGCCGGGCTCGATGTGGTGTTGATCGACCGCGACCAGGAATCGGCGGATAAGGGCAAGGCCTATTCGCACAAGCTGATCAGCAACCAGATCGCCAAGGGCCGCGCGAAATCCGCCGATCGCGACGCGCTGCTGGCGCGCATCCATGCCAGCGCTGAATATAAGGATCTCGCCGGCTGCGATCTTGTCGTCGAAGCGGTGTTCGAGGATCGCGCGGTGAAGGCGGAGGCGACCAAGAACGCGCAAGGCGTGCTCGGTCCCGACGTGATTTTCGGCACCAATACTTCGACCCTGCCGGTCACCTCGCTGGCCGAGACGTCGCTGAAGCCCGACAATTTCATCGGCGTGCATTTCTTCTCGCCCGTCGACAAGATGATGCTGGTCGAGATCATCATGGGCGAGAAGACCGGCGCCAGGGCGCTCGCGACCGCGATGGATTTTGTCCGCGCGATCAAGAAGACGCCGATCGTCGTCAATGATTGCCGCGGCTTCTACGCCAACCGCTGCGTCGGCAATTACATCCGGGAAGGCCATCTGATGCTGATGGAGGGCGTGCCGCCGGCGATGATCGAGAATTGCGCGAAAATGGCGGGCATGCCGGTCGGGCCGCTGTCGCTCAATGACGAAGTCGGCATTGATCTCGGTTGGAAAATCCTGCTTGCGACCAAGAAGGACCTCGGCGCCAACGCCATCGATCCCGCGCAGGAGAAAGTGCTCGAAGCGATGGTCGTCGCCGAGAAGCGGTTCGGGCGCAAGAACGCCAAGGGTTTTTACGATTATCCCGAGAAGGGACCGAAAAGCTTGTGGCCGGGCCTCGCCAAAATCGCCGGCAAGGCGCTCGACCCCGACGCTCTCAGTGTGCAGGAATTGAAGGACCGCTTTCTCGTCACCCAATCGCTGGAGGCGGCGCGCTGCATGGAGGAGAATGTCGTCACCGATCCGCGCGAAGCCGATGTCGGCTCGATCCTTGGCTTCGGTTTCGCTCCTTTCGCCGGCGGCACGCTGTCCTATATCGATGGCATGGGCGTAAAACGTTTTGTCGAGCTCGCGCAATCGCTCGCCGCCAAACACGGCGATCGCTTCACGCCCAATCCGTTGCTGATCGAAATGGCCAAAAAAGGCGAGACATTCTACGGCCGCTTCGGGGAAAGAACGAAGGCGGCGTAACCGGCGGGAATGCGGACGCATTTGAAATCGCGACCGTCCCCGATTGGCTCTTCGAGCGCCTGCTTTCGTGGCTGGCGTTGCAAGAGCGGGCGAGGACTCCCGCCATCCCAGGGCGACATTCCCCTGAAAATTCGCTCCCAAAACGCCGGATTGCCGAGAACGCCAAGCCGGGGCACAATGATGCCTGGAATCGCGTCTATCCCGTAAATTTCTGGATAGAGTCTGTGAAAGGGCGCGGATGGTGCGCAAGGTTTCTTACGTTGCTTTGGGGATTGCGATCGGCGTCGGGTCGGCGCTGTGGGTCCCGCATGCGCCGCCTCTTCTGGGCAATGGCGCTTTGGCCGCCGCCTCCGACACCTATCGTCAGCTCAATTTGCTCGGTGACGTGATCGAGAAGATCAAAAACAATTACGTGGAAAAGCCCGACGAAGGCAAGCTCATCGAGGCGGCGATCAATGGCATGCTGACGTCGCTGGACCCCCATTCGAGCTATCTCGACGCCCGCGCCTTTCGCGACCGGCAGGAGCAGATCAAGGGCGAGTTCGGCGGCATCGGCGTCGAAATCGTGGACGACAACGGGCTCATCAAGATCATCTCGCCGATCGACGACACGCCAGCGGCGAAGGCCGGCATTCTTTCGGGCGACGTCATTATCGAGATCGATGGTCAATCGGCCAAGGCGCTGTCGTTCGACCAGGCAGCGGACAAGATGCGCGGGCCGCCCAGCTCGCTGGTCCGGATCAAGCTCGTGCGCGGGCCGACCAAGGAAGTCAAAGAGTTCAGAATCGTTCGGGAGGTCATCAAGCTTCGCTCCGTCCATTCGCATGTCGAGAGCGACGACATCGGCTATATCCGCATCGCGCAATTCGACGAACAGGCCTTTGACGGACTGAAGGCCGCGATGGAAAAGTTCGAGCGCGCGCCAGGCGGCAAACTCAAAGGCTATATCCTCGATTTGCGCAACAATCCCGGCGGCCTGGTCGAACAGTCGATTGAAATCGTCAACGCCTTCCTCGATCGCGGCGAGATTGTTTCGACGCGCGGGCGCAATATCGAGGAGACGCAGCGTTACGACGCGCAGCCGGGCGCCGATCTCTCGCATGGCAGGCCGCTGGTCGTGCTGATCAACGGCGGCTCCGCTTCCGCCTCGGAAATCGTCTCGGGCGCGCTGCAGGATCACAAGCGAGCAACGCTGATCGGCAGCCGTTCGTTCGGCAAGGGCTCGGTGCAGACGATCATGCCGCTTGGCCCCAACGGCGCCCTGACGCTGACGACGGCGCGCTATTACACGCCGTCCGGCCGCTCAATCCAGGCCAAGGGTATCCAGCCCGACATCCAAATCCTCGAAGACGTGCCGAACGAGCTGAAAGGCAAGGACGACATCGAGGGCGAGGCTTCGCTCAAGGGCCATCTCAAGAACGGCGACGACGAGAAGATGGGGTCGCAGGCCTATGTGCCCGCCGAGGCCAAAGCCGATAAACAATTGATCGCCGCCGTCGATCTGTTGCACGGGATCGGCAAGGTCGTCGCGCCGGAGCCCGCGAAGAATGTTTCGCCGGCGGCGCCGCGCGCCGATGCGAGGCCTGATGCGCCGGCCGGGCCGCCAGGATGATTTGGTCAGCGATGCGTTGATTTCCGTCTTGAATCTGGCTTTTTTCCAAGGCGGCGACTTATTCGCCAGCATTCATCCTAAATCATGACGAAACGCCATCGCGGGCGATCGTCGTTTTAACGCGGCCGAAGCCGACGCTATCGCGCAGATTAAACCGGAGCCGCAATGTCCCGTCGCATCGACTATTATTTCTCGCTGGTGAGCCCGTGGGCCTATATCGGGCATCGGCATTTCATCGATATTGCCCATCGGCGCGACGCCAAAATCGCCTACAAGCCGGTTCTTTTGAACAATGTTTTCTCGGAAACCGGCGGATTGCCGCTCGCCAGGCGCCACCCTGCCCGACAAGCCTATCGCACCGTCGAATTGCAGCGGTGGCGCGAGAAGCGGAAGCTCGAGTTTCACTTATGGCCGAAATATTGGCCTTACGACGCCGATCTCGCCAATTGCCTGGTGCTCGCCCTGGTCGCGGCGGGCGCCGACCCAGCCGCCTTCGTGCAAAAAGCATTCGAGGGCATTTGGGAGCGCGAGGAAAACCTCGCCGATGAGAATGTGCTGGCGGAGCTTCTGCGCGTAGCCGGCTTCAACCCGACCAATCTTTTCGCCGACGCCAATTCGCCCGCCATTCGCGCCGCCTATGAAGGCAATCGCCTCGAGGCGATCAAGATCGGCGTATTCGGCGCGCCCTCTTATGTGCTCGATGGCGAAATTTTCTGGGGCCAGGACCGTCTGGATCTCTTGGCCGATGCGCTCGAGAGCGGACGTCGGCCGTTCACGGCGCAATCCACGGCGGGTTGAGCTTTCGCCGCGCGCGACGGCGCGTGGGCGGGCTTCACGATAAAATGTTCGCCCGGTTTCCTGTTAGTTATGTGTAATAACTAGTATGGACGAGCGGTGTATGAACCTCCGTCCTGCTTGGCGGCGGCGAGACAGTTTTGTGTACCAGAGCCCTGATATTGCTCGATGAAGGAGGAAAATGCGCGGCTCGCGCGGCGCGCCCGAACGCCCGTCCGCCAGGGCGGTTCAAGGCTTCGGATTCCAGGGCGGACTCGCCTGCCGGAACTTTCCCCAGGTTCCGCTTCTTATACCTTTTGCGACATTGATTCGTTTAGATGCGAACCTTAACTTATATGGGTGAGGATGGGCGACCTGTGAACGAAGCGCCCGCCACGGCTGGGGATGATTGGACCGATGAATTTTTCCTATCAGATGTACGAGATGGCTCTCGCGGCGCTGGGACCGGCGCGCGCGATCTCGAACGCCAGCCGGCTTGTCTTCGCCAATCCGTTCAATCCGCTGACCAACACGCCGTTCGGCAAGAATATCGCCGCCGGCGCAGAATTGTTCGAGCGGATGACCCGCAGCTATGGAAAGCCGGTTTTCGGGCTTCAGAAGACTGCGGTCGATGGCGTGCCCTGCACGGTGAGGGAGGAGGTCGTTTGGCAGCGCCCTTTTTGCAGCCTCCTTCGTTTCGTCCGCGAAGGCGCGAAGCTTCGCGCGCCGCAGCCCAGGTTGCTGATCGTCGCGCCAATGTCCGGCCATTATGCGACGCTGTTGCGCGGCACGGTGGAAGCTTTCCTGCCGACGCATGAAGTTTTCATTACCGACTGGGCCAATGCGCGCAACGTTTCGCTCGTCGCCGGCGGGTTCGACCTCGACGATTACATCGTCTATCTCCGCGAAATGCTGGCTTTGATCGGACCGGGCGCCCATACGATCGGCGTCTGCCAGCCGGCCGTTCCGCTGATCGCCGCGGTTGCCTTGATGGAGGCTGAAGACCACAGCGATATTCCGGCGTCGATGACGCTAATGGGCGGTCCGATCGACACGCGGCGCAGCCCGACGGCGGTCAATCTTCTGGCCGAGCGGCGCGGCGTCGAATGGTTTCGCGACAATTGCCTGAATGTGGTGCCGTTTCCCCATGCCGGCTTCGGCCGCGTTGTCTATCCCGGCTTCCTGCAATTGTCGGGCTTCATGGCGATGAACCTCGACCGGCATGTCAGCGCCCATGTCGACATGTTCAATAATCTCGTCTCGGGCGATGGCGATTCTGCCGAGAAACATCGCGAGTTCTACGATGAATATATGGCGGTGATGGACCTTGCCGCCGAATATTACATGCAGACGATCGAGACGGTGTTCGTAGAACATTCCCTGCCCAAGGGCGAGATGAAGCACCGCGGCGCGCCGGTCGATCTGAAAGCCATCCGCCGCTGTGCGCTGATGACCGTCGAGGGCGAGAACGACGACATATCAGGCGTCGGCCAGACCTATGCCGCGCAGGAGTTGTGCGCCAATATTCCCGCCGAGCTGAAGGTCCACTACCTGCAGAAGGATGTCGGCCATTACGGCGTCTTCAACGGCTCGCGCTTCCGGGCGTTGATCGCTCCGCGCATCGTCGATTTCCACGCCAGCGTCGATGCGCTCGCCAAGTCGCAGAAGCGGCGCAAGGCCGCGAAGGATTAAAGCCCTCGACTATATATAGTACATCAGGCTTGATTCATCGACATCGGCTAATGCGCGCATCGAGGCGAGCGAGCGATTGTCGAGAACCGACGCGATGGAATTGCGCACTTCCAGCATCATCAGCCGCACTGTGCAATTGCCCTCGGTCGGGCAATCGTCGCAGCGCCGGTAATAGCCCTTGCTGGCGCAGGCGATCGGCGCCAAAGGCCCATCCAGCGCCCGAACGATATCGCCAACCATGATCTGCGCCGGACGTTTGGCGAGAACATAGCCGCCGCCGCGGCCCTTCTTGGAATGGACGAGGCCGGCAGTGCGCAATTCACCGAGAATGGCGTCAAGGAATTTTTTGGGGATATCGTTGGCGGCGGCGATGTCCGCCACCAGCGCTGGGCGCCCAGGCTCCAGCCCAGCCAGATGAACCATGGCCTTCAGGCCGTATTTTCCCTTGTTCGTCAGCATCTTTGGCCCTTGGACCGATCCGATGCCCATACATAAGCGATTCAATCGATAAATACTATAGAAAGCCCGGCGTCTCTATTCAGCCCGCCCTGCGCGCGCTCATTTTATGCAAAGTTTACCAATCCGCGGGGCTTTGCCGCGGACAAGACGCTCCGATGGTATTCTGATCCTCACGCGGCCCAACTCCGGCCGCCGACGGATCGGGGATGACGAATGCGAAACTGGCGTACGGCGGCGGTCGGGCTTGCGCTTTTTCTCGGCGCCGCATCGCTCGCTCAGGCGCGCGACATCGTTGCTTTCTCCTCGCCCTATGAAGTCGGCACGATCGTCATCAGCCAGAGTGCGCGCAAGTTATATTTGATCACCGGCCCGCAATCGGCCATCGCCTATCCCGTCGCCGTCGCCAAGCGCGGCAAGGAATGGAGCGGCTACGCCAAAGTGGATGGCAAATATGTCGACCCCGCGTGGTCGCCGCCCGAATCGGTCAAGCGGGACCACCCCGAATTGCCCGACGTGATTCCAGGCGGGTCGCCCCATAACCCGATGGGCGCCCGGGCGATAACCCTCGACCGCGACGAAGTGGCGATCCACGGCACGACGATGGCGATGCGCGCTTCGGTCGGCACGGCGGCGTCCTATGGATGCATCCGTATGCTGAACGAAGACGTGATCGATCTCTTCGATCGCGTCAGCGTCGGCGCGCCGGTGGTCATGGTCCGATAGGCCGGGCCGCCCGTTATTTCTCGCCGCGCAGTCCCGGCGTGCCGCCTTCGCCGAGGCCGCCGATATGGGACTGCGTATAGCGTTCGAGGCCGATGCGCTTGATGAGATCGAGCTGCGTCTCGAGGAAGTCGATATGGCCCTCCTCATCCGACATCAACAGGACGAACAGGTCGCGGCTCGGATAATCCTTGATCCTGATGCAATATTCCGCGGCTTCCTGATAGAGCGCGCGGGCGGAGACCTCCGCCTTGAGATCGCATTGGATGACTTCCTCGACGTTCTGGCCGATCAACAACGGATCGAGCGTCTGCAGATTGGGGAAGCCTTCGAGGAAAATGATGCGATCGATGAAGCGATCGGCATGCCGCATTTCCTCGATCGATTCCTCGCGCCATTGTTTGGCGAGGCCGTTGAGACCCCAATTGTCGAGCAGGCGGTAATGCAGCCAATATTGGCTGATCGCGGTCAATTCGCTGCGCAGACCCTTGTTGAGATATTCAACGACTTTCGCGTCGCCCTTCATCCTCAGCTCCTTGAACGCCGCCGCCGGTGAATTGACCGACCGCATCAGTCAGTTTAGAATAGTTCTATGCTACGGGCAACGCGCGATTTGGCGAGGCAAGGCCGGGGGGCCGGGCTTTATTCGGCGGCGATCAGGAAGGGCGCCGGAGCGGGCGCGTGTTCGTGGCCATGATGTTCAGCGCCAGGGCACGCTGGGCAACCGACGTTGCAATTGGCGCCGCGCGCCTGGGCCAGCAATGCGCGGACAGTGATCAGACAGCGGCCGCATTGGGGCGCGCACCCGAGGCAACCGTAGGCCTGGACCGGCGAGTGCGGACGCCCGGCGTCCTCGCTTTTCAGCGTTGCAAGGATTTGCGTATCGGACAGAACGTTGCAGGAACATACAATCATCGGCGCCGCGTAGTTTAGAATCGCTAAAAACTATAGGTTTCTCAAGGCCTTATATACCGATCACCGCGTCCCGCGACAAGAGCCGCGCGACGATTTGGCAAAATTCGGGAGCAAAGATGACGACGCGGACCTTCGCCGACCTCAGCGAGCGCGAGATTCTGGCGCTGGCGATCAGCAGCGAAGAGGAGGATGGGCGCATTTACGCTGACTTCGCCGAGGGCCTCAGGGACGATTATCCCGGCAGCGCGCTTGTCTTCACCGATATGGCCGCCGAGGAGAGCGAGCATCGCCGTCAATTGATCGATCTCTACGTCCAGAAATTCGGCGATCACATCCCCCTCATTCGCAGGCAGGATGTGCGCGGCTGGGTGCATCGGCGCCCGATCTGGCAATTGAGGCCGCTTGGGATCGATGTCGTGCGCCGTCAGGCGCGGCAGATGGAGCAGGACGCCGCCCGGTTCTATCAGCAGGCGGCGAGCCGCACCACCGACGCCGCCGTCCGCAGGTTGCTTGGCGATCTGGCGGCGGCGGAAGAGGCGCATGAGAGTGTCGCGGCCAGCATCGAGGCGACGCGCCTGCCCGGCGAGGTGCGCGCCAGCGAGGATGATGACGCGAGGCGGCGCTTCATCCTGCAGATCATTCAGCCCGGATTGGTCGGTCTGATGGACGGCTCGGTGTCGACCCTGGCGCCGGTGTTCGCCGCCGCTTTCGCGACGCACAACCCCTGGAACGCCTTCCTCGTCGGCATGGCCGCCTCGATCGGCGCTGGCATTTCGATGGGTTTCGCTGAAGCTCTGGCCGATGATGGCAAGCTGTCGGGGCGCGGCGCGCCGTTGTTGCGCGGCGCCGCCTGTGGGCTGATGACGTTCGCCGGCGGCATCGGCCACACGCTGCCCTATCTCATTCCGAACTTCTACACGGCGACTTTCATCGCATGCATCGTCGTCGTGATCGAACTCATCGCGATCGCGCTGATCCAGTGGAAATATATGAAGACGCCGCCGCTGGCCGCCGCCGCCAAAGTGATGCTTGGCGGCGGCCTGGTGCTCGCGGCGGGAATTATGATCGGCAGCAGTTAGGGCCGCTGCGCGGCGGCCCGTCATGCGTCCGCTTCATTCCGCCTTTCCCCAACCGCCCCCGGTCGGCGTGACGATCACGATCGCCTCGCCCGCTTCCAATACGGTCTGCGCGCAGCCCTCGAGTTCTTCGATCCGGCCGCCATTGCGTTCGACGAAATTACGCCCCAGTTGGCCCGGTTCGCCGCCTTCCATACCGAAGTTCGGCACTCGGCGATGGCCGGTCAGCAGCGACAGATCCATTTGCTCTCTGAAGCGCAGCTTACGCATCGTGCCGTCGCCGGCGCGCCATCGCCCCTTGCCGCCGGAGCCGCGACGGATGTGAAAATCCTCCAGCACGACGGGAAAGCGCGATTCCAGCACTTCCGGATCGGTCAGCCGCGAATTGGTCATATGCGTGTGCACGCCGCTGGCCCCGTTGAAGCCTGGTCCCGCCGGCGCGCCTGAACAGATCGTCTCGTAATATTGATAACGCTCATTGCCGAATGTCAGATTGTTCATCGTGCCCTGGGCCGAACCGAGTGCGCCGAGAGCGCCAAATAGGGTATCGGTGACCGCCTGCGAAGTCTCGACATTGCCGGCGACCACCGCGGCCGGATATCGCGGCGATAGCAGCGATCCTTCCGGTATGATGATGTGGATCGGCCGCAGGCAGCCGGCGTTCATCGGAATCTCGTCTTGCACCATCATACGGAACACATAGAGCACCGCCGCCCTGGCCACGGGTTCCGGCGCGTTGAAATTGGTCGGCTGCTGCGGCGAAGTTCCCGTGAAGTCGACGGTGGCTTCACGCTTTTCCCGGTCGACCTTGATCTTCACCTTGATGACGGCGCCCTGATCCATCTCGTAGGAAAATTCACTGTCGTTCAGCCAGTCGATGACTCGGCGCACGCTCTCGGCGGCATTGTCCTGGACATGGCCCATATAGGCCTCAACCGTCGCCAGCGAGAACTGATCGACCATGCGCCGTAATTCCTGCGCGCCCTTCTCATTGGCGGCGATCTGCGCCTTCAGGTCATTGACGTTCTGCAACGGATTGCGGGCGGGGTAGGGGCCTCCTTCAAGCAGCGCATAAAGTTCGCGCTCGCGAAAACGTCCTTGCGCGACCAGCGTAAAATTGTCGATATAGATGCCTTCTTCGAGAATATTGGTGGCGCGCGGGCTCATCGATCCCGGCGCGATGCCGCCGACATCGGCGTGATGACCGCGCGAGGCGATCCAGAACAGGATCGTCTTGCCCTCCTCATCGAACATCGGCGTGCAGACAGTGATGTCCGGCAGATGAGTGCCGCCGTTATAGGGCGCGTTGAGCGCGAATACGTCGCCAGGGTGGATGCGTCCCTCATTGAGCCGGATGACCGTTTCGACCGAGCGGTCCATTGATCCCAGATGCACCGGCATATGCGGCGCATTGGCGACAAGCCTGCCGCGGCGATCGAATACCGCGCAGGAGAAGTCGAGCCGTTCCTTGATGTTGACGGAATAGGCGGTGTTCTGCAGCGTCACGCCCATCTGTTCGGCAATCGACATGAAGAGATTGTTGAAGATCTCCAGCATCACCGGATCAGCCTTGGCGCCGATCGCCTCGCGTCGCGGCAGCGCGGCGACGCGCTGCAAGACGACATGGTTCTTTTGCGTGATCTGCGCGCGCCACCCTTCTTCGACGACAATCGTCTGGTGCGGCTCGATGATCAGCGCGGGGCCGTCGACCTGCGCGCCAAGCGCGAGATTTTCGCGCCTGAACACGCCCGCTGTCCGCCATGCGCCGTTGGAAAAGAAACGCGTGGCGCGTTCTGACTTGGGCGCTTCCACGCTGGATACAGGCTCAGCGCTTTCGGCAAACCGCGCTGCGCCGCCGACCGCCTCGACATTGATCGCTTCGATCACCAGGTCATTGGCGGGCTCGATGAATCCGAAACGCGCCTTGTGCGCGATCTCGAACTCACGGCGCATCGCCTCGGCGCTCGCCGATTTCACTTCGAGCGCTGTGTCCGAACCGGCATAGCGCAATTGTGCGCGCACATGCAGCGCGATATCGGCGCGCGCGACCCCCTGGCTCTCGACTTCCGCAATCGCCTCGTCGCCGAGCGCCCGCGCCAGGCGCGCGATGCGCTCCAGCGCCGCCGCCTCCAGCGGCTCCTCGACGCCCTGGCCGCGGCTGGCGCTGATGTCGGCGAGGCCCATGCCATAGGCCGACAGCAGCGACGAGAGCGGATGGATCAACACCGTCTTGATGGATAGCGCGTCGGCGACGTCGCAGGCGTGCTGACCGCCGGCGCCGCCAAAACAATTGAGCGCGTAGCGCGTGACGTCATAGCCGCGCTCGACCGATATTTTCTTGATCGCCTCGGCCATTTTGGCGACGGCGATGGCTAGGAAGCCGTCGGCGACTTCCTCGGCGCTTCGCTCGTCGCCGACCTCGCGCGCCATTTTCGCGAAAGCCTGCGCGACGCTCTCCCGGTCAAGCGGTTCGTCCTGGCCGGGCCCGAAGATTTTCGGAAAGAAATCGGGGATCAGCTTGCCGGTCATCAGATTGGCGTCTGTCACCGCGAGCGGGCCGCCGCGCCGGTAACATCTGGGGCCGGGGTTGGCCCCCGCCGAATCCGGACCGACGCGAAACCGTGCGCCATCGTAGTGAAGGACCGAGCCGCCGCCCGCCGCGACTGTGTGGATCATCATCATGGGCGCGCGCATGCGCACGCCGGCGACTTCGGTCTCAAAGGCGCGTTCGTATTCACCGTCAAAATGAGCGACATCGGTCGATGTGCCGCCCATGTCAAAGCCGATCACGCGGTCAAAGCCCGCGCTGCGCCCGGTCTGCGCCATCGCGACGACGCCGCCGGCGGGGCCGGAAAGTATCGCGTCTTTTCCGGCGAACAGCTCCGCCGCGGTCAATCCGCCCGACGACATCATGAACATCACGCGCGCGCCGGTGCGCTTGACGTCCAGCTCGTTCGACACGCGCTGGACATAGCGCGCCAGGATCGGCGAGAGATAGGCGTCGACGACCGTCGTGTCGCCGCGCCCCACCAGTTTGATCAGCGCCGAACATTCGTGGCTGACCGACACCTGGCCAAAGCCCATTTCACGCGCGAGACGCGCAACCTGCCGCTCATGTTCGGGATAGCGATAGGCATGCATGAAGACGATGGCGATCGCGTCGAACCCGCGCTCCTTGGCCGCGGCCAGATCGCGCCCGATCGCGGCGAGATCCGGGGCCCTCCCGATCGTTCCGTCGCTGAGCACGCGCTCATCGACCTCAACGACGTCGGCGTAAAGCTGCTCCGGCTTGATGATGTTCATGGCGAATATTTTAGGCCGCGCCTGATAGCCGATTTCGAGCGCATCGCGAAAACCACGCGTCGTCACCAGAAGCGTCCGCTCGCCCCTGCGTTCAAGCAGAGCGTTGGTGGCGACGGTGGTTCCCATTTTCACGACGCCAACGGCGCCCGTGGGGATCGCCTCGCCCGGCGCCAGGCCGAGATGGTCGCGGATGGCTTGAACGGCGGCGTCGCTATAGGCGGGATTTTCCGACAGCAATTTGCGCGCGTGCAGACGGCCCCGCGGATCCCTGCCGATGACATCAGTGAACGTGCCGCCGCGGTCGATCCAGAAATCCCAGCGCTGTCCGTCCTGGCCGCCGCCGTCGCGCTCAACGCTTCCAGACGCCTCCGGTCGGGTTGGCCCGGAGCGAGCGTCAGCGTCTGTCTCGGCGTCAAATAGCGGCGGCGTTTGCATCTGATTCTCCTAGCGTAGCGCGAAATTGCGGACAACTGTCACGTCGTGTTGACAACGTCAACAAAATATACGTATATCATCGATATTTTATTGACGGAGGGGTTAGAATGTTCAGTTGGTATCGCAATCTTGGGGTGGATGGACGGCGGACTTTTTGGGCGTGTTTCGGCGGCTTCGCGCTGGACGCGCTCGATGTGCAAATTTACAGCATGGCGATCCCGGTCCTGATCGGTGTCGGTTTCATCGCCAAAAGCGAAGCCGGGATCATCGCCACCGGCACGCTGGTCCTGTCGGCCGTCGGCGGTTGGCTGGCGGGAATTCTCGCCGACAGGCTCGGGCGCGTTCGCACCCTTCAAATCACAGTCTTGTGGTTCGCGGTGTTCACAGCGCTCTGCGGCCTGACGACCGGCTTCTGGGGGCTGCTCGTCTGTCGCGGCCTGCAGGGGCTCGGATTCGGCGGCGAATGGGCGGCGGGGGCGGTGCTGATCGGCGAGGTCGTGAGGGCCAGCGACCGCGGCAAAGTCGTTGGCTTCGTTCAAGGCTCCTGGGCTGTCGGCTGGGGCGTCGCGGTGACGCTCGCGACGCTCATACTCACTTTCGTCCCGCAGGACTACGCCTGGCGCTGCCTGTTCTTGATCGGGATATTGCCGGCGTTCACGACATTCCTCATTCGCCGTCATGTCCAGGAGCCGGAAGTGTTCGCCAAAGCTCATGCTCAGAACGCATCGCGGCCCGGCACGATGGCGATCTTTGGCCCGCATCTGTGGTGGACTACGTTTCGCTGTTCCTTGCTCGCCCTCGGCGCGCAAGGCGGCTATTATGCGATCAGCACGTGGCTGCCGAGCTTTTTGCAGACTGAGCGCCATATTACGGTGATCGGAAGTTTCAGCTATCTGATCGTAGTCGTTACCGGCAGTTTTTTCGGCTATGTCACCAGCGCTTACCTGAACGACGCGATCGGCCGCCGGCTGGGCTTCATCATTTTCGCGATCGGCTCGGGGACCATCGTTTACGCCTATACCCACCTGCCGGTATCGGACGGGATAATGATGGCGCTGGGCTTCCCGCTTGGCTTCTTTGCCTCTGGAATCTTCAGTGGGATGGGACCGCTTCTGACTGAAATGTATCCCACCGAGCTGCGCGCAGCCGGCCAGGGATTTTGCTACAATGTCGCACGTGGCCTCGCCGCTTTCTTTCCCGCCCTGGTCGGCCTCGCTTCCTCGTCGCTTGGACTTGGCGGCGCCATCGGCTTATTCGCTGCGGGCGCCTATGGCCTGGTCTTTGTGGCCGCGCTGCTTCTGCCGGAGACGAAGGGCCGCGAACTGTCGTCTTATGCTGACCTTTCCGCAGCGTCCGCGACGGCATAGACGGCGTAGTTTCGGCCGCCCTGGCGGCGGCCGATCACCAGGTCCCGTCCATGGCAGCGGACATGCGGCAAATGCGGCCCATTCCAGCCAGTCCTTGCGATATCCTCCCAATGTCTCTAGGTCTGGCTGCGCCATCGGACGGGACTCAAGCCATGCCGAAACGAACGGAGATTAGCGAGAAAACGCAAGAGGCCGCCGCGGGCTCAGGCCCCGGCGCCGTCGGTTTCGTCGTGTCCTCCGCGCATCTGGCCGAGGGCGCCAGTCCCGCGCTGTCGGAATTCGAGTTCGGGCTCATTCTGCTCAGCCATGCCTTTCACCGTTGGATGACCCGCTGCGCGGACGCGGCGGGATTCGTCGATCTTTCCCCTCTCGACGTCCTGGTGCTGCACAATGTCAATCATCGCGGCAAGAAGAAGAGGCTCGCCGATATTTGCCTGGTGCTCAGCGTCGAGGATACGCATACCGTCAATTACGCGCTCAAGAAACTGGAGCGGCTCGGCCTGGTGAGGGGCGAGAAGATCGGCAAGGAAAAGGCCGTCGGCATTACCGCGAAAGGCGCCGCCGCCTGTCAGAGATATCACGAGATTCGCGAAGAGCTTCTCGTCCAGACCGTCAAGTCGATCGGCTTGAACGAATCGGCGCTCGGCGAGCTGGCGAGCACCTTGCGCGCGCTCTCCGGCCAATACGACCAGGCCGCTCGCGCTGCAGCCACTTTGTGAACGAATATCGATTGAACCCCGCTTCATGAAACCGGGAAGTCTCGGGACGACGCTGCGCGCGTTCACGAGAATGTTTTCTCACCAAGGAGCGAATGAACTGGGCGCAATGTCCGCTCCGGCTCTATAAAATCCCGACCGGCGATCCCCCGCAAGGCGATGAGGAGATTCAAATGGACTACGCCCGCTTTGGCAAGACCGGAATGAAAGTGTCGAAGCTTTGCCTGGGCTGCATGACCTACGGCTCCACCCAGTGGCGCGAATGGGTGCTGGAGGAGGAAGCTTCGCGGCCTTTCATTAAGGAAGCGCTCGAGAAGGGGATCAACTTTTTCGACACTGCCGACATCTATTCGGTGGGGGTCAGCGAAGAAATACTGGGCAGGGCGCTCAAGGATTTCGCTAGGCGCGACGAGGTTGTCATCGCCACCAAGCTCTTCAACCCGATGGGGCCCAGCGTCAATGCGCGCGGCCTGTCGCGCAAACATGTGATGGAAGCGATCGACGCCTCGCTGCGCCGGCTCGGGACGGACTATGTCGATCTCTATCAGATCCACCGTTTCGACTATGAAACCCCCGTCGAGGAAACGGTCGAGGCGCTGAGCGACGTCGTGCGCGCCGGCAAAGCGCTCTATGTCGGGGCGTCTTCGATGTGGACCTGGCAGTTCGCGCGCATGATTTCAGTTGCGCGCGAAAAAGGCCTCGCCGAATTCGTTTCGATGCAGAATTTCTACAATCTCATCTATCGCGAAGAAGAACGCGAGATGATGAAATTCTGCGCCGATCAGAATATCGCCGTCATTCCCTGGTCGCCGCTTGCGCGAGGCTATCTGGCGGGCTCGGGCCTTGGCGACAAGGCTTCGACGGTGCGCGGCCGTTCGGACCAATATAGCGCCACGCTCGGCCTTGGTTCCCGGCAGGACGAGACGATTCGCCGACGGGTCGTGGAAGCCGCCGAAAAGCTTGGCGTGAAGCCGGCGCTCGTCGCATTGGCCTGGGTCCTGTCGAAACCCTATGTGACGGCGCCGATCGTCGGCGCTTCCAAGCCGCACCATCTCGACGACGCGATCGCCGCCCTGTCGTTGAAGCTCGATGCGCGAACCATCGCCAGGCTGGAGGAGCCCTATCAGCCCAAAGCAGTGGTCGGACATTCCTGATACGCCGATGGCGCTCATTCCTCGCGGCGTCCGCTGTCAGTGACTCGCAACCGCTACTATTCGGGCCCTGTCTCCGATCATTTTGACGGTTTGCGTTTCTTTCATGCGGGCGGCGCCAGTGACCGCGGCCTCGGCGATCTCCTGCGCTGGCGATTGGGGGGCAAGCGCGCCCCCTGGCCCAAAAGCTTCCCAAGCCCGTTCGCCGATCGCCCGCCGGCGAGGGTCGAGGGCGGCGGGCTGCGCGTGGTCGCCGTCGGCCATGCGAGTTTTCTTATTCAGACCTGTGGATTGAACCTCCTCGTCGATCCCGTCTATTCCAGGCGCGCCAGCCCCGTGCAATGGATCGGCCCGGCCCGCGTCAATGCCCCGGGCGTGGCGTTTGAAGATCTTCCCGCGATCGACGCCGTTCTCGTTTCGCACAATCATTACGACCATCTCGACCTCGCGGCGCTTTCGGGGCTGAACGCGAAACACCGACCGCGCATCCTCGTCCCGCTCGGCAATGATTCGATCCTGGCCGCGCATGACGCCACTCTCAAAAGCGAGGCCTTCGATTGGGGTGCGCGGGTCACGCTCTCCGATGAGCTCGCGGTTCACTTCGAGCCGGCCTATCATTGGTCGGCGCGCGGTCTTGGCGACCGGCGGATGGCGCTGTGGTGCGCCTTCGTCATCGAGACGCCGGATGGCGCGATCTATTGCATCGGCGACACCGGATTCGGCGACGGCGCGATTTTCCGCGACGTCCGGCAAAAACACGGGGCCCCGCGTCTGGCGCTGATTCCGATCGGCGCCTACGCGCCGCGTTGGTTCATGAAGGACTACCACCTCGATCCCGCCGAGGCGGTCAAGGTCTTCGCGCTCTGCGGCGCGCAAAGCGCCATCGCCCATCATTGCGGAACTTTCCCGCTCGCGGACGAGGCGATCGAAGCGCCGGGCGAAGCGCTAAGCAAGGCTCTGGTCGAAGCCGACGTCGAAGCGAGCCTGTTCCGGGTCCTGCGTCCTGGCGAAGTCTGGCAAGCGCCGGATGGAAAGGGATAGCGCGTCTTGCTCAGACCCAGATTTCGGCAATCGCTGCCGGAATCAGTGGCGGCGTCGCGATCAGGCTGTCGGCGCCCGCCTCGTTCAGTTCCTCACGGCTGCCATAGCCCCACAGCGCGCCCATCGCCGCTATGCCGACCGCCTTCGCGCCGAGAATGTCGAATTTGCGATCGCCGATCATGGCGACATTCTCGACGCTAGCTTTTATGTTTTCCTGCGCGAGAATGTAGCCGAGAAGCTCGCTCTTGACGGCGCGGCCGCCGTCGTTCTGCGAGCCGTATATTCCGGCAAAGAATTTCGCCAGTTCGAAATGCGCGAGAATGCGGTGGGCGTCCGCCTCGTTTTTCGAAGTCGCGACGAACAGGCGATAGCCGGCCGCGTGAAGGGCTGCAAGCGCCTCTGAAACGCCGTCAAAGACGGCGTTCTCGAACAGGCCTATGCCAGCGTAGCGTTCGCGATAATAGCCGAGCAGCGCCTCGACATTTTCCGGCCCGACCAGCGTGGCGAATGTGTCGCGCAACGGCGGCCCGATCATGAATTCCAGTGCGTCTTCTTCCGGGATCGGATGCGCGCCGTGTTTTTCCTCGTTGAGGCGGCGCAAGGCGAAACGTGTGGAACGCAGGATGCCCGGCCGCGAATCGGTGAGCGTGCCGTCGAGATCGAACAGGACGGTCCTCGGTTCGCTCACTTCAGCAGCACGTAGATATCGACCTGCAGATTGGGATCATCAGGCGTTTTGACCTCGTTGAGATATTCCTCGACGAACAGATTGGCCGCCTCCAATCCCTTTTCGTCGAGATAAGCGGTGATCGCCTCATAGGTCGAATCGATGTCCTCATAAGAACCGCGATGTTCGAATTTCATCGCTTTGCCGGCGGGCGTCTGGCCGAGCTTGACGGCATCCGAAAGCGCGGTTTTCCCCTCCGGCGCTTTTTCGATCGGGATCATCGCGCGATAGCTGAAACCGTTATCGTCCGTTTCGGTGAAAACCGTGATCGGGTGGCCGGACGCGGCGACGCCCGCCTTGGCGAGTTCGGCCTTGATCTGATCGAGCGCGCTCGTCAGTGCGCCGAAACCCTCGCTCCAATTCGCTTTGCCCTCGATAAAGGCGGCGGGATGAGCGGTCATTTCGAGCAATAGCCCGCTCGAAGAATCATCGGAACCGCCCGCGTCGGGCGTTGGCGCGGCGGCGCCCGCCGGCGGCGTTGCGGCAGCTGGAGGCGTTGCTGGCGTAGCGGAAGGCGCGGGCGCCGGAGCGTTGCCGGCAGGCGGAGGGGAAGGCGCCGTCGCGGGCGCGTTGGTTGAAGGCGTTGCGGCGGGCGCGGCTGGCGCAGGCGCGACGGTGGGCGTTGCCGGCGTCGCCTGCTGCGCAGCCCCGTTGACGATCGCCAAGGGGGCGCTGGCGATCAGCGCACAGACCAAAACTGCGAGCCGGCCATGGGCGAAAGCCCTCGAAATCATGACACGCCCCTCATCGCCTGGATTTAGCGGATTCGCCTGTCCGTCACTATGAAACGAACCTTGCTTGGCGCCAAGACGCGCCCCTCAATATCTGCATAAAGCAATGTCTCACGCCGGGGCTGGCTTGGTCCATTTGAGCACGGGTTGGCGGGCGGCGCGGGTTTCGTCCAGACGCCGGCGCGGCGCCAGGCGCGGAGCGGCGGTGAACCGCTCGCGCTCGCCGCCCAAAGCCGAGTGCGCGAGATCACGGAGAGTCATGACAAACAGGTCGAGACTGGCTTTTGACTCCGATTCGGTCGGCTCGATCAGCATGGCGCCATGGACGACCAACGGGAAATAGACCGTCATCGGATGGTAACCTTCGTCGATCATCGCCTTGGCGAAATCGAGCGTCGTCAGGCCCGTCTCCTTCAGCCAGCGATCGTCGAACAGAGCCTCGTGCATGCAGGGGCGATCGCCATAGGGCGACGACATCAGATCGTTGAGGCAGACCCGAATGTAATTGGCTGAAAGCACCGCGTCCTCCGCCGCCTGCTTCAATCCGTCGGCGCCATGCGACAGGATGAAGGACAGCGCGCGCACGAACATGCCCATCTGACCATTGAAGGCGGTCATGCGACCGAAGGCTTGCGAATCTTGCCGATGTTCGACAAGGCGCAGCATATCGCCGTGGATGACGACATAGGGAACGGGCGCGAAAGGCGCCAGCGCCTTTGAAAGCACGACCGGCCCGGCGCCGGGGCCGCCGCCGCCATGCGGCGTCGAAAAGGTTTTGTGCAGGTTGATATGCATCGCGTCGACGCCGAGATCGCCGGGGCGCGTCTTGCCCATGATCGCGTTGAAATTGGCGCCGTCGCAATAGAAGAACGCACCGGCCTCATGAACAGCCTCAGCGATCGCCGCGATCTCGCGTTCGAACAGCCCGCAGGTGTTGGGATTGGTCAGCATGATCGCGGCGACTTCGGGCCCGAGCGCCGCTTTGACCGCGGCGGGATCGACGATGCCGTCGGCGCCGGTCGGCACCGAACGCACGGAAAAGCCGATCAGCGCGGCGGTCGCCGGATTGGTGCCATGGGCCGATTCCGGCACCAGCACCACGTTGCGCGTGGCGCCCTCGCCGCGCGCCTCTATCGCCGCCTTGATCGCCATCATGCCGCACAACTCGCCATGGGCGCCCGCCTTCGGCGACATGGCGATCGCCGGCATGCCCGCCATCGCCATCAGCGTGCGCGCGAGATCATCGATCAGTCGAAGCGCGCCTTGCACGGTGGAGGTCGGCTGCAGCGGATGAATGTCGGCGAACCCCGGCAGGCGCGCCATTTTCTCGTTGAGCCGCGGATTGTGTTTCATCGTGCATGAGCCGAGCGGATAGAGCCCGGCGTCGATCGAATAATTCTTGCGCGAGAGACGCACGTAATGGCGCACGGCCTCGGGTTCGGAGAGGCCGGGCAGGCCGATTTCGCTCTTGCGCGCATGGGCGCCGAGGCGCGAGGCGAAAGGCGGCGGCTCGTCGATATCGACGCCGGTCGCATCAAGGCGGCCGGTCTCGAAGATTAGCGCCTCTTCCATATCGAGCGCGCGATTGCCGGTGAATGTGGCGGCGGCGGCGCTCGAGGTTTCGCCGGAACGGGTCGGGCGTCCTTGATTGTTCAGCATCCCTTATGATTCCAATGTCAGACCGAGAGGCATTGCGTGAGGACGGCGGCGAAGGCGGCGCGATCCTCGTCCGAATTCGTTTCCGTGCCGGCGACGACGATGAGATCGTCGAGGCCCGCGTCGGGCAGCAATCGCGAAACCGGCAGGCCGCCGATGATCCCTCTTTTTGCGAGCGCTTCGATCAATTCTTCTGCGACGCGCGGCGTGCGAATCGTGAATTCGTTGAAGAAATATTGATTGACGATTTCGACGCCCTTGATCTCAGCGAGGCGATCGGCGAGCGCGACGGAATTGGCATGGTTGACCCTGGCGAGACGCTGCAATCCCGTCTGGCCGAGCAGGCTCATATGGATCGAGAACGCCAGCGCGCACAGGCCGGAATTGGTGCAGATGTTGCTCGTCGCCTTCTCGCGGCGGATATGCTGCTCCCTCGTCGACAACGTGAGTACGAAGCTGCGCCTGCCATCCGCGTCGACTGTCTCTCCGGCGAGACGCCCCGGCATCTGCCGCGCATATTTCAGGTGGGTGGCGAAGAGGCCGACATAGGGGCCGCCGAAATTGAGCGCATTGCCGATCGACTGGCCCTCGCCGACGACGATATCGGCGCCCATTTCGCCAGGCGAACGCAAGGCGCCGAGCGAGACAGCCTCGGTGAAGACGGCGATCAGCAGTGCGCCCTTGGCTTCAGCCGCCGCCTTGATCGGCGCGAGATCGCGCGGATTGCCGAAAAAATCCGGGCTTTGGACGATAACGCAGCTCGTATTCTCGTCGATCGCCGCAGCCAGATCCTCGCTGGCTTTTATGTCGGGCGGAAGGCGAACGATCTTATCGCCAGCCATGCTGGCGAGCGTGGCGGCGACGTCGGCATATTGCGAGTGAAGGCCGCCCGAAAGCACCGCCTTGTTGCGCCGGGTCAGCCGATGCGCCATCAGCATCGCTTCGCCGCACGCCGTCGAGCCGTCATACATCGAGGCGTTGGCGACTTCCATGCCGGTGAGCGCTGCGACCTGGGTCTGGAACTCGAACAGAACCTGCAACGTCCCTTGCGCGATTTCGGGCTGATAGGGCGTGTAGCTGGTCAGAAATTCGGAGCGTTGGATCAGATGGTCGACGCTCGCCGGCACATGATGGCGATAGGCGCCGGCGCCGAGAAAGAACGGAACCGAGCCTGCCGCGACATTGCGCCCGGCAAGCGAGGAAAGGATGCGATCGACCTCGATCTCGCTCTTGCGGGTCGGAATGTCGAGCAGGCCATTCAGACGCTTGTCGGCGGGAATGTCGGCGAAGATTTCGTCGATATGCGAGACGCCGACGCGCGCCAGCATGAGCGCGCGATCGGCAGCGTCGAGAGGCAAATAGCGCATCGAAAAGCTCACGCGATCGTCTTGAGGAAATCCTGATAGGCGGCTTCGTCCATCAGCTCGTCGAGTTCGGCGGGGTCGGAGAGTTTGATCTTGACGATCCAGCCCTTGCCCATCGCATCCTCGTTGATGAGGCTCGGCTCGCCCTCGAGAGCGCCGTTGACGGCGACGACCTCGCCTGAGGCCGGCGAGAACACTTCGCTCGCCGCCTTGACGCTCTCGACCACGGCGGCCTGCGCGCCTTTGGCCACCTTGTCGCCGACCGCGGGCAGTTCGACGAAAACGACATCGCCAAGCTGGGCCTGCGCATGTTCGCTGATGCCGACCGTGCCGACGTCGCCATCGACGATGATATATTCATGGTCCTTGCTAAAGCGTGGCTGCGACATCGGTCGATCTCCTCGGTTTGGCTGGTTATGGCCCGCGATAATAGGCGTTGGGATGGAAGGGCAGGGCGACGACGCTGGCGCCAAGCGTTTTGCCGCGCACGATCAGGCCGATCGGCGTTCCCGGCGCCGCGGACTCGCTCGCGACATAGCCCATGGCGATCGGCGATCCGACACTCGGGCCAAAGCCGCCCGACGAGACGACGCCGATGACGGCGCCCGCTTGGTTGACGATCTCGGCGCCTTCTCGCGCCGGCGCGCGACCCTCGGGCCTGATGCCGACGCGCTTGCGGCGGGGACCGCTGGCGAGCGCCACCTGAATCCGCTCCGCGCCGGCAAAGCCGCCCTCGATCCGCCGCCGTTTCTGGATCGACCAGTTGAGGCCCGCCTCGATCGGATCGATCGTTTCGTCGAGTTCATGGCCGTAAAGGCAGAGGCCGGCCTCGAGGCGCAGCGAATCACGCGCGCCAAGGCCGATCGGCCTGACTTCCGCCTCGGCGAGCAGGCGCCGGGCGAACGGGTCCGCCGATTGCGCGGCGAGTGAAATCTCGAAGCCGTCCTCGCCAGTATAGCCGGACCGCGAAACATGCGCCTCGACGTCCAGCACGCGAAGGCGGCGCGCGCTCATGAACGGCATCGTTTCGATATTCTGGCCGGGAGCGATGCGCGCGAGCACGCTAGCCGACTGTGGGCCCTGCAGAGCGATCAAAGCGAGGGCGTCGAGCACTGTCAGCCTCACATCGGCAGGCAGTTTTGCGCGCAGCAGATCGAAATCCACCGTTTTGCGCGCGGCGTTGACGACAAGGAGCAAGCGTCCATCCGCGTCGGCCGGCCGCGTGACCATTAGATCGTCGACGATTCCGCCTTCCGCATTGAGGAATTGCGTATAACGCTGTCGCCCCGGCGCCAGGTTCAGGATGTCCGCCGGGCAAAGCCGCTCCAGCGCGCGCGCGGCTCCCTCGTGATCGGCCCCCTCGATCAAGGCCTGGCCCATGTGCGAAACGTCGAACAGTCCAGCGCTCGCGCGTGTGTGCAGATGTTCGGCCAGAATCCCAGCGGGATAGTTCACCGGCATGTCATAGCCGGCGAAAGGAACCATCCGTGCGCCGAGTTCGACATGCAGCGCGTGAAGCGGCGTTCGCAGCAAATCAGAGGCGTTGAGAGAATCGGAAGAGGACATTGGGCCACCGGTCACGAGAATCGGATCGCCTCGACGCCGCTCGCCCGCAAATGCGGGCCAACGGACCGATGGCGCCCCCTCTGTCCCGTGACCTGAGAGATTTCCCGCCGCCTGCGCGACAGTTACCCCCGTCGGTGGGCGAGCGCGATTGATGCGCTAGCCTCTTTCCAGAGTGTCATCCCCTCGGCGGTCCATTGGCCTGAGCGTTTCCGGGGCGGTTGCGCCTTCGGCGCCGGAAGAGCGTCTGGCTCCGCCGGTCTCTTCCGCTGGGGGTCTTGACCTGACGCGATCGAGCAAGCCCGAACCGCGCGCCAATGTCAATTGTGGTGTTTCTTGTGGTGCGTCTTTGGCGTCTCGTCGCCATGCCCGGCGTCGAAGCCGACGAGGATCGTATAGTCCTGATCCTCCTCCTGCTGGGTGAAGGGCAACATGAAGGGTTCAGAAACGATCTGGAACGGCGCCTGACTGCCGCCATTCGTATTAGCGTCGATCTTGTAAACTTTGGAGATTTCCGGCTTCTGATCGCTCTCGCGACGCACAACGATGCGCAATTGCGTGGAATACGCGCCCGGCGCGCCGGCCGGCCCGATCAGCAAATGGCCGGCGACGCCGACTTTGACGCTGAACTGATTGCCCATGATATGGCACTCGCGCGCCGTATTGACGATGTCGAATTGATAGCGGACCGAATCATTGGTCTGGCCGCCGACCCGAACGGCGGCGGTGCCGTCCTGAACCTCAATCAACGGACAGTTGATGTCGGTCGGCAGCCCGACGACGGCAGGCGCCGAGGGCGGCGGGGCGCCGAAGGAAATCACGCTGCCGGGGTCGAACGAGGCCAACGAGCCTATCGAACCGCAGGCCCCGCACGACGCGGCGAGCGCCGCGACAAAAGCGAAGCGCACGCCCCGGAAGTCGATCAGTCTCGCCATTCGTCAACGCTCCACCAGTCCCAAAAGCCGGCCGCTTATAGCAGTTTTCTTTGTCGCGGCCAGATGGTCCGGCGACAATGGATCTTACGGCAATTGCTCGATCGCATCCCTGAAGCCGGTAAGGGCGAGCGGGATGCCGATCCCCTCCTCAGGCGTCTGAAAGATGATGAAGGTCGCAGATTGTCCATTCTTCATTTGGTCGACCAGTTTGTCTTCCATCACGACTTCGGCGATGCAGCCATTGGGCAGGCAGCGCACGAAACCGGCGCGGCCGACATCGGCCTGGTCGATCTTGAGGCCGAGGCCCGAGGGAATCAGCACGCCAAGCGGCGCGATGACGCGCAGCAAGCGACTCTTGCCGTCTGCCGTCTTGAGCACGATGACGATCAAGGTGATGTTGGGACGGTCCTCCGCCGCCACGCTTTGTATGAGCGCGCATTGCTCCCGCGCGGCGCCGGGCGGCGTTTCGCAACGGGTTTCCCAGTCGCCGTGTTTGGCTTTGACGACGCCCTGCGCCCAGACGGGCGAGGCAAAGGCGACGTATAGAACAGCCACAAGCGCGGCGGCGGTCTGACGAAGCGGCCGAGCACGGCGTCCGCGCTCGAGTATTGACGATTTCATCTTGAATGACAGCCTTTCCGACCGCTCGCCAGCTTCGTTTGGTTTGGCCTATCAAAAGCCCTCGACCTGTCAAGCCGAACTTGGCGCCCCTGACCGCAAAAGGTTGCGCGGTCGCGACTGCGCGCCTGCTTTGTTCCGCGTGTCGCTGAACGACGCCAAAAACGCAGCCAGCGCGGATATGCCGCAGCGCGGAAGATGGCCCCGCGGCATTGCGTCCCGCGCCGCTTTGTGGTTTTCAACGTCGAATTAGAGGCTATGATGGGATGCGGCGCGACGGACCCCCGCCGCGTGGGGTTCGTCGGCCGGACGGTCCGTCAGGCAGCAGGCGCGATCGGGAGCGGGGAAATCATGAAGATTGCGGAGCCTCTCAAGTTTCGGCGCGGATGGATGTCACCCAAGAACGCCGCCCGGGCGATGGGCGTGGTCGGCGCCGCGATGGTCGCCAGCGCGGCCTGGGCCGGCGGCGTCGGGTTGGCGGAGCCGGGACAGATCGGATTCCAGCAGGCGGTGACGCCGATCGCGGCCGATATTCATTGGTTCCACGACGATCTGCTGATGCCGATCATTACAGCGATCTCGCTGTTCGTGTTGGCGTTGCTGGCCTATGTGATATGGAAATTCAACGAGAAGGCCAATCCGACGCCTTCGAAGACGACTCACAACACGCTGGTGGAAGTCGCCTGGACGATTATCCCGGTGGTCGTTCTTGTCATCATCGCAATTCCATCTTTCCGTCTTCTGACCGATGAATTGGTGATCCCGCCCGCGGATCTGACGGTCAAGGTGACGGCGTCGCAATGGCACTGGGCCTATGAATATCCCAAGGATCAGGCCGGCGGCTTTTCGTTTGAATCCTATATGAAGCCGGAGAACGAGATCAAACCGGAGAATGGCGACGTCCGCCTCCTTTCGGTCGACAACGAGGCGGTGGTGCCGGTCAACAAGACCGTGGTTCTGCAGATTACCGCTGTCGATGTCATCCATTCCTTCATTGTCCAGTCGTTCGGCGTTCGCGTCGACGCGGTGCCTGGCCGTCTGAACGAGACGTGGTTCAAAGCCGATCGCGAAGGCGTCTATTACGGTCAGTGCTCGAAAATCTGCGGCAAGGATCACGCCTTCATGCCGATCGTTTTCCGCGTCGTGAGCGAAGAAAAATATCAGGCGTGGATTGCCGATGCGAAGAAAAAATTCGCAGCGGCGCCGAGCGCTGTATCGGTCGCCGATGCGGGAACGACGGAGATTCGTCAATAACCGGCAGCGCGTCAGCGACGAGGCGAACGGCCAGGGAATTCTTCAGGGATCAGAGCAATGGCGACGACATCCGCGACCCACGATCACGATGAAGGCCACGCCCATCCGACAGGCTGGCGCCGTTACCTTTACTCGACCAACCACAAGGATATCGGGACGCTTTACCTGATATTCGCGGTGATCGCGGGCCTGATCGGCAGCGGTCTTTCCGGCGCCATGCGCATGCAGTTGATGTACCCGGACAATCATGTCTTCACGGTGATCTCCGGAGTTCTGGCGGGAGACAGTTCGGCGGACGCCGCCAAGAACATGTATAATGTGTTCATCACCGCCCATGGCGTCATCATGATCTTCTTTCTGGTGATGCCGGCGCTGATCGGCGGATTCGGCAATTGGTTCGTGCCGTTGATGATCGGGGCGCCGGATATGGCGTTCCCGCGCATGAATAATATTTCGTTCTGGCTGCTGCCCGCCTCGTTCCTTCTGCTACTCACCTCGATGTTCGTCGAAGGCTCGCCCGGCATGCATGGATTTGGCGGCGGCTGGGTGCTCTATCCGCCATTTTCGTCGACCGCCGGCACGCCTGGCCCGGCAATGGATTTCGTCATCCTGTCGCTGCATCTGGCCGGCGCCTCCTCCATCCTCGGCGCGATCAATTTCATCACCACCATTTTCAACATGCGCGCGCCCGGCATGACCATGCACAGGATGCCGCTGTTCGCCTGGTCGGTGCTGGTCACCGCTTTCCTGCTGGTGTTGGCGCTGCCGGTGCTCGCGGGCGCGATCACGATGCTGCTGACCGATCGCAATTTCCACACGACTTTCTTCGATCCGGCGGGCGGCGGCGATCCGATCCTGTTCCAGCATCTGTTCTGGTTCTTTGGCCATCCGGAAGTCTACATCCTGATCCTTCCCGGCTTCGGGATCATCAGCCAGATCGTTTCGACTTTCTCCAGGAAGCCGGTTTTCGGCTATCTCGGCATGGTCTATGCGATGGTGGCGATCGGGGCGGTCGGCTTCGTGGTGTGGGCGCACCACATGTATACGGTCGGGCTGTCTCTCAACACGCAACGCTATTTCGTTTTTGCGACAATGGTGATCGCCGTGCCGACCGGGGTGAAGGTCTTCTCCTGGATCGCGACCATGTGGGGCGGCTCGATTTCGCTGCGCACGCCGATGATCTGGGCGATCGGCTTCATCTTCCTGTTCACCGTCGGCGGCGTCACCGGCGTCGTGCTCGCCAATGCGGGCGTCGATCGGGCGCTGCACGAGACCTACTACGTCGTCGCCCATTTCCACTACACGATGTCGCTTGGCGCGGTGTTCTCGATCTTTGCGGGGTTCTATTACTGGTTCCCGAAGATGACAGGCTATATGTACAACGAGAAGCTCGGCAATTTGCACTTCTGGCTGCTGTTCATCGGCGTCAATCTGGTGTTCTTTCCGCAGCACTTCCTTGGGCTGGCCGGCATGCCGCGCCGCTACATCGACTATCCCGACGCCTATTCCCTGTGGAACTTCTGGTCGTCGATCGGCGCCTATGTGGCTGGGCTTGGCACCTTGGTGTTTCTCTATCTCGTCTATGAAGCCTTCGCCAAGAAGCGCGTCGCGGGCGACAATCCCTGGGGCGTGGGCGCAACCACCCTTGAATGGACCTTGCCGTCGCCGCCCGCCTTCCACAGCTACGAAACCCTGCCGCGCATCACCGGCGCGGACCATTGATCAAGGCTGCATCGCGCAGCGGCCGCCTACATGGGCGGCCGTCTGCCGTTTCGGCTGAGCGCGCAGAGGCGCCGTAAATGAGCATCGCCAGCCATAACGAGAGCGTATCGCCTGCCGCGATCGGCGATTATGCCGCGGGTCCGGCTGAATATTTCGCGTTGCTCAAGCCGCGTGTGATGTCTTTGGTGATCTGGACGGCGCTCGCCGGCCTGCTGGTTGCGCCGACCCATGTGCATCCCGTCATCGCCGTCGCTTCGATTCTCGCGATCGCCGTCGGGGCGGGCGCCGCGGGGGCGCTCAATATGTGGTGGGACGCCGATATCGACGCATTGATGGCGCGCACCCGGTCGCGCCCGGTTCCCGCCGGGTTGGTCGAGCCGCGCGAAGCACTGTTCTTTGGCCTGACGCTTGCCCTCATCGCTGTACTGACGCTGGCGGTGGCGGCCAACCTGCTGGCGGCGGCCTTGCTCGCCTTTACGATATTTTTCTACGTGGTCGTCTATACGATGTGGCTCAAACGGTCGACGCCGCAGAACATCGTGATTGGCGGCGCGGCGGGAGCCTTGCCGCCGGTCGTCGGCTATGCGGTTGCAACCGGTTCCGTAACGTTCGACAGCCTGATCCTGTTCGCGATCATTTTCATGTGGACTCCGCCGCACTTCTGGGCGTTGGCGCTCGTCAAAAGCGGCGATTATGCGCGCGCCGGCGTTCCCATGATGCCCAACGTGAAGGGCGCGAACCGCACGCGGTTGGAAATTCTGACTTACACTTTGATTCTCATCCCTCTCGGCATTTTACCGTGGCGGATGGGCGTTGGCGGCGAGCTCTACGCGGCAATGGCCATTGTCGCGGGCGCGGGCATGGCGTGGATGGCTTTGCGCGTGTTCCGGATTCGCGAGGGCGCCCTGGCCAACAAGGCGGCGATGCAATTGTTCGGGTTTTCGATTCTCTATCTGTTTCTGCTGTTTTCGGCCTTGATCGTCGAGCATAGCTTCGGGCTGCTCGAACGTTTCGGTTTGTGAGGCCGCATGGATGAGAAAAAGCCTGCTGACGGAATCGTCCTGACGCCGCGCCAATTGCGCAATCGCCGCTTGCGCAACCTGGCGATCGGCCTCAGCGTCGGTTTGCTGGCGGCGCTGTTTTACGCGATCACCATCGTCAAGCTGGGGCCCGGCATTTTGCGGCCGGAGCCATAGGGCTGAGCGGCATGAACGGGCGCGAGAAAACTCCACAAGCCAAAGCAGCGCGCAATCATCTGGTCGCGGCCGGCGCGGTCGTGGTCGCCCTGGCGATGGTCGGCGCGGCTTACGCCGCCGTGCCTCTTTATTTCCTGTTTTGCCGCGCCACCGGCTTTGCCGGCACGACGCAGGTTGCGACGGAGGCACCCGCGCTGAAGGGGCAGCGCATGCTGACCGTCCGCCTCGACGCCAATGTCGCGCCGGGCCTTCCCTGGACATTTGAAGCCGAGACGGCGTCAGTTCGGCTCCGCACAGGCGCCACGGCGACGGTCTATTTCAAAGTCCACAACCGCGTCGCCCACGAAACAGCGGCGACCGCGGTTTATAATGTCAGCCCCGGGGTCGCGGGCGCCTATTTCGATAAGATTTCCTGCTTCTGCTTCAGCGAGCAGCATTTGGGCCCCGACGAGACCGCCGAATTGCCCGTCGTGTTCTTCCTCGATCCCAAACTCGAGCAGGATGAGACGCTCAACCGGGTCGAGGAAATAACCTTGTCCTATACGCTATTCGCCGCGCCCGATTCCAGCAAGCCGGTCGCATCGGCGCCCGAGGTCCGCAAGGGTGAATCGCGATTGTAGGAGTGGCGAATCGCCGCCTTGACGGGATTGGCCAAAGGATGCAAATCGGGCATGCTGAAATGCCCGGCCGCGAGTGACGGTTCCAGGATAGGGGAAGCTAATGGCCGACGCCCATGCGAAGCCGCATCACGATTATCATCTCGTAAATCCGAGCCCGTGGCCGATCATTGGCTCTATCTTCGCGTTCCTGACCGCCGTCGGCCTTATCATGTCGATGAAGGCTCTGACGATCGGCGGACTGAAGCTTGGCCCCTTCGTCCTCGTTCTCGGCTTTGCTGGCGTTCTATACGTGATGGCCGCCTGGTGGCACGACGTCATCCATGAAGCGGAAACCGGCGACCATACCAGGGTCGTCCAGCTCAGCCACCGCTACGGGATGATCCTGTTCATCGCTTCGGAAGTGATGTTCTTCGTCGCCTGGTTCTGGGCCTTTTTCGACGCATCGCTCTTCACCGACGAGAAGATTCAATATGCGCGCGTCGCCTTCACCGGCGGCATGTGGCCGCCCAAGGGCACCGAGGTTCTCGATCCGCTCAACCTGCCCCTGCTCAATACGCTGATCCTGCTGACCTCGGGCACGACCGTGACCTGGGCGCATCACGCCTTGTTGCATAACGATCGCAAAGGCCTGAAGCTCGGGCTTCTGCTGACCATCCTGCTAGGCGCGACCTTCACCTGCGTTCAGGCGTGGGAATACGCTCATGCGCCGTTTGCGTTTTCCAACAGCATTTATGGCGCGACCTTCTTCATGGCGACGGGCTTTCACGGCGCGCATGTTTTGATCGGCACGATCTTCCTGATCGTTTGTCTGGTGCGCGCCAACGCCGGCCAGTTCACGCCGAAACAGCATCTCGGCTTCGAATTCGCCGCCTGGTACTGGCATTTCGTCGACGTCGTCTGGCTGTTTCTGTTCTCCTGCATTTATGTCTGGGGTTCATGGGGCGCGGCGATCGAAGGCGCCGCGGGCGGCTGAGCCGCCGATTGCAAGGCTGTGCGAGAGGCCGCGGGGCGGCGCCCTGGCTTTGCGTCATTTGGGCGCTGAAGCGGCAAGCTTCCTGAGGTCGAATTCGAGGCTGGCGGCCTGTTCGGGCGATAGTGGCAGCCTGGCGCCGATGATCCGTCGGGCCGCCATATGGTCGCCGGGACGGTTGACCGTCTCCACCGCCGCCAGTTCGCCGCCGCGAAAGCCGAACACCGAAAAGGCCCTCGTCCGCGGATCGCCGCGCACGACCCATTCGTCGCAGCCATGGGAGAGCCCGACGATCTGCAGCTTGAGGTCGCCCTGGTCGCTCCAGAACCATGGCAGCGCCGCATAGGGCTCAGGCTTGCCGACAATGCGGCGCGCGACGCAGCGGGCCTGATCGACGGCGTTCTGCACCGATTCGAGCCGGACCGGGAAGCCGACGAAAGGACTGGGGAAAATTGCGCAATCGCCGACCGCCGAGATCAGCGGATCAGACGTTTCGAGATGTTCGTTGACGACAACGCCATTGTCGCAGGCCAGCCCCGATCGGCGCGCCAGCCCATCCTCCGGCAACACGCCGATGCCGATTATGGCGAGGTCGGCCGGCAAAATAGCGCCGTCCGATAGTTCGACTTCCGTCACCCGGCCGTTTTGTCCATGCAGCGCCACGACGCCGACGCCAAGCAGGATGCGCGCGCCAAACGCCTGGTGCGCCTCCAGGAAGAAGTCGGAGGTCGCCGGGGAGACCGCACGCCCGAGCGGCCTTGGGGCGACTTCGACGATCGTCACTTCGCCGCCAAGGCTCGTCGCTGTCGCGGCGATCTCCAACCCGATGAAGCCGGCGCCCACGACGACGATGCGCCGCGCCGACCCAAGCCGCTCACGCAACCCCCGCGCGTCGGTGAGGTCACGCAACACGAGAACCCCCTCAAGATCGATTCCAGGGGCGACGAGGGGGCGCTGTCTCGCGCCGGTGGCGAGCACGAGATGGCCATAGGCGAGGCGCCGGCCCGAGGCGAGTTCGACGCATCGCGCGCTTCGGTCGATGTACGTCGCTTCCTCGCCGAGCACGAGATCGACGCCCTTATCCTGATAGAATTGCGCCGCCCGCAGGGGGAGGCCGTCCGCTTCCATCGCGCCTTTCAGAAAGGCCTTGGAAAGAGGCGGCCGCTGATACGGCAAATGCGGCTCCGCCGACAACAGCGTCACGGCGCCTACGAAACCTTCTTCGCGTAAACTCGCCGCAACCTGGACGCCGGCATGGCCGGCGCCAACAATGACGACAGAAGAAATGCTCATCACAAGGCCTCGGCGGCAGGCGGGTTCTCCCATCCCCATGCGCGAAATTCTCGAGGAGTTCAACCCGCTGCGCACGGCCAAGAAGCGGCGGTCGCCGATGCGCGCCGCCTCTTCGGGCGACTGCGTTGGTGGAACGCTAGATAACGCCGACCAGCGCCAGAATAATGAGGATCACCAGAATCGTGCCGAGCCCGCCGGACGGATAATAGCCCCAACCCGCGCTATAGGGCCACGATGGGAGCGCGCCGACCACTAGAATGATCAGAATAATAAGAAGGATTAAACGCATTGCCAGACGCCTCCTGTTCAGAAGCCAATGCGGGTCAAATGCCTATTTTGAAGAAAAGTTCCGTCCGCGCGATGTTGTTTACGGCTTTCGATAGGCGACCACGCCGCGGCGCGCGATGACTCGAACGTGAAGAAAAAGCCCCGATTCTGTCATCGATTCGAGATGACGGATTGCTAGAAATCTCCTCTCGAAGGCAACGGCGTGAAACTTGGAGGCGGCCCATGCAGGAATCCGAACAGCGGCTCGCTCTCCCTTATGTCGGACATCGCGCCTATGAGCTTGCGCGAAGCGGCCGATATGCCGATTTTGCGTCGATCGAGCAAGCGATCATCGACGAGGGATATGACGAAACCGTCCCCTGGCTGGAGAGGCCCGGCGTCATCGAAGCGCTTGATCAAATCTGCTTTGTCAGCCGTGAACTGGTCGTGCGCGCCGCCGCCGATTGCCGCCAGGAAACGTGATGCGAGCCGCCGGGAGCATGGAGTCTCGCCGGCGGCCCTTTGGCCATGCGGGGTATAGGCGGCCCGAATGGCAGGATGAGATTACGGGATGCGAAAGCGCTTGTTCTGTCTCCAGCGTCATATCGCCATTCCCCTCCACAGCTTCGCGTGGGCGTCGCGAATAGGACCGGACAAGCATCGCCACGCGCCGTCAATCGCCTGCGCGCGCCGCGCAACCATGCTGGCCTCCGCGCGTTGTGCCCTGGGGGCGTGAACTCCCGGCTCCTTCTTGCGCGCGGCGAATATGGCGGGATTTGAAATCGAGGAATCCGCGGATGCCAAGGGTCCATTTATCGGACCACGCGCCGAATTGGGAAGGCGCGCGCAGGCGACCGACACCGCGATAATCGTCGCGGCCGTCATTGCCGCGCTATATTTTGGGCACGACGTCCTTGTCCCAATCGCTCTGGCGGTTTTGTTGAGTTTTGTGCTGGCGCCCGTCGTCGTCGCGTTGACGCGGCTGCATATCGGAAAAACCGCGTCGGTTCTCTTCGCCGTTTCTCTGGCGTTCGCAATTCTCGTCGGCCTCGGCGCTATCATCGGCAAGCAAATTGCGCTGCTCGCCGACAACCTGCCGGAGTATCAAGTCGTCATCGGCAAAAAACTTGAGGTTCTGAAAAGCTCCGGCTTTGGCGAGAGCATTGTGGAGAGGGCCGCCGACGCGTTGCACGGCCTGAACGCCAATTTTGGCAAGCCGGCAGCCCCGCCGCCGCCGGTTGCGCCCACGATGACGGCGACTCCGCCGCCGCCGGATCAACCCCTCATGCAGGTGGAAGTGCATGAACCTGCGCCCGGCCCGGTTCAGATCCTGAGAAGCGTTCTGTCAGCGCTGTTGCCCCCGCTGGCGACGACGGCGATCGTGATCGTCTTCGTGATTTTGATTCTTCTGCAGCGCACCGACCTGCGCGATCGCTTCATCGGGTTGGTTGGCGCGCATGACCTTCATCGAACCACCAAGGCCCTCGACGACGCAGCGGGTCGCTTGAGCCGCTATTTCCTCGCCTTGACCGGTCTCAATGCCGTCTTTGGGCTCGCCATCGCGCTAGGCTTAAGCGTCATCGGCGTACCCAACCCGATTCTATGGGGGATCGTCGGGGCGGTCTTGCGTTTCGTTCCGTATATTGGCGCCTTCATCGCGGCGGCGTTTCCTCTCGCATTGGCGGCGGCGGTCGATCCGGGCTGGGGCATGGCGGTCGAAACGGCCGTGCTATTCGTGATTTTGGAAACGGCGATGGGGCAATTCGTGGAGCCCCTGTTGTTTGGCCATACGACCGGGCTGTCGCCGCTGGCCGTTGTCATCGCCGCCGCATTCTGGACACTGATTTGGGGCCCGACGGGGTTGCTCCTTTCAACGCCGATCACCGCGTGCCTGGTGGTGCTCGGCCGACATGTTGAAAGCCTGAATTTCATTGAGCTCCTGCTTGGCGACCAGCCTCCGCTGTCGCCGGTGCAAAGCTTCTATCAGCGCATTCTGGCGTCCGACCCCGACGAAGTGGCGTTCCAGGCCGAGGGGCTTCTCAAAAACATGTCGCTCCTCGGCTATTACGAGGAAGTAGCGCTTCCCGCTCTGGCGCTGGCGCAAATCGACGTTTTGCGCGGAGCCCTGGAAAACAGCCGGCAGATCGAAGTATGCGAGTCTGTTGAGCATGTCGTCGCCGACCTTTCCGACCATGTCGAATCGCCGACGGAAAGCAAAGACGCCGCGGCCAAGCCGCCGGTCGGGGCGAAGCCAGATCCGGAGGTTTCGGCGAACGAAGCGGCATCTGAGATTGTACAAGGATCAGCTTTATGCCTCGCAGGGCGCACGCCGCTCGATCAAGCCGCTTGCGCCATTTTGATTCAATTGCTCGAACGCAGAAACATCGCGGCGCGCGGCGCCGGTCCGCAAGCGTTGACGACAAGCGGCATTTTTGGATTGAACGCCGACGGCGTTAAGGCCATTTGCATTTTCTATCTCGATCATCAGGGTTTGGCTTCCATTCGCTATTCGGTGCGTCGGTTAAGAAAAAAATTCCCGAACCTGCCGATAGCAGTTTGCCTGTGGGGAAGCGCCGAACTCAGCGCGACTGCGGAAGCGGCGCGGGCGGATCAGACGATCGGGACGCTGCGCGAAGCTGTCGATTTTTGCGTGCAAGCCTGCCAGTCCTCGGAGGCGACGGCGTCGCGATTCGCCGCGCCCGCCGCCCTGTCGCCAGCAAGTTGAGCAACGCTCGCTTTGCGCGCTGTCGCGTTTGTTTCGCCTCGCAATTAGCGCCGACTGTTTGAATCGGGGAACCTTGTCGGCCGGCCAAACTTATCAAGCGTGGATCGCGCGTCAGAGCGGACATCATGAATCCTGAGGCGCCAGCCAAATCGCGTCGGCAAACAGAGAGAGAGAGCAATCATGGACAATGATCGCATGAAGGCCACAGCCCATGAACTCAGCGACAAAATCCAGGATATGTCCGGCGGCGTCGCCGACCAGGCGAAGAGCCAGGTAAAAAAGTTATCCGCGAGCGCCGAAGGGCCGATCCGTGAGGCCTATGGACAGGCCAGAGACGTCGCCCGTGAAGTTTCCGGCGGAGCCTCCGCGGTCGCCGAAGGGGCTTCTGCTCTGGCCGGCGACGCCTATGATCGCAGCGGCCGCTATTTGCGAGACGCCAATCGAGCGCTCGGCGGACAGATCGGCGACAACACGCTCACCGCTCTTCTGCTGGCGGGAGCGGCGGGTTATCTCCTCTCCTATATCGTTCATTCTGGACGCTGAGCCTCTACTGGCGGATATATTCGGCGCTGAGATTGCTTCGCAGTCGACGCGCCGATTTGCGCGTCGCGTTTGGCGGCCAGGCACGCGCGCTTGTTGTTTCGCGGCGCGCTGATTTGGTCAATTCTTGGGAGCGTCGATCCAAAGCGCGATGCCGTAAACGGCGATAATGGCGGCGATTGTGGAAAGCGCGATTGCGATAAACATATCCGGCTCCGGCGCGGTCGAACTTGCGCATGCGACGCCTTGACAGGCGAAAGACGTCACAACGGAAGCTTACGGTCTGCCGGCCCGGGCAGCCGCGGCGCCAATCCGTTCACGTGTGGGGGGTGGAGGCTCGAACATGGCGCCAGCGCCATAGGGCGATGATCGTGATTGCGCTATCGAGAGCGCGGTCGGTTCGTCATCTTTCCTCATCGTCGCGTCTGCTGCGCGTCGGACGCGGTCACCAGCGACACGACCAGCAGAATCGCCAGCCCGCCGCCAATCCCTGCGAAGCGCTCGATGCCGGGAAGAATGCTGGCGGGCGGACCCCAACCTTGAATCAGAGTGGAAATGAAAACGACCGCGCCCTGCGTTCCCACATAGCCGATCCCGCGCTCGCTGCCCTGCAGATGAGCGGCGATCCAAATCCCTGCCGTCAGCGTGAACAGCCAGGGCAGAAAATCTTCGATCGATAGCGCCAGGCACGCCAAACCGGTGACGCCGCCGACCAGGCAACCCAGAATTCGGTGCAACGCGCGACCGACGATCTTTCCCCGATCTTTCGCCGCATCGTTGGACAGCGCCGGGACAGCCATTACCGCTGCAACGGTAATGGCGGTCTGCGACAGGCTCGGCAGCTCCAGCCAATTCCAGACCAGTGGGACCATCGTCACGCCGATGCCGGCGCGCAGCGCATGCTGGACAGCGGGCCATTGCGCGCCGAGCAGGTCCGACCAACCGGGTGCGACCGGAGGTGGCGCCGGTTCGGCGCCCGGCGCCAGTAGAATGGCGACAAGGATCGCGGCGAGCGTGCCGATCGTCACCTCAGCCGTGCGGTTACAGGCGACGTTCAACGTCGAAAGCGGATCGCCCAGACCCGCCAGCAGCACCATATCGATGGTTACGGCGCCGAGCAGCCAGGCATATCCGCGCGGACTGACGAGCAAACCCAATACGCCCCCTGTACTAACGACCAGCAGAACCAGGCTGACGGCAACGGAATCCTCGACGAGCAGGGGGCTCATCAGGAATCCGATGACAGCGCCGATCGCCGTGCCCGCTATGCGCAAGATGCCGCGCCTCAGGGAAGCAGGGGCGCTCGTTTGAACGGAGACGAAAGCGCTGATCGCGGCCCACCATACTGCGTCGACGCGCAGCGCCAGAGCGATGGTCGCGGCGAGCGCCACAGCCAGCGCGGTCATCGCGCATTGCCGGCCACGGCCGCCGATCAAACGAAGCTCAGCAAGCTCCTCGCTTAACGCAACAAAAACGTCGCGCGTGGCGTAGCCGACCATCGAAGCGTCCGCGCGCAGGTCGCTCATGGCAGGATCACGACCCTGGCGTCAGCCCCCATGTATAGTTTGAGGTCTTCCGGTGGATCGACCAGTGTCAGGGTGACAGGAAAGCGTCGTTGCAGGCGGATCCAGTCGGTGGCGGGCGCAACATAGGGCAGGAGGGCCGCCGACGCAGGATGCCGGCTGATGCCGCGAGCAATTCCTGCGATCTTCGCGCGGTGCAGAGTCCACGGCTCGGAATCAAGCCACACCCAGGCTTCGCTCCCGATTTCGAAAGAGCGAATAAAACTCTCCTGGTAATTAGCGACGATGCGCCAGGCGCGGGCATCGACGATGCCGATCAGCGGAACGTTTGCCTCGGCGGTGTCGCCGACACGGACGGTCAGATTGTTGATGGTTCCAGTGGTCGGCGCGACGAGGCGCGTGCGCGCGAGTCGCCATTCCGCGATCGCGAGCGCCGCCGTCGCGCGCGCCTGAGCGGCCTGGTGCATTGTAATGTCCGATTGCGCCTGCGCGATCGCCTGCCGCGCCCCCTCAAGCGCAGCATCGGCGCGTCGTAGCGCATCGTCGGCCTGATCGAGTTCGGCGCGCGCGACATCTTGCTCCTTCGCGAGAACGGCGAGCCTGCGCTGGTTGTCGCGGGCGTAAGCCGCCGCCGAAGCGACCTCCGTCAGAGAATCCCGACTTGAGGCGAGAAGGTCCTGGTCCGCTGCAACATGCGCGCGAGCCTCGTCGACCTCCGCCTTGCGCTGCTCGACCTCCAGCTGAAAGAGTGTTGGATCGATTGTGACGAGGAGATCGCCTTCTGCGACGCTCTGGTTGTCGGTCACATGGACAGCGAGGATGTGGCCGGTGACCTGCGGCGCCAGCTTAATGAGGTCGGACTGGACATAAGCGTCGGCAGTATAGGCGACGAACGACGTCACGATCTCATAAAGCGCGAAGGCGAAAAAAACAGCCGCCGCCGCGACGCCGATCCGGCGCGGGCGCGTCATATCCCCGAGGGCGACCGTCGAGCGCCGATGACTTGCATACGATCTCCCCAGCCAAACCGTCGGCTTCCGCGATGCGTGGCCAGCATGCGCGTTTCGACAGCGACGAAGCCATATCTATTGCAGATTCTGCGGCAAAGCGCGAGATGCGGCGGCGCCGGAGTAGACCGGCTCGTCTTGCTTGGTGAAGGCCCGTGGCGAGAGATCGTCGATCGTCGATGCGGAGATCGCCAATGCGTCGAGGCCGTTGGCGCACTCTGGCGCCGAAAGTTGATGACGCCGCGTCGCTGTGCATAATTGCCGGCGAAACGGACGGGAGGGCGAAGAATGGGGCATGGATTTGTTCGCGTTCTTTCGGTTGTTGGAATTGGCTCGATGCTCGCTATATCCACACCGCTGGTCTCGGCAGCCACAATCAAAGAGTGCAAAGAAGCTTACGCGGCGCATAAGGACGAAGCCAAGGCCGCCGGCCAATCAGAGAAGGCCTATATCGCAAATTGCAGGGGCGCCTCGGAGGTTATGGCGCCCGGGGCCGCAAGGCCCGCCTCTCACGACGCCGCGCCAAGTCTGGTGCCGGCCAAGGACAAGATTGGCAAGGCGTGCGAGGCCGACTATTCCACCAACAAGGCCGCTGTGACTGACCGAGGTGAATCAAAAAAGGATTTTCTTGCATCTTGCCGCGCCGCCATGGAGGCCGCTCAGCAAATAGCTGCGCCCGAGTCCACCGCCTCCACGCCAGATTCGGCGTCCAAATAGTTCCGGTCGCATCCCTTTTGTCTGGACGCTCAGGCGTTTTGTGCGCACGTTGCGCCTAAGCGAAACTAAGCTTCGGTTCCCTCCAAGTTCTCAAGCGACTTTTCCCCGATGGGCAGCGTCATGCAGAACATCGCGCCGCCAGGCCCGTTGGGCGCCGCCCACAATCGCCCGCCATGCGCCTCGACGATCGAGCGGCAGATTGACAGGCCCATCCCAAGACCGTTTGGCTTTGTGGTGTAGAACGCCTCGAACATGCGCTCAGGGTTCGCCGATGGCAGCCCCGGACCGGAATCGCATACCGCGACAAGCACGCTGTCCGACTCGGCCTTGCTGGTAGTGATCGACAATTCGCGCGGTCTATCTGTAACCTCGCTCATGGCTTCAATGGCGTTCATGATCAGGTTGAGGATCACCTGTTGCAGCTGTACTCGATCCCCGGAAATGCCCGGCAAGTCATCCGCCATTCGTGTCTGCACCAAGACGCCGCTGTTTGTCATTTCGCCACGGGTCAACCCAAGAACCTCAATAATTGCTTTGTTGATTTCGAGGCTTTCCTTTCGCTCCGGCGCCTTTTTAACCAGATCGCGTATCCGGCTGATGATATCGCCTGCTCGCTTGCTGTCGGTCGCGATACGATCGATTAATCGCGTGGCTCCTTCGAGGTTTGGTGGAGAAGCGGCGAGCCAACGCAGAGCGGTTGCGGCGTTCATCAGCGTAGCGCCATGGGCTGGTTGACTTCGTGGGCGATGGAGGCGGTTAGTTGCCCCATCGTGGCTATCCGATTGACGTGGGCAAGCTGCATTTGCGCATCAAGGTTCCGCCGTTCAGCATCGCGCAGCTCAGCGTCGGCGCGCTTTCGGTCCGTCAGGTCGAGGGCGAAGGCGACGCCCTGATGTCGTCGTTCGCCAAAGTTGGCGCCCGCCATTAGCACCGGCGTTCGGCCGCCGTCTTTCCGGAAATACTCCTTCTCGTAGGGCGGACAGGTTCCGCTAGCGGCGAGTTCGGCCAAGGCTCGCTCATCAGCCCCGGCCCATTCGGGGGGTGTCAGGTCCTTCCAGCGCAGGCGGCCCGACGTCACATCGTCGCGGCTATATCCAACAATGCGAAGGAAAGCGTCGTTGGCCTCCAGGAGGCGACCGTCAAAATCGAAAATGCATATGCCGATAATGTTCGAATCGACAAGGCGTCGGACCTTCGCCTCCCGTTCTTGAAGATCGCCGTAGAGACGCGTGTTCTCCAATGAAATTGCGGCTTGCGAGCCCAAAAGCTCGAGGAGCCTCGCCCGATCTGGCGTGAAGACATGCGACGCCAGCGCGTTCTCGAGGTACAGCAGCCCCGTCAACCGTCCTTGTTTGATCAGCGGGAGACAGAGGATCGACTTGGCTCGTCGGCCGCGTAGATAATCGTCCTCGGAGAAGAGGTTGGGTCTCGAGGCATCATCGAGAATCACGCTTTCATGGGTGCGGATGACATAGCGGACGATGGAATCGGGACACGTGATCCCGGTGATCGATTTTTGGCCCAGCGCGACTTCCACCTGATCGCCGGCCGCCTTTGCCTCTGCCTGAATCAAAAGGTCATCCGCTGCCGGTAGTATCAGAAGACCGCGATCCGCGCCTCCGTTCTCGATCGCGATCGTCATCAGCCGCTCGATCAGCTTGGGCAGTTCGATCTCGCTGGACAATACCTGCGAGGCTTTGACGACGCTCGCTACATCGAGCTGCTGGACCGGCGCGCCAATGTTTGCCCCGAGTCGATTCCCCACCGGAGCGGCCAGTTGCGGATGAAGCCGATCGAGCTGATTCACCTTGGCGTCGGCGCCCCAGCGGAGATAACATCCCCTGGCGTTCCGGAGATGGGCGTTGGCATTGGTCTCGAAGCCACGCGCCGTGTAGAACCGTGCGGCGACCTCATAAGCCAAGCCCTCGTTCTGGACGAAACCATGTTCGCGCGCCAAACCGATAGCCTCTTCGTAGAGACGCATTGCGCCCAGCTCCCGGCCTTCGAGGCGGGCGATTTCGGCAGATACGAGGGCGTGCTTGTCGCCAAAGCTCGGCCGATTGGCGTCCGCCCACTCGCGCAGTTGGTCGCGTAGCTTCAGAAGCTCGTCCCATCGCGGCCGCTCGACGGCCGATGCGTTCTCGTAGAGCGCCGCCACCGTCAGTGCGGCGTAGTAGTAATAGTCGATCAGAGGGAAGTGGCCGGTAGAGGACCAGAGCAGCGGTGTCGCCTTGTCGACGGCTGCGAGCGCCTCGGCATGGGCGCCCGCCAGGAACCGCGCCTTCGCCTTAATGGTCCAGTACAAGAAGATCATCGTGGACATCCGGCCGCCCGTCAGCTGCGCCTCGAACGCCCCTTCGTCGAACTGCGCGTCATTGAACGTGGAGATGCTCGCGGTGCGCCCCTGCATCATCGCGATGAAACGTTGCTGGGGGACGATGACGTCCTCCATATCGCGGAACTTGGCGTCCCGGACGAACTCCCGGGCGATCTCCGCCTCGCGCCACACCGCGTCGAGTGGTTCGTTCCGCAGGAGAAGGAGCGTGACGATGTGGTGCATGGCGTAGCACGCGTAGGTCAGATCTCCCGTCTCGAGCGCGGCGCGAATCGAAGCCCGGACGAAATCGATAGAGGTGGCCATCGGCTGCGTCCAGAAGGCAGCGATTCCTGTCGCGTCCTGAACCTTGGGTCGATAAGCGAGGAAGGCGTGCTTCTCGACCAGGTCATGCCCGAGCTTGGCGAAACGAAAACCCTCTGGGTAACGCCGAAAGACCGTTGCGAGAGGCCACCCGAGGTAGCCGCAGGCGTGTGCGAAGGCGCCGCTCACTCCGTGCCGTATGCCGAGGTTCACTGCGCGGCACAGTTCCAGGCAAAGCAGATTCTGATCGGTGACATAGGCAGGGTCGCAAAGGACAGACAACAGCCGCATGGCCGCCAGAAGCTCAGGATCCGTCATCAGCGGCAGATCGATCAGATCCTCGATCGGGCGACCGTTCAGGTTGCGCCAAACCGTTTCGTATTCGGCCTGAACCTGTTCCCAACTCGGGTGTGCTGGCAGATCTATGGCGAACAGGCGCAGGCACGCGAGCGCGCTGGCCACGGCTTGCGGATTCTCCGATTTCACGACATGGAGCAGGATCTTCAGATGGTAGGCGTCCGCAAGACTGACTTTCGAGGTCCCGCGCTGCAGCAAAGTGGCGATGAGCCGCTCAGCTTCATCGAGGTTGCCCCTCAGGAATTCGCATTCCGCGCATTCGAGCCGGAGAGTGAACATCAACTCGTACTGGCTGGCCCAATACGTCTCGTCGAGCAGCGCTATGCCGGCCGCAAGGTAAACGCCCGCCGACGCATTGGCCGCAGACGCCTTGGCCTTTCGAGCGGCGCGCAGGTTGATCGTGGCCACGCGTGTCTTTTCCTCGCGCTCGACCAGCAATGCCGCGCCTCGATTGAACTGGTTCGCGATATCGAACAGATGCTCGACGAGTTGCTCCGGGGCGATGGTCGCCAACAGCACACGGCCGATTCGCAGGTGGACGTCGGCACGGTGCTCGTCGGGAATCAGTGAATAGGCCGCCTGCTGGATGCGATCGTGCAGGAATTTGTAGGCGCGCTCCTGCTGGACGACGAGCCCGGCATGCACGGCCTCCCCGAATGCGGCGTGCATCCTTTCGCCCTGGACGAGGATCAAAATGAAGGTTTCCGCGGCGTTGCCCAGACAGGCGAACTGTTTCAAGGCGTCCCGGGTGGGGGCAGACAATCGCCGCAGCTTCGCGGCCATAAGATCGACCACGTTGCCGGAGTAGTTCTTGGCGCGGATGCGATCGAGATCCCATTGCCAGCCTGGCGCGGCCGGATCGAACGCTACCAATCCTTCTTCGGCCAATTCCGTGAGGAACTGAATCGCGAAGAACGGATTACCGCCCGTCTTCTCGTGAACGAGCTGCGCCAGAGGACGCGCGCGTTCCAGGTCGCCATGTAAGGCGCTCGCGACGAGCCGGTCGACGTCGTCAGGCCCGAGCGGCGCCAGCACGATTTCAGCCACTCTGGCGTCCGCTTTCTTGATCGTCTCCAGCGCGCGCAAAAGCGGATGAGCAGGACCGACCTCGTTGTCCCGATAGGCGCCGACCAGCAGCAGGCGCCCCACTTCCGCGTGCGTGACCAGATACTCGATGAGGTCGAGAGTGGCGGCATCCAGCCATTGCAAATCATCAAGGAACAGCGCCAGCGGATGCTCGGACGTCGCGAACGCGCCTAGGAAGCGGCGAAACACCAATTGAAATCGATTCTGCGCTTCTTGCGGCGGCAGGTCGGGAACGGCTGGCTGTTTCCCGATGAGGAACTCCAGTTGGGGAACGAGGTTGACGATGAGTTGTCCGTGCGCGCCAAGCGCCTCTGTCAGGGCGCGCCGCCAGTGGTCCACCTCCGCTTCACTCCTGACGAGGATCTGGCGGATCAGGGTCTGGAACGCCTGCGCCAGGGTCGCATACGGAATGTCGCGCTTGTATTGATCGAACTTGCCTGCCGCGAAAAGCCCACGCTGCGGCACAAGCGCTTTATGCAGCTCGTTGACCACCGAGGATTTGCCGACGCCGGAATAACCCGACACCAGCACGAGCTCTGGCGTGCCCTGAGCCACGACCCGATCAAAGGCCGCAAGCAGGGCGCCAATCTCGGTCTCCCGTCCGTAAAGCTCTTCCGCGATAAGCAATCGATCCGAAGCGTCGTGTGCGCCCAGCGGGAATGGATCGATGCGACCGTGCGACCGCCGCTCTATCAGACAATGACGCAGGTCGGCCTCGACACCCACCGCAGTCTGATAACGCTCCTCCGCGGTCTTCGCGAGGAGCTTCATCACGATCGACGAAATCACCTCGGGAATTCCGCTCGCCCGCTCACCGGGCGTCTCGGCCTGCCGAGCAATGTGGCAGTGCACCCATTCCATCGGATCGGAAGCCGTAAAAGGAAGACCCCCGGTCAGCATTTCGTAAAGGGTCACGCCGAGTGAATAGAGGTCGCTGCGCGAATCGATCGAGCGATTCATTCGCCCGGTCTGCTCCGGCGCCATATAGGCCAGTGTCCCGGCAATGACCTCGGGAGGATCAGCCGGCTGGCGCTCGCGCACCAGGCGCGAGGCGATTCCAAAACCAGTGAGCCGTACCTCTTCCCCATCGTTTACCAGAATATTGGCAGGCTTGATGTCCTTATGGATGAGGCCGCGCTGATGCACCTTGCCGAGGGCCGCGGCAACGCCGGTGGCGAGGCGCAGGAAACGTCCCACCTCCATCGGCGCGCCAAGCAGCCCGCCGAGCAACTCGCCGCCGGGATCCTCAAGCACCAGAGTGGCCTGACCGCGATCTCGCACAAGCTCAAGCGGTCGCGCCGCCCACGCGCCGTCGAGCTCATCCCTTAAGGAGTATTCGTGGGCAAGGCGATCGAGGGTTGCCGGCGTTGGTTCTTCCGAGGCTGGGAGCACGACCAGCACGCTAGAACGTCCGCCTTCTGTGGAATCACGCCACCCTCTGCAGAAGACGAGTCCACTGTCCTCGCGCAAGACCTGAAGGCCACCAACTCCATTGGCGCCGACCCATGGAAATGGCTCCACTCCGACCCCCACCTGCGGGCCGACCGTCACATAGTCGCCGTCAGCTCGCGACTAGCAATATTGGTCCGCGCACTCGCGAACACTAGTCCCTATACGTTGCTATTACGACCCTAGTCCAAGGTTTGTATGGTGGCGATAGCAAAGGGCTTGGTCGGAGCGTTGAACGAGTCTTGGAGACCGTGCCGTGACCGCGATATTTCGCGACAGTACGCCGCCCTCTCGGCGTTGCCTCGTTCGCTGCAGGACTGGCCAGGCAGCACATGAGCCGCCACTGCCGGGCCCGCGCCTGTGGTCGGGGGGCTACGCCCAGCACCGCGCCGCGATGACGGCAATCGGCCAAAAAATTGCCCTGACCCGAATTGCAATACGCCTGATATCACAGGTTCGTCTCAGCTCCGCCGGAGGCAGCTTCGACGACGGCGCCGGCGTCGAGCCGGCCGGGCCTGTCCATCACAGTCCTTGCAAATCCATGCCCGTATATCGGACAAATTTTGGACAGGCCGGTCTGTGATGAAGTTAAGTTATTGATATTACTGGCGCTCCCTAGGGGAATCGAACCCCTGTTTTCGCCGTGAGAGGGCGACGTCCTGGACCGCTAGACGAAGGGAGCATGACCGCGGGGCCGAGGCGGCGTTCTATATCGGCGGCGCGCCTTGAAGGCAAGCGTCTGAAACCAACTGTCTGAAACCAAGCGCGCGCCAATCTTGTTCAATCGATCAAGCGGCTCTTGCGGGCGTCGGCGTCGGTCGTGTGCGCTGTCTTAGCTGATTGGATTGCGCACAGGCGCAGCGCCGTAAGCGGCCATGAAGACATCGACTCCGGCCTGCACGCCCGCCTCGATCTGCGACCTTGTCAGTTCGTCGACCATCCGGAATAGCAAGGGCTTGAATGTGCCCGCCTGGCATAATTCCAGGAATTGCCAGGCCGCACGCTGAACATCGGCGATCCGCAGCACGCCTTCGTCGTTCATGCGCTGCATATAGGCCGAGAGTCGGTTGGCGCCGAAGCAGGGGCCTGCTTCATAAAAGGCCCGGCCGAGTTGGGGGAATTTATTCGTCGCTGCGATCACCGTTCGAACATGGGCGAGCGTGTCCGGGCGCGACATCATCTCAATCAGGGTGCATCCGAAATTGAAGAGCACGCCCCGGACGTCATTATCGTCAAATGAAAAATCAGTCAGACGCTCGGCTTGCTGGCGTCGCTCTTCACGAATCAACGCTTCAAAGAGCCGTTCCTTCGAATCGAAGTAAACGTAGAGCGTTCCTTTCGAAACTCCCGACACGCGGGCGATATCGTTCATGCTGGCGCCGTCAAAGCCGGAAGCGAGAAAGACGGTGCGCGCGCCCTCCATGACCTGGCGGCGCTTGGCGCTGCCATCGGGGCCGTCGCCATCGACGCCGTCTCTCCATTGTGCGTCCATCGCCGCCGCCGTGCCGTCGTTCAATCGCCGCCTCGCTCTGGTAACAAAAACTACTGACCGAACCGTTCAGTTCGTTGTTGATTTACGATCGGAATGGGTTTATGTCAAGCCAGCAATGACCGAACGGTTCGGTCGATTAAAATTAAAACTTTAAACCAGGAAGCCCTTCAATGGCGCAGGATCAGCAAGTTACGACAGCGGCGCCCGCCGCGACGGCGTCGCCGCCGCTCGCCTCGGGCGGGCAGGGCGGCGCCCTCGCGCCGATCGCCAAACCCAAGCCGCGCCGGTCCGTCCGCAGCCTGATTCTGCCCGCGATCATTCTTGCCGCTGTCGGCTATGGCGGAACCAAGGCGTATGATTGGTTCGTCAACGGCCGCTTCCTCGTTTCGACCGATGACGCCTACGTCGGGGCGGACACGGCGGTCATGACGGCCAAAGTGGCGGGCCATGTCGCGCTGGTGGCGGCCGCTGATAATGCAAAAGTGCGCGCCGGCGATTTGCTGATAAAAATCGACGATGGCGATTATCAACTCGCGGTCGCCTCGGCGAAGGACAAGATCGCGACCCAGGACGCGACCATCGCGCGCATCGGTCGTCAGGTCGAGGCGCAGGGCGCGGTCATCGCGCAGGCGCAGGCACAGGTCGCCGCGGCGCAGGCGCAATTGGCGGCGGGCGAAGCCGATAAGAAGCGGGCCGCACTGGAATTCGATCGGTCGCAGAAGCTCGCCGACATCAATTTCGGATCGCAGCAGCGCCTCGAACAGGCCGCTGCCGATCGCGCCAAAACGTCAGCGACTTTGACCGGCTCGGGCGCAAGCGCGGCCGCCGCAGAGGCCGCGGAGAATGGCGCGCGCGCCAATCTCGACGTTTTAACCGCACAGAAGATCGAGGCGGAGCGCGCGCGCGGCGAGCTCGAAACCGCGCTCGCCAAGGCCGAGCGCGATCTCTCCTTCACCACGATCGTCGCGCCGTTCGACGGCGTCGTCGGCAACAGGGCGGCGCAGCTTGGCGAATATGTTCAGCCCGGGACGCGTCTGCTCGCGCTTGTTCCGCTGACCAGCGCCTATGTCGACGCCAATTTCAAGGAGACCCAACTCGCCTCGATCCATCCCGGTCAGAAAGTCGATGTCGCGGTCGATTCACTGGACGGCCGCGTCATCGAAGGCGTCGTGACTTCGGTCGCGCCCGCTTCGGGGTCACAATTTTCTCTGCTGCCGCCCGACAATGCGACAGGCAATTTCACCAAGGTCGTCCAGCGCGTCGCGGTGCGTATCGCCTTGCCGGCCGACGCGCTGCAAAGCGGCGAGATCCGTCCCGGGCTTTCGGTCGTCGCTTCTGTGCGCACGCGCGACGAAAGTCTGCCCAAGCCGACCTTGCTGGGCGCGCTCGGTTTTGACGCTTCGGCGCAGAGCGCGCGCGACAAGGGCGCCAAGCCGTGAGCGCGGTCTCGGCGTCGCTTGCTGGGCCGGCCAAGGCCCCGGCGCCGGCCCAATCCGAAGCCCTCGATATACGCAAGCTGTTTGCGTTCATCTTCATGGTGTTCGGGATGTTCATGGCGATCCTGGACATCCAGATCGTCTCGGCGTCGCTGTCCGAGATTCAGGCGGGATTGTCGGCCTCTTCAGACGAAGTGACCTGGGTGCAGACCGCCTATCTCGTCGCCGAAGTCATCATGATCCCCCTATCGGGATTCCTGTCGCGCGCCTTTTCGACACGCTATGTCTTCGTCGCCTCGGCGGCGGGCTTCACGCTGATGAGCTTTTTTTGCGCCAGCGCCTCATCAATCAACGAGATGATTTTCTGGCGCGCTCTGCAGGGGTTTATCGGCGGCGGCATGATCCCGACCGTCTTCGCCTCGGCTTATACGATCTTTCCGCGCAGCAAACAGCCGCTCGTCGCGCCGATCATCGGCCTTGTCGCGACTTTGGCGCCGACGATCGGCCCGACCGTCGGCGGCTATCTGACGGACGCCTTCTCCTGGCACTGGCTGTTCCTCGTCAACATCATTCCGGGCATTATCGTCTCGACCGCAAGCTGGTTTCTGATCGATTTCGATGAGCCCGACCTGTCGCTGCTCAAGCGATTCGATTGGGCGGGGCTCGCGGGAATGGCCGTGTTTCTCGGCGCGCTCGAATATGCACTCGAAGAAGGCCCTTCAAAGGATTGGTTCGAGAGCGCGCCGGTGACGACGGCGATCGTCGCCTCGACGTTCGGCGCCATGCTGTTCTTCTGGCGCGCGTTTCGCGCCTATCAGCCGATCGTCGATCTCAGCGCTTTCAAGGATCGCAACTTCTGGACCGGCTCACTGTTCTCTTTCGTGCTGGGCATCGGACTCTACGGCCTGACCTATATTTATCCGGTGTATCTTGCGTCGGTGCGCGGTTATTCGTCATTGATGATCGGACAGACGATGTTCGTCACCGGCGTTTGCATGTTCATCATGGCGCCAATATCGGGCCGCCTGATGGGCAAGGTTGATCCGCGGCTGATGATCGCGATCGGCTTCGCGGGTTTCGGCCTTGGCACTCTGCAAGCGTCCTATATCACGCAGGACTGGGATTTCTGGGAATTGCTCGTGCCGCAGATTCTGCGCGGCTTCTCGCTGATGCTCTGCATGGTGCCGATCAACAATCTGGCGCTGGGGACGATGCCGCCGCAGCGAATCAAAAACGCCTCCGGTCTCTTCAACCTGACCCGCAATCTCGGCGGCGCCGTAGGCCTGGCGCTGATCAATACGCTGCTCGACAAGCGGATGGACCTGCATATCGCCAGGCTGCACGAGGCGGTCTCCTGGGGCCGCAGGACCGCCGACGAGACGATGGCGCAATTGACCGCAGCTTTCGCTTCGCGCGGCTCCGACGCTGCTCTGGCGGCGACCAAACAACTCAGTCTGATGGCGCGGCGGCAGGCGGAAGTGATGGCGCTTGGCGACGTTTTCCTTGCGCTGACGGTGATCTTTTTCGCGCTCGTTGCGTTGGCTCCGATGATGCGCAGGCCGCAAATGATGGGCGGCGGCGGTGGCGGTCATTGAGCGAAGCGCGCGTCCTTGATCAAGGGCTGCGCGCTTCACTCGGGCAAGAGTTTGTCAGCCTAGAAAGCCAAGCACGGTCGGCGCGAAATAGCCGAACGCCATCAGAACCGCGCCGATCGCACCAAGGCCGAGGCTCAGCCACATCAGCGTGCCTATGCCGGTAATGATCGCCGCCGAAGCCAGCACGATCGCGATCTGGATGAGGCCGCTGGCATATTCAAAATGTTCGAGGCGATGATTGGAGAGCTCGCGCGCTTCCGCCGCTTCCTTGGCGCGTTCCTGGATCGCCTCCATGCCGTCGGGCTTTTCCGTCTCGAGACGCGTGATCGTGGCCTTCCAGGCGGCGATCTGTTTTTCCATCACGGCCTGGGCCGCCGGATCGGCGGCGACCTGCCGGCTGACCTCCATCTGAGCGATGTCAGTCTCGATCATTCCGGAGCGGATTTTTTTCGCCTGATAGAAATTGTAGAGATCAGAGGATTCGATATTCTTCTCGGTCGAACGATGCTCGGCGTTCTTGCCGCCAGCCTCGGATAAGGCGAGGAATAAAGCCAGAATGGCGATGATCAGCGCCACGCGCTTGTCTTTCGCCTCGACCGCGTCCTCTAGCGCTTCAGCCATCCCGGTTTTCCTTTGAAGAAGTCTTGTTTGTCGGACCGCAGGCGTGCGGTCGCCCGCTGTATCGCCTAATAAGAGAAACTCACAAGAGGTTTCTGCGGGACTTCAACGTTCCGGAGCGGTCGGCTGCAACTGACGCAAATTGGCGGAAGCGACGCTGTCCGCCGTGTCCGGTCCCTGGGAAGAGGGCGCGCGCGAGTCGCGGTTCCTGATTTTGCCAGGCGGGAGGCGCGGCGAGGCATCGGCCGGCGCTTCGCTTAATCGCGCGACATCGGCGGCCAATTGCGAGATCGCCTCCCGCAAGGCCTTATCGCCTTGGACATTAGAATCCGATTCGCGTCTGGCGTCCTTGTCGGAACCGGCCGGCGTGGACAGGCGCGCCACGCTATCGGCGCGGCGCCGATTGTTCTCGGCCGCGGCGGCTTCGAGCGTTTGCAGACGCGAGGCCGCCAATGCTTCGGTCTCGACGAGGCGCTGGCGGGTCCGCTCGAGCTCGCCGTTCTTTTTTTCAAAGTTGCCGATGATGGTCGCGTTTTTGGTCAAAGCCGCGCGGAGCTCGGCGTTCAACCGCGCGACCTCGCCATTTCGCAAAGCGAGTTCCGCCGACAGTCTGCCCGTTTCGGCCTCCGCCGCGACGGCTTTGCTCTTGGCCGTTTGCGCGGCGTCGCCAAGCTTCATCTCAAGGCCGGAGGCGCGCGTCTCCAGGCCCGCGATCGTGGTGCGATGGTCGTCGGCGGCGGTCTCGAGGGCCAGTCGCCGTTCTCGCAGCGTCGCGATTTCGGCCGAAGCGCGATCGAGCCGCGCGCTGAAATCGTGCGCCACGATTCGGCTTGTTCCCAGTTCGCCCTCGAGACCGAGAATGTCGCGCTCTTTCGCTGCGATTTCACTCATCAATTTGTCGGTCCTGGCTTCGAAAGCGACGAGACTGGCGGCCTGCCGGCCAAGATCGGCGCGGTGGCCCGCGCTCGCATCCTGCAAGCTGGCGACGCGCCGTTCGAGACGGTGTTGTTCGAGCGCATGCTCGGCGCGCAACAGATCGCGCTCGGCGATGACGTCCTTCATCGAAAGGGGCGCCAGCATTCGCGCCCGGGCCTCCGACAAGCGCAACGCGCGGCGCGCAAAAGCGGGTAAAATCAAAAGGCCTGCAAGCCCCGCAACCAGGAGGCCCGCAAGGAAAAACATCGCCGGTTCGACCAATTCGCCCTACCTGCGCTTGCGACAGTCGCGCAGCATCGCACGGCGCGGCGTTGAAGCAAAGGGCGGCGCTCAGCGCCCCAAAAGCGCGACTGGCCCCGTCAGAAAGGGTTCCAGGTCGCGTGCGGCGTGAACTTGAGATAGCTGATGTTGACGCCAAGCCGCGCGCCAAGGCCGGTGCGGATCGGAACGACGATGATGTTGTCCGCGCCGAGCGCGGTGAAGCCGAATCCGCCGATAAAATAGGCCGATCCGTCGATGCCGCCGAATCGGCGAAAGATCGCGCCGACGGCCGGAAGATTGTAAACCAGCATCATCGTGCGATCGCCGTCCGCGCCAGCGTCAAAGCCGATCGACGGGCCCTGCCAATAGACCGGTTGGTCGCCGGCGTTGCGCGTATACATCTTGCCTTCGCCGTAGCGCAGGCCGCCGACAAAGGCCGCGGAGGCCTCCTGTCCGAGGACATAGCCGTTCGGCTGCCCCCAACGGCGTCCCGCCTCCTCGACCGCCTCCGCCAGCCCTCTCGACACCGCGCCGAAGAAGCGATGGCCGCTGTCGACGACTTCATTGTTCGAAAAGGAGGGCGGAGCGTCGGCGAACGCGGCGCCCGTCATTGAAAAAGACCCGAGCGCAGCGAATGCGCCGCCGGCCAGAATCTCGCGCCGTGTCACTTTCGGCATCGCTTGATCTCCATTTGCCGTCCGCAGCCCAGTTCCGATGAGACCTTCAAGGCCAAGGTGGCGTAATTGGGGCCGGGCTTAGTTTCGCGCGATCAGGTTGACGCCTCGTTAAGCATAGGCGCGGTCGCTGCGGGCCGGGGGTCGCCCCAGGCGACAAAGCCGCCATTGCGCAGATTATCGCCTTTTTTTCCGTAAAGGAGGGGACCGCCTTCAACCGCCACGACTATTCCGCCGGCGGCGCGCAGCACCGCATCGCCGGCCGCCGTATCCCATTCCATCGTCGGCGCGAAACGCGGGTAGACGTCCGCTGCGCCCTCCGCCAGGGCGCAAAACTTCAAAGAGGAGCCGGCCGAGCGGCGCTCCCCGATGGGCAGCCTCGCCAAAAAAGCTTCGGTCGCCGGATCGCAATGGGAACGGCTCGCCAGCGCAATCCAGTCCGCGGCGGGGGCCCGCCGCGTCTCGATTTGCCGCCACAGGCTCCTTTGGGGGAGCGGTGCGCCAACGACGACATCGCAAACGAAGGCGCGCTCGCCGCCGAACCATAATTTTCCCAAAGCCGGCGCATAAACCGCGCCCGCGACCGGCGCTTTCGCGCGCACCAGGGCGATATTGATCGTGAATTCGCCATTGCAGGCGATGAATTCGCGTGTTCCATCAAGCGGGTCGACGAGTATGAAACTGTCGCCAACCGCGGTTCGGTCGCCGCGGGCCATCGCTTCCTCGGCGATCACCGGAACCGTGCAATCGCGGGCGCGCAGCAGCGCGAGGATGAGTTCCTCCGCCTTTTCATCCGCGACCGTAACCGGGCTGCTGTCTCCCTTGGTGCGGACTTCGCATCCCTTTGCATATTCGCTCATGACGATGGGCCCGGCCGCCAGGGCTATCCTGGCGAAAAGTTCGGCGATTGCATCGCGCGACCATTCGCTCATATCGGCCAGGGCCTTGTCGGGCGCGGCGTGGTTTGCATCGGCGTTCATCGCGCGAATCTGGCCTCCGGATTGCGAAGTTTCCAGCGCGAGGTTAAGCCCATGTAGCAAGAATTAGCCAGCCGGGCTGATTCGGGGGCGGCGGCGAAGGGCTGTCGACCTAGCTTCCCGCCTTGAGCGGCGCGGCGCCCGGCCGAAGCGTTTGCGCAGCTATTGACCACAGGATTTGTCCAATGACGACATTCGCCCTCGATGGAATGGATCTGGCGGCTCTTTTGTGTTCGCGCGTATGCCATGACGTGATCAGCCCGGTCGGGGCGATCATCAACGGCCTGGAAGTGCTGGAGGACGAGAAGGACGGCGAGATGCGCGAGGTCGCGCTCGATCTCATCAAGAGAAGCGCCGCCTCCGCCTCCGCGCGTCTCCAATTCTGCCGGCTCGCCTATGGGGCGGCGGGATCGGTCGGCGCTTCGATCGACACCGGCGACGCGGAAAACGTCACGCGCGGCCTGATCAACAATGATCGCACCAAGCTCGTATGGAACGCGGTGCGCCAGCATGCGCCAAAAAACAAAGTGAAACTGGTGCTCAATCTCTGCCTGATCGCCTTGGCGGTCATTCCGCGTGGCGGAACGATTACGGTCACTCTCGCTGGCGAAGGCGAAAGTCTCGAAGCTCGGGTGGAAGCGAATGGCGCCAATGCGCGCCTCGCCCATGGAATTGCTTCGCTGATTGCAGGAAGCCCGGAAAGCGGTTCCGTCGACGCCCATTCCATCCAGGCGTTTTACACCGGCCTTGTCGCACGTTCCTGCGGCCTTGACGTGACGGTCGAAAGCGATCCCGAAAGCGTAACCTTGCATGCCCGCGCCATGGTCGGATCGACCGCCCCTGTTCCTGCATAGGCGACGGCTGGCCGCTTCCCGCCCCGATTGTTGCGTTTCAGCGCTCCTTAACCCCGTTCAGCCATAATGAGCATGATTGGGCGAAGCGGGACGCGCAGGAGCGTGAAATGAAACAAGTGCTTGTTGTCGACGATTCGCCGGTGATCCGGAAGATCGCGCGCCGCATCCTTGAAGGCATGCGTTTCCAGACATCGGAAGCGGAGAACGGGAAAGAAGCCTTGGCGGCCTGTTCGTTTCTGATGCCGGACGCCATCATCGTCGATTGGAGCATGCCGGTCCTGGACGGCTTTGGTTTCCTGAAGCAATTACGGCGGCTGCCGGGCGGCGATGCGCCAAAGGTGGTTTTCTGCACGAGCGAATATGATGTCGCTCATATCGCGCGCGCAATGCACGCCGGCGCCGACGAAGTCATGATGAAACCGTTCGATCGCGATATCGTCAGGTCCAAATTCGAGACGATCGGCATCGCGTGAAGGCTTCGCGCCGGCCCCGGCGGCGCGTCTAGAGGCCGACCGGACGACCGACGACCGCCACGCTCATCGCGCCGTCGCCGAACAGGCGTTTGGCGACCCGGCGCGCGTCCTCCATCGTCACCGCTTCGATGAGGCGATTGCGCTCGATCATCCATTCCGGTCCGAAGCCGTCCAATTGAATATGCACGAGCTGGCCCGCGATTTTGGCCGATGTGTCGAAGCGGAGCGGATAGGAGCCGACGAGGTATTTCTTGCCCTTGACGAGTTCCTCCTCGGTTGGGCCGTTGCGGGACACATCCAGAATCTCCGCTGCGATCACGTCGAGCGATTCCTTGGCCCGCTCATTCTTGGTCGAAGTGCCGCCGTGCAGAAAGCTCGCGTGGTCAAGCGCGGAAACCGAAGTCGAAACGGAATAGGCGAGCCCGCGCTTTTCGCGCACTTCGCGAAATAGTCGCGATGAGAGGCCCGTGCCGCCGCCCAGGATATGGGCGAGAAGGACGCTGGTCATATAGTCGGGGTCATGCCGCGCAAAGCTTGGCCGGCCAAAGCGGATGGTCGATTGCGGCACATCAAGATCGACGATTTCGGTCGTCCCGGTTCCGCTGAAAGATGCGTCCTTCACCTCGCGGATCGCCCCGTTCGACGGCAGGTTGGCGAAGATGAGATCAATCAGCCTGGCGGCGCGGTCCGCATCGATGGCTCCGACGATTCCCACATGGAGCGCGCCGCGCGTGACCAGATCGCGTTGCAGCGAGACGAGATCCGGGCGTGCGATTGCGGGCAGCGACTCAAGCGTCCCGTTGGTCGGCGCGCCGTATGGATGGCCAGGAAAGCTGCGCGCCCGCCAAACGCGTCCGGCGAGCGAGCCCGGATCGTTCGCCTCGTGACGCAGGCCGGCGCTGAGCTGTTCGCGCACCCGCGCGATCGGCGCTTCGTCGAGGCGTGGCGCGTTGATGGCGAGCCGCAGCAGTTCGCCGGCGCGATCGACGTTGCGAATGAGCGTGCGCATGCGCCCGCCGATATAATCGCGATCGCAATTGAACGAGATTTCGATCGCCTTCTCGTCGAGGGCCTGCTGGAAAGCTTGGGAATCGAGATCTCCCGCGCCCTCGTCCAGCAAGGCGGCGAGCATTGTCGCCGCGCCCGTCTTGCCCGGCGGATCCTGCGACGCGCCGCCTTTGAAGGCGAAATCGAGAGACAGCAGCGGAACCGCGTAATCCTCGACCAGCCAGGCCGTGACGCCGCGCGGCGTCACGAGCTGCTGCACGTTGACGGTGCGTGAGAGGGTCCGGTTGGCGACGGGAGCGTTCATGGGCATTTCCATCCGGCGCATTTGCACCGTTCTTGTTGGTCGATCCGCGCTCTCGCACGGCGGGATAGTGAGCCGTTTCTGTCGTCCCTGCCGTCAGGCGGCCGGCGCTTCCTCGGCGGGCAGCAGGTGGCCGGTGACGGCTCGGCGGCGATCCAGATGCTTCCTCGCCGCTGCGACGATCGAGGCCGCATCGACGGCTTCGATTCGCGCGGGCCATTGACGAATGTCTTCCATGCTGAGCCCCGTCGCCAGGGACGATCCGTACCAGCGCGCCAGCATCGCCTGGCTGTCCTGCGCATAGATCGCATCGGCGACGAGCCGCGTCTTGGCGCGTTCCAGCGCCGCCGCGTCGACGCCGTCGGCGATGAATCGCGCGACGATCCCATCGATCGCCTTGTCGAGCGCTTCCATCGTCACACCCGGATTGGGCATCGCGTAAAGGAAGAAACGCGTCTCATCAAGCGCCGTGCCCATATAGTGAGCGCCGGCGACGACGGCGATAGCCTGATCCAGCACCAGCGTGCGATAGAGCAGGCTCGTTTGTCCGCCGCCAAGCAAATGGGCGAGAACTTCCAGCGCCTCCGCTTCCCCCGGCTGGGCGGTGCGAAACGAGGGCGCGATATAGCAGCGCTGCCAACTCGGCTGCTCGACCTTTTCATCGTTCAGCGTCACCAGACGGCGCGCGACGGGCGTGGGTTCCTGCGGGCGCTTGCGCTGCGGCGGCTCGCCGCGCGGCCTGATCTCGCCGTAATTGGCCTCCGCCAGGCGGCGCACTTCGTCCGCCTCGACATCGCCAGCGACGATAAGAATGGCGTTTTCCGGCGTATAGAACCTTTGGTAATAAGCGAGCGCGTCGGTTCGAGTGAGGCCCTCGATTTCGTGGCTCCAGCCGATGATCGGCGCGCCATAGGGATGATGGGTGAAGAGCGCCGCCTGAACTGCCTCATTGAGCTGGGCGCCGGGATCGGCGTCGCAATGCATCCGTCGCTCTTCGAGGACGACGTCGCGTTCGGGCGCGACGATCTCGTCGGTCAACACCAGGCCGGTCATGCGATCGGCTTCGAACTCCATCATGACGCCAAGGTGCTCCTTGGCGACGCGCTGAAAATAGGCGGTGTAATCATTGCCGGTGAAAGCGTTTTCCTGGCCGCCGAGTTCCGCGATCACCTCGGAAAACTGACCTTGCGGATGGGCCTTGGTGCCCTTGAACATCAAATGTTCGAGAAAATGCGCGATGCCCGATTTCCCCGGCGGATCGTCGGCCGAGCCATTGCGATACCATACCATATGCGTGACGACCGGCGCGCGGCGGTCGGGAATGACGACGACGCTCAAGCCATTGTCCAGGCGAAAGTCTGTAATCGCGGGGCTGCCGGCCATCCGCGCCGATTCTGAAAGGGCGAGGGGCGCGTTGGCGATGGAAGCTGGGGCGGACGATTCGGATGAGAACATCGATACCGCGTGGGTTTGAGAATACAGGCGATCAGAGGCCGGACGATAGCCGATCCGACATGATTTCGACATATAGGACGTTGGCGCGCTGGTTGCCAGCGAGTCGCTAAATCACGCCCCTTATCCGGATATGTCCCGCCGGTCCGCCTCAGTGATCGGCGGCGTGGGCGGCGTCGGCCAATTGGCCCTCCGCCGCCGCTTGCGAGCCGAGGCCGTTGTAATAGGCGTCGAGGATCACGGCGACGATCGTCGTCAGGATGATGCCCGAATCGAGGATTGGCTTCAGCGCCGAGTAGAAATTGTGGAAGAATGTCGGCGCGACCAGCGGAATGGGACGGCGCCCGCACACATGACCAGAACGTGCTGCAACCCTAAGGCTGCCAGGCGCGCGGGCGCGGGTTGCGCCAGCGGTTCGATGACAAATTGAAAACTGATCCGCGTACGGCGACGGCGGAGGATTCGGCCCCGCCCGAGCGCTTGGGCGGGCGCGAAAATCTCAGCTCGCGAGCGCCTTGACGCGCTTGGTGAGGCGCGAGATTTTGCGGGCGGCGGTATTCTTGTGCAGGATGCCCTTCTGGGCGGCGCGGGCGACCAGCGGCTCGGCCTCGCGAAGAGCGTCGGCGGCGATCTTCGGGTCCTTGCTGGCGATCGCCTCTTCCACCTTGCGCACATAGGTGCGCATTTCGCTGCGGCGCGATTTGTTGACGGCGGTGCGGCGGGCGATCTTGCGGACGGCCTTTTTGGCCGACGATGTATTTGCCATGAACGAGGTCCCTGAGAGATGCGGCGGCGCCGTTTGCGGGGGCGCCCAAAAGCTTGCGGACCGGACCTTGCGGCCCAGCCTGTTGGGCGGCTTATAGACGCCCGTTCTCCAGCGCGTCAACCGCCGATCGGCGGTTTTGCGAAATTCATCGGCGGGTCGCGGGGCGCGCCTCGCAACCCTCATGCGTCGTGTCCGGGCTTGTCCCGCGGCTGTCCGGTTGAGCAGAAAAGTTTCGTCGCACGAGAGAATCTAAGTGGAATGGAACCTCTAAGCGTCTTGGCCGGGCCTGTCCCGGCCATCCACGCCGCGCCGTTCAAGGAACTTTCGAAGTTGGCGGCTCCGCACGGCGTGGATGGG
>Ga0209006_10000019_pt1 | contig 162780 bp, 121 predicted proteins | sample JacPin_JW_Ref_O2_FD_188567 | JGI IMG/M metagenome (GOLD analysis project Ga0209006, IMG submission 188567) | Forest soil microbial communities from Algoma, Ontario, Canada - Jack Pine, Ontario site 1_JW_Ref_O2 (SPAdes) (version 2) | ecosystem: Environmental > Terrestrial > Soil > Boreal... | reverse complement strand
CATGCGTTTGCGGAATCCGTGTTTCTTGTGGCGGCGCCGCACGTGCGGCTGATAAGTGCGTTTCGGCAACGAAAATCTCCCTTAATTTTTTCTGCCCGCTCGCCCACCCTTCCTCTACGGGATCGGGGGACCTCCAGCTGGCAATCGCTCTCCGGCAGAGGCGCTCTCGCACAATACGACCCATCACGCACCCGGACGAAACAAGAAGTTTAGACGACCCCAGCCCTCACGGTCAAGGAATCGCGTCGTATGGTAGTGGTATCATTTGTCAAATGACACCACTACCCGCCGTATCTCCGCGCTGCAACTCGTTTTTGATACCCTCTGAATATGGACACTGGTCTGCTGGAATTGTTGGAACCTTTAGCTTGGGTCATTTTTTATCTGATTCGGGCCGTCGTACGAACAACAAGACAGTCCATAACTGGCCAGGGGAACGCCCAGCCTGTAGACCACATCTTTTCGTGGACGCATCAGCACAAGCCTCGGTTCAGCTTCGGACTTTAGGTCGGAATCTGATTCCGCAGTCCGAAACATAAATTTGACGGACTTGGGTTGAGCGGGTTGGTGACGCGAACTGAGCTTTAGTTTGTGCGGCTCTAGCTATTCGTATCGGAGGGCCATGATCGGGTCCACGCGGATGGCGCGACGCGCGGGAATGTAACTCGCCGCCAGCACCACCACCATCAACAGGCCCGCGACGGTAACGAACGTTACCGGATCGGTTGGCTGCACGCCGTACAGTTGGCTCCTCATCACCCGCGATAGCATTAAGGCTCCGGCTATGCCGATGGCTGAGCCGATCAGCGCCAGCATCAATCCTTGCCGTACGACCAACAGCAGCACGTTGCCCCGACTGGCCCCCAGCGCGACGCGAATGCCAATCTCGTTCGTCCGCCGCGAAACCGAATAGCTCATTACGCTGTAAATTCCCACCGCCGCGAGCAGCAATGCCAAGCCGGCGAATGCGCCCAGCAACAGCATCGTGAATCGTTCGGGCGATAAAGACGCGGACACTGAATCGTCCATGGTTTGAATATTCAGCAGCGGCACTTCCGCATCCGTTTCGCGGATCGCATTGGTGATTTCCGGGACCACGCTCAGCGGCGCCGCCTTCGTGCGTACCGCCAGGTTCATCCCGAATGACCGCCAGTTTTCGCCTCTCGCCGCGGACATCTGCGCCAGCGGATAATAAAGCGTCGGCTGAGGTTGCACTTCGTTCATGGCGGAAATCTTCACGTCAGCCACCACACCGACAACCACCCGCGTCAGCTCCGGGAAAAAATAGAGCGTGAGCCGCTTGCCGATGGGATCTTCATTCGGCCACAAAAATTTGGCCATGGATTCGCTGATCAGCACCGCGCCGGCTCGTCCGCCAGCGTCGGAGTCATTAATGTCGCGTCCGCGCAAGAGCGGTATATGCATCGCGCTCATATATCCCGGGCTGATCAGGCGAACTTCCACTTCGGGCAGGTCCGCCATGGCCGCCGCCGGGCGCCCTTCCACGGAAAGCGGCTGGTGCGAACCATCGTCGCTCAGCGGCAGGCTATCCGTCAGGCCGGCCGATCGGACGCCGGGCAAACTGCGCACTCGATCGAGCACGCGCCCGTAGTAGCCGATCTGCTGCGCCGGCACCGTAAATTTCCCCGTCGGAATCGCGACGTTCAGCGTCACCACGCCATGAGGGTCGAACCCGGGATTTACGGCGTGCAAAACCCACAAGCTGCGAATCAGCAGGCCTGCTCCAATCAACAGCATCAGCGAAAGCGCCACTTCGGAAACCACCAGCACGTTGCGCGTGCGGCCTCCGCCAGAATCCGCGGCGGTCCGGCCCAGTCCTTGCTTCAGCGCCTGATTCAAATCCGCTTTCGCCATGCGCAACGCCGGCAGCAGACCCGCAAGAAATCCAGTCAGCAGTGAAATCCCCAGCGTGAACGCTAGTACCCGGCCATCCAGCGCAATCTCGCCAGACCGCGGCAGCCGCTGCGCCAGGAACTTCACGATCAGAAGCACGCCGTAGTGCGCGAAGATCAGCCCCAGCGCGCCGCCCGCCAGTGCCAGCAACAGCGTCTCCGCCAGCGCTTGCTGCAATAGACGGCGGCGGTTGGCACCCAATGCCGCGCGCACCGCCATCTCTTTTCGCCGCGACAGCGCTTTGGACAGCATGAGATTCGTCACGTTCGCGCAGGCGATGAGTAATACAAGCGCCACGGCGCCGAGCAAAATCAACAATGCGGGCCGCACATCGCTCACCAGATTTTCGCGCAACGGAACCGCAATCGCTCCCCAGCCCTTATTGTCGTCGGGATAATCCTGCGCCAGCCGGTTGGAAATCGCATTCAGCTCGGCCTGCGCCTGCTGCAGCGTCACGCCATCCTTCAGCCGACCTATCACTCCGTAGTTGTGGTCGCCGCGAATGGCCCGCTCCTGATCACTCCAGGCCAAGGGCTTCCACATCTGCGCGCGCGAACTCGCATCGCTGAAGATCGGAAAGTCAAACTCCGGTCGCATGACTCCCACTACTGCGAACGCCTGCCCATTGAGCTGAATATTTTTCCCGACGATCTCCGGATTCCCCGCGAAGTAGCTGCGCCACAATCCGTAGCTCAACACCACTTCGTGCTCGTGTCCTGGTTCGTCTTCCCCGTCAAGAAATCCGCGCCCCAGCAGCGGCTGCGCATGCAAAATAGAAAACAGCCCGACGGTCGCGGCCACCATGCGAATGGCCTCGGGATGTCCTGAGCCGGTGAGCGTGTAGCGGCCGAACCCATAGGCGGACATACCCTCGAAGGAACGGTTTTGATCGCGCCAATCCAGGAAATTTGCCGGCGATACCGCGAACGTCGGCACGCCCGGAAAACTTTTCTGCGGCGGCGTGTGCCATAGCTGCATCAATCGCTCCGGTTGATCGAACGGCAGCGGCCGCAGCAACACCGCATTCACCACGCTGAAGATCGCAGTATTTGCGCCAATTCCCAGCGCCAGCACGATCACCGCTGTCGCCGTGAAGCCCGGCGTGCGCAACATCATCCGCATTCCATAGCGCAGATCCTGAATCAAAGTTTCCAGCAGGTTCGCTCGCGACGCCTCGCGGCATTCTTCTTTCGCCGTTTCCATCCCGCCAAATTCCAACCGCGCTCGTCGCAGCGCCTCCTCTCTCGGCAATCCGTTTCGCATTAGCTCTTCGGCGTGGGCTGCCAGGTGGAACCGCAGTTCCGTGTCCATCTCGTTCTCCAGCCGTGAACGCTGCACCGTCGCCTGCCACCACGACCTGAATCGGTGCCAGAGCCTCATATTTCCTCCGGCCTGGTGTGCAGAATTCCCGCAATGACGTCCGCCATGCGGTTCCACTTTTCGGTTTCGGCCTGCAACCGGCGCTTCCCCGCCACGGTCAGACGATAATATTTCGCCTTGCGTTTATTCTCCGATTCGCCCCATTCGCTCGCGATCCATCCCTGATGCTCCAGGCGATACAGCGCCGGGTACAGCGACCCTTGTTGAATCTCCAGTTTGTCTTTGGAAATTTGCCCGATGCGCAGCAGAATTCCGTAGCCGTGCAGCGGTCCCAGTGAAACCGCTTTCAGGATCAGCAGGTCCAGCGTCCCTTGCAGCAAATCCATTTGTTTGCCCACCATCTCTCCTTGGTCGTCTAGGGGAACGTATCAGCACTCTCCTCGACTGTCAAGGAGAGCGTCATTGGGAATAGAACCTATGTCATCCCGAGCAGAGCGAGGGATCTAGCTTTTTGCGCAGAAGAAAGAGGATATCGCCAGGACCGTCATCGCCAGTGCCTCTCGGGCGTCGGCGCTGTGCTAATCCGGCACGATCAGCGGCTTGTCTCGCGGTATCGCGTCCAGCGTTGCCTTGTCCAAATGCAAATGTGCCGCCACTAGTTCCGGAGGCGTGTGCGAAAGCCATTCCGATAGCGCCAGATCTTCATAGATCGGCGATTTGAACATCTCCAGGAATTTCAAATCGCTGTTCCCGGTGTTTTCAATGTAGTGCGGCAGCGTTTTTTGAATGTAACCCACGTCCCCAGTTTGAAAATCCATGGTCCGCGCGCGTCCACCCGTCGCGAACACTGTCATGCGTCCTTGGCCAGCATAAAAAAATTGCCACTCATCGGCATTCGGGTGCCAATGCAACTCGCGCAACCCGCCCGGCTTTACCGTAACGATCGCCGCCGACGTGGTGGTCACTTTGAAATTTTTGGAATCAACGATGCGCACGTCGCCGCTCTTGGTCGTCTTCGTCGCCGGATACTTCATGGTTCGAAACGAAAAATCAATGGGTGAAGGCCCCAGCGCGCCGGCCGCCACCCGGCGATCCTCTTCGAGCGGCCCCGGAACGTCGGTCTGAAAAATAAAAGATTCTTTCTTCGGCATGTTCGCCAGTGCGCTCTGCTTCACTCCAAAATTTTTCGCCACCACGTCCGGCGGAGTGTGCGCCATCCAGTCGGTCAGCAGCACCGTCTCGTACTCCGAAAAATTTCCATCATCGAACACCAGCAAAAATTCCGCCCCATCCGGACCCAGCCCCTGAATCGAATGTGGAATTCCCGGCGGGAAAAACCAGAGATCGTCTTTACCCACATCGTCCACGAAGCTTTTTCCGTCCAGATCAACGCAGGTAATGCGCGCCTTGCCGTACAGCATGATGGCCCACTCCGCGGCCGTGTGCCAATGCAGCTCGCGCACTCCCCCCGCCGTCAGCCGCATGTCCACTCCCGCCAGACTCTTCGAAACCGGCAGCTCCCGCTGCGTCACTTCGCGCGACCACCCTCCTTCCTGCAGCCGTTTGTGGGCGAACGAAAATGGATACTTGAAAGTCTGCACTCCGCCCGCATCGGTCGGCAGCGGGCTCACCGAATCCGGATTCTGCGCATCCAGCACCGAATTCTTCGGCCCCGGCTCGCTGCGGCTCGTCTCCGAAATAACTTTGGGCCCGGCCGCTTCCTGCGCCGCGAGTCTCCCGGCGCTCAGCATGCTCGCGGCCGCCAACGTCGCCGAACCCGCACCCAGAAATCCGCGCCGCGTCAGATTGTCCCGGTCCTTTTTGCCGCTCATCCCGCCTCCGCCCACCCAAATTCCGCCAGCCCTCACCTTCAAAGCTCACACGCAAAGTCGGATTCTACGCCAAAAACAAAAGCCCGAAAACACGCACAGCCGCGAACCACGAGAAAATACGCCCACATTTCCCCGCATCCTCCACGAAAAACACCAAGGTGGGTGCCCCATCCTGCGTCGCTCAGCAGGGTGGGAGGTTTTGTGGAAGCTCGACCATCAAATCCGCGCAGCGCCACAACTCCATTTTTGTATTTCGCCCCACTCATGTCGCCGACATCCTCCGCGGAACAATCCCCACGCCATCCTCGTATTCACAAATAGAGACACCAGCCGCTCCCGCGCGGCCCCCAACGATCATGGCCAGCCTCACTCCCGTTTCCGCGCGCTCCGCAACCGTCTCCATATCGCAACGCCCCACCACCCTCTCACTCGCTCGCTGGTGGGTTTGTCTGCTCCTCTGCGCCGCCATGGTGGCCGGTGCCTCGCATTATTTTTTCCATCGCCCCACCGGCCATTTCGGTGAACGCTACGCGCTCCTGCTCGGGCACATCATCGGAGGCGCCGGCGCGCTGCTCACCGGCCCCTGGCAATTCTCCCGTCGGCTCCGCCTTCGTAATCTCGCCCTTCATCGCTGGCTCGGACGAATCTACTTGTGCTCGGTCGTGTTGGGTTCCGTCGCAGGTTTTACTCTCGCGTTTTTTTCAGAGGAGGGCTGGCCCACGCACCTCGGCTTCAGTCTTCTCGCTGTGCTCTGGTTTTTTACCGGTTGGATGGCCTATCGCCGCATCTTGGCGGGGGACGTCCCCGCTCATCGCCAATGGATGATTCGCAACTTTTCGCTTTCGCTCGCCGCCGTCACCCTGCGACTGTATCTGATTCCCTTGCTCGTTTTCGCCCACTGGACTTTCACCCACGCCTACATCCTCGTCGCCTGGATGTGCTGGGTCCCCAACATCCTAATCGCCGAATGCCTCATCCGCCGCCGCTCCCCCATCGCCGTGATTTAGTCAGCCAGTAACCTAAGCGGTGCATTATTAGAACTCAGCAATTAACCAGATGTAAAAGAGAGATATCATCGGCGGACGGGTCGGCTCATAATTTTCGTGCCAGCCCGCAATCTGGATGAAACTTATTTCCAATCAGCTCCGCCTCTCCGCCACCGATCTCAGCAATCATCTCGCCTGCCCTCATCTCACCACTCTCGAGTTGTCCGTGGCTCGCGAACTCCGCTGCGCTCCCGACTGGGCCGCTCCCGATTTACAAGTCATCCGCGAACTTGGCCTAAAACACGAAGCCGATTACCTCGCGTTCCTGACCCAGAGCGGCCTGGAGGTTGCCAATCTGTCCGCCGTGAAGATCGAAACTGAAGCCTTGGAAAAAACTCGCCTCGCCATGCAGGGCGGAGTGGACGTGATCTACCAGGGCGCGCTCGGCAGCCCCGGACGGTTCGGCCGACCTGACATCCTGCGAAAAGTGAACAAACCCAGTGTGCTCGGAAACTGGTCGTATGAAGCCTACGACTGCAAACTCGCCCGCGAAACTAAAGCTACCACCATCCTGCAGTTGTCCTTCTACTCGGAGTTGCTCGCCGCGGTTCTGGGCCACGCACCTGAACTGATGTGGGTCGTCGTTCCCGGATCTGAATTCGTCGGCGAACCGCATCGCATCGACGACTACGCAGCCTACTACCGCTTTGTGAAAGGCCAACTCGCCGGCGCCACCCAGCCCGGCTCTCCGGCAAATACCTACCCGGAGCCTTGCTCCCACTGCGACATCTGCCGCTGGTTCCGCGAATGTGATAAGCACCGCCGTTCCGACGATCACCTCTCGCTCGTCGCCGGCCTCCGCCGCCAACAGCAGAATCAGCTCGAGCGTTGGGATGTCCATACCGTCGCGAAACTCGCGGCCATGCCCATCCCCATCAAAAAGCGGCCGGAGCAGGGCTCGCGCGAAGGTCTCGAGCGCGTTCGCGAACAGGCTCGCGTCCAGGTCGAAGGCCGCGAAAAAAAACTCCCCATCAGCGAACCGATCCTGCCCATCGTGGAAGCCATGGGCTTTTGCCGGTTGCCGGAACCCACGCCGCATGACCTCTTTCTCGATTTCGAGGGAGATCCCTTCGTCGGAGAAAACGGCCTGCAATATCTGACTGGTGTGGCTTCCCGCGATTCGGCGGGCGCCGCAATTTACGAAAAGCGCTGGGCCCTGAACCGTGAAGAAGAAAAAAAGAACTTCGAATGGCTCATCGACCGCATCACGCTCCAAAGAAAAACCAACATGGCCATGCATGTCTATCATTTCGGCGCATACGAGCCCGGCGCCATGAAGCGGCTGATGGGTATGTACGCTACCCGCGAAGACGAGCTTGATCGCATCCTCCGCGCTGGCGTTCTCGTCGATCTTCATCAAGTTTTCAAACAAGCCCTCCGCGCCGGCGTCGAAGAATATTCCCTGAAAAAACTCGAACCCCTCTACGCCTTCGAACGAAAGATCCCTTCGGATCAATCGCGCCAAGCCATGCGCTATATCGAACATCGCCTAGAACTCGGCCGCGAAGTATCCGTCATCCCCGACGAAATTCGCTTCGCCATGGAGGGCTACAACAGCGAAGACTGCTTCTCCACTCTGCAGCTGCAATCGTGGCTCGAATGCCAACGCGAGATGCTAGTGCAATCTGGAGTAGACATAGCGCGACCGCCAGAGAAGAGCGGTGATGCTTCTGAAAAGCTCCAGACGAAACTCGACCGAACCGCCGCACTAACCGCGCGTCTTGTCGACGGAATTCCTGCCGATCCAAACAAACGCTCCGCCGATCAATCGGGTCGCTGGCTTCTTGCGCAACTCTTGAGTTGGCACCGCCGGGAAGACAAGCGGGCTTGGCAGGAAGGTTACGAATTAGCGGAAATGGATGATGAGGATTTACTCGACGAGCGAGTTGGTCTGACCAAAATGAAGTTAATCACCAGGATTGATCGCGGCAAGAAAGTGCCCACTGATCGTTATTCTTTTGAGCCTTACCGAAGCAATATCCGCACAGGAAAAGATCTGTATTTCGGCGACAAGGAATTCTTTGGCGAATGTGTCTCGATCGACCAAGTGAAGGGCACCGTCGACATCAAGAAGACAGGAAAAACAAGCGCGATCCACCCACCGACGGTTTGGATGTGGAACGAGCCCATATCCCCGGATCCGCAGGCAGGTTCGCTTTACCGAATTGGGGAATGGGTTGCTGCGAATCCAGTCGATGCTCCCGGGCGCTATCGCGCCGGGCGGGATTTGTTGCTGCGTAAAGCGCCGCGACTCAAAAAGAACGAGAAGCTCGCGCCATCGGTCGGCGAGAATCCCCGAGCGACAGCAACTCGGATTGTATTGGCATTACAGGACTCTGTTTTTGCAATTCAAGGCCCTCCGGGTTCTGGAAAAACGTACACCGGCGCGCGCATGATCTGCGAACTAGTGAAGCAAGGGAAAAAAATAGGAGTCACAGCGCTTAGCCATAAAGTCATTCGCAACCTCTTGGATGACGTTGTGGCTGCCGCCGAGGATATGAAAGTCCAGCCGGTGCGATGTATGCACCGGGATGCAAACGGAGAGGAGAGCGAAGGCGTTGTCGTAGCAAAAAAGAGCTCCGAGGAAGCCTTGCTGGCGCTCAAATCAGACAAGATCTGCGTACTCGGCGGAACTTCGTGGCTTTGGTCTTCTGAGTCGGCATTCGAATCTGTGGACGTGCTATTCATCGACGAAGCTGGACAGATGTCGCTGGCGGACGTACTGGCTGTGTCACAGGCCGCGCAAAAAATCGTCCTCCTCGGCGACCCCCAGCAACTCGAACGGCCTTTGAAAGGCAGTCATCCGGATGGCGCAGAGAAATCGGCGCTCGAACATTTACTCGGGGATCGAAAGACCATTCCAGATGATGTCGGTCTGCTTCTGCCAGAATCGCGGAGGCTGCACCCAAAAATCTGCTCTTTCACCTCCGAATTGTTTTACGAAGGTAAGCTGGGTTCTCACATCACTGCGCACAATCGCGTTTTAACCGGGCATCCCTGGCTGGACGGCGCGGGTTTGTGGTTTGTTCCAGTGGATCATCAAGGCAATCGCAATTCATCCGCTGAAGAAATAAATGTTATCGAACAGATTGTTGCCAGTCTGTTGCAGCCAAAAGTGAAATGGTTCTACGGAATCGGCAATGAACGCCCTCTCAAGCGCGACCAAGATATTCTGATCGTCGCGCCCTACAACGCCCAAGTCGCCGATCTTTCGGCTCGATTGCCCGGGATCAGAGTCGGAACTGTGGACAAATTTCAAGGCCAGGAAGCGCCCGTCGTCATCTATTCGCTCACGACTTCCTCTCCCGAAGATGCTCCGCGCGGCATGGAATTTCTCTACAGCCTGAATCGCCTGAATGTCGCCACCTCGCGAGCCATGTCGAATGTCATTCTCGTTGGCAGTCCCAAGCTGATGGAGCCGGATTGCCGCACGCCTCGCCAAATGCAGTTGGCCAACGCTCTCTGCCGTTACGCAGAGTTGGCAATAACCATCACCAATCTCCCCTAGCGCCGGGCATTCGCCCACCCACGCGAAATCGCTGCGCCGCTCCCTCCGAGACCTTGTAGGGCGGGGGTTCACCCCCGCCAAAGACGCCTTTTGTCCAACTTCCTATTGCGCGCCTCACCCGCGCAAGCCTTTGACTTCTCGCCCCGGCCACTCGGCGCCCGCTCGAAAGCCACACTCCTCATCCAAATACATCCCTCGCATTACCTGTCGTGTGCACACGACCACATTTCTATTCGCTTGCGACAAATGATAAAATAGTAAACGGCCCATGTTCTCGACGGACCACAATTCGGATCGCAGAGTAGCAACGGCCGGACTCGCGTCCCGCCCGGAATCTCTCATCCTGCCTTCCCGGGCCCTCGCCCATCATCCCCCAGCAAGTTCTAATCGACAATCGCTAGCGCGATTAGAATTCGCTGTAACTCCCACAAAACAAAGACACGAGCTCAGTTCTAATCGTCACATTTGGGAGGCTAGTGCAGATTCCTCAACCGCCGCCCGTGTGCCGGGTCCGTCGTTGCTCATTTGTCCATCACAATTTCTACTCCGAACATACAAATAGTAGAATTCCTCCTAACTCACTCAAAACAAACGACAGGGACCATTTCTACTACGAACAAATGAACACTTTTCGCAATTGCTTCGCGCCTGCGTTGACCGTCTATCCTGCGTCACCTACAATGAAACTTGTGCCGCAACGCAAGCGTCGCTCGCGGCAAAGATTTCCATTTCCATTTTGGATTTCTCGCGCACTGATCGCTTAGCGCGCGCACTGACAAGGCCACCAAAAACCAATGTTTGAAACACTCACAGACAAACTCCAACGCGCCTTCAAGAACTTGCGCGGCCAGGGCAAACTCAGCGAAGAGCATCTCGACGCCGGCCTCGCCGAAATCCGCGAAGCGCTCCTCGAAGGCGACGTCAACGTCGGCGTCGCTGACGAATTCGTCGCCCACGTGCGCGCCAAGGCTCTCGGCTCCGAAGTCTTGCTGCAGCTTTCTCCCGACCAGCAAGTCGTCAAGATCGTTCGCGACGAGCTCGGCGATCTTCTCGGCAAGGAAGCCAAGCCGGCCTATTCCTCCAAGCCGCCTTCGGTCTGGATGATCGTCGGCCTGCAAGGTTCCGGCAAAACCACTTCCACCGGAAAAATGGGCAAATGGCTTGCCGAGCATGGCCACCGCCCGCTGGTCGTTTCCACCGACGTCTACCGCCCCGCCGCCCGCGAGCAGCTCGCCCAGGTCGCCAAGGCCACCGGCACCCCCATTTGGCCCGGCACCGGCACCGACAAGCCGCTCGAGATCGTGCGCGGCGCAATTCGCGAAGCGAAAATGTCGGCCTGCGACGTGGTCCTGGTAGACACCGCCGGCCGCCTGCACATTGACGACGAGTTGATGAAAGAACTCGCTGACCTGAAAAAGGAACTGAATCCTTCCGAGCTGCTTTTCGTGGCTGACGCGATGATCGGCCAGGACGCGGTGCGCTCCGCGGGCGAATTCCACAAACGCCTGGGCATCACCGGCGTGGTCCTCACTAAAATGGACGGTGACGCGCGCGGCGGAGCGGCGCTTTCCATCCGGAAAGTTACCGGCGCGCCGGTAAAGTTCGTCGGCGTCGGCGAAAAATACGATGCGCTCGAACCGTTTCTTCCGGAGCGGGTGGTCTCGCGCATTCTCGGCATGGGCGACGTGCTCGGGCTGATCGAGCGCGTCGAAAAAACGGTAGACATGAAGCAGGCGCGCGAGCTGGAACGCAAGCTCCGCGAAGACGATTTCACGCTCGAAGATTTCCGCGATCAATTGCGCCAAATCAAAACAATGGGCTCGATCGAACAGATTATGGGCATGCTGCCGAAGGTCGGGCCCTTCGCCAATCTCCCCAAGAATCCGGAAATAGATGAAAAGCGCCTTAGCTACGTCGAGGCCATCATCAATTCCATGACCGCGAAAGAACGTGAAAATCACAACCTCATTGACGGCAAGCGCCGGAAGCGCATCGCCCTCGGCAGTGGCACTTCGGTGCAGGAAGTGAATCAAGTCCTAAAACAATATCAGGACATGAAGAAAATGATGAAGCAATACGGCGCCATGGCCAGAACCAAAATGCGCGGCCTGGGCAAATTCGCCGGCTTAAAAGGCTCATAGCCGGAACGCAGCGCGTTTCGCTCGCGGCGACCTTGTCGCGAGCCTTCAAGGGCGTCAAATTCGGGCAAGGCCGGGCCAGGAAAGGCGTTGGTGAATGGGGCCCTATTCGCTATACTTGGAGGCTCTGCTATTGGCGGAAATGATTCAGGAGGATTGAAGCTTTGTTAACGATTCGTTTGTCCAGGATTGGCAAGAAGAAGCGCCCGTTTTATCGCGTGATCGTCACCGAAAAGACCCGGCCGCGAAACGGACGTTTTGTCGAGATTGTAGGTACCTACGATCCTTTGAAGACCCCCGCCGCGATTGACCTGAACCGCGAGCGCGTGGATTATTGGATTGGTAAAGGCGCCCAGCCCAGTGACACGGTTCGCAGCTTTTTGCGAAGTAACCGAAAACCTGTCTGATACGTCCTATCTCCCCAGCCCAGCAAAGACTGTATTGTCCGCATTCCGTGTTCATGCGAAATTTCATGCTGAGTGTTTTTTTCGCCGCTGAGGGGGCCCAATGAAGCAACTGGTTGAAGAAATTGCCAAAGCCCTGGTGGATCATCCGGAACAAGTGCTGGTCAACGCCGTGGAAGGCGAGCAAGTAACTGTTTTGGAGCTGCGGGTCGCGCCGGACGATCTTGGAAAAGTCATTGGGCGTCAGGGCCGCACCGCGAAATCCATCCGCACGCTGCTGGGCGCCGCGGGAATGAAGTTGAAGAAGCGTTTCACGCTGGAAATTCTGGAGTAGCAATCACGCAAAAAACGCGCGCGGAAAGCGATAAAAGCGTCACCGTGGCGCTTATCGTCCGCCCCCACGGCGTGCGTGGCGAAGTGGCCGCCGAAATTCTCACCGATTTTCCAGAACGTCTCACCAAATTAAAACGCGCGACATTGTGGAATGGACTTGCTGCGCCTCGCCAGGTGGAGGTAAATCGCTGCTGGCTCTCGCACAGCCGCGGAGGCCAGGCCATCTTCCATTTCGCCGCGTGCAATTCCGTGGACGACGCGAAGAAGTTGGTTGGATTCGAAGTGCGCATTCCGCTAAGCGAACGCGCCAAACTGCCGGACGGAAGTTATTACATCAGCGATCTGGTTGGCTGCGAAGTGGTGGAAACAAGCGGCGCAAAAGTCGGCGTGGTTCGCGAGGTGGAAATCAACGGTGACCACGTGCAGGGAACGCCATTGTTGGTGGTTGATTTGGATGCCACGCGAATCGCGGCAAGCCCTGGCGAAATACTGATTCCGCTGGCGCAGGATATTTGCGTGCGCGTGGATCTTGCTGCACGGCGCATCGAAGCGAAACTTCCCGAAGGCCTCATTGACATAAACGATTAACGTGAACGATTGACGTGAACGCGAAAATACTCCGCAAGCGACCCGTGCACTGAGTATTGCGGTACGATAATCCACAATGCGATTCGACATCATCACCATCTTCCCGGAATTCTTCGCTGGCCCGCTCGACTACGGAATCGTGCGGCGCGCGCGCGAAGCGAATCTGATCGAAACACACGTTCACGATTTGCGTGTATTCACCCACGATCGTCATCGCACCGTTGACGATCGCCCGTTTGGCGGCGGCGAAGGAATGGTGATGAAGCCCGAGCCACTCTTCGACGCGGTTGAGTCGCTATTTCGCGATGGAGAAAATGTTCCGGCGACTAAGGAAACGTTCAGCCCTGGCGGAAACACTGCAGTCGTGCTGCTTTCAGCCGCAGGCAGAATGTTTCGGCAGGAAGCCGCGCGGCGTTTTGCCGGTCTCGAACGCATCGTCTTCATCTGCGGCCGCTACGAAGGTGTAGACGAACGCGTCGCTCAGCATCTGGCAACCGATGAGATTTCGATTGGAGATTTCGTGCTATCCGGTGGAGAGCTCGGCGCGGCCATGATCTTAGATGCGGTCACTCGGCTTATTCCCGGAGCGTTGGGAAATGAAGATTCCATCGTGAACGAGTCGTTCAGCATGCCGACCGCCAGTCTCGATCGCGCCAAGAATACAGCCCGTCGAAGTAGCTCTGACGCAATTGTGACGAATCGCGGAATTCTCGATTATCCTCACTACACGCGTCCGCCTTCCTTCCGCGGCTGGGACGTACCGGAAGTTCTGCTCGGCGGAAACCACGAAGAAATCCGCAAGTGGCGCGAGGCGCGAGCGCTGGAAAAGACTCAACGCAATCGGCCGGATTTACTCGACGGCTGATCCTGCGATCTTAATCCTTGCCTCGTGCGACGACGGATAGCTAATGGCGCAGTAGCAATATTGTTTAGCCATAGACGCCGAAATTAAGCTACAATTGGGGATTGTGCGTCACGTGCTGGCCCCGCCTGAGTGGGTCTGCAGGGAAATAATGTCATGAATCCGATCGTGCATAAGGCTCAGCAGTCGCAGCTCCGCAAAGATCATCCAAACTTCCGCCCGGGCGATACGGTGAAGATCAATGTGCGCCTGAAGGAAGGCGAGGGCGACAAAGAGCGCATTCAGCCATTTGAGGGCATCGTGATGAGCCGCCGTGGCGAATTGTTGGGCGAATCTTTCACGGTGCGCCGCGTGAGTTTTGGAATCGGCGTGGAACGCATTTTTCCGGTACATTCGCCGATGATCAGCTCGATCGTGATCGTGCAGGCTGGGCGCGTACGCCGCGCAAAACTGAACTACTTGCGTAAGCTTACCGGCAAAGCGGCTCGCGTGAAGCGCGCCGAAAGGCCCGAACTCGCTGGAGAGAAAAAAGCCGCGGCAGCCACCGAAACAAAGTAACGCAAATCAGCTTAGGAATTTACAAATCAGCCCGCTTCGAGAAATCGGAGCGGGCTTTTTTGTGCGCGCGAGCCGCGAATTCCAGAAAATCCACAGATAGCGAAAGGATACACAACAGCGAAAGAATCTTGTTTGCGGCGTATGCTAAAATTCTCAGCCGATGGGAAGACTTTGTTGCTCGCGATACGAGCGTGAAGCGCGGCAATGCGGCTGGTTGCGCATCGCGGGACTAGACGAAGCGGGACGCGGCTCGCTATTCGGCCCGGTGGTCGCCGCCGCTGTGATACTGAATCCCCGCCGCCGCATTGTTGGCCTGGACGATTCCAAAAAACTTTCTGCTGAGCGTCGCGAAGAATTGGCCGCGCGAATCTGCGAACATGCGATTGCCTGGGCGACTGCGGAAGTCGATTCTACGCGTATTGACGCGTGGAATATTTATCAGGCCAGCCGCCAAGCCATGCTTGCCGCCGTCTCGCAATTAAATCCGCTTCCCGATTATTTATTGTTGGATGCGGTGGAAATTGATCTGCCCATCGAGCAGAAGGCGCTGATTCACGGCGATGCACGTTCGGTTTCGATTGCGGCCGCATCCATCCTGGCGAAAACTGAACGGGATCGCCGGATGCAGGAATTCGACCGCGAATATCCGCAATACGGCTTGGCCCAACACAAAGGTTACGGCACCCCGGAACATCTCGAAGCGCTTCGCCTTCACGGCCCTACTCCGCTGCATCGCTTTTCGTACGCACCGGTGCGCCAATCCAACTGCTGGGCGTTCGGCGCGACCCAAAACGCATTGCCGCTGACCTCCACGGACGACGCGGTCAGCAACTAGCCTTCGTCGCGGCGACCTCAAAACTCGCGACGCAAGGCCCGTTCCGCCTCTGGCGCGCCCACCGCTTGCCAGAGAATCTGGAATGAGCGTGATACCACTCGTGGTAGGCTTTATTTGAAATTCATGATTCGCGATTACCGGCGATGGGACGTGCAGCATGGCGTGTTGCCGACCAATCTGCCATTCGCGAAATTCTACGAGGAACTGATGCGCACGCGGCAAATTGCGTTACCGACTGGCGAGATGCCGACGCGGGTGGACCAAGCCCGCTTTTACATTTACAAGCCTGAGGTTGCGCGCGCTACGTCCAACTAAGATCACTCTGACCGGAAATAAATCTCTACAATCAAATGACTGATCTTTTGTGTGCGTATTGAAATTCCAGAATCCTTAAATCGAGATAGGGCTCTAATTTGAAACGGGAGAGGTGCATGGATTTTCTTCAAAATGGGTTCGCAGAAAGAATCAGAACCTGGGCATGGTTGGTGATCGTACTGGCGGCATTTGCGATTTACAGTCCTTTCGTTTTTGCGCAGCAAAATAAGCCGCAGGACACACCGGAGATGCAAGACATGCCGGGCATGGACATGAGCCACGGCTCGATGTCCATGGAGGAGACTCCGGCGCAGCAGGCGAAAAGGCTGGCCGATAAGAGGGAGAGCGAATTCAATCACCATCTCGCGGGTTTCCTGGTGATGGTCGCGGGAATTTTCTTACTGGCAGAAGACAAGCTGGCCAGCCGTTGGCCCGGCGCGCGTTATGTCTGGCCTTCCTGTTTTCTTTTGGCCGGCGTCTATCTGGCCCTATTCAGCGACACCGAGATATGGCCCGTGGGGCATCAAACGCTGTGGTATGCCATCCGAACCAATCCGGAAGATCTGCAACATAAAACCTTCGCGGTAATCCTGCTGTTCCTGGGAACGGTCGAATTGCAGCGCGCACGGGGGAAGCTAAAGAGCGCCTGGAGCGCCTGGGCCTTTCCGGTGCTGGGCGTAGCGGGTGCGATCCTGCTGCTCTTCCACCACCATTCGGCGGGCATGATGGGGCCGAATCATATGGAGGTGATGCACCACATCATGTCCGAGCATCTCGGTTTCGCGATTACTGGTGGCGGAATCGCGTTGACCAAGGGTCTCTCGGAAATCAAAGGGAGCCTGCAAGCTTTCTTCAAGAGAGTATGGCCCCTGCTGATGGTGGTGTTGGGCGTCCTGCTGATGCTTTACACGGAATAGCCGTGGAATGGATTTGGCCGACCCCCCCAGCCGCTCCCCGGAGCCAAGAGGCGTATCGGCCACTGTTATCGCCTTTGGCACCTCCCTCCGTTCGTCGCGTTGCCCCTTGTTTTTGGCGCGTGCTAACCTTCATGTCTAAGCCGCCGCTGCGGCCTTATGCGACTGCCCGGGCAACTGGGGTTGGGCAGAAGAACATTCATTCATGGCGTTCAACAAAAGCAAAGCGCTGGAAAGTGCGCTGAAATTCCTGAACCAGGGCAAAGTCGCCCAGGCCATCGGCGAATATCAGCTCATTCTCCGCCACGACCCGAAGGACCAGGCCACCTTGATGACCGTGGGCGATCTATTCGCCCGTCAAGGAGACATGCCGCAGGCCGTGGAATATTTCGAGCGGCTCGCTCACGTCTACCTGAACGACGGATTTAACAGCAAGGCAATCGCGATTTACAAAAAAATAGCGAAGCTGGCGCCGAACGAACTGGCGCCTCTGGAACGCCTCGCTGACTTGTACGTGCAGCAAGGGGTACTGAGCGAAGCGCGTCCCCTGTTCTTGCAGATTGCTGAAGCCCACCTGAAAGCAAATCACTCCCAAAAAGCGGTTGAAGTCCTGCACCGCCTGCTGGAAGTCGAGCCGGAAAACCAGCGGGTGCAGATGCGCCTGGCAGAGCTGTACGGCATGATGGGCCAAAAGCACGAGGCGGCCCAGACCTACCTGGGCTACGCCCAACGACTGTTCGAGCGGGGCGAGACGGATGAAGTCGAGAAGCTGGTAGACCGGGCGATCGAGGTTGATCCCAAAAACGCGGAAGCCTTGCTGCTGAAGAGCAAAACTTTGGCTTCGACGAACAAGCTCGACGACGCTATAGAAGTTCTGGCTCGGCACCCTGAAGCGCAGGCGGGCTTGGACGTGACCAACCTTCTGGTCGAGTACGAGCTTCGAGCCGGGCACAGCCAGCGGGCGGCGGACCGGGCGCGACAGCAACTCGCGCGTGGAGTGGAGCATCACGGGCTGCTATACGCAGTGGTTGAGGCGCTGATTGAAGGCGGCGACCCGGCCAATGCGCTGCCGCTGCTGACCGAGCTGCGCACACCGATGGTGGAAGCAGGCGCTCAAGACAATTTTGTGAAGTCGCTTTCTACCCTGTGCGAGAAAATGCCGGGGCGAAATGAACCGCTCGAAGTGCTAGTGGATTTCTGCCGCCACGCGAGCGAGCCATTCCGGCTGAATGCAGCGCTGGGACAGCTTTCCGATGTTTACGCTGCGCAGCAAAACTATCCGCGAGCGGAAGAGTTGCTGGTTGAGCTGGTCGAACGAAATAAAAATGATGAGCGGCTGATCGAGCGGTTAAATCAGTTGCGCGCGCGCAGCGGTGGGGCGCCGCTTCCAGTGAGCGCTCCGGAAATTTCGGCGCCAGCCCCGGCTGCGCAGGTGGAGACGGCCGTCCCTGAACCGGCGGAAGAAAAGACGGTGAGTTTGACTCCGGCGACGGCGCCCACGATCGTGGAAGAAACGTTGGATGAAGATACGCAGCGCTACATCGCGCAGGCGCTGACGGACGTTGATCTTTTTTCGAGTTATGGGCTGACGCAGAAGGCGACGCACCTGCTTGAAAATGTTCTGCAGCGCGCTCCGCGGCATACTCCGACCCTGGAACGATTGCTGGACTTGCATCTGGGAGCGGGAAACGACCGGCGAACGGCGGAACTTGCGGCGCAGCTGGAACAAATTCACCGCGAGCGCAACGATCATGTGAACGCGGATCGCTTCGGCGAGCTGCGGCGAAGATATTCGAAAGTTGCAGGGCTTAACGAAAGTGATTTGCCGCCGGCGCCCGCGATGGTTGCGCCGGTCGCCGGGGCGCCTGCCGCTGAGGCAGGGCAAATACCCGCGGCAGCAGGTTGGTCACACGAGGCGAATCCGCAAATCGGCGAGCAAGCCGTCGCCGAACCGGTAGCATCCGTTGCGCCACCACCCACCGTGAAGGCTGAAGTACCCGCATTCGAGATTGCGCCAGCGCCCGCGGAAGCGACGGAGGCCCCGGCGAACACCTCGGCTCCCGTGGAATTTGAGATTCCTCTGGTGGATCTGGATTCGATCGTTCACGAGGCGCGGGAAATCTCGATGGAAGCCGTGACTGCCGAGACGGCGGAAGCACCCCAGGCCGAAGCCGACGAGTTGGACCTGACGGACGAATGGGCGGCGATTTCAGGCGAAGTTGCAGAGGAAGGTTCAGCCCAGCCGCCTGCCGGTGAGCAAGCCGTGCCACTGGAATTCGACCCGATTGTTGTTCCGGAAACCGAGACGACCGGGCAGCAAGCGGCAGCGGCCTCCACGGAAGACGAAACGATTGCTGAAATCCGGCGTGCCGCGACTGAGGCTGCGGCACAACTCGATTCCGATGCGCAAATTATCGAAGAAGAGCCGGATCACGCTACAGGAATCAAAGCGTTTGAGATTGATTCGAATCTGGGGCAGGCTGACCTGACGGAAACAGTATTCGCCGCGCCACCCACGGAACAATCGTCGCAAGAACACGTCGAGGCGGTCCAGGAGGCTGTTAGCGATCGGACCGCGGAACCGGAGCCAGCGTTCGAAATTGCAGAGGAACCGGCCGAAGCAAGTTCCCCGGCGGAAAGTTTGCCGGCGTCGTTGTTGGAATTTTTGAATGAGCCGGCGCCGGAAGTAGAAAAAGCTCCAGAAGCTGAATTGGAAATTGAGTTGACGCCGGAACCGGCGCACACACAACGAAACGGTGAAGCGGCAACGACCGATGATTTCCTGAACGAGCTGGCAGCAGAATTTGATGATCTGGAAGTTCCCGCGAGCGAACCGGCGCAGACAAGCTCGGGCCAGAGCGCCGCGACGTCCCAACCCGACGCAATTCATTCGCAGTTACAGGGTGTTTTCGCGGAAGCGAATTTGACGCCGAAGGCAGCGTCCATTCCGACGCCACCGGCTTCGGTGATTCCGCCCCCGCCCGCGAGCATGGCTCGCGGAAACGCACCGGCTGAATCAGTGAACGCATCCGAAACGATTGAAAATCTGAACGAGTTGTCGGAAGTTTTCCAGGAATTCCGCAGCGAACTGGGAGAAATGGGGGACGAGGATGAAGACCTCGAGACTCATTACAACCTGGGGATCGCTTATCGCGAAATGGGATTGCTCGACGAAGCCATCGGCGAATTCCAAAAAGTGGCGAAGGCCATTCAAAAAGGAAAACCGTTCCGCTACGAAATGAATTGCTCGACGATGCTGGGGCTCTCGTTCATGGACAAGGGCGAGCCGATGGTCGCGTCGTTGTGGTACAAGCGAGCGTTGACCACACCGGGCCTCGAAGAGGAATCGATTTTGGCGTTGCGCTACGACCTGGGATTGGCGCTGGAGTCAGCAGGAGAATCGAACGAGGCACTCGACAGTTTCCGCCAGGTGTACGCCGCGAATATTGATTACCGCGACGTGGCCGACCGCATTGCCACGCTACAAAAGCAGTAGGCTCACCCTCGAAGTCCGGCACTGACCTCATCCTCCACAGCGCTAGTTGCGACTCCAGCAATAATCCTCGATAATTGAAAACTAGATGACGAGCCGGATTCTGCGCATTGTGCTGCTGCTGTTGTGGTTCGAATTGGGTGTGGTGCTGATCTTGCTGCCCTGGTCGGACGTGTGGGACGTAAATTATTTCCTATATCAGTATCCGATGCTGGGATTTTTTTTGAAGAATTCGTACCTGCGCGGCATGATTTCAGGGCTGGGAGTCATGAACGTGATGTTCGCGCTGGAAGCTTTTCGTGGCAGGACACCCGCCGTGGCTACCCGCGCCTGAAAATTCCGCCTCTCGTCTGGAAATACCTTTCGTGACTGCGCCCATACTTTGTTATGTGACGGATAGAAAGTTGCTCGCCCCCGCGGAAGGCGGCACGAATACAGCCATCCTGGAAACAATTCGCAAAGCAATCGCGGCAGGTGTGGACTGGGTCCAGATCCGCGAGAAAGACATGGCGGCGGGCGAACTGCTGACATTAGCGCAGGAAGCAGTGCGCGCCGGTGACGGCGAACGCGTTCCGCGCGCGCAAAAGAAAATTATGGTGAACGACCGGCTCGATGTAGCAATCGCGGCGTCGGCGTCGGGTGTGCATCTGGGCCGGGAATCCGCGCCGGTGCGCGAAGTGGTGCGGTGGTGCCGCAAAGGAAATGCGCCGCGCGAATTTATGGTTGGAGTTTCCTGCCACAGCGTGACCGAGGCGCGCGATGCGGAAAGTGCGGGGGCGAGTTACGTGATTTTTGGGCCGATTTTCGATACGCCATCGAAGCGCGCGTTCGGCGAGCCGGTGGGAATCGCGCAACTTGCCCTAGCCTGCGCGGCGCTGAAAATTCCAGTGCTGGCAATTGGCGGCATTGATGTGCGAAATGCGCGTGAATGTTTGCGAGCGGGCGCGGCGGGAATCGCAGCGATTCGAATGTTTCAGGACGCTCAGGATGCGGATAAATTGAAAAGGACGATCGAATCGCTGCGCGGCGATCCGGGCATCGGTTCTAAGCGCTGAGCCAGCGGCCGACTGGTTGCAGCTCTTCGTTGTGATCGCAGATTACCTTGATCACAGCGGTGATGGGAACCGCGAGGATCAAGCCCATGCCGCCCCAGAGCCATCCCCAAAATAAAATTGAGACGGTAAGCGCGAGAGCGTTCAGACGAACACGCCAGCCAACCAGCGCAGGAATCAACAAGTTCGCGGTGACAAGGTGAAGCACGGTAAGCGCGCTGAAGATACCAATGAAGGGGCCGGCGGTGTGGAATTGCTTGAGTCCGATCAGCATCGGGGGAATCCAGGAAAGCACCACGCCGAGATAGGGAATCAAATTGGCGAGGCCGGAGACGAGAGCGAGCAGGAACGGAAATTCCAGGCCCATCCCCCAGAACAATAGCCAACTGGCGAAAATCAGAACCAGGCCGACCAGCGCGGTGCCGATGACGTAACTTCGGAGAACCTGGGTAACGTCAGCGAGGGTTTCCTTCACTTCGGTTCGCTTCGTTGACGGAAATAATTGCATGGTGGCGTGCCACACCTGTCGTTTAGCGGCGAGCATGAAGAAAAGAAGAAAAGGGACGAAGGTCGCGGCCAGCAGAACTTCGTAAACGGAACTCAGCCGGGCTAAGACCGCCGCGCGAATGGGATGCGGTTCAACCGTGACGATGGTTTGTCCGGGAATGGGAACCGAGGTTGGGCCAATTTCGGAGACGTGTTCTTCGAAAGTGGACATCTTCTGTTGAACGGCGGTGGCGATCTTGTGCAGGGGTTCGCGATATTTCGGCCAGTCCTGGCCGAATTGATCGGCGCGCTCAATCAAAAAAACAGCGAGGATCAGCATCACGGCAATCGTACAGAGGACGATCAGCAGCGAGCCGAGAGCGCGCGGAATATGCCACTCCTCCATCCAGGTAACGACCGGATCCAGAAAATAAGCGAGCAGGACGGCGACCAGCAGGGTAACCAGCACCGAAGCCGCCCAATAACAAAATGCAATGACGATTCCGGCAGCAATGATTCTGGCGCTGGTCGAACTGGTGGAGATGACCTTAGATTCCTCGAGTGACATGGCGGTACGATAACACAGGGAGCGCCGGTCCAATACGCCTGTGCCTGCGTGTGCACTGGCCGTATGGACAAGTTGCGAGATAGGCGGCAAATGCAAGCCTGTTGGGGACGGCGACGCGGTTACGGTGCGCGGGGATGATAGAATTACGTGAGCGATTTTCCCAGCGAAACGACTTCGCTCGTTTCAATAATTTAAATGACTACCAAAACAAAACAACTTTTCGGAACCGATGGCGTGCGTGGTTTGCCCGGTGAATTTCCCTTGGACGATGCGACGCTGGACCGGATGGGAATGGCGCTGGGCGAATATGTGAGTTCGCATGGACGAAAGCAGGGCGACCGCCCTCGCGTTCTGATCGGAAGAGATACTCGGGAATCCGGCCCACACATTTCCGAACGCATTGCGCGAGGGCTGGCGGCGGCTGGTGTCGAGCCGATCTCCGCCGGAGTTTTGACCACGCCGGGCGTGGCCTGGCTGGTGAATCGCGAAGGCTTTGCGGCGGGCGTGGTGATTTCGGCGTCACACAATCCCTATCACGACAACGGAGTGAAACTTATCTCCTCGACCGGGATGAAATTTCCGGACGCGGTGGAAGCGGAACTCGAGCGATTTATTCTTTCGTCGAATGAAGAAGCAGAAGCGCGTAACGCGATGCAGCTTCACGACAACGAAAAGATTGATGACGACTACCTGGACGGGCTTCGCGCCGCGCTGCTTCCCGGCGCAAACCTGACGGGGATGAAAATCGTGATGGATTGCGCGAACGGCGCGGCGAGCAGCCTTGCGCCGCGATTGTTTCGTTCGCTGAGCGCCGAAGTGATCGCGATGGGCAACACTCCCGACGGCAGGAACATCAACGCGGGCTGCGGATCGCTGCATCCGGAAAAAATGCAGCAACAGGTGGCGGAGACCGGCGCGGCGATGGGAGTGGCGTTTGATGGCGACGCCGACCGGGCGATTTTCGCGAGCAAGTCCGGGCGATTGGTGGATGGCGATGGAGTGTTGCTGGTGCTGGGCCGTTATTTGAAGTCCGCCGGGAAGTTGAAGGGCGATGTGATTGTCGGCACGACCATGGCGAATCTCGGACTCGAGCGCGCGCTCGAAAAATCAGGATTGAAGCTGGCGCGCACGGCGGTGGGCGACCGCTACGTGCTGGAAGAAATGCTGCGAATCGGCGCGAACCTGGGCGGCGAACAGTCCGGGCACATTTTGTTCCTGGACGACGCGACGACCGGCGACGGAATGTTAACGGCGATCAAGATGGCTTCGGTGATCGCGCTGGCGGGCCCGCTGGATGAGCTGGTCGCCGAGATGAAAGTGTTTCCGCAGAAAATCGTGAACGTGAAAGTGAAATCGAAACCCTCGCTCGACTCCCTGCCGGAAGTTTCGCGGGAATTAGCTGCCGCGGAGAAAGCGCTGGGAGCCTCAGGCCGAGTGGTGCTGCGTTACTCCGGAACGGAACCGCTGGCGCGTGTGATGGTGGAAGCCGAACACGAAGACGATGTTCGCCACTGGACTGATACGCTCGCCAATTCTCTGCGTGTAGCCATCGGCGTCTAGCCGCCGGCCTAAAGGCGGAAAGACCGTACATCGCACCAATCCCCTCTTATTTTTGGGTACCCGGGAACTATTTGGCTCCTCGCGACATTCCATATATGAAGGCTGATCGTCAAAGACACTAGCAATGCAGGCGTGAAGGCAGCCGCTCGAGACGATGAACACTGACGAACAACTTGTGCTGGCGTTTCAGGGTGGGTCGCGGGAAGCGTTCGAAGAACTATTCGAGCGCTATCGCGAGCCGGTGTACCGGTTCTTCCGGCGGCGGCTGGATCATCCGGGACGAGCCGAGGAACTGGCGCAGGAGTGTTTTCTGGCATTGCTGCAGAACGTGGCGCGGTATGAACCGCGGGCCAGCTTTCGAAGTTACTTATATGGGATTGCGATGAACCTGGTGTTTGCGGAGCGGAGAAAAGCAGGGCGTGAAATCAGCGAAAACGAAAAGCTTGACGAGCGTGAGGATCGCGGGAGTGGGCAGGCGACGGACGCCGGAATCCTGGTGCGCGAGGCGCTGGGGCAACTGCAGCACGATGAGCGGGAGATTCTGATGCTGCGCGAGTACGAGCAATTGAGTTATGACGAGATTGGAGCGTTGCTGCGCGTCCCGGTGAATACGGTGAGGTCGCGACTGGTTCGCGCGCGCCTGGCGATGAAGGAGCAGTTGGTAGCCATCAAGGATGGCGACTGAGGAATTTATGGACCGATCACTACAACACGTGTTCGATGCCGAAGAGGTGATGGCCTATCTTGACGGCGAACTGGAACCGCAACGGGCCGCGATGCTGGCGAGCCATCTGGAGCATTGTGCGGAGTGCCAGAGCGTCGCGAGGGAATTGCGGACGGTTTCGGGGCGGATGCTGAATTTCGAAATCGAGCCGATGCCGGCGAGGGTGACGGCGGTAGTGGTGGCCGAACTGCGTGCGCCGAAGAAACCAGAACCGGCGAGAGCGCTCGGCTTTCGGCAGAGAGTCTGGGCCAAGTGGCACGAATTGGCGACGAATCGAAAGGTTTGGGGTTTTGCGGCTGCGTTCGCAGTGGTCGCCATGGCGATTGCAATTGGGAGCCTGCCCACTTTGTTTCGAGCGCACGAGGCGAACCAGCGCGTTAGCGAACTCAGCGCACCAGCACCACAGCGACAGACGAGAACGGGGGCCAGCTACAAATCGTGGGTGCATAAAGATGAGGCGGAGCTGCAGCAGTCGCAGCAAGCGCTGATGAGCGAGAACATGGTGAGCACAGCGGCAGCGCAGCCCGCGGCCGAGCCCGCTCCTCCGCCAGCTCCGCCACAGTCGGGCGATACACTGCAGAGCGCGGAATCCGTTGGTCCGATGATCGTGCAGACGGCGTCGCTGAGTATCGTAGCGAAGAATTATGACGAAGCGAGCGAGGCGATTGGCAAGCTGGCGAGGGCGCGCGGCGGATACGTGGAAAAGTTGGACGCCAAGGCGCAGACCGGCAGCGCGCGCGAACTTTCCATCGCCCTGCGGGTTCCAGCGAAGCAGCTGGATGGATTTTTGGAGGATTTGCGGCAGCTCGGGCATGTCGAGCAAGAGTCGCAATCCAACGAGGAAGTAAGCGCGGAATATGTGGACCTGCAGGCGAGGCTGCGAAGCGCGCAGGCCACGGAACGCCGGCTGATCGAGTTGCTGGCGACGCGAACGGGACGCCTCGTGGACGTGCTGGACGTGGAGCGCGAGCTGGCGCGCGTGCGCGGGGAAATCGAAAGCATGCAGGGGCAGAGCAACTTGCTGCAGCACCGGGTCAGTTATGCAACGGTGCAGGTGGAGCTGAGCGAGGTCTATCACGAACGGTTGCAACTGGGCGTCTCAACCGGGACCAAGCTGCGGAATGCGTTCGTGGAGGGCGTCCATAATCTAGAGGACGGAGTCGTTGGGGCGCTCGTGTTCGTGCTGGACGAGGGGCCGGCGATATTGTTCTGGCTGGCAGTTCTTGGGCTTCCCGTCTGGCTGATCTGGCGAAGGCGGAGAGCGCGAGCAGACGCAAAGGGCTGATTTTCTTCCAAAGTCCATAGGGAAAACCATAGGTGGTTTTCAGAAACTGGATATTTGGTGGAAATCAGGAGGCGATTCAAGCACGCTTCCGATGCTAAGGCTTTTTGCTCTAGTCAGTTATGCTGGTGTTCACGTCGCTGTAACTCTTGGCCCTCGGCGTGCAACTTTGCTCGTCGGCTGTCTCTAATCCCGGGGTGGGCCGGTGTCACCGCGCTGAGACCGGATTCTAGGGGTAGAGCATATAGGGGGCCCGACGGGGCCCCCTTTTTATTTGTCCTCGCATCAATTTCCCGTAATGGCACCTGATTTACGGCAGGTCTGTCGGGTCGGTAGGACGCCCCTTCTGATTGCGGTCACCCGGGTATCAAAGTTCCGGGCCGGCTGAGCATTGTCGTTTGGCTGACTGCGTGGAACCTGATTTATTGCCCGATTCACGTGACTATGATGTACTACCGCTGAAACGGCTTCCCCTTCGACTATGGAATCTAGCGGCATGCTGCTGGGTCTTCTGGCGTTTACGATCCTGATTGGTATTCCTGCGCTGGCGATCATTGCGATCGTGCGCGTCGGGACGCTCAAAAACAAGATGGACGCCGAGACGCCGCAATTGATCGCGCGGATATACGGGCTGGAGAAGCGGCTGGAGCGGATCGAAAAAGCACTGGCGTCAGGGGCACCCGTTCCGGAGAATCTGCAGGCACCTGAATCTGAACATGCGAAAACTGTGGAAGTGGTCCGAACACCCGCTGTGGCGCCACCTCCGATACCGATACCTGATGCCCCTCCAAGTAAGGCTCAGCCGAGTGTCTTTTTTTCGTCGGTAACTCCAGCACCGGTGCCGAGCGCGCGCGCCAGTTTCCCCGGCATCTCGATGCCGCAATCCTCACGGTCAAGTTCGACGCGCCACGACAACGAAAACTTCGAAGCGTTGGTCGCGGGGCGCTGGCTGAACTACGTGGGCATCCTGGCGCTGCTGTTCGCGGTGACTTTTTTTCTGAAATACGCGTTTGACAATAATTGGGTCGGACCGCGCGGGCGCGTGGGCATCGGAATCCTGCTGGGAGCGGCGCTGTATCCGTGGAGCCAGCGGCTGCTGAACAAAGGGTATAAGTATTTTTCGGAGGGAATCGCGGCACTGGGCGCCGCGACTCTTTATTTATCGTTGTGGGCGGGCTGGCATTACTACGCGATTTTCTCGCAGTCCGCGGCGTTCGCGTTGATGATCGTGGTGACGGTGGCGACGTTTGCGGTGGCGGTGGGCAGAAATTCGGAACGCGTGGCGTTGCTGGCGCAGATTGGAGGCTTGATCACTCCGCTGCTGGTAAGCACCGGCGAAAATCATGAAGTGGTGCTGTTCACATATCTGGCGATTTTGGGCGCGGCAGTCTTGGGTTTGGCGTGGATTCGGGTGTGGCGCTGGCTGCTGCCGGTGCAGTTTGGCGCGACGCTGGTTTTTTTCTGGGGTTGGTACGGCGATTTTTACAACCAGACGGAGTTGAGCATCACCGCCGTGTACGCGACGATTTTCTTTCTGCTCTTTGCGGTGATTCCCGTGGTACGAAGCTGGCGCGCGGGAGAACTCGCCGGGCTGGAAATCGTAGTCGTGGTGGTTAATGCCGGAGCGTACCTGACTGCGCTTTATGAAATGCTGTGGCCGCAGGATCGCTGGAGTTTGACGATCGCGGTGGTGGCGCTGGCCGCGGCGCACGTGGGCGCGGAAAGGTTGTTACCGGCAGGTCGCGAAGCACATACGCGCGCGGCGCGGATTCTGTACGGCGGACTGGCACTGACCTTCGCGACGCTGGCGATTCCGATTCGCTGCGACGGCAGATGGATCACCATCGCGTGGGCGGTGGAAGGGGCGATTCTGATCTGGAGCGGGCTGCAGATCAAGTTTCCGTTGATGCGCTGGGCCGGGTTCGCGCTGTTTGTGATCGTGACCGGAAGGCTGGCGGTGATTTCGATTCCGGCGGACACGTTCATCGTGAATGCGCGGTTTGCGACATTTATTATTTCGGTCTCATGTTTTTTTGCGGCGTGTTACTTCGCGTCGGAATCCGGTGACGAGGTGGGCGCGGAAGAAAAAATGATGTACCTGATCACCGCGATTGCGGCGAACGTGCTGCTGATTGCGGCTCTGTCGCTGGAAATCTGGGACGTTTTTGGGCGGACGCCGTCACTGGGGATCGACCGAGGGCACGCGCAACAACTCGCGATGTCGGCGCTGTGGCTGGTGTACGCGCTGGCGCTGCTGGCGATGGGCACTTGGAGGAAATCGGCGGTGATTCGCTGGCAGGCGCTCACGCTGCTGGGTGTGGTGATCGTGAAAGTTTTTGTGTTCGACCTTTCGTTCCTCGAAAAATTCTACCGAATCGTTTCATTCTCGCTGCTGGGCCTGGCGCTGCTGCTGATTTCGTTTTATTACCAGCGACAACTGATCGGACGAAGCGGAGGAAATAAATCGTGACGCGGTCCCAGCAGGGAGTTCGCGCTGGTTTTGCGGCAATTGCGATTCTGGTTTTCGTTCCACTCACGACGCTGGCAATTTCCGCGTTGCCGGCCGCCTGGGAGCATTGGCGGTACTGGCGCGCGATCGAATTGCCGGTAACGGATGCGACGCGATTGGTGCAGGTGAGGATCGCGGATGAAATATTTCTGCGGTCGGAAGCGTCGCTGGAAGACTTGCGAGTGATTAACGATCAGGGAAATGAAACGCCGTATACAGTGTTCGTATTGGGCAGTGCGAAGAAAACTGAAAATCTGGCGGCGACTCTGCATGAACGCAGTTTTGTGCCCGGCGAATACACGCAGGCGGTGGTGGAGATCAAGGGCGACGCGCCATTCCACAATTCACTGGAGATCGAGACGCCGGAGCAGAATTTTATCGAGTGGGTGAGCGTGGACGCGAGCGATGACGCACGCACCTGGCGAATCGTGCAGGAACGCGCGCCGATTTTCCGCTTCAACAAAGATGGACGGGAAGGAACGCGGGTGGTGCAGTACTCGGACAATAATGCCCGATACCTTCGCGTTCGTATTTTTAACGGGGAGAAGCAATTTCCGATTTCAGGCGTGGAGGTACAGCGGCAAGTTGGCGGTGGAGCGGAAGAGCGGGTGCCGGTGGATGTGCAAATCCTGCCGGACGCGCAGGCACCCGCGAGGCAAAGCATCTGGACGGCCGACATGGGAGGACGCGGCATACCGGTTTCGGAGGTGCATTTCGACGTGGCGCCGATGGAATTCGTTCGTTGCGTGAGTCTCGCGGCGAGCGACGACAAAAAAGAATGGAGCACGATAACGTCCGGGCAGATTTACAGATTTCACCGCGGCGAAAAAATTCAACAGGTGCTGACGGTTCCAGTTTCATACGGAAACGCCGGCGCGCGTTACTGGCGCATCACGGTGGAGAACGGGAATGACGCTCCGCTGCCTGTGGCCAGCGTGCAACTTTATACAGCACCGCGACATTTGATGTTCGAGCAGCAGCCGGGCCGGAGCTACACCCTGATTTACGGGCAAGAGCGGGCCGAGGCCGCAAAATATGATTTCGGTGAGCGCGTGAATGCAGAGGCGCGAATGACGGCGCTTCCGGGGAAACTCGGTCCGGAGGAAGTAAATGCGACGTGGGTGGATCCGCGGCCTTGGACCGAAACGCACGCGATATTTTTGTGGGGCGTGCTGCTGATCGCGGTAATCGTGATTGGGTTTACGGCGGTGCAATCGATGCGGCGGGCAGCGGGTAATCCACCGGCTTGATTCCTATCGGCGCGAATTCCGATCGCGCGTGAAAGTAGACAGCTTTTACTTCATTCGAATTTTCACAGCCGCTAATTCATTCTTCAGTTTGTCTTAGGGCGAAAAAAAAGGGCGGGTCTGAGACCCGCCCCTACAAAACTTCGTTTACTGATCGCCGAATTGCGCCGTGGGTGTTTAGCTGCAGCCTGAGGTGCCGCCGCAATTGGAGCATTTGTAGCAACTGCCGTTGGGGGTCATGAGCATGCCACATTCGGAGCAGGAAGGTGCGTCGTCAATGGTGGCACGATGACGCGTGGAGCCTTCGCTCTCCGCATACTTGCCTGCCGATGGCGCGGGCTTCGCAGTTGCGAGATCGGAGGTTACGCTTGCCGCAGCTGGGGTTAGAGCCGCTTCGGCCTCGTTGGCATCGGTGTCCAGGTAATCGGGCGAAATGAATTTCGCGCCGAGCCAGCGTCCCAGGTAATCCACGACGGATTTCGCGTAGCGGATTTTCGGGTTTCCGGTGTAGCCGGAAGGCTCGAAGCGGGAGTTTACGAATTTGTCCACCAGAGCGCGGGGTGGAACGCCGTATTGCAGCGCGATCGAGACGGACAAGGCGAAGGCGTCCATGATGCCGGAGAGCGTGGAACCTTCCTTGGCCATCTTGATGAAAATTTCGCCGGGAGCGCCGTCTTCATACTTGCCGACGGTGATGTAGCCTTCGTGGCCACCGATGGAGAATTTGTGGGTGATGGAGTCGCGTTCCGGCAACAGTTTGCGGCGAGTGGCGCCACGGGCGAACAATTCATGCTGCTCGGGTGCCGGAGCTGCCGGCGCGGTGGAAGCGACAACTTCTGCCGCAGGCGCAGCTGCGATGGCCGCTGCCGATTTGCCGTCGTCCTTCTTTCCGGCGGCAGACATGGGCTGCGAGCCCTTGGAATTGTCGCGGTAGATGGCCACGGACTTCAGGCCGAGCTTCCACGATTCGATGTAGGCCTGCATGATGTCTTCGATGGTGGATTCCTCGGGCATGTTGATGGTCTTGCTGATCGCGCCGGAAAGAAATGGCTGAGCCGCGGACATCATGCGCAGATGACCTTTCCAGGAAATGGAACGGCCGCCGCCGATCGGAGTGAAAGAGCAATCGAAAACCGGGAGATGCTCTTCCTTGAGGAAGGGAGCGCCTTCGATTTTGGCGTTGGCGTCAATATAGTCCACGATTTGCGCGACTTCTTCGGGCGGATAACCGAGCTTCATCAAGGCCTGGGGCACGGTGTTGTTGACGATCTTGATGACGCCGCCGCCAACGAGGCGCTTCTGCTTTACGAGCGCGAGATCCGGCTCGATGCCGGTGGTATCGCAATCCATCATGAAACCGATGGTTCCGGTGGGAGCCAGTACGGAAACCTGGGAATTTTTGTAGCCGAACTTTTCGCCGAGTTCGAGCGCGTCGTCCCATGATTTCTGGGCGGCGCGGAGCAGCGACGGTTGAACGACTTCTTCCTTGATGGGACGGAGAGAATCGCGGTGCATGCGGATGACGTCAATCATCGCCTCGCGATTACGGGGGTACCCGCCGAAGGGACCCATGCGCTCCGCGATGCGCGCGGACTGGGCATAGGATTCGCCGGTCATCAGCGCGGTAATCGCTCCGCAGAAAGCGCGGCCGCCATCGGAATCGTAGGGTAGCGCCATGGACATGAGCAGCGCGCCAAGATTGGCATAACCAATGCCCAGCGGACGGTAGTCGTGCGAATTGCGCGCGATTTTTTCGCTGGGATAGCTGGCGTTATCCACCAGAATTTCCTGCGCGGTGATGACGACGTCCACGGAATGAGTGAACGCATCGCTGTCGAACTGGCCATTGGAGCCGAGGAATTTGAGTAGGTTGAACGACGCGAGATTGCAGGCCGTGTCGTCAAGGAACATGTATTCCGAGCAGGGATTCGAGGCGTTGATCCGCTCGGTGGCTTTGCAGGTGTGCCAGCGATTGATGGTGGTGTCGTACTGCATGCCGGGATCGCCACAGTGCCAGGCGGAATCGGCCATTTCACGCAGCAAGTCACGAGCGCTGAATTTTTCGCAGGGCTTGCCGTCGTTTACGTTACGCGTCCACCAGTCACGATCTTCCTCGACGGCGCGCATGAAGTCATCGGTGACGCGCACGGAGTGATTGGCATTCTGGAAAAAGACGGAGGAGTAGGCTTCGCCGTCGATCGAACTATCGTAGCCCTGGTTGATGAGGACGAAGGCCTTGGCCTCTTCCTTGGTCTTGCACTGGATAAATTCCAGGATGTCCGGATGCTCGGCGTTGAGAATGACCATCTTCGCGGCGCGGCGTGTCTTGCCGCCGCTCTTGATGACGCCGGCGAACGCGTCGAAACCCTTCATGAAACTGACTGGGCCGGAAGCGATGCCGCCACCGGAAAGCGATTCACGGCTGCCGCGCAGAGTGGAGAAGTTCGTTCCGGTGCCGGAGCCCCACTTGAAGAGCATGCCTTCGGTCTTGGCCAGGCCCATGATTGATTCCATGTTGTCCTGAACCGAATTGATGAAGCAGGCGGAGCATTGCGGCTTGGCCTGCACGCCGACGTTGAACCAAACCGGCGAATTGAAGGCGACTTTCTGTTCGATCAGCAGGTGCGCAAGTTCATCGCGGAAAGCATTTCTGGATTCGGTGGAGGCGAAGTAACCGCCTTCTTCACCCCAGCGAACAACGGTATCCACGACGCGGCCGATCAACTGACGAACGGAAGTTTCACGCTCGGCGGTGTTGGGCTTGCCGTGAAAATATTTGGAAGCGACGATGTTGGTCGCGGTCATGGACCAAGTCTTGGGTACTTCGACATTTTCCTGGCGGAAAATTACCTGGCCTTTGTCATTGCCGATCAGCGCGGTGCGACGCTCCCATTCGACTTTGTCGTAGGGAGAAACTTTTCCGTCGGTGAACCGGCGCTGGAATTCGAGTCCGGTAGCGCGACGTGTTGCTTGATTGGTTTCCGTCATACCGTTTGTTGCCGTCCTTGTTTCAGCCATTCTGTTTGCCTCCGCGCAGGCAGTCGTACCGACGAACTGTAGGAGGGTCGTGATGGGCGGGAGCTTCCATTTTACTCCTAAATGGTTTCACTCCCAAACCAGCGACCCGTAAGTGAGGTCAGTGTGCCGTTAGGCACTACAAAAGTTACATTGTGGGGCACTACCGAGACTGAAGCGGGCACGATCGCCATTTTCGCCGAAAAAAAAAGACAAAAGCCCAGCTAAGCCGCGAAACTAAACCGCGTCGCGGTTCTGAGTGGGGTCTTGCCCCTCTGGATTTTCGGTTAAACTTCAGTCCGGTGTTGCCATTGATTGGAGCAGCAAGAAACGCCGCAACCAAGCAACTCTCCCCCGAGCTTGGAGACGCAGTATCGAGGGTTGTGGAAAAGTTGTCAAGAAAAATTCATAAAGAAAGCACAAAATCTTAGGCTCAAGGTGTCGAAAGCGTCTATCTGTAGTGGTTGCTATACGGACACACCCGAGTGACGATAGTGCTCACCAAAGATGATTGAGCCGTGCATGAGAAAATTTTTAAGTTTTTTATTCGCGAGCTGCGCGGAATCGCTGATTACCTAAGATGTTAGCGCCGCGGCGCACGACAAACTCGTTTGTTAGTTGGATTTGGAATCGGAAAAAAAAGAGAGGCCTGAATGATTGATCCGCTGCTGATCGCTCAAAGTTCTCATTCGTTGTATTTGTTGCCGGGCATGGCGAACCGGCACGGGTTGGTAGCGGGAGCAACCGGAACGGGCAAGACCGTGACATTGCAGGTGATGGCGGAAAGTTTCAGTCGCGCTGGAGTTCCGGTGTTTGCGGCCGACGTGAAGGGGGATCTTTCGGGAATCAGCCAGCCCGGCACGGACAATCCGAAGATTGCGGATCGGGTGAAGAAGCTAAAGCTGGCGGATTTTTCTTTTGCGGGCTGTCCGGTGACGTTCTGGGATGTGCTTGGCGAAGAAGGCCATCCGGTGCGAGCGACGGTTTCGGAGATGGGCCCGCTGCTTTTCAGCCGCTTGCTGAATTTGAATGATACGCAGGCAGGCGTGCTGACTTTAGCTTTCAAGATTGCCGACGACAACGGGTTGCTACTGCTTGATTTCAAGGACTTGCAGGCGATGTTGCAGCACGTGGGCGAGCACTCCGCGGATTTTCAGACACAATACGGAAATATTTCGGCGGCGAGCATCGGAGCGATCCAACGAGGACTGATTGAAATCCAGGAGCAAGGCGGGGAGAAATTCTTCGGCGAGCCGGCGCTGAATCTTGACGACTTGATGCAGACGGATTCAAACGGCCACGGGGTGGTGAATATTCTGGCGGCGGACAAGCTGATCCGCGCGCCGAAAATTTATGCGACATTTTTGTTGTGGATGCTGACGGAGCTGTTCGAAAAGCTGCCGGAAGTGGGCGACCCGGAGAAGCCGAAGCTGGTTTTCTTTTTCGACGAAGCTCATTTGCTGTTTTCGGATTTGCCGAAAATCATTCAGGACAAAGTGGTGCAGATTGTGCGGCTGATCCGTTCGAAGGGCGTGGGTGTCTATTTCGTGACACAAAATCCGCTAGACGTGCCGGAAGAAGTTCTCGGGCAGCTGGGAAACCGGGTCCAACATGCGCTGCGGGCGTTTACGCCGAAAGATCAGAAGGCGGTGAAGGCGGCGGCGGACACCTTCCGGACGAATCCGAAATTGGATGTGGCGAAATGCATCACCGAATTGGAAGTGGGCGAAGCGCTGGTGTCATTTCTAGATGAGAAAGGAACGCCTGGGGTGGTGGAACGCGCGTTGGTGTGCCCGCCACGCAGCCAGATCGGTCCAATTACGGCGGAGCAACGACAACAACTAATGAAGGCGTCTATCGTCGCGGGCGTGTATGAAAGCGCCGTGGATCGGGAGTCGGCGTATGAGCTGCTGAAAAGTCGAGCGACCAGCGCCACTCCGGCGGGGACCGCTACACCCAATGCGGCGGGAGCGCCATCGCAGCCCTGGTACACAAACATTCCGGGAATTTCGGGAATGGGCGCTCCGGCGAAAGGCGGGCGTCGAGGTGACAGCCTGGGGGAAGCCATGGCGAAGAGCGCCGCACGGACGATTGGCAGCACGGTGGGACGGCAGATCGTGCGGGGAATTCTGGGTTCGCTGCTGGGCGGGAAAAAATAGAGGCACGGCATGGGGGAATTTTATATGAGCAAAATCATTCGGCCGGGCGGTGTGGTCCTCGCGCTATTTTTTGTTTTGGCACTTGCGAGCTTCGGCCAAAACGCGCCGGCTCATGTCCTGATAACGACCCTCGCCGGGCGCGCGGCCACCCAGGTGGCGACCGCAGAATTTGGCAGGGATACGTCGCTAGAAAATACGACTTGGAACCTGACGCGGCTGGGAGACAAGGAGGAGAAGGCGGATAAAAGTGAGCGCACACCCTACATTTTTTTGGACCCGAATGGAAATCGCCTGTCGGGATCTGGCGGATGCAACCGCCTCAGCGGAACTTATCAGGTGGACAAGCAAACGGTTCGTTTTGGACCGACGGCGTTAACCATGATGGCGTGTCCCAAAGGGATGGATCGCGAAAAAGATTTCATGGAAGCGCTGGGACTGACACGGACTTGGAAAATCCGGGGCGAAGAGCTTGAACTTTACGGCGAAGACGGGAAATTGCTCGCGCGATTTGATGCTGGTGAAGCGAAGTAGAAGGGCTGCAAAATGAACCGGCCGTACGAGCAAATGGCGTGGGCTAGCCACGACACAACTCTCCTCAGCGAATTAACCCTCGAACGACGCCTTCCAGCTCGAAGCAGTGATTCGCATTGCGGTTTCGAAGGCTTTCAGACGTTATGAAGCAAGCAACACAGTGGAATTGACATGAACCGTTCGGCTCAGAAAAAATTCATAATTGGAAGACATGAGCACGCCTGCGATAAAAATTGAAGGGTTGACGAAGGATTACGCCGTGGGATTCTGGCGCAAGAAAATGCGCCGATCGCTGGACCATTTAGATTTGGAAGTGAAGGAAGGCGAGGCGTTTGGGTTTCTGGGTCCCAACGGCGCGGGAAAGACTACGACGCTGAAACTTTTGATGGGATTGATTTTCCCGACCAGCGGAAGCGCGCAAGTGCGCGGACGCTCCATCGCCGACGTGAGCATGCACCGGGAAATCGGGTACATGCCGGAACAGCCCTACTTTTACGATTATTTGACGGCGCGGGAATTATTGGATTATTTCGCGCGCTTTTTTGGATTCAGCGCGACGGAACGCCAGGAACGAATTGGAAAATTTTTGAGGCGTGTGGGCTTAATGGAATCCGCCGACGTGCAGTTACGCAAATTCTCCAAGGGAATGCTGCAGCGCGTGGGAATCGCACAAGCCATTCTCCATGATCCACAGGTGATTTTTCTGGATGAACCCATGTCCGGACTGGATCCAGTGGGACGGCGCGAAGTGCGGGACATCATTCTCGAATTGAAAAAGCAGGGACGAACGGTATTTTTTTCGACGCACATTCTTTCCGACGCGGAAATGCTGTGCGATCGCGTGGCGGTCCTGGTTGGCGGGAAATTATTGGGCGTCGGCGCACCCAAAGAAATCGTTTCCATGGAAATCCATGGAATGGAAATTTTGTTCGAGGCGCAGCCGGGCAGCCCCCTGCCACCCAAATTAACGGAGGGGGCGACACATACGGGCGATCGCTATCGCATCGAAGTGCCGGAAGCAGAGGTGTATTCGGCGCTCGACGAACTGAAGAGCAGCCGGGCCCGGATTCTTTCGGTCACTCCATTGCGGCCATCTCTAGAGGATTATTTCTTGAAACTTGTGGGCCGGCAGAAAAACGTGGCGAGCTCCACGGAAGTTGTGTCCAGCGGAGCAGCCCGATGAACGCGATTCCGGGGATCGTCGCGGTCAACACCTTTCGCGAGGCGGTGCGCGACCGCGTGCTGTACAACTTGATTTTCTTTGCGTTGATGATGATGGCAGCGGCGGTGCTGGTTGGCGGCGTTTCGATTGGAATCGAACGCGATGTGATCGTCAATCTGGGGCTTACGGCAATTTCGCTTTTTGGAATCGTGATGGCGATTTTTATCGGGGTAGGACTGGTCTACAAGGAAATCGAGAAGCGTACGCTCTACAGCGTGCTGGCCAAGCCAATCCAACGCTGGCAATTCCTGGTGGGGAAATTCGTCGGTCTGCTGCTGACGCTGGCGGTGAATACGGTGTTAATGGCGATTGGGCTGAGCGCGGCGCTGTTTTATGTGACGCGAAAATTCGAACCGGGCGACGGCACGATCGTAATAGCGATTTATTTCATTCTGCTGGAATTGGCATTGGTCACCGCGCTGGCGCTTTTCTTTTCGTGTTTTTCGAGCCCGATACTATCAACGCTTTACACCTTGGGGATTTACGTTGCCGGCATGTTCTCGCCAGACATTCGGGATATCGGAATGGTGACAAGCAGCCCAGTGGTGAAGGCGGTCGCAAAAGTCATTTACTATGTTCTGCCGAATTTTCACAATTTCAATACGATCGCAGCAGCGGCACATAGCGAAACAATTCCGCTGGCATTGATTTGGCAGAACACCGCGTACGCGGGCCTCTACGTCGTAGTCATCCTGATCGCCGCATCCGCGATGTTTTCGGGGCGCGATTTGAAATGAGCGCAAGCAACAGTCCTCGAATGGTGCGCTATGCCCTGCTCACGATCCCCGTACTTTTCGTTCTAATTATCGTGCTGCAGGGCCGGATCGACGCTTCGACCGCACCCTTGCAGCAGGAAAAACAGGAGTTGCTCATTCGGTCGGGTCCCACCCTCAAGAAAATGAGCCTGGGATACGACTCGCTGCTGGCGGATATTTACTGGACGCGAGCCGTTCAATATTACGGATCGCGAGTAGGAAGAACCGGGGGCAAATTTGAGCTGCTCGCTCCGCTATTGGACATAACCACAACGCTCGATCCGAAACTAATGATTGCCTACCGTTTCGGTACGATTTTCCTGTCCGAGCCGGGATCGGCGGGCGCGGGACGCGCGGATTTGGCGGTCGATCTAGTCAAAAAAGGCATTGCAGCCAATCCAGACGATTGGCGACTGTACCAGGACTTAGGATTTTTATATTCCATCCGTTTGAAGGACTATCCGAAAGCGGCAGAGGCTTATTTGGAGGGAAGCCGAAATCCCCGAGCACAACTTTTCATGAAGGTACTGGCCGCAAAAGTGGCACAGAAAGGCAACGATCTTGAAACTTCAAAATTAATCTGGGATGAGTTGTATAACACGGCACAAGATCCCATCGTCCGACAGAGAGCGCTGGAGCATCTTCAGACGGTACAGGCCCAGCTGGATTTGGAACGTTTGAACGAAAGCTCGGAGGAATACGCGAGAAAATTTGGGCGTTACCCTACGACGGTTGAAGAAATGCGAGTCGCCGGGTTGGTCGGAGGCAAATTGCAGGATCCCGCGGGATATCCCTATGTGATGGGCGAAAACGGAGTGCCGCAGCTCGATCCCAATAGTCCAATCGTCCTCGATCCCGATCAGAAAACGCCGCTTCAATAACTGAACGACTTCCCGCTTGTTGCGCCCATCAATGTTTTTTCTTGGCGATGAAACCTACGAATTATTCGTGACGAAGAGCTTCGATGGGGTTGAGGCGGGCCGCTTTGGTCGCGGGCCAAACGCCAAAGACGAGGCCTATGCCCACGGATACCGAGAAGCCGATGATCACGGCCCAGGCCGGAACCACAGCCTTAAGGGAACTCACGACGGGGATCAACATCACGATGGCGCTGCCGACCAGAATGCCGATAAGTCCGCCGGAGCCGGTCAGCGTCATGGCTTCAAACAAAAATTGCCAGGTAATATCTTTTCCGCGTGCGCCGATGGCCTTGCGGACGCCTATTTCGCGAGTGCGCTCGGTGACCGAGACCAGCATGATATTCATCACGCCCATGCCGCCAATGAGCAAGCCGATCGAGCTGAGCACCACGACGGCGAGCACCACGCCGCCGATGATGTCGTTAAACTGCTTCACAATTTCCACCTGAGTCTGAATGGCGAAGTTATCGGGCTTGTCGTAGGGCACATCGCGGCGACGGCGCAAGACTTCCTTGATTTGGTCCACCGCAGCGTCGAGTCTTCCCGGATAGGCGAGGAAGCGGTAAGCAATTTCATAACTTCCCGGGTAGAGCTTCATGAAGGTGAAATAGGGAATGACCGTCCGGCGATCTTCATCGTTGGTGCCGAAACCGCCGGTGGGCTTTTCAAAAACGCCAACAACCTGGTACGTTGAGCCATCCACCAGAATTTCCTTACCGAGAGAATCATCAATGGTGGGGAAGAAGGCCTTGGCGACATTTTCGCCAATGACCACGACGTTTTCGCGATGTTCATTTTCAGCTTCGGTGAAAAAGCGTCCGGCTTTCATGGTGGCGTTGGAATAGACGGTAAGGTAAGCCGGAAAAGTGCCGCGAAAATCGGTGCCTTCGATGATATTGCCCTGATAGCGCGCAACGTGGGTCAGTTGCCATTGAAACGCGGAAACGGCAATTTCCTTTACCGCGGGGCATAGCTGGCGGATCGCGTTGGCGTCTTCGAGAGTCAGCTGCTTGCGCAGTTTTTCATCTTGGGGATGACGGCCATTTTTGGGACCTTGCTCGAAGCGGGAAACAAAAGCGGTGTCAATTCCTTCGGAAGTTAATTCGTCCTGAATCGTTTCGCGGAAACCCTGAACCAGGCCGACCACCAGAATAATCAGGGCGACGCCAATCATTACACCGAGGATGGCGAGAAAACTGCGCAGCTTGTGGGCGCGCACAGTGTCGAGGGCGAGTTTTAGATTTTCCTTGAAGTCGCTTTGCATCGCTGGCCCTAAGTTTCCGCTCGCAGCGCTTCGATCGGATCAAGTTTTGCGGCGCGCATGGCGGGATAAATTCCAAAAAATAAACCGACGACGGTGGAGAGCAAGAGCGCAATCAGGATCGCAAAAATCGGGGTAGCAATGGGAATCGGACTGAGCAGCCGCACCATTTGGGCAATCGCGACCGCAAACAAAACGCCCAGCAATCCGCCGGTGGCGGAAAGCAAAGATGATTCGAGCAGAAATTGCAGAATGATATGACGGCGGCGCGCGCCGAGTGACTTGCGCAAGCCGATTTCGCGGGTGCGTTCGGTGACGCTGGCCAACATGATGTTCATGATCACCACGCCGCCCACTACTAGAAAAATGGAAGTGATCCAGATGGCGATGCCGAAAGCGTTGCCGGTGATGCGATTCCAGAGGCCCATGATGGAATTGGGAGCGATGATCGCGAAGTTGTCGTCGATTTCGTAAGGAACGTGGCGGCGCGAACGCAGGATAACGCGCGCTTCATCTTGCGCGGCATCCATCCACTCGGGCCCCTGGGCCTGCACGAACATGGTGACCGAATCCTGGGGCGTGAGCCATTCCTTGCGATAGGTGCCCAACGGGATCATGACGAAGTTGTCCTGAGGATCTCCCAGCACCGTGCCTTTGGGAGTAGCGACGCCGACCACCTGATATTGTCCCTGGCCGGCGCGAATGTCATGACCGATCGGGTCGACGCCCGGGAAAAGCTTGTTGGCGACATCCGCGCCGATGACGCAAACGCCGGCTCGGTGTTCTTCGTCTATGGAAGTAAGGAGCCTGCCGCTGGATACGTCAATGTCGCGAATGGGCGCGAAAGTGGGAGTGGCGCCGATAATGTTGACGTCTTCGCTCAACCCGCTTCCGTAGCGGACGTCGGCGGTGGAGTCCTGTTCGCCGGCAACGGAGGCTGCCAGTTTCATATCGTCGCGCAAGGCTTGAAGGTCATCCAGAGTAAGGGTAGGGCGCTTGCGTGCTTTGTTCCATTCCTGAAAATTGGTGACGATCCCGATGCGATCGATGACGAAGGCGTTGGCGCCAAGATTGGCGACTTTGTCTGAGATATACAGATTGAGGCCGTTGAGGACCGAGATAACGGAGACGAGGGTGGTGACGGCCAGGATGACGCCCAGCAAGGTCAAGAAAGTACGCAGCTTATGGGCACGCAAGGTGTCGAGGGAAATCCACAGAGTTTCGCGCACCGAAACAAGGGTGTCCCGCACTGCCGAGCGATTTAAGACAGGCTTACTCATGGTCTCTACCTTATAAGACGGCTGGCCAGCCAGAAAAGTTCACCCTATTCAAAATATATGGAACAACTCGCGGGCGACACTATTCTAACCTGTTCTGCGGTACAGATGGGTTTCGAGCGTTTGCGGTTAGAATCAAAACTGCTCGTACTTTCGAGGCGTGAACTTGGTTGGGCCGAGGACTTATATTGTGAACAAAGAGTTTACGGTTGCGGGCTGGGCTCTGACCGCTTTGCTGAGCGCGTATGGGGCGGCAGGACTGCGCGACGCGGCGCCTTTTTCGGTTGCCAGCGGGCCGACCGTGGGTGCCGCAGCGCACGCGGAACCGCAGACGGCAACGCCGCCTCCTTCCCGCGAGCAGATCGAAATTCGCGCGGAGAAGCTCGTGGCAAACCAGCACCGTAATGATGCGGCGCTGGAAGAGTACGAGCGAATCGAACATCAAGTTTCGCGAACAGGGGGCGATTATCCGCGGGTGCTGGAGGACCGGACGTTTCGAATCGTGCCGACTGGGAGCGGGACGCTGAAGATCCCGCTGAAAACAGACGGGAAGGCGGTGGATCCGGCAGATTACCGCAAGCAACTGCAGTCGTGGGTGGATGTGCTTTCTTTGATGTTGAAGCCGGATGATCCGCGAACGAAAGCTGCCTACGCGAAATGGCAGAAGAAGCAGCAGGATCGCTTGGAGTTGGTGGATGCGTCGCGCCAGGCATTCTTAGTCACCTGGACGGGACGCGAAGAGCGAAACGGGCGAGATTGTGATGTGCTGGACCTGCAACCGAACGCGAGTTTTCATCCGCGCACCATTTTTCAAGAAGGGATGACGCACGTAGTGGCGAAAATATGGGTCGATCGAGATTCGAACCAACTAGTGCGCGCGGAGGCTCATCTGCTGCGCGACGTTTCGTTCGGCGGCGGCATTCTCGGCAAACTGTACCGCGGCGGAGTTTTTTCGCTCGAGCAGGCGGAAGTGGCGCCGGGACTGTGGCTGCCCTCGCGTTACCAGTACGACTTCACGGCACGTAAATTCCTCTTTACCTTCGAAGAACACCAGTACATTGAAGTTAGCCAGTATCACCGAGACGGGCCACCCAAGCAGGCTCTGGCGATAGCGCAAAACGAGCTAGCCACGGGCAAAATGGCCTACGGGTCGCAGTAATTCCGAGTAACTTTTTGCCGCGATTCGGGTTAGATGGGGCAAGGACTTTTTCGCTTCATTCCAAATTGTTCGTCGGCACCGAGCCCATTCCTGCTGTTGACGATTTTCGTCACGGAGGCGTTATGAACTCCAGAACATTTTGTAATTTCGCTCTCACGATATTAATAAGTGTCGCCGTTCCTGGTGGGGCTGCTTTGGCGCAGGAACAAAACAACGGCCCAGCGCAGCCGACATCTTCGGCGACCGCCCAATCCGCGACGCCGACTCCAAATCCATCCTCGACGGGTTCGGCGCCCACGACTCCGGGCGGCGCGAGTGCGGCGCAGACCGCGCCGACCAAGCGCGTGTGGACCAATGACGATATGGCCGGCGTGCATCGGGATACGTCCATTCCCAATTCTTCGGGATCGAACGGGAAACCGGCAAAGACAAGTGAAAAACCCGCGGCTGGCGCGAAGAAAGATCCTAATGCGAAACGATATCAGGATCAGATCACGGCGCTGCGCGCGAAATTGCCGGGGCTAGACGAAAAAATTTCACAATTGCAGGCGGTTTTGAATGGTGACACCGTGCAAACGACGAGAACATACGGCGGCAACAAAATCGACGATTGGCACGTGGAACTCGCGGATTTGCAGAAGCAGCGCGAGGGTATTGAGACGAAAATCAGCGCGCTGCAGGACGAAGCGCGGCATAACGGCGTGCCGGAAAATCAAATTCCGCAATAAGGGCAGAGTGCGAATTATTGTTCTTGACTGAATAAAAAAGGGGAGCGATGGCGCTCCCCTTTTTATTTGCATCAGCACGATCGCAGCTAATTGCGCGCAGCGGCCGCGGCGCCTTCTTTTTCGATGGGGGCGCCGACGAGATTGCCCCATTCGGTCCACGAACCATCGTAGTTCTTCACGTTGTCATAACCCAGCAAATACTTGAGCACGAACCAGGAGTGGGAACTGCGTTCGCCGATGCGGCAGTAGGCGATGATGGGGTCCTTGCCATCGATTCCCTTGCCATCGTAGAGCGCTTTGAGGGCGTCCGCGGATTTGAAGGTGCCATCTTCGTTGGCCGCCTGGGCCCAGGGGATGCTGGCGGCGCCGGGAATGTGGCCGCCGCGCTGGGCGGTTTCGCTCATGCCTGGCGGCGCAATGATTTTTCCGGAGAATTCGTCGGGAGAGCGAACGTCAACAAGCTGTCCGGCTTTCTTTTTTTCGACGAATGCGAATATTTCATCTTTTCGGGCGCGCAACGATTCGTCGGGAGCGCTGGCGTGATAGGTGGTGGGAGTAACCTTGGCGGCATCGGTGGTCAGCGGACGCTTTTCTTCCACCCACTTCTTGCGACCGCCATTGATGAGCCGGGCATCCTTGTGGGCGTAATATTTCAACTGCCACAAAGCGTAGGCGGCGAACCAGTTGTTATTGTCACCGTAAAGAAGAATTGTGGTGTCGTTGGAAATGCCGGATTGGCCCAGCAGCTTTTCGAGAGTGGCCTGGTCGATCAGGTCGCGGCGCACGTGATCCTGAAGCTGCGATTGCCAATTCCAGCCGACGGCGCCGGCAATGTGGCCCTGTTCGTAGGCGGTAGTGTCCACGTCTACTTCGACGAGGCGAACTTTGGGGTCGTTCAAATGAGCCGCGGCCCATTCGGTTGAAACCAGAACTTCGGGATGCTTGTAGTCGGTCATGTGCCTTCTCCTGTTTGTCCTTAGACGCTCGAAAATCGCTGATGCGTAAAAAGTTTCAAAAAATCCGGTGCAAAACAGAAAACCCACCGGCGAGAATTTCTGGCGGTGGGTCGGGAATTTCTGGCTAGATTTGATGCTTAGTTGATTTAGCCTCCCGCGCCAGAAGACACGCGTGTACAGCACATACAACAACACGGTGTACAGGCCAGGATGCGGAGTTTCATGAGGGTTAGGCTACACCGGAAGCGGGGGGATGGCAACCGTACCGTTGTGAGCAAATTGGTTTCCCAGCCCGCGCGCTGGCATGGATCGAAGACCTTTAGGAAGAGCCAATAAAGTCAAGCGCGACAAAAGATTAAAGGAGCGTCAAATCGTCCCCGGCGCGGCGGGTCCTTCAGGAGATGGCTTGGAGGGTTCCGTTCGCGGTTTCATATTCGAGGCGGAGGAGCCAGTCGAAATGAAATTTCTCCGCGGCCAGCCATTTTTCCAATTCTTCGCGATTCGGGGCGTCGAATTCGGCGAGCATTTTTCCTTCCTGCATGTTCACCAGGACGCGGCGCGCAGTTACTGATTTTGCGCTCATAATGCGATTCGAGAGTTCTTCGGCACCCTGGCGCGTTAGGCAGGCGAGGGTGTGTTGTGAGATGTAGCGGGGCATTGCGGCTCCTGTTCGGCTAGAATCAGCGGCGAAAGTGAACCTGACCAATATATAGCGCGGGCGGAGAGAAATCGAATGGCCGAGACTCGCACGGGGCATCCCTATCACGCGTATGAAGCGATCTTGGCGCAGCCCGGGCTGATTGACCTGGTGCTGGCGCAACGTGAAGCCATTGAGCGCGCGGCACAAGCCGTGGCGCAAAAAGAACGCGTTATATTTGTGGGGATTGGAACGTCGCTCAATGCAGCGCGAGTGGCGGAAAGCTGGCTGCGCGAATTCAGCGGCGGCTGGGTGTGGGCGCACGCGGAACAGTCCTTCGAGTTTGTGCATCATCCGATCGCATTGAGCGCGAGTGACGCGGTGATCGTAATCACGCATACCGGGACGACGACGGCTTCGGTTGAGGCGCTGCGTATGGCAGGCGCTGCGGGGGCGCTGACCGTGGCGATTACCGGAAAAATGAGCGGCGACGGTGTGCGTGGCGCGGATTTCCAGATTGATACGTGCGAGCAAGAATTGGCGTTCGCATATACCAAGAGCTATACGACCGCGCTCGCCGCGCTGGCGATCATAGCGATGCGTATCGCGGAGAAGAAAACTGGTATCGTGCAAACCGAGCGGCTCGTCGAGCTTTCACGGGTGCCGCAGTTGGTGCGCGAAGCGCTGAAGCTCGAATCACAAGTGCGCGAATGGGCGGCGCGCATCGCGGCGCTTTCACGAATTGAAATTTTTGGTTCTGGCGCGGCATGGGCCACCGCGAGTGAGGCGGCGCTGAAAATCAAGGAGGCTTGTTATATCGCGGCTGAAGGGTTCGAGACCGAAGAAATCCTGCACGGGCCGTTTTCCGAGACGGATTCGAGGAGTTCGCTGGTGGGATTGTTGGTGGGCGACGCGACAGATGAGCGCGGGCGGCAAATATTGCGCGCGGCGGGAGATTTGAAGATGCAGCGCGCGGCGATTACGGTGCCGAGTGCCAATCATGCCCTGGACGCCGAAAATATTGTGATGGTACCGGAATGTGCGGCATGGCTTTCGGCGTTCGTGCACCTGGTTCCCCTGCAACTCTTGATGTACCACGTAGCGCTCGAGCGCGGCACAAGCCCGGATAGCGGGCGCATGGAACAAGCCGAACATGCGGCCGCGAGCAAGCACTACAAGTATTGAGGGATGTACGGGAGCCACGCACTGTCCTTTGTGCCACGCTTTCGCCGGTACCGGCGAACAGGAGTTGCGTTTGGATAACATTGCCGGGGTTCGTTCGGATGTTGGGTGAGGGCGGCGCGTAAAATTGCACCTTGGAACCATTGCGAGGTGCGGGATGAAACGAGCTTTTGGCGTTTTTGCCGTTCTGGTTGTGGCGGGCCTGACGACGTTGGCACTGGGCGTTTCGGTGCAGGCGCAATTTGCGCGCGGGTTAGGAGCCGTGGAAGGGATGGTGCTCGACGCGCAAGGTAAGGCAGTGACCAACGCCAGTGTAACGATTCAAACTTCCGACGGGCTGCACCCTCACGCGACGCATACGGACGCCAGCGGACATTTCGAATTTACGCGGTGGGATGCGGGGCAGTACGACCTGCGCGCTTATTCGAATGGAGTCTTCTCCGAATGGGCAAAACGAACGGTGATCCGGCCTAAGAAAACCACAGAACTCACGCTTCGCTTGCCACCAACGCAATCGGCTGAGAAATAGCCCAAAGTCAGGTGTTCCGCGTGACGGCGCGCTGCCTTTAATGCGCGTACCGGGATGAAAGAGGTGTGTTCCGGCAAGCCGTGGTACCGGGTACTACAACCTCGGTACCGAAATATTTGAACCGGATGCCCCATTGGTTGCGCGTGCACATCCGAGGAAACTACAGGTGCGGGTTGGAAGCTGCGATTGCGGGGACGACGGTTCCGCCAAAAAAAAGGAGCCGGGGCATCTATCCAACCCGTCCAATATCTTGCTTGCCGGCGCCCCTACTTGAAGTTCCGCCGGCAGGCGAGTTCCTCGACAGCCCCTCTCTACGACATTCGCGAATCCGCCATTAACGCCATTAAATTGAGTGTTCCGCAGCCGAAGCACCTTCGAGTTCAAATCCCGCGCATCTCCTGGCCACGTATATGCTTCTGATGATTGTGCGACCCGATTAAGGCAATTTTGCGTGGGTTAGCGGCGGCCGCACAGGACAGGTGATGGGTAAAGCAGGCAATCTCGGGCGCGGAGCGGTGGCTGCTTTTCTTTCGGCGATTCTTATGTTCGGGGTTCCGCTGGATGCGGCGGACCTGCAGCCACAAGCCGCGCAAAATTATGACCGCTACATCGCGTTGACCCAGGCCCAGGTGGATGAGGAGTTGGCACAAGGAACTCCTTACCTCTGGGTGGAGCGGCTGCCGGAAGCGCGCCGCGCCGAAGCGCTGGCCGAGCTTCGCGGAGGCGGGATTGTAATCGAACGGCTGCAAACCCTCGACAACGGCAACGCCGTGCCGGTGCCCGGCGGAATCATCCATCACTGGATCGGAACCGCATTCGTGCCGGGGGCGACGCTGGCGCAGACACTGGCGTTCATGGAGGACTACGATCACAAAGTGGAGTACTTCAAACCGGACATTGTGCAGTCCAAGATTCTGAAGCATGACGGGGATGATTTTTTTGTGCTGTTGCGTTTCTACCAGAAGAAAATCATTACGACGGTGATTGATACGGATCAGGAAATTCACTACCACGTCGTGGATAGGACCCACGCTTGGAGCCGTTCGCACGCCACGCGCGTGCAGGAAGTGGAGAACGCGGAAAAATCGGATGAGCGGCTAGAGCCGGAAGGGCACGACCGAGGATTTGTGTGGAAATTGAATACGTTCTGGCGTTTCGAAGAGAAGGATGGCGGGACGTATCTGGAATGCCAGGCGATTTCGTTGAGCCGGGATATACCGACGGGGCTTGGCTGGATGGTGGGGTCGTTCGTATCCAGCGTTCCGAAAGAATCGCTGACGTTCACGCTGACGACCGCGCGCACCGCGCTGGAGAAGAAGAGTTCCGCCGGAAACTAGGCGAAATTTCGCCTGCCTCGAACCCGCAGTTCATCCCTCAGGACCCATCTCTCAGATCATCGCGCATGAAACCGCAAACTAAAACGTGGTGGTGCCGAGGAAAATATCCTCGAGCCCATTGGTATCGCGTGGAACAAGGTTATTGGAAAAAGAAAGGAAGCTAACGGTGTGGCCATCGGCGCTGATGGAGGGCACGAGGTTCTGACCATTCGCCGGCGAGGCATTCGTACCGTTCGGAATGCTGGAGATCGCAATGCCCGGAGTGCAAGTGATGGTGACTGCAAGACAAGTATTGCGCACGAAAATGTTTTCAATGCCGTTGGTAGTTTTCGCGAGATTGGAAGCCAGCGAAGCGAAGGCAATAAATTGGCCCGAGGCGCTAATGCTGGGGTGTTCGCTGAGACCGTTCCCCGGCACGCCCGCCGTCGCCGTCGAAACCAGGGTGGTGGAGGGGACGCAGGTGGTGGTGACGGAATCAATTCCGGTGCAGGTATCGCGCACATAAATTTGCTGGGTTGGCCCGGCTCCGGCGACCAGATTCTGCGCGGTGGAAGCAAAGGCCACGAAGCGACCGTTGGACGCAGTGGTCGTGGTGCCGCAGTTCGCCGCGCTACCGCTGGTCCCGCCACAGTTCGAGATGCTGGATTGGTCGCTCGCTCCATCGGCCGGCGTCCTGCCATCTTGCGTGGAGACCAAGGTGGTTACCGGCACACAGGTATTCGTGGTGGAAGAAATTGTGGTGACGCAGGTGGAGCGTTCGAAAATTTCCGAGGCACCCGAGGGATTAGGAGCGGTGGCTCCCAAATTGGTGGCGAGCGAGGTGAAAGAAACGAAGAGCCCGGAATCGCTTATAGAGGGATTCGAACTCGCGCCGTTTCCGGCCGTCGAAGTGTCGGGAGATGAGACCAGAAAGGTGGTCGGCACGCAGGTGCTGGTGGTGGTTGTCGCGGTTGATATGTTGCAGGTATCGCGAATAAAAACCTGCGGGATGGTGCCGTCGCCGGCAGTGATGTTCGAGACGAGATTGGTGGCCAGAGAAACGAAGGCGACAAATTCTCCGTCGGCGCTGATCACCGGATCGGAGCTGGGTCCATTGCCGGCGGACTGGCCATCAGCGGAAATTGAAATAAGTTGCGGCACGGAAGTGCTGGCGCTGGTGCCGGTGCAAGAAGTGGTGGAAGAAGCAACGCAGATGGGCCGCCAGTAAACCTGAGTCATTCCGGCAGGGACTGGAACGGAGGTCACCAGGTTGGTCGCGAGTGAAGTGAACGCGGCGGTGGTTCCGGCGTTGTTAATGGTGACTTGCGAGCTGGTGCCGTTGGCAGCGATGCCACTAGGCCCGATGCTGATCACGCTGGTGAGAGGGATACAGGCGGCGACGCCCAAACAGGTATTGCGCAGATAAACGTCCGACGAAGGATTGGTATCGGTGAGAACCAAGTTATGCGATACGGAGGGAAAGGCTACGAATTGACCGGTGTTGCTGGTAGATGGAGCAGCGGTCGAAATGTTGAGGCCGAGCGAACCGTTCTGACAATTTGTAACCCCACCGCAAATGCCGGTATTGGCCTGGGAGCCGTCGGCGGCAAGATCCACCAGAATGGGAAGTCCGAGCAAGTGGGTCGGATTCACCGCGAAGGTGACGATTACTGATGTGCCGCCCCCGGGCTGAGGGTTTACCGCTACGATTTGATCCAGCCCCCCCAGGGTGAGATCGCCGGCGGTTAAATTAATGAAAGCCGAAGTGGGGCCGGCAATGGTTGCGGCGGCGGGAGTGCCGTTGACATTGATGGAAGTGAACTGGCTGACGAAGCCGGTACCGGTCAAGGTAATACTGGGCGGCGTGCCACCGGCCAGAACGCTGGTCGGGGTAATGGAAGCAATCGTCGGAACGGGATCCAGTACATTCAAGGGAACCTGATTTGAGACCCCACCGCCGGGCGCGGGATTGAGAACTCCAATCTGAACCGGACCGGGGACGGTGATATCGGCCTGGAGGACCTGGGCTTGGAGCGCCGTCGGGCTACTGAATACCGTGTTCAGGTTTTTCTGATTCAGGGTAGCGATGGATTGCGGAACGAAACCGGTGCCGTTCACAAAAACGGTGACCTCGCTGGAGGTGGAAGCGAGGGTGGTGGTTGGAGTGATAGAGGTGATGTGCGGAACCGGACTTTGAGCCGGCGTCACAATAAAGGGGAAGGTGATCTTGGTTTGGTTCGTGGGCGGGAACGTGCCGCCGCCCGGCTGCGGCGTGGTGACGCTGAAATAAAGAGTCTGGGCTGTAGAAAGCTCGGAAGCCGTGAGAGTCGCGGTCAGGGTATTCGTATTCTGGAAAAGAGTCAGCAGGCCGCCCGGAGTTCCGGTCGGCGAAGTTGCGACTCCCACGGTGGTGCCCTGCACAAAATTGTTGCCGGTAACGGTGACGGTGATCTGCGGACTGTTTTGCTGGGCAGTGGTCGGGGAGATGGACTTCAAGGTGGGTGGCGGGAAATTAATGGTCTGGTCGCCGCAGGACGGCAGGACGAGTATGGCGATAATGAGAATGCAGAAAGAAAGGGTTAAATATCCGCGCAAAATTCTCCACCTCTGTATAGGTCAACACCCGCGCTGTTTGCGCAATCCTAGAGACTACTAAAGATGTCGCCAGCGGGCAATGAGGATGCCTGGGCCGGGCGCGCTTCGCAGCTCTCGGTCGTCGCCCGGAACGTCGAAAGCGGGAATTAGACGAGATTTTCTTTATGCCTTCTTTATAAACCGCAATAATTTATCGGAAACGGGCGCTTTCGGCTTGACAACTCTTTCTACGCAAAATATTTTGGCTGATGGGGCGAGAATTTGGAAAGACGGACATTCCGTCAGGGCATTATCGCTTCCGGAACGAAGTCGTTCTCAGGACCTAAACTTTAAACACGCAAGGAAAAAAGGGTACATGCGAGAAAACAAAGATCAACCTCCGAGTAGCGGACCGCACTCGGGCCCAAATGTTGACGGAATTGTGAGTCGCTAGTCCGGAATAACCGAACGACTTCTGTTCCGCTTCAGGTGGGTAGCCACTGACGCGGAGCGGAAGCCAACTTCCTCGTGAATTTCGCCTCCCCTCCTGGTCGTTAACAAACAAAAAATCGAGAGCTGACCATTTTGATGGCGGCCGCAATTGCCTCGCACAGCGCGACGAACGGTGCCGGCAGTTGCGGGCATTTCAACGTGCATGGAGCCATTGAAATGTTATCGGCGAAGGAGCGGAAACATGCGCAATCATGCGAAGGAAGTGCTGTTCATCGAAGTTTCCCGGAAACAAAGCCGAGCGGAAGCCGGCGAAATTTTAGTTCTTGGCGACCAGTGCCCGCGAGCGAGTGTGCGAATGCCGGCTGATCGTCCCGGTCTCCGAGCCCGTTGGGTGCTGGTGGATGGAAAACTGAGACTTATCTGGTCCAACGAGGAGGACGAAGCAGGGAGACGCGCCGCGTGACGCAAAGTGCGAGATAAAGATGGAAAATACCAGATTTGGCGGGGTGCAAATTTGCAGCGGATGCGATGTTTGTCACGAACGGTTAACAAAGGTTTTGAGACTATCCATGTTCTACTGTCTGCCATCGAAATCTCGCGGTTTCAGTGGGTTGCTGGGCTAATCGATGCTTCGTAAGTTCCGCCAAATCGTGCTCATTGCCGGATGCCTGCTTGGGGTATGGCTGGGCGGAGCTAGCTGCGCGGTCGCTCAGAATACTCAGCCCACGAATCCAGCTCCGAAAACACCGGGCACGGATGCGCCGGCGACCAACACGCCCGCACAGGCGAGCACAGAGGGAACACCTTCCGCAGGCGATGACTCGGAAAATAGCGATGTCTTGACGCTGTTTCCCCATTCGCAGACGAGCCGCTACTGGATTTCGGGGCAGGCGAACGTGATTCTGCAATGGCACGATTCGTTTCCCGCAGCCTACAGCGGGAAAAACAGTTTTCTTCCGGCCGCCGAGAATGCGACTTCGAAGGTCTACACGCTGTATCTCGGCTACGAACTGACCAAAACCACCGAAGTATTTCTGGATATGGAAAGTGCCGGCGGACACGGACTGAGCAATGCGCTGGGAATGGCCGGCTTCGTGAATCTGGACGTGGTGCGAAACCCAACGCTAGGAGACGTGCCGTACGTGGCGCGAATCATGCTGCGGCAGATTATTCCGCTCAGCAGCGAACGGATCGAAGTGCAGCGCGGACCGTTTGGACTGGCTACTTCGCTTCCGGCGCGGCGGCTGGAATTTCGGATTGGAAAATTCAGCATGCCAGATTTTTTCGATGCCAATTCTTATGGCACCGATAGCCATCTGCAATTTTTGAATTGGACGGTGGATAACGACGGCGCCTACGACTACGCCGCAAACACGCGCGGGTACACCGACGGGGCGATTCTGGAGTACGACGACCACTGGTTCAGCGCGCGTTTCGGCGAAGCGCTGATGCCCAAAGTCGCGAATGGCATTCACCTGGATGCGGACCTCGCGCGGGCGCGAGCCAGCAACCTGGAACTGGAGGCGCGCGGGAGTCGCCTGTTTCATCGCGCGGGAGTGGTGCGATTTTTGAGCTATGTCAATACGGCGAATATGGGGAACTACCGCGAGGCGATTGCAGATTTTCTGAATGGTGAAGGAACCGTGCCGGACATTGTGGCCACGCGCAGGCAAGGGCGGCAGAAATATGGGTTCGGCCTGAACTTCGAGCAGGAACTGACTTCGCACATCGGCGCGTTTGGGCGCGTGGGATGGAGCGACGGGCGAAACGAATCGTTTGCCTACACGGAAGTGGATCGCACGGTGGAGCTGGGAATTTTCACGAAAGGCGACTCGTGGCATCGCCGCAACGACCGGGCTGGAGTGGTTTTTGTGGCGAATGGTATTGTGGCCGCGCATCAGCAGTATCTGGCGCTGGGCGGGCTGGGCTTCCTGCTCGGCGATGGTGCGCTGACCTACGGGCCGGAAAAAATCTTCGAAACTTTCTACACGATGCATGTGTGGCGCGGTCTTTTTGCTTCCTTCGATCTGCAGCACGTGAACAATCCCGGTTACAACCAGGCGCGAGGTCCGGTGCTGGTGCCGGGCCTGCGTTTCCACACCGATTTCTAAAAATTGGGATAGACTGCTGCGCGTTGCCGCCACGGCGGGCAAGACGATCGGCAGGTTCATGGAGGATTACATGTCGAAGATGTGGGGCGTTTTTTGTTTCGCGGCGGTGATTGGAATTACGGCCGGAAATATTTCGGCGCAAGACGCCGCAAAATCACAGACCGTGGCTCCATCGCAAACGAATGCTGCCGCCGCGCAGGCGGCACAAGCGGCCGCGCCCGCCGCGAATCCGGCTGACGTGGCATCGCCGGACGCGATTCTGGCCGCGACGTACGACGTGATTTCCGGTCCGGCCGGTCAGAAACGAGATTGGGACCGCTTTCAATCCCTGTTTGCTCCGGACGCACGACTAATTCCCGCGGAGCGCGCGAAAGACGGGGGCTATTTCGTCCGGCCGTTTTCTCCGGACGAATACGCGAAACTCGCCGAGCCCTATTTCGCGAAGAACGGTTTTGCGGAGCGCGAAATCGCTCGAAAAGCCGAACGCTACGGCAATATCATGCAAATTTTCAGCACCTACGAATCGCGCCATGACGCGAAGGATGCGCAACCCTTTGCGCGCGGGATCAACAGCTTTCAATTGTTTTTTGACGGCAAGCGCTGGTGGGTGGTGACGATTTTCTGGCAGGAAGAAACGCCGGAAAATCCGCTGCCGAAAGAATTTCTCCCGGCGGCGAACTAACAGCACGGGTGCAGCCGGCTTTGAGTCGCCTTTGCTCGGGGAAGGTTTCGTCCGGAGCTATTTCTGTTTGGTGGGATCACTGGCCGGCGTTGCGGGTGTGGTGGCGGGTTCCATTTGTGGCGCGGCCAGAATCGCCGGAAGCGGTGCCGGCTTCAGCAGGGCTAACACGTCCGGAGAGAGTTTATCGGCGCGCGCGAGCAGCGCACTGACTTGCCAGGCTTGCTGGTCGGTCAAGGCGTCTTTGAAACCGGGCATGCCGGTCAGCCGGATTCCGTTTTTAACCTTCCAGTAGGTCACGCCCGGCGGATCGTCGGTAACGGTGTCATCGGCAGTGAAGAGCTGCGGGGCTCGCGGAAACATTCCCTTGGAAGCCAAGGAAGCGGGTTGCTGCGGCAACCCGTGGCAAAACGCGCAATTTCTCTGGTAGACCTCGGCGCCAGCGGCCAAATCTCCGGTGGTGAATGAGTTCACGTCACGTTGCGGGGCTTCTTTGTTGATACGCGCGCGCAGACCACCCCGCGCCAGAAATTTCTCGAAGGGCATGGGGGCGTCCGACGCGGCAGCCGGAGCCGCGCCGCTACGTATGTACAGGAAGAGAACAGCGGGCACGATGAGAATGCCGAGAATTAATCCGATTAGAAATTTCATTGCGCGTCAAGCCCCCTGACTTTTTCTTCGCCAACGTAATCGTAGAGAACTTAGATAACACAGCCCGCGACGGGTTACTATGGCTTTCGATTCGGGCAAATTCACACCTTAGCCGGACCGTGGAAAAGGCTGATTTCATTTTCATTCTCGGAGGGATTACATGTTTCAAACCGATTTGTTAAAAGGGCGCACGATTCTGCTGACCGGCGGCGGTACCGGGCTGGGGCGCTCGATGGCCGTGCGTTTTGCGGAGCTGGGGGCGAATATTTTTCTGGTGGCGCGCCGCGAAGAACCGCTGAAGGAGACTGTGGAGGCCATTCGAGCGAAAGGCGCGAAGGCTTCGTATGCGCTGGCGGACGTCCGGGAGTTTGACGCCGTGGAAAAAGCGATCGCCGCCGCGGAAAAGGAATTGGGAACGATAGACACGCTGGTGAATAACGCCGCGGGGAATTTCATCGCGCGCACTGAAAAGCTTTCGCCGACCGCATTCAGTGCGGTGGTGGGAATCGTCCTGCAGGGAACATTCAATTTCACGCTGGCGCTGGGCCGCAAATGGATCGTGGCAAAACAACCCGGAAACGTGCTGAACATCGTAACGACATATGCCGCGGCGGATTGCGGATCGGGATTCGTGGTGCCCTCGGCGTGCGCCAAGGCGGGCGTGTTGTCCATGACCCGTTCGTTGGCGGTGGAGTGGGCGCGGCATCGTATCCGGCTGAACGCGATCGCGCCGGGGCCATTTCCCACTGAGGGCGCGTGGTCACGCCTGATGCCTTCAACCGAGATGCAGGAACGCGCCAAAAAGCACCACCCGATGGGGCGGTTCGGCCGCCATGAAGAGCTGGCCGATCTGGCGGTGTACCTGCTGAGTAAGCAAGCCGATTACGTAAATGGCGAGTGCGTGGTGATTGATGGCGGATTGTGGCTGCGAGGCGCCGGCGAATTCAATGATTTTCTCGATTTGCCCGATGCGGCCTGGGACGCGATGGAATCGGCACGAAAGAAATGACGGACATCAGGGAACGATTCCCGAGCTGAGGCGTCTATAAGGCAAGGAACAAGTCCTCCGAAAAACTGTCGGTCGCCAAGCGTGGCTCGCCGAGGGGGCCCTATGTTTGAAAGAAACTACGCGAGAAAGCGTAATAAGGCTGAGTGAGTGAATCTCCCCGATTCCTGGCCCAATTCCGGCAGACGCTGATCACCCTGCAGGAGACCTTCTGGATCGCGCTGGATACGCTGCGTTCGCACAAATTGCGGACGTTTCTGACACTGCTGGGCGTAATGCTGGCGGTCACCACGCTGATCGCGGTGATGTCCGTGCTGAACGGGCTGAATCTTTACGTCGCCAACAAAATAGCCAACCTCGGTTCCAACGCATTCGTGATCGACCGGGTAGGGATCGCCACCAACCTGGAACAGTGGAATAAAGGCCGCAAGCGTCCGCAACTTCGCCTGGACGATCTGGAAGCGCTGCGCGACGGAATGAAATTGGCGGAGCACGTTGCCGGGATGCAGCAAACGACGGCGGACGTACGTTTCGGAAATGCGCTGAGCGAGGACGTGTCCATTATTGGGGCCACTCCGGAATACGCCGAGATTCGCAACATGGATGCGGCCAATGGGCGGTTGCTTTCCACCATTGATGAAGAGCATCGCTCGAGCGTTTGCGTGATTGGACCCGATCTGGCCGCCAAGTTATTTGCCGGAATCGATCCGATTGGCCACGAAATCCGCGCCGGCCAGGGAGAATATCAAATCGTCGGAGTCTCCGCGCCGAAAGGCTCGGTTCTAGGGCAATCGCAAGACAATTTCGTGATGATCCCGCTGGGAACGTATCGAAAGGAGTGGCTCGCGCCGCAGGATTCGGTGGAAATTTTTGTGGAGGCCCGAAGCCGCCAGGCCATGTCCTCGGCAGCGGACGAGGCGCGGGTAATTTTGCGGTCACGGCGGCATGTGGCGTATCAGGACGATGACAATTTTGGAATCGTGGAGCCGGCGGCGCTGATGGGAATCTGGGATCAACTCACCGCGAATATTTTCGGGGTGGCGGTCTGGGTGACTTCGGTTTTTCTGGTGGTGGGCGGAATCGTGATCATGAACATCATGCTGGCGAGCGTGACCGAACGCACGCGCGAGATTGGCCTGCGAAAATCGCTGGGCGCGCGGCGCGGTCACATCGTGATGCAGTTCCTGGTGGAGTCTTCTTTGCTGGCGACGGTAGGGGGCCTGGTCGGAGTGGGCATCGCGCTGGGAATTTCCGGGTTAGTGCGCGCGTCAACGCCAATTCCGATTTCAACTCCGGTGTTCGCGGTGCTGGTGGCGTTGGTGCTTTCCACCAGCGTGGGACTTTTTTTCGGAATCTATCCGGCGATGCGCGCGGCACGGCTGGACCCCATTGAAGCTTTGCGGGCGGACGCGTAGACCATGGAACTGCAACAACACTTCGGGGAGAATCTGGGTCTCGCGCTAGATACAGTCCGCGAGCACAAGCTGCGCAGTTTTCTGGCGGTGCTGGGCGTAATGATCGGCGTGATGCTGATTATCCTGGTAGTCGGCTTGGTGCAGGGATTTCGCATGACGATACAGGATCAGATCACCTCGAGTGGTGTGAACACTGCTTGGGCCTGGAGGTTCAATCAAGGCCCCACGGCTGGGCGGCGGCCGAAAGAAGAACGTCTGCGCAAACCGTTGTCGCTCGAAGACGGCGAGGCGGTGCAGCAACTTTGCCCGGCCGTGAAGCAAACCACGATAGCCATTTACGAATGGACCAAGCCTCACGCCGTGCGCTACAAGAACAACGAAGTGCAGGGCGGCGAATTTCGCGGGACGTTTCCTTCGTATCCGGAAGTGGATTCGAGCGAAGCGATGAAGACGGGGCGGTTTTTCACCGAGGCAGAGAACAACCACAAGGCGGACGTGGTGGTGATCGGAGAAGACGTCGCCAAGGCATTGTTTTCCACGCTGGACGACGCGCTGGGCAAGGAAATTCTGGTGGATGGCTCGACCTTTACGGTGGTGGGAGTTTTTGAGAAGCCCATCGGCGGCATCGGAACGGCGGACCAGGACCGCCGCGTGGTGATTCCGTATTACACCTTCACGAAAATTTTCCCGGCGAGCTTCGAAGTTTTTCTCGGGATTCTGGCGTATCCGGGACAACTCGACACCGCCGTGGATCAGGCGCGCGAAGTGCTGCGTCGTCGCCGGAATGTGGCTTACGACAAGCCCGATGATTTTTCGATTCAAACGAACGCCGAGGCGGTGCAGCAATTCAACGATTTGATCGGTGGAGTGGCGCTGGTTGTGGTGGTACTGAGTTCGATCGGCCTGCTGATCGGCGGAATTGGAGTGATGAACATCATGCTGGTCTCGGTGACGGAACGAACGCGCGAAATCGGCGTGCGCAAAGCGATTGGAGCGCGCAGCCGCGACATCACCTGGCAGTTCCTTTTCGAGGCGATGACGCTGACCGGGACCGGCGGCATCATCGGCATCCTGGTCGGCAGCGGAATTGTTTTTTTGGTGCCGGTGGTCAGTTCGCTGAAAGCCATGGTTTCGGTGTGGGCGATCATCATTGGATTTAGCGTGTCGGTGGGAATCGGATTATTGTTTGGAGTCTGGCCCGCGACTAAAGCGGCGCGGCTGAACCCGGTGGAAGCTCTTCGTTACGAATAGTTCCGTTTGCCTTTTGCGGGAATCAACGGTAGGGATTGGTTTCCAGCATGCGACTGAGCCGTTCTACAGCTTATGGCCTGGCGGCGATCGTGCTGATCTGCCTGTCCCGGCACATGGTGCTTAGAGCAACTGAACCAGTTGCGCTATTTCATCCCGACCCACGACACGTCTCCAACCGGCTGTACTGTGAAGTACACGTCCGCACGGACCCTGACGGAAAGGAATACGGATTCGACGCGCTGGATCCTTTGCTCTGGAGTGAAACGGACTATTTGCTTTCTGGAAAATCGCACGCTGAAGCAATCGCCTTAGCTGATGAATTCCTAAGAATCCACGCCGAACGCGAAATAACCGACGCGAAGAAGCGCGCAATTCTTCAGCGGGACTTGTGGGCAGTCTTTGACTGGGCGGATGAACCCGATTCGCAACATCAAGCTGAGCGGCACGAAGTCATGTCACGGCTCGCTCTCATAATCCGCCGTCTCGCGCTTTCGCCGGACGATCTCGCTACACTGCCCGATACTTACGCTAACGCGTTACGGAACCATGAATTTCCCGTTGCCTACGACCCCGCCAGGCCCAACCAGGCGTTCCTTCCCCCTGAGCTGTTCGGCTCAGACGGGCCATGGGTTTGCCTCGGTGCGCCCGGGGCGGATTTGGCCGCGCCTGCTCACGATCTTTCTTTCACGGCGCGCTCCGCGTTTCTGGTTTTTGCTCATCTACCCGGCGGGCGCGATGCCACACTCGCCTACTTCAAACAATTGGAAGAGATGAAAATACCATTGTTCGTGCGGATGAAGGATCCAGGATGGCCACAGCCGATGGACGCGTGGAATCCTCAAGTACCACAATTTCCAGCGGGGACCGAATTCGCGCTGGTCCGGAAAATGCTGCTGCCGGACCGGGAGGGGCACTTGCACCTGACACCGGTGACGGAGAGCGTACAAATTCGCCATTACACTGATATTCCGAACGTCAACCCGATGGCGTCACGCGATGTCGAACTCGCGCGACGTTTTCAGGAGCCTTCCGAAATCAAACTGAGCCGCAGGCTGCTTTTTTCACAACCGCACAGCGGTCTGCGAGGGATGACCGCGAGTGACGACCCTTTTCTTATTTTTCGGGCGATGTCGCAAGGCGACGACGAGATCGAAGACCGACGGATTCGCGCGCATGCTTTTTCACCGTTCGCCCAATGCACGGGTTGCCACCTCGGACCCGGTATTCAATCGGTCATGAGCTTTTCGTTTCGCGGAAACCCCGGTGACGGACCGGTCCTCAGCCCGCGCCTGGGCGAAACAACGCCGCGCAGGGAATCTGAAAAAGTAATGGAGTGGGCGCAAACCCAGGACAAATGGACAGACTTACTGCGTCTCTGGTCTTCGCAGGCGCCAAATTGAATTCCAAGAGGTAGCTTCGAATCTCACATGCGCCTGCCGATCATGGCGACTGGCCTCAAACTGTTCGGGCGACCAGTTGCGACGATGCTGGCCAGCGAGGGAATATCATGGCGTATTGAAGATTCACCCAGCCGGCGCGTTTTCCACGATCCCAACCTCGCGGAACTTCACGCCTGTGTATCTGACACGTACCGAGGAGCTCTCGAAAAATGAAACTGACAAAAATTGTTTTGGTTGGGGTGTGCCTGGCCACTGTTTGCGCGGGCTTGGCGCAGGCCCAAGGATGCACGTCGGGCCAGGATGCGGCGGTGGAATGTTTCGTGGGCAACGCGGTGCACACGAATCTCGTTTCAATTCAGTTCGGCATGACCATGCCCCAATTTAAGGCTTATGGGGTATCGGTATCGAAGATTGTGCAATCGCAGCCTACTTCGCTGGCGATCGTCGGGTTGGCGAGCGCCGTGGCCGACGCGTTGCCGCCCACCAACGCCGATGGAACTGCAAACGTGATAGCGCAGAGCGCGGCTATGAATTCGATTGTAGACGCGGGAATCGCGAATGGCTTCTTGAGTCTTCCCGCGGAAACAAATGCGCAGGATCTGAAATGGTTTTCGCTCGATCTGGTGCGGGTGATGAATGTGAACAACGGCATCGTGCTATCACCGGGGACCATGCTGCGCGTGATTGATTCCTACGTGGTGAGTTCGACGACAAACGGCACAGTGAATTGGACTCAGGCAAATTCGGGGATCGCCACGATGATGACGAACCTGGCCAGCGCAGGATTCCTGAAACTTCCCGCAACAATCACGCCGGCGCAGGCGACACAGTTCGCCCAAGCTCTGGCGCAAATTACGTACACGTATCGAACCGCGACGGGCCGTTCCTCGCTGTAAATAAATTCCGTCCTCCTGATTCGCGCGGAGCATGTATTGCTTCCGTGCGGCATCAGCGGGAGACTCCTTTGATCTCCGCCGTAGCCGCCTCGCACCTGCCTTGACCGCCTTTGCGCGCGCCAGTAAGCTAAATGTTTCAAGAGGCAGCGAAAGGCTCCCATGAGTCCGGAAACAATTCAGATTACCTTGCCCGACGGCGCGATTCGCGAAGTGCCGCGCGGGACCACTGCGGCGCAAATTGCGCATCAAATTTCGCCACGATTGGCCAAAGAAGCGCTGGTGGCGCGCGCCGATGACCAACTGGTTGATCTGTCCCGGCCGCTCGAGCAGGATACGAAAGTTGCGATCCTCACGCCGAAAGATCCGGATGCGGTGCAGGTGTTTCGGCATTCCGCTTCGCATTTGCTAGCGGCTGCGGTTCTTGAGCTCTATCCGAACGTGAAGCTGGGCATCGGGCCGCCGACCGAAACCGGGTTTTTCTACGAATTCGTGCGCGAAGAGCCTTTCACTCCGGAAGATTTGGAAAAAATCGAAGCCAAAATGCACGAGCTGGCGGCGAAAGACATTCCGAATGAGCGGAAGTTGATTCCGAAGCCCGAGGCGCTGGAGCTTTACCGCAACAACAAACAGCAATTCAAGTGCGAGCTGGTGGAGGAAAAAGCGACGGACCCGCTGGTTTCGTTTTACACCACTGGAAAATTCGTGGATTTCTGCCGTGGGCCGCACATTCCTTCGATGGGACGGGTGAAGGCGTTCAAATTGATGAACGTCGCCGGCGCGTATTGGAAAGGGCAGGAAGGGAATCCGCAGATGCAGCGGATTTACGGGGCGTGCTTCGTCGAGCAGAAAGATTTGGATGAGTATTTGCACAAGCTCGAAGAAGCGAAGCGCCGCGATCATCGCCGAATCGGCGCGGAGCTGGATCTATTCAGCATTCAGGACGAGGCCGGGCCGGGATTAATTTTCTGGCATCCGAAGGGTGGAATCATTCGGCGGGCGATGGAAGACTGGCTGCGCGCCGAATTGACCAAGCGCGGCTACGAACTGGTGTTTACGCCGCACATCATGCTGCGCGAATTATGGAATACCAGCGGGCACACCGGATTTTACAGCGCAAGCATGTTCGGTCCGGTGGAAGTGGAAAAAGCCGACTACCAGTTGAAGCCCATGAATTGCCCGGGGCACATTCTGATCTACAAAACGCATTTGCGCAGTTACCGCGAACTGCCGGTGCGTCTGGCGGAACTGGGAACGGTGTATCGCTACGAACGTTCGGGCGTGCTGCATGGGTTATTGCGGGTGCGCGGGTTTACGCAGGATGACGCGCACATTTTCTGCATGCCGGATCAAATCGAAAGGGAAATTCAGGACTGCGTGGAATTTGCATGGGAAGTTCTGCGCGTTTTTGGATTCGACAGATATGAAGTGGAGCTGTCGGGCGGCGATCCTTCGCGACCGCAGGATTACGCCGGAACCCCCGAAGAATGGCAACGCGCGGAAGCGGCGCTGGTCAATACGCTGAAGCGCATGAACGTGCCGTACAAATATATTCCGGGCGAGGCGGCGTTTTACGGCCCGAAGATTGACGTAAAACTTGTCGATGCGATTGGGCGGCCGTGGCAGCTGACCACGGTGCAGTTCGATTTCAATCTGCCGCGGCGATTCAAGCTGGAATATGTGGGCGAAGACGGCGGGCGCCACCAGCCGTTGATGGTACATCGCGCGCTGTTTGGATCGATCGAGCGATTTTTCGGAGTGCTGATCGAACATTACGCCGGAGCTTTTCCGGCGTGGCTCGCGCCGGTGCAGGTGAGCGTGCTGCCGGTGAGCGGAAAATTCGCGGAGTACGCGGACAAGGTGGCAAAGCATTTGAAGGACGCGGGATTCCGGGTGCATAACGACGACCGCAACGAAAAATTGCAGGCGAAAATCCGCGACGCGCAGATGCAGAAAATTCCGTACATGTTGATTATTGGCGGGAAAGAGGCTGAGGCTGGAACGGTCTCGGTGCGGCAACGCACCAAAGGTGATTTGGGTGCGCGGTCGCTGGAACAATTCATCAGGGACTTGCGCGAGGAAGTTGATTCGCGCGCGATTGTTTAGTTTCCTGGGCGCCTGCCGCTGAAGCTGGGATCTGCAAGGCACAACCTACCAAAGAACTGAACGATCGATCGCGGCGATGGACGTGCGGCCTGTCAGGGCCATGGCGGCTTCGAATTCCGTACGCAAAATTTCGATGACGCGCTGTACGCCTTCGGCCCCGCCAATTCCAAGTCCATAAAGAATCGGACGGCCGAGCAGAATCGCAGTTGCGCCATTCGCAATGGCTTTCAGTACGTCAGTGCCACGACGGATTCCACCATCCATCAGAATGGGAATGCGTCCCGCGATTTTTTCGGCGACCGCAGGCAGAGCGTCAATGGATGCGGGAACCGTATCGAGGCTGCGGCCGCCGTGGTTGGAAACGATGATGCCGGACGCGCCAGCTTTTGCGGCCTGTTCGGCGTCATCGGGATTCAAAATTCCCTTCAACAGAATCGGCAGCCTGCAAAAAGACCGCACCCATTCGAGATCGGTCCAATTTAGATTTCGATAGCCCCAGGTTTTCAGTCCAGTGCTGGCCGGGCCGCCGGTAAAATTAATATTCGGAAAAGGTAGCTTCGGCACTTCATGAACGATATGGGCTTCGCGATTGCGCGCGTAGATCCAGGGCAAATCGGTCGTGATGCACAGGGCTTTGCAGCCGATGGCTTCGGCGCGTTGGATTAGACTTTTGGTTTTCCCGCGATCTTCGTCGGCGTAGAGCTGAAACCAAACCGGCTGAGTGGCGGCGCGGAATATTTCGTCAATCCCGCAATTGGACAACGTGCTGGCGACCATGATGGCGCCGGCTGCGCCCGCGCCGCGCGCGGTGGCGATTTCGCCCTCGCAATGAGCCAGAAAATGTGAGGAAGTTGGAGCGACTAGAATTGGATGCGGCATTTCGTGGCCGAAGAGTTTCGTGCGGGTGTCAATCTTCGAGACGTCCACCATCACGTTAGGCTTCAGCCGCATTCGAGTCAGTGCTTCGACGTTCCAGCGCGTGGTGTTTTCGTCGGCGGAGCCGCTATTGATGTATTCCCAGGCTGGGCGGGTGAACTGTTGATGCGCCAGAAGTTCGTATTCGGCCAGGGAAGCAGGCGGCACGCTAGGTGCGGAGGCCGAAGCTTTGGGCTGCGCGTCGCGTTTTGCGGGTTTTGGTTTCTTGCGGCTGGCTCGTTTGGGCATCGAAGAGAACTTACCGTAACTGAGGGCTTGCAGGGGTGTCAATTCGAGAGCCTCCGGGAAGCGGAAAGATTTAACACGGAGCTCTCGGATGCGGAAACCTAGAGGTCGCGACCGAGGCTGCGTTGTGGAGGGAATTTAAGACTTGGGTATGATCACCGTGCTTGGAGGGACGTTCGGCCCGGAAGGGCTCAGCGTTCCCAATACGCCCTATTCGACATCGGGAAGAGCCGTGCTATACTTTTTGGCCCGTCCCCCTATTCGGGCGTTTTGCCTGGGGGAGGTGCGGGAAACGGGCCGCAGTGACACTTTTTAGGGCCCGAGGGGTGATTTTATAGCGGAACGAAGCAGTGGACCTCCGGGTCTGCGGGTGAACGAAAGAATACGCGCGCGCGAAGTTCGCGTGGTGGATGATATTGGAACCCAGCTAGGCGTCATGACGTTGCTCGACGCGATGAAAGCCGCGCGCGAGCAGGGTTTGGACGTGGTGGAAATTTCGCCGAACGCCGTGCCGCCCGTTTGCAAGCTGGTGGATTACGGGAAGTTTCTGTACGAGCAGAGCAAGAAGGCGCACGAAGCGAAGAAGCACCAGAAAAGTTCGCACATCAAGGAAGTGAAATTCCGACCTTCGACCGCCGAGCACGATTATCAGGTTCGCAAGAATCAGATCATCCGCTTCCTGGGTGAAGGGTACAAAGTGAAGGCCATGATTTTCCATCGCGGCCGCGAAATGGCGCACCAGGAAGTTGGCCGGAAGAAGATGGACCGGCTGATGAAAGAAATCATGGATCACGCGCAGGTGGAATTCGGGCCGCGGATGGAAGCGAACATTCTGCTGGCGCTGCTCGCTCCGAAGAAGGGTGCGGGATCCGCGCCGGCGGCCGCGCAAAAAGGACCGGAAGGCCAGGCGTCGTAAAAATTCTCGTGTTGCGGAGATTTTTCAGTCGGCAAGTTTTGTAAATTTGAAATCGCATGCACAGCGTAACCTCGCGCGAGCGAAGGGAATTGAAGCGGCTGGCAGTGAAGCGGAAGAGGAAATCGTGAAGAAGAACAAGAAAATGAAGGCCAAGACGCATCGCGGAGCCGCCAAGCGTTTTAAGATTACGTCCACCGGAAAAGTGATGCGCTGGCGTTCGGGCAAGCGCCACTTGCTGGGCACCAAGAAGCCGCGCCGCATGCGCCGGCTGCTGAATAAGGTTCAAGTCAGTCCCGCGGACGTGAAGAACGTGCGTCTGGCATTGCCGTACGGCCTGTAAAAAGTTTTTTCCGCGCTGGCAGAGCGTAACGGGTGCCTGCCGGCCGGTTGTTTCGCCCGCCTGATTTTCAGGCTGTGGTGGAGCGCAAAATTTGTACTTCGAGACAAACCCGTCCTGCTGCTTGGGTGTGCTCTATTTTCTGTAGAGCGACGCGAGCGGTGGGCCGCGTTTGTCTCCTTGCACGAAATCGAATTCAATTTGAAATTTGCACCAGGAGAATGAACGATGCCTCGAGTTAAACGTGGAACCAAACGCCGGGCCCGCCGTAAAAAGCTGCTGAAACACGCCAAAGGGTTTTTCCTGACCAAGGGAAAGCTCTACCGCTCCGCAAAAGAAGCCGTCAATCGCTCGTTGCGTTACACCTACCGCGACCGTCGGGTGCGGAAGCGCGATTACCGCACGTTGTGGATTCAGCGTATCGGAGCGGCCGCGCGCAATAACGGCACGACCTACAGCCAATTGATTCACGCGCTGAAAGCCGGAGGAATCGATCTGGACCGCAAGATTCTGGCGGACATGGCGGTGCATGACGCGGACGGATTTACGTCGCTGGTCGGCTCGGTGAAGCAACACATGCCGAAACCCGGCGTGGCGAAAACTGCCGCCGCTGCCGCGAAGAAGGATGCCGCAGGCAAGGCGCCTGTAGTTCGCCACCACGAAGAAGGCTAAGCGCGCGGAGTAGTTGGACGTTTGTTGGGGCGGGTCTTGGACCCACCCCCTGTAGTTGAAAACCGTTTCGTCTCCGTACCGTTCTTTGTATTGTGTCTCTGCCATGTAATGGTGTTAACGTCGCGCCGACGCGGATGCGTTTTGTATGACGACGACCGATCCCACAACACAGACCCTCGCGCAAATTCAGGCAACGAATGCCGAAGCGATTATTTCGCGATTCGCCGAAGTGCGCTTCAGGTTCGATGAGCAAGCCGCCTCACATTCCTCTGATCTAGAAAACTGGAAAGCGTTCGTCTTGAAATGGACCGGCCGGAAATCTGGCGTGCTGACCGCGATTACCGACAACTGGCTCAAGGCGGCGTCGCCGGATTTGAAGCGCGTGGTGGGCCAGGAATTGAACCAGCTCAAGGGTCACATCGAATTTGTGATTGCGGAGCGGCAAAAAGCGATTGAAGCGGCCGCGGAAGATTCGGCGCTGGCCCGCGAGAAAATCGATCTGTCGTTGCCGGGCATCGAACGCGCGATTGGCACGCGGCACCTGGTACGGCAGACTTATCACGAGCTGCTGCGCATTTTTACGGCGATCGGTTTCGGCGTGGTCGAAGGACCGGAAATCGAAACTCCCTACTACAATTTCGAAGCACTGAATATTCCGGAGCATCACCCGGCGCGCGACAACATGGATACGTTTTACATCGAAGGCGCACGCGGCGGGCACGTGCTGCGCACGCATACGTCGCCGATGCAGATTCGCACCATGGAAAAACAGAACCCTCCGGTGCGCATCATCGTGCCGGGAAAAGTGTATCGCCGAGATAATCCGGACGCGACGCATGGCTACATGTTCCATCAGATCGAAGGCCTGGCGGTGGATACGGACATTACCTTCTGCGATTTTCGCGGCACCGTGGAATATTTCGCCCGCGAATTTCTAGGCCCGAAAACCAAGACGCGTCTGCGGCCGAGTTATTTTCCGTTTACGGAGCCTTCCGCGGAAGTGGATGCGACTTGCCATGTTTGCGGGGGTTCGGGGTGCCGGGTGTGCAAACAGTCGGGCTGGATCGAATTGTTCGGCGCGGGCATGGTCAATCCGGCGGTGTATGGATTCGTGGGTTACGATCCTGAAAAATATTCTGGATTTGCGTTTGGCATGGGCGTCGATCGGTTGGCGATGATGAAGTACGGCGTCACTGAAGTGCCGTTGCTGTTTCAAAACGACGTGCGATTCCTGCAACAATTTCCGTAAGCGTAGACAGGCCACGCCAGAACAAAAATGAAAGTCGTATACAACTGGCTGAAAGAATTCGTGGAGCTGAAGGCCGCGGCGGAAGATTTGCGCGCGCGGCTTTCACTCGCGGGTATTGCCGTGGACTCGGTCGAAGAGACGGTAGCCGGGCCGGTGCTCGATGCGGAGATCACCGCCAATCGTCCGGACTGCCTGGGCCATCTGGGAATTGCGCGCGAAGTGGCGGCGATTTACCGGCTGCCTTTGAAGCAGTTAAATCCCAAACTGAAGGAATCAACGGAAAAGACGGCGGAGGCGACGCGCGTGGATATTCAAGCACGCGATCTGTGCGGGCGTTTCACGGCGCGGGTGCTGCGCGGAGTGAAGGTGCAGCCTTCGCCGGACTGGTTGCGGCACCGCCTGGAAGCGATCGGAGAGAAATCGATCAACAACGTGGTGGATGTGACGAACTACGTGATGTTCGAGCTGGGCCACCCGCTGCACGCCTTCGATTTCGACAAACTTGCCGAGCATCGGTTGATCGTGCGGCGCGCGCAGCCTGGTGAAAAACTTAAAACGCTGGATGGCGGCGAGCAGAAGCTCACCAAAGATATGTGCGTGATCGCGGACCCGCAACACGCGGTGAGCATTGGCGGGGTGATGGGCGGGGCGAATTCGGAAATTTCGTTCAGCACGAAAAACATTTTGATCGAGTGTGCCTGGTTCGATCCGATTTCCATCCGGCGAACGTCCAAGGCGCTGGGCTTGCGCACGGAAGCTTCGTATCGCTTCGAACGCGGCGCCGATCCGGAAATGGCAGAACTGGCTTCGCGGCGCGCTGCGGAATTAATTCAGCAGGGGGCAGGCGGAGAGATTCTGGCCGGCGTGGTGGATGTGTACCCGCATCGCGAGCCAGAAAAGAAAATCGAGTTATCACGCAAAGAGCTGTTACGCGTGATGGGCGCGGACGTTCCGGATCGCGATATTGAGGCGATTCTAAGCGCGCTGGGATTTCGTCCTGTGCGCGTGGATGCGAATCGGGGGAGTGAAGGCTCGATCGCGGCCGTTTGGCAATGCCATGCCGTTTCGTGGCGGAGCGATGTGACGCGCGGCATTGACCTGATCGAAGAAGTCGCGCGGCATTATGGCTACGATAAATTTCCGCCACGCCTGCCGCCGTCGAAACTCGCTTCGCATCGGCTGCCCCATGCCGAGGCGCAGGATCGCCTGATTGAGCGAATCGTGGCCTTGGGCTACCAGGAAATTGTCGAGATTCCGATTGTTGATACGAAGCGTGACGAAATTTTCCGCGAGGAGGGTCTGGTTCCAGCGATTATCGGCAATCCACTGGCGGTGGATGCGTCGGTGATGCGTTCGAGCGGCGTGGTAAGCATGCTGCGGGCGATCGAATGGAATTTGAATCACGGACAGCGCAATCTGCGGCTATTTGAAATTGGGAAGACATACGAGTTGCGCAAGGGGGAACCTTTCGAAACGCAGGTTCTAACGTTGGGCGCGACCGGGCTAGCGCGCGAAAAAACAATTCACGAAGCGGCTCGCGAATTTGGCTTTGCCGATTTGAAAGGCGACCTGGATTCCGTCGGCGTGCTGGCAGGTGGATTCGCGTGGGAATCCGGTGGGCCGCAATGGCTGAGCGGAGCCCGGGCCGGGCGACTTTCACTAAAAACCGCGTCAGGCGGGCAAACGTTTTTGGGAAACGCCGGACAAATCGCGAAACGCGTTGCGGAGCAATTCAAATTTCGGCAAGAAGTTTACGTCGCGGAGCTGAAGCTTGAGCCATTGCTTTCCGGCTTCGAAACCGCAGCTACGACTTTGCGTTTCAAGCCCCAGCCGCGATTTCCCGCAGTGGAAAGGGATTTCTCGCTGGTGCTCGATGATGGAGTGCAATTCGCGCAAGTGGCGGAAACGGTTCGCGCGCTGGGAATCAAGGAATTGCAGAACATCGAAGCGCTGGATCTATTTCGCGGCGGGCAGATTCCCGTAGGCAAATATTCGCTGATGATTCGCGCCAAGTTGCAGAGCGCGGAGGCAACGTTTACCGACGCACAGCTCAACGATTTCTCATCGCGAATCGTAACGGCGCTACAGCAGAAACTCGGCGCAGTGCTGCGCGCCACCTAGACGCGGCGGCCTGGACGTTGCAAGGCTTCCGCGAATGTCTGACAATGGCTTACCCGAGCCACGGAGCGACCCGTGAAAATCCAGATTTACGACCAAAGCTATAACGTCAATGCGGACGGCAACGAAGAATATCTAAACGAGCTGGCGGCTTATGTGGATAGCAAGATGCGTTTCATCGCGGAATCCACTCACATGGTTGACTCGCTGAAAGTCGCGGTGTTGGCGGCGTTGAACATTGCGGACGAGACGTTTGCGATGCGCAAACGCCAACAGGAAATCGAAGGGCCGCTGCGCCAGCGGGTGGAAAATTGCGTTTCGATGGTGGAAAAGGCGCTGGAGCAGACCAACTAAGCGCGCCTTACCCCGGACGACGACCGTCACCCGTATATAATCGGCGCCGGCGCTGCGCAACCCGTTGGCGCTGTGGGCCATCTCTTATATGATGCTTAAGTAGGAGTTAGGCCAGCCTTAGCAGAATGCATACGCACAACTCTATCCGACGCCTGATCGTTCCAATTACCCTTCTACTGCTGCTGGTGGTGGGGATGACGCTGTGCAACGTCTCGCATCACCACAACGGCTCAACCGACACTAACTGCCCCATTTGCCACCTGAGCCATCAGGCCATCGATCAGCCGATTCTGAATGACAGCACGACGACGCTGGCTCAAACCGGCGTAAGTTTTGAACCGCAAGAAGCAGGGTTCGCGCCGAGTCCACTCCAGCCGCGATTGCCTGCCCGCGCTCCTCCTACCGCTTAATTCTCCGGGTAACGACTGCGCTGATCTGATTCACAGCATGTTCCACAGCGCAACGACTGACTCTCGCTTTCTCTTTCGAGGTTGAAGACTATGGCTCTCAAACCAGCTGCATCCATATTACTGACCGCGTTTGTGTGCGTGGCCGGGAGCGCTTACGCGCAGACGACGCCTGCGCCCGCGACTCCGCAGGAAACTCGAGCGCCGCAGACTTTGCCGGCGCAGACACCGGGACAACAGCAGGCGCCGTCCACGCAGCAGACGTCGCCGCAGAATATTCCTTCGGGGCAAACGCACGGGTCGGTGCGGATATCGCTGGACGAAGCGATTCAGAAAGCGCTGCAGAATAATCACACGTTGAAGGCGGCGCGGACCACGATTCAGCAAAATGAAGCACAGGAAATCACGGCAAACCTGCGGCCAAACCCGGTGTTCACCCTGGACGCGCAGTTCTTACCGATCTTCCGGCCGAGCGAATTCAGCGCGGATTACATCAACACCACCGCGCAGTTCGACGCGGGCCTTTCGTACCTGTTCGAGCGCGGGAAAAAGCGCCAGCACCGTTTGCAGGCGGCCGAGGACGCCACGGCGGAAACCAAGGCCACGGTTACGGACAACGAGCGCACGTTGACGTTCAACGTCGCGTCGCAATTTCTGACCACCCAGCTCGCGGAATCCACGCTCGATCTCGCCTTGCAGGATATGAAGAGTTTTCAGAACACGGTGGACATCAGCGAAAGCCGTTATAAGGCCGGCGACATCAGTGAAGTGGACTACTTGAAAATCAAATTACAGCTACTGCAATTTCAAAGCGACGTAGCGATGGCGCAACTGGCCAAGACTCAGGCGCTGGTAGGTTTGCGGCAGCTTCTGGGCTATCAAACCGTGCCGGAAGATTTCGACGTGACCGGCGACTTCGATTACAAGGGCGTGACGATGAAGCTCGAAGACCTGCAGGCGCAGGCCTTGAACAACCGCCCGGACTATCGCGCGGCGGTGTTGGGCGTGGCCGCAGCGAAGAGCCAATACGAACTGGCCAAAGCAAACGGCAAAGTAGACGTCACCGGGACGGCTAACTACGACCACGTGAGCGATACCAGCGCGGCGTCATTTTTCGGCAGCCTGCAGATTCCAATCTTCAACCGCAATCAAGGCGAAATCGCGCGGACGAATTACGCGATCAATCAGGCGCAGGAGCTGCAACTCGCTGCGAGCGATCAGGTGCTGAGCGACGTGCTGAACGCGTACGAGGGCGTCCGCGAGAACGACCAAATTATCGCGATGTATCGCGGCGGCTATCTGGACGCTTCGCAAAAGACGCGGGACATCACCGAATATTCCTACAAGCGTGGCGCGGCCAGCCTGCTGGATTTCCTGGATGCAGAACGGAGTTACCGCGCAACGCAGCTCGCTTACCGGCAGTCGCTCGCGGCGTATTTGACGGCGGTCGAGCAGCTTCGCGAGGCAGTGGGAACCAGGAGCCTGCAATGATGAAAATAAGGCGCAGATTTTCGTGGAGATATCGCAGAGCGGCCCATCTGGGAATCGTCGCGCTGGCGGCGCTGGCTTTGGCGGCATGCAGCGCGGAGAAGGGCGCGAGCGAGATGACTTCGTATTCTTCGAAGGCACCCAAGGACCAAACCCCCGGACTGTTCTCAATTCCCGCCGACCAGATGTCGCACGTGCAGGTGGTGACGGTCGAACCATCGAATCTGCCGCGCGTGCTGCGGCTGACCGGCGCGGTTTCGTACAACGCCTTCAACACCACGCCGGTGATCACGCAGGTCGGCGGCCCGGTAAGCCGGCTGCTGGCCGTGCCGGGACAGCGAGTGAAGAAGGGCCAGTCCTTGCTGGAAGTGAGCAGTCCGGACTATTCGCTGCTGTTCGCTTCGTATGTGAAGGCGCGAGATACATTCCGAGTCGCGGATAAGAACTACGATCGCGCGAAAGACCTTTACGAACATCACGCGATCGCGGAGCGCGATTTGCTGTCCGCGGAATCGGACCGCATCCAGGCGCAGGCGGATTTGAACGCTGCACTGCTCGGATTGAAAATTTTGGGAATTCCGAAGCCGGAAGACCTGGAAAAGGCTCCCACGGCGGAAATTCCATTGTACGCGCCGATTGGCGGCGAAATTGTGGAACGCGACGTGGCTCCCGGGCAACTGCTGCAAGCCGGCGTGACCCAAGCGTTCATCATTTCGGATATGAGTTCCGTATGGGTGCTGGCGAATATCTACCAAAGCGATCTGGCGGATGTGAAAGTCGGCGACGCAGTGAGCGTGCAGACCGATTCGTACCCCGATGCGTTCCACGGAAGGATTTCATTTATTTCTCCGGCGCTAGACCCTAATACGCGGACGCTGCAGGCGCGCATCGTGGTGGACAATCCCGGCGAAAAACTGAAGAACAATATGTACGTGACCGCGACGGTAAACGCGGGGAGCACGCGCAACGCCATCGCCGTGCCGGACGCCGCGGTGTTGCGCGACGACGAAAATCAACCTTTCGTATACGTGGCCACGAACTCGAACCAGTTTGGACGACGCCCCGTGGATATTGGCCCCAGCCAAGGCGGCAAGACGCAAATTACCAAAGGGCTTTCTCCCGGAGACAAAGTGGTAGGCAACGGCGCGGTATTTTTGCAATTTGCGAATTCGTTTCAGCAATAAGAGGGCGACCACTCACAAATGATTCACGGTTTAGTCCAATTCGCGCTGAAGCAACGATTTCTGATCCTGATGCTGGTTCTATTCATCACGGTCGGAGGCGCGATCTCGTTCCAGCGCATGCCGGTGGATGCCTACCCCGATCTTTCGCCACCGATGGTCGAGATCATCACGCAATGGCCGGGCCACGCAGCGGAAGAAGTCGAGCGCCTGGTAACGCTGCCGACCGAAGTGGAAATGAACGGCGTGCCGAAGATGGTCATCCAGCGCTCGATTTCGCTGTACGGCCTGTCGGACGTAATTCTAACGTTCGACGAAGATACCAACGATTATTTCGCGCGGCAGATTGTATTCCAGCGGCTCAGCGAGGTGACCTATCCGTCCGGAGTTACGCCAACGCTCGCGCCGCTGTCCAGTCCGTCAGGTTTGGTTTACCGCTACGTGCTGGAAAGTCCGGACCGTTCACCGCAGGAATTAAAAACTTTCGAAGACTGGGTCATCGAGCGCGAGTACAAGCAAGTGCGCGGCGTTGCAGACGATTCCGGATTTGGTGGCACCGTCATGCAGTATCAAGTGCTGCTCGATCCGGCACGGCTTTACGGTTACCACATCACCGTGCCGACCGTGCTGCAGCAGCTTTCGGTGAACAACGCGAATACGGGCGGCGGATTTTATTCGCAAGGCGGGCAGTTTTATTACGTGCGCGGCCTGGGGCTGATCAAGGACGAAGCGGACATCGGCAGCGTGATCATCGGCTCGCAGAACGGCGTGCCGGTGCATGTGCGCGATGTGGGAGACGTGACGATAGGTCATGCGCCGCGGCTGGGCCAGTTTGGCTTCAACAAAAATGACGACGCGGTCGAAGGCGTCATCATGATGCTGCGGGGCGACCAGACCCAGAACGTGCTGAAAGGCGTGGAAGCAAAAACGAAAGAATTGAACGAGCACATTCTGCCGCCGGACGTGAAAGTCCGCCCCTATTACGACCGCAGCGACCTGGTGCGGCTCACTATCAGCACTGTCGAAGAGAACATGCTGCTGGGCATGACGCTGGTGCTGATCGTGCTGATTTTCTTTCTGGTCAGCGTGCGCGCGGCGGTGATTGTAGCCTTGACCATCCCGCTGGCGCTGCTCTTTGCGTTTATTTTCCTGCATGCACACGACGTGGCAGCCAACCTGCTTTCCATCGGCGCGATTGATTTCGGCATCATCATTGACGGCACGCTGGTGATGGTGGAGAACATCTATCGCGAGCTGGGACTCCGCGAAGGGCAACAATACAACCTGCAGGATGTGATTTTGGCAGCGGCGAAAGATGTTGACCGGCCGATTTTTTACTCCGTGGCGGTGATCATCGCTGGTTACATTCCAATCTACGCGCTCAGTGGACCGTCCGGAAAATTGTTTCACCCAATGGCCGATACGATGTCGGTGGCGCTGATTGGAGCGCTGATACTGACGCTGACCTTCGTGCCGGTGATGTGCTCTTACTGGTTCAAAAAAGGTGTGCGCGAGAAGCAGAACAGGGCGTTCGAATGGGTCAAGAACCGATACGAGGGATATTTGACCTGGTGTCTCGATCGGCCCAAAGCCACGATCTTTGTCGCAGCCTTAATCTTCGGCGCAACTCTCCTGCTGATTCCGTTCATCGGCGGAGAATTTATGCCGCATCTCGATGAAGGCGCATTGTGGGTGCGCGCCACGATGCCCTACACCATTTCCTACGAAGAGGCGGCCAAACTGGCCCCGCAGATTCGTGAGATCCTCGCAAAGTATCCGCAAGTTACTGATGTTGGTTCTGAACTCGGGCGCCCCGACGACGGCACGGATCCCACCGGGTTCTTCAATTGCGAATTTTACGTGGGGCTGAAACCTTACAAGGATTCCACCTGGACCGCTGGGAAATTTCACAACAAGGCGGAGCTGACCGAAGACATTCAGCGGCAGCTTTCGGCGTATCCCGGGGTAATTTTTAATTACACACAACCCGCGGAAGACGCAGTGGACGAAGCACTCACCGGATTGAAAAGCGCATTGGCGGTGAAAGTGTATGGGCCGGATTTGAACGTGCTGCAGGAGAAGGCCCTGGAAATCAAGCGCCGGCTGGCGCAGGTACCAGGCTTCACGGAATTGACGGTAGTGCGCGAACTCGGACAACCGAGCCTGCTGGTTCAGGTAGATCGCGACAAAATCGCGCGATATGGAATCAATGTGGCCGACGTGGAAGGCGTGGTGCAGGCCGCCGTGGGCGGACAGGCTGCAACGCAGGTGATCCAGGGCGAAAAATTATTCGATCTGGTGGTGCGCATGCGGCCGGAGTTCCGCGAAAATGCGCAACAGATCGGAAATTTGCTGGTCGGCACACCCACGGGCCAGCAGATTCCGCTCAGCGAGCTTTCGGACATTCGTGAAGGAAATGGGGCGTCGTTCATTTACCGCGAAAATAATTCCCGGTACATCGGCGTGCAGTACAGCATCGAGGGACGCGACCTGGCGAGTGCCGTGGATGCGGGGCAAAAATCGATCGCCGAAGTTGAAAAATCCTTGCCGCCGGGCTACCGGTTGAGCTGGGGCGGAGAATACAGCGAGTTTGTGGAAGCGCGAAGCCAGATGCTGATTATCGGACCGTTGTCGGTCTTGTTGATCTTCATGATTCTTTTCGCGCTGTACGGAAATTTCAAATTCCCGGTGACGATCGCGCTGGGTGTGGTGATGACCGAGCCAGTGGGCGCGCTAATCGCCCTGAAGTTGACGCACACGCCGTTCAGCGTTTCGTCCTTGCTGGGCTTGCTGGCGCTGATGGGCGTTTCGGTGGAGACGGCCGTCATTCTGGTTTCCTACATCAACAAGCTCCGGCTCGAAAATAAAGATATACGCACCGCTACACGCGAAGCCTCGTTGCTGCGGCTGAGGCCGATTATGATGACGGCGCTGGTCGCGTGCCTCGGCTTGCTGCCCGCCGCGCTTTCCACCGGCATCGGTTCCGATACGCAGAAACCGTTTGCGATCGTGATCGTGGCGGGATTGATTTCGCGGCTGGTTTTGGGATTTTTCGTGAATCCGGTTCTGTACGAACTGGTGGCGCGCGATGGAGATGTTTTACAGGTTTGAGGTTTAACTATGTACCTTCACCTTTGTCCGGAGCATCAAAGGGTGCGGCAGGCTTTTTGCAGAACCTAAAATGCAGAGACGCATAACATTGCGATTACTAGCCGTTGCCCTGATTCTTTCGGTGGGGCTGTTTGCCATGCAAACAGCCGGGCACTGGCACGGTCACGCCTCCGACGAGCAACACTGCCAGGTCTGCCACGTCGGCCATATAGCCGTTCCGCAGGCCGCCGCGCGAGTCGCGCTGCTGGCGCCAGCGACAGTGGCTCGTTTTGTAGTCGCAAATGAAAAGTTTAGTGAATTTGAAACGCTTTGCACGCATCGAAGCCCGCGCGCTCCTCCAGCTTTCTCCCCTGAAAATCTAGTCTCTTAACGCTTGCCGCGCAGTCGCGGCATCCGTGCACCTATACATCCATTCATAAATTCGTCCGTGCGGCGAACGCTTCAAGCGTTCCGTGCCGCCATTTATAAAGGGAGAATCACATGCGATTTCTACGTAAAATTCTGGGAGTCTTGATTTTTGTTTTGCCAATCCTTACCGCGGCACCCTCCGGTTCGGCACAGACCGGAAATTCATCGAACGTGCAGGGAACCGTCACCGATCCTTCGGGCGCGGTAGTGGCCAATGCTGCGGTCACCATGCACAACCCGGTTAGCGGCTTCGAACGCACAGCGACCACTGACGCAGCGGGAAATTTCAGTTTTCCCAACGTGCCGTTTAATCCTTATCACCTGACCGTGACGGCCAGCGGATTTGCGCCGTTCGCTCAGGATGTGGATGTGCGGTCGTCGGTGCCGGTGGAGCTAAAGATCGCTTTGCAGATCGCCGGAAGTTCCTCCACCGTTACAGTCGAAAGCGGGTCGGACTTAGTCGAAAACGATTCCACGTTTCACACCGACGTGGATCGCGCGCTTTTCGAGAAGTTACCTCTCGAAAGCGCTTCGTCTTCGGTCAGTTCGCTAGTGACACTTTCCACGCCGGGGGTCGCGGCGGATTCGAACGGACTGTTCCACGGACTCGGCGACCACGCGGAAAATTCCTTTTCGGTGGACGGCCAGCCGATTACCGACCAGCAAAGCAAAGTATTCTCGAATCAAATTCCGCTCGATTCGATTCAGTCGCTGGAAGTGATTTCCGGAGCACCGCCCGCGGAATTTGGAGATAAAACCAGCCTGGTGATCAAGGTCACCACTCGTTCGGGACAGGGAGTTACCACGCCACATGGAAGCATTACCGCTTCTTACGGGGCGTTTGGAACCTCGACTGTGGGGTTCGACCTGGCGTACGGCGGCGAAAAGTGGGGGAATTTCATCGCCGCCAGTGGATTGAACAGCGGGCGTTTTCTGGACGGACCGGAATTCACGGTGATGCACGATAAAGGAAATGAAGAAAACGTATTCGACCGTGTTGACTATCAACTCAACGCTGTTGATTCCGTTCACTTCAATTTTGGTTATACGCGGTCATGGTTTCAAACGCCGAATTCGTTCGATGCGCAGTTTGCCTCGCCGTGGGCCGGCGTGGTGGTGAACAATGGCGGCCTCGATCCCGACGGCAACGTGGTGGGTGCGACCGATCAGCGTTCGAAGATCGGAACCTACAATATCGCGCCGACGTGGACTCGCCTGATTAACTCTTCGACCGTGCTGACTATCGGTGCGTTCGTGCGCCGAGATCAATTCAACTACTACCCAAGCAGCAATCCCTTCGCCGACCTGGGACCGTCCAACCTGCAACAGGAAACAGCGGCGCAGTCGCGGAACCTGACCAACGCTGGCATTCGCGGCGAGGTTTCGTGGGTGAAAGGAATTCACAACGTCAAGGCGGGAGTCACCTACGAGCAGACGATCCTCAACGAAAACGACACGTTCGGGATTGTGGACCCGACACTCAACGCGGTTTGTTTGAATGCGGACGGGACGCCATTTACGGGCCCGAGTATTACGAGCCCGACGCAATGCACCGGGGCCTTGCAACCAAACCTCGGCCAGGGATCGGTGGGAGCTTTCGTACCGCTCCTCGGCTGCATTGATTTGACGAGAACCGCGGCGCTGCCGGTGAGCGATGGCTGCCCCAACGGGCAGGCCACCAGCACACAATCGGTCTTCAACGGTCACACGGATGTGAAGCAGCTCGCGATGTACGTGCAAGATGCGATCACCACCGGGAACTGGACGTTCAATGTGGGGATTCGCGGCGATCTTTACAACGGACTTTCCAGGGCGACGCAGGCCGAACCGCGGCTGGGTGTGGCCTACAACATCAAGCCGACGAACACGGTCCTGCGCGTTTCATACGCGCGTACACTTGAAACTCCGTTCAACGAAAATCTGGTGCTTTCCAGTCTCGGCTGCTTGAATCCCACAGTCGGGGCGCTTTTCGCGGCCACCGGCGAAGGTTGCACATCCGGGACCGCAACTCCGCTTCAGCCGGGTTTTCGAAATGAATTCCACGCCGGCTTCCAGCAGGCGTTCGGAAAGTATCTGGTCGTAGATGGCGAATACATCTGGAAATACACCCACAACGCGTATGACTTCAGTATTCTGGGCGCCACGCCGATTACCTTTCCGATTGAGTGGAATAATTCCAAAATTCCCGGCTACGCGATCCGGGCGAGCGTTCCGAATTATCACGGGCTCACCGCGCTGGTGGTGATGTCCAGCGTGGCGGCGCGATTCTTTACGCCGCAGATCGGAGGCGTGGGCGCGGTTCCCTCCGCCGTGGGACCTTTCCGCATTGACCACGACGAACATTTCAATTCGACGGCCCATTTGCAATATCAACCGCGTAAGAATTGGCCGTGGATTGGATTTAACTGGAGATTCGACAGCGGCCTGGTGGCAGGTCCGGTGCCTTGCGACGGCGGCAACTGCGCCGGAATTCAGAATCCGGGCTTCGTCAACGTATCGGGCTTGTCGCCCGACCAGCAGTTCCAGGCCGGCTTGTTCTGCGGGGGAGTTTTCGCGACCCCGCCGAGCCCGACCAATCCCACCGGCACGCCGATCAGCCCGACGGGTGTCTGCCCGTCTTCACTGTACGGCTCGAAATTCCTGCAGATACCCGCGCCGGGAACTGAAAACGATGACCACAATCCGCCGCGGGTCGCAGCGCGCAATTTGTTCGATCTGGCGCTCGGCGATGACAATCTGTTCCGTGGCGATCGCTACAAGTGGAGTTTGCGGCTGACGGCGATCAACGTGACGAACAAGGACGCAGTTTACAACTTCCTCTCGACGTTCAGCGGCACGCACTATGTGACGCCACGAGCGATGACTGCTGAGGTTGGTTTCCACTTCTAGAAAAGCTAGCAACGAATTGCAATCGATCGGACGAGGTGGGCGCGGGCAGCACGGACGCGCTCACTCCGTCCTGATATTGCGGTATTGAGCGTCCAAGCCCCCGGAAACCCGGTGAATTCTCGAGTTTTGCAACGGTGTTAGAAGATTTTTACAAAAGTCCAGTTGACACTGGTTTTCAACTAGCTTAGGCTTCCAACTCAGTTGATAATCGGTTTCAACTAGGAGTCTCTCCCGGTGCTTGGTAGGTTTTCTCGAGCGTGTCGTTTCATCCCGTGTTTGCTGTTCATGCTGTTCTACGCGATCACAGCCTCCGCTGGCGTCGGCGGACGCATCTCCGGTGCGGTAACGGATCCCAGCGGCTCCGCTGTCCCCAAAGCCTCGGTGTCCCTCACGAACCAAGCCACAGGGCTGCGGCAGACCCTGACGACCGACGACAAGGGGGTCTATTCATTTCTGGACGTTCAAGTTGGGCGTTATGACCTGGAAATCACCGCCGATGGCTTCAAACCGTATCAGCGCAACGGAATGGTGGTGGATGCCGATGCTTCGCTCTTGATTGACGCGGTCCTGCAGGTTGGCGCAAAAAATGAGACTGTGGTGGTGGACGCGACTGCGCTGCACACCGAGACATCCAGCACGCAGCTCGGCGAAGTCATTACCGGCGCGCAGATGACCGCGGTGCCGTTGAATGGACGAAGCTACACGGACCTGCTCGCTTTGCAGCCCGGGGTGGCGCCATCCACGTCGATTACTTCTCTGACGGTGCAGGATGTCGGCGCGGCTGCGCTATCGCCCTCCGGCAATTTGAATCCCGGGACGGTCGCGATCAATGGCCAGCGGGAATTCGCGAACAGCTTTATCGTGAACGGAAGCGATTCGGAGGAGGACGTAAACAACGGGACCGCGATTATCCCCAATCTCGATTCCATTGCGGAATTCCGGATCGTGACGTCCAACTTTGACGCGGAATATGGCGAGTTCAGCGGCGGCCAGATCAATGTGGTAACCAAGACTGGCGCTAATGATTTCCACGGCGACGTGTTTGAGTTTCTGCGGAACACAAATCTGGATGCGCGCAATTATTTTTCGCCGACGCGGGGCAGTTTCGATCAGAACCAGTTTGGCGGCACGTTCGGCGGGCCCATTCGCCGGAATAAAGTTTTCTTCTTTGCTGATTACCAGGGGACGAGGCTGACGCAGGGCGTGGACACCGGAAATATTTCGGTCCCGTCGCTCGCCGAACGTCAGGGCGATTTTTCGATGGTTAACGGGCCAACTCCGAATTCGCCGGCCTTTTCAACGACCGATGCGCAAGGCAACATCGTGCCGACGACGGTCAGCGGTCCTTTTTTTGCATCGCAGCTCGGCAATAAGCTGGGCTATGCCGTATCGTCCGGCGAGCCCTATTTCTTTCCCGGATGCAATACGGCAACCTGCGTGTTTCCGGGTGCGATGATTCCGCAAAAAGTATGGTCGGCGCCCGGCAAAAATTTATTGCAATACATTCCGGATCCCAATTCCGGATCCAATTTTTCCACGTCGGCGGTCGATCAACTGCTGCGCGACGATAAGGGAGCGATTCGCCTGGACGCCAACTCGCGATTGGGAATGCTCTCGGGCTACTACTTCCTGGATGATTTTTCGCAGAACAATCCGTACCCGGTAGCGCAAGGCGGCGCAAACGTCCCAGGCTTCAACGCCTTGAATGTTGGCCGCGCGCAATTGCTGCAACTGGGCGACACCAAATCGTTTGGCTCGACCGCCTTGAACGAATTTCATTTCAGCTATTTGCGGGACGCGATCAATCTGGGGCAGCAGCAGGGCGGGGTGGGCGTCTCACTCGCGTCGCAAGGATTCGTGGTTGGTCCGGGGACGCCGGGAATCGTGGCGCTATCTCCGAAGACCGAAGGCGTGGAGAGCGTCAGCTTCAACAGCTTCTCGATCGGAACGAATACCAATCAATTGCAACAGACCAACAATACCTATCAGTTTCTGGACAATGTCTCGAAGCTGATCGGAAACCACAGCCTGAAATTCGGCGGAGAGTTTCATTGGGATCAGATCAACAGCTTCCCCATTGCGCAATTCAACGGCGCGTTTTTATTTTTCGGCAGCGAGACCGGCGTGGATTTCGCGGATTTTCTGCTGGGCGTTCCGAGCCAATACAATCAGAGCCAACTGCAGCCTTTTTATGGCCGCAACAAATACCTGGGGCTTTACGCACAGGATAGCTGGCGCATCACGCCCAGTCTCACGCTCAATTACGGCTTGCGCTGGGATCGCATCGAACCGTGGTACGAAAAATACAATCAGCTCGCGGTGTTCGAACCGGGCCGGCAGTCCGTGGTGTTTCCGAACGCGCCCGAAGGCATGCTGTTTCCCACGGATCCGGGAGTTCCGCGGACGCTCGCGCCGCCGGGAAATTTGGATTTCTCGCCACGCATCGGTTTGGCTTACGCGCCCAACGTCAGCGGCGATGGCTGGCTCAGCAAAATTGTGGGGGGGCCAGGGCAGACCAGTATCCGAGCCAGTTTTGGAACGTTTTACACCGCGATCGAAGCGCTGACGCTCGGCGTGCTCAGCGCGAACACTCCCTATGGGACGACGTACAGCAGCCCAGGACCGCCGCTGTTTGCGACACCGTTTATTACCGCCAAAGACGGGACCGACAATGGACAGGCGTTTCCGGCGCAACTGGCACCGCTCGGCGCGACGCGGAAGCACCCCGATCCCAACGTGGATTTTGCGCAGTTTGAACCTATTGACGGCATTCCGGCCTATCCGACGACCAATCGCATCCCTTACACCGAGGAATACATGTTGTCCGTCCAGCGCGCGCTGGGCGGAGCCACGGTGCTGAGCGTCAATTATGTCGGCACGCAGGCGCATCGCCTGCCCGTGCTGATTGAAAATAATCCCGGGAATCCGGCACTGTGTTTACAGCTGAACAATCCCGCGAATTTGGCGCCGAATCAAGCGCCGTGTGGCCCCTTCGGTGAAGACAGCGTTTACATCACCTCCGCCAATCAGAAGATCGAGGGTACGCGAGCGCCCTTTAACTCGAGCTTCGGCAGCAATACGAATCAAGCAACGATTGGCAATTCAAATTACAACGCCTTGCAGGTGACGTTGCACCACAACACCAGGCGGCTGGACATCCTGGCGGGATATACCTTCAGCAAATCGCTCGATCAATCGTCGAGTCTCGGCGAAGAAGTGAACCCGGTTGATCCAGCGCTCAGCAAAGCCATCTCGGCTTTCGACGTGAAGCATAATTTCGTGGTGAGCTATACCTATCAGATTCCTGTCGAGCGTTTGTTCCGCGCGGAAAATCGCTGGACCAAAGGCTGGGCCCTGACCGGCATCACCCATTTCAGCAGCGGTTTTCCGGTGACGCTGGTGAACAATGGTGATAATTCACTGCTCGGAGCGGAGCCGAATGGAATTAACAATTTTGGAGTGGATGAACCCGACGTTGCGCCGGGTCCTCTCAACCTGAACGGCAATCCCCGCAACGGAAATTCGTATTTCAATACCTCGCTCTTCAGTCAAAACGTGCTGGGGACGCCGGGAACGGCCAAGAGGCGTTATTTCTACGGGCCCGGGATGGATAATTACGACATGGCGCTGCTGAAGGACGTCCGGCTCACCGAATCGAAGTCGCTGCAATTCCGATTGGAGGGCTTCAACGTGTTCAATCACGCTCAGTTTTTTGGGCCGCTGGCGGTGGACGGCAATATCGGCGATGCGGGATCCACTTTCGGACAGGTCGTGAGCGCCGCCGCGCCCCGCCTGGTCCAGCTGGGCTTCAAGTTTTTGTTTTAGGCTTATTCCATGCGGATTTGAATCCTTGCGCGGATGATACTGGCGCACGCCGGGATTTGGGCCGGGAATTCCTGCTACAATTAAGCGCGGAATGGCCTGCGACGCAGGTGTCGTCGCGATGGTCTTTTGAACCAACACTGGATCCCAGGGAGTCCGCGTCGTCCTGCCCTTGTGCACGTCGAAAGGTTTCGGCCGATCGATAGCCTTAAAGCAGGCGCAGGGCACCCACCTATTCGTGGGGTTCAGGACCTAGCTGCGCACGGCGAAGTGGACCGCTCCGTTTTTTTTCTGTGCATGGCTCGCCGCCGAAAGGTTTCAAACACAAGTGAAAATTCTATTTATTGGCGACATCGTTGGATCGCCCGGACGAAAAATTGTCCACGACCGGCTGGCGGACATTGTTTCGCAGCGCGGCGTGGATCTGTGCATCGCCAACGGAGAGAACTCCGCATCGGGATTTGGCATTACGCCGCGCCTGGCGGAGGAAATATTCGCGGCCGGGGCGGAAGTCATCACCGGCGGCAATCACATTTGGGATCGCAAGGAAATTTTCGATTTTTTTCCGCATGAGCCGCGGCTGATTCGCCCCGCCAATTTTCCGGAAGGCTCGCCGGGGAAAGGCCACTACGTTGGCACCGCGAAAAATGGCGTGGCCTATGCCGTTATGAATCTTCAGGGCCGCACGTTTATGACGCCGCTGGAGGATCCGTTTCGCGCGGCGGAGCGAGAGCTGGCCGCGATTCCCACGGGAGTCAAAGTGATCGTGGTGGATATGCATGCCGAGGCGACCTCCGAAAAACAGGCCATGGGCTGGTTTTTGGACGGCAAAGTTTCGGCGGTGTTAGGCACGCACACCCACGTGGCGACGGCGGACAATCACGTGTTGCCGCGCGGCACGGCTTATATTACGGACGTGGGGATGACCGGACCGCACGATTCGGTAATCGGGATGGAAAAAGAACCCATCGTGCAGCGCTTTCTGGATTCAATGCCCAAGAAGTTCGTGGTCGCCGAAAACGACATTCAAATGAACACCGTGCAAATTGACGTGGATGAAACGACGGGTCTGGCCCGGTCTATTGAGCGGGTGAACTTCCGGCTCGACTGAAGCGGTGACGTCGTTCGGGTTTCGTGTCGTTCTGGTATCGTCCGGTACATCTGCATCTTACGGTCAAGTTGTCTTCCTCTACGCCTGTTTTCGTCAAGGGCTTATATCACTGTTAGAACGTAGTGTGTCCGTAATACCAAACCCGCTTCGCGGTAACTTATTTTGGAACTTTTGGGCAACCAGGACGCATTAACGGTATCTGCAGTGCCTAGCGCGGGTGGGGGTTGTCACATGTTTGGTCATTGCGCTTGGAGGCTATCCAAATCTTCCGGCGCCGTTCTGCTGCTTGCCAGCATGGGTTTTGCGTATCCGATTGGAGCGAAAGCGCAGGGCTTTGAAACGGCGGTGCCTTCACGCGCGCGGTTGTTCCCTGAAGTAGGATCGAGCGTCACAGCCATGAAACGTGATGCCTCGGGGCGTTATTACGTTCTGGCCAGACCCGCGAATGTAATTTGGATTTACAGCCCGCAGGGCAAGCGAATCGGCCAAATCCCACGCGACGACTCCGAAAATGCCAAAATTCAATTCGCGGTGGATTTCGATCTGGACGCGATGGGACGAGTTCTGGTCGCGGACCGGGCCGCCAACGCCGTTGAAATTTTTTCCGCGGGCGGATCTTTAGTCACAAAAATTCCAGTGTTCGCCCCCACCGGCATCGTGGCACTTCCTGATAAGCAGTTCGCTGTTTCCACGCTGCGTTCGAAGCGTTTGGTGGAAATTCGAGATGAACAAGGCGCGCTGGTGCGCAGTTTTGGCGACCCGGCGGAGGCCGGCATAGACACGGATTCGAAAAAACTGCAGAACGCCGGAAAAATTTCTGGAGATGGAACGGGCGGCATCTATTATGCGTTTGCGGCTCTGCCCGATCCCACCATCCGCAAATATGACCGGTATGGCTACGCGGCCACCGACGCTCGTTTCGCCGCAAGCCAATACGAGCCGGGATTGCATCCTGCTCCCGACGATCGCGTGCAGTTTGGAGTCAACTTCAGAGAGGTTAGTTTTTCGGATTCCTATAACACCTGGGCCACAATCGGCAACAAGGGAGATGTGAATTTCGGAGGCGGCCTTTCACCGGGACTGGGCGCGCACACCGGCGGCCTTGGCGGCCAGACGGCCCAATCGGCTACTGATAATGTGCTGTCAACAGCGATGGCGGCGGGCCCTGGGGGAGGCGGCGCCGGCGGGATGGCAGGTGGCGGAATGGTTTCCGCACAAGGAACATATCAAGGCAATACCCTTCAGCTTCATATGGGAGGCAAGTCGCGCTCCGGAAGCAGCGCGGGTTCGGGCGATAAAAGCGGTGGTTCCAGCCAGAGCTCGGCGGATGGCATCTTGCAATTCAGCGGGCAAGATTCGTCTTCGATTGATTTATTTGGCAATTCAACCTCGGCAGACAGTTCGCAGGCGGCTCTTTCGTTCTCGCCACCTCCCACGCTGGCTCCCGGTGTGGGTCCGGGTGGCGGCGCCGGCAGCGGCGTCTATGGGGGTGTGGGACTCTTTCCCGGACTCGCGGGCTTCGGGCGGGTGGGAGGAACGAATTTCGCCGGCGGTATCGGCGGCGGCTTTTTCGGCAATTTCCCGCAAGGATCGCCTTCGCTTTCCCCGATCGCGGACTCGACTATAAAAACGCCGCCGGCGGCACCTTCGGCCATTGCGACCAGCGGGACTCCGGGTTCCGCGGACACTCATGGAGATTCCACGGCACATTCGGGCGAGCGCTTCGATGGCGGGCACGGACGCTACGGCCGGGACCTGTACAATTTGACTGGCACGGTGAAAGTGAATCTCGATCACTTCGCCGCGGAATCGGACGACAAACCGATCATCACCGCGGTCGGGGTTGATCCCGCGTCGCAGGATATGTGGGTAGCAATCGGTAGAGTGCTGGCGCACTTCGACAAAAATGGCAGCTACCTCGGCGACTGTTACATCACCACGCCCGAAGGCAATCCTCTGCATGCGAGTGCAATCATCGTGGAGCCTGACCGGTTGATCGTGGCCTCGGATGCGCGCGGGATATTTGAATTCACGCGGCCCGATCTTCATGCGGCGCGCAGTTCAACGGTACAGGGCGCGGTTGCACAGCCGTCAGCACCGCAACGCGCTACAACTCCCCGATAAATCAAACTTATTTGACTGATTAACTCTCCTCGATACAGCGCGCGAACGCGGTTCGAGCAATAGTATTTTTGCGTGAATTGATTTCATGGCGCGATTTCTTTTTTTTGGGTTCAATATTTTTTGGATTGCAAGTGAAAAATATACTGTGGAAATCTTGTGAATTATTTGTGGAGACTACGCAGGCGACCCGTACAGTTTTCTCTTGCTACGGACGTTTCCTTTAGGCAGAATCCCGCCTCGCGTGTTTTACGCAGTTTAAGTCGCGACGTTTCATGTGACGACACGACGCGGGGGCGCGTTGCCGTAGTATCTAACCTGAAAAGCCAGGCTAAACCGAACCGTCGTGACTGGCGGTAATTTCCACAGCATTTCCACTTCGGTGGAAATCGCATTAAAGGGTTGACTCGCTCGATGAACCTTTGGGACAAGATTCTCCAGCACACCGAGCGCCGCGTAAATCCGCATAGCTTCGCTACCTGGTTCCGCCCGACACGCATGGATAAGCTGGAGGGCGACCATTTGACGGTGCGAGTGCCGACGCGTCTGTTCTGCAAGCGATTGACCGAGACATACGGCCAACTTTTGCAGGCGGTCCTGACCGAAATTGGAAAACCCCAGACTCAATTGGAATTCGTTTGCGCCGAATCGGAGCCGGCGCAGGTCGCCGCACCGGTAAATCCGCAGGCCAAACTGGATTTCGACGCGGTCGCCAATCAGCTGAACTCCCGGTACACTTTCGATTCGTTCATCGTCGGCGCTTCGAACCAGTTTGCACACGCCGCCGCGGTCGCCGTTGCGGAACAGCCTTCAAAATCGTACAACCCGCTTTTTCTTTATGGCGGTGTGGGATTGGGCAAAACGCATTTGATGCAGGCCATCGGCCACACGCTCAAGCGCCGTAATCCCGCACTGCGCCTGACCTACATCAGCGCCGAAAAATTCACGAACGAAGTGATCGCCTCGATTCGTTTCGAGCGCATGGCGGCCTTTCGCGACCGTTTCCGCAATATGGACGTGCTGATGGTGGACGACATCCAGTTCATCGCCACGCGCGAGCGAACGCAGGAAGAATTCTTCCACACCTTCAATGCTCTGTACGACCAGCAGAAGCAGATCGTGATTTCGTCCGACTGCCCGCCCAAGGAAATTTCGTCAATCGAGGAACGATTGCGCTCGCGTTTCGAATGGGGCTTGATTGCGGATATTCAGCCGCCCGACCTTGAAACCAAGATTGCGATTCTGCAGAAGCGGGCGGAAACCGAGCGCGTGCAACTTCCCGACGAAGTGGCGGAGTACATCGCGCGGGCAATCAAGTCCAACATCCGCGAGCTCGAAGGCGCGCTTACGCGCTTGATGGCGTATGCGTCGCTGACCGGCGCGACGGTAAATCTGGCGACGGCACAACAGGTGCTGAAAAATATTATTGATACGCAGGAAAAGAAAGTCACCATCGAGCAGATTCAGAAGCGTGTCGGGGAAGTGTTTGGGTTGCGCGCGCAGGACCTGAAAGTGCGCAGTAACTCGCAACAGATTGCCTTCCCGCGGCAGGTCGCCATGTTCGTGGTGAAGCAGTTGACGTCCGCTTCGCTACCTGAAATTGGACGCCAGTTTGGAGGCAAACACCACACCACAGTGCTGCACTCGATCAATAAGATTGAGAGTCAGCGCCTCACCGATAAAGATTTGAACAAAAAAATCAACAGGTTACTCGATTCATTCGGCTAGGTTTAAGCGCAGTACTATGTCCCACCTGAGAATCGCCCTGTGTAATCCCTGTGTAAGCATTTTGTTAGATACCCGGACCGGTTCGTCGAAGCGGATGACTCACAGCGACGAGCTAATTTCCACAAGAGTTCGCTAGTGTCAACTTGTTCCGCACATTCGGGTTGGTGGGTTTTACGCGTTATCCACAGGTGCGGCGACGGCGACGGTGTTTGTTATAGTATTTAATCAGTTAAAGAAAAGCTGTACAGTAGCCGCAGCAAAATTCAACGCCTGCATCGTGAGGATTGCCCCAGATGGAATTCAGCGTAAAGCGATCGGATCTCCTGGACGAACTCGAGATGACGCAGGGCGTCGTCGAGCGCAAGACCACGATCCCTATTCTTTCGAATTTGCTGGTGGAAGCGAAGGGCAGCCGGCTGACCATTACCGCGACGGATCTGGAGCTCAGCATCCGCACGTCCTGCGATGCCAAGGTAAAAAAAGAAGGCGCCGGGACGATTCCCGCCAAGAAACTTTTTGAATTGCTGCGCCTGCTGCCGGAAGACGGCGAGATCAAATTCAAACTGCAGGAAAACCACTGGGTGCATATCACCAGCGATCGGCGCAACTACAAGCTCGTGGGTATGTCGAAGGATAACTTCCCGGCGCTTCCTGCGTTCCCACATGCGATGGTCAAGATTCCAGCAAGTTTGCTGGCTGCCGCGATTGCCAAGACGACGTTCGCTATTTCATTGGAGGAGTCGCGTTACACCCTGAATGGCGCGCTACTGGTGCTTAAGCCCGGATCGTTGGCGATGGTGGCTACCGACGGGCATCGCCTGGCGATGGTCGAGACCGATCATAAATTTGAGGGGTTCACCGCCGAGACGCGTGTGTTGGTTCCGAAGAAAGCCATGACCGAAATTCAGCGCTTGGTGGGAAAAGCGGGCGACGAAGTGCAGGTCGAATTCGCGCAAGATGAAAGCCACTTGTTTTTTCAGGTTGGCCGGCGATTGTTGACCTCCCGCAAGCTAACCGGGCAATTTCCGAACTACGAGGCCGTGCTGCCGCGCGACGCGAATAAAACGCTGCAGCTGGAACGCCTGGAACTTCAAAACGCCCTCCGCCGCGTGTCGCAGCTCGCGGACCAGCGTTCACACGCCGTAAAATTCATGCTGTCGAACGAAGGACTCGAGCTTTCGTCATCGAGCCCGGAGTATGGCGAAGCGAAAGAAGTGATTGAAAAGGAATACAAAGGCGACACCATCTCGATCGGTTTCAACGCCCAGTATTTGCTCGATTTTCTCGCCGCTGCGGCTGATGGGCCGATCAGTTTTGAGCTGAAAGACGAGCAGTCAGCCGGCCAACTGCGCCCGACGGGCGACGAATCAACGCGCTACCGCTACGTCGTAATGCCCATGCGAATCTGAACGCGAGATCAGCTAAATCCTCCAATAGCAACACTCGTAATTGCCCAGAAGGCGGTTGGTGATTCCACTACTTTTGAGGCGATTTTTTGTGTCCCATTTTGGGCCTTACCAAGCTCCTCGAAGTGTCCATAAACCATTGAAATAAATAGATATAAATGGACGTTGAGCGTCCAGTTTTGCCTTGTATCTGGCTTCCGGTTTATGTAGAATCAAATCGTTCAAGAATCCTCCTGAACGGCACTACATTCGGCCCCAAACAGCCTGTTTTTTCGACTCCGCGCCAGGAGGCGATTAGCTAAATTTGGTTCCGGATGTTCCCCTTTCCGCAGGGGAAAAACGAAAAGCTCCGCCGCGTCTCCCCGAATTTTCGGAATGGGACGGGATGGGGCCGCAACCCTTCGAGTCTCACCGGCGCCGCAGAGCGCCATCGAAGATCCGGCGGAAAATCCGCCGAGTTTTCGAGCAATCGAGACCAATGGGCAAGGCTAGTGTCGGCAAATCCGCGCGACCGCCTTCCCGAGTACCGCTACACGCACGCGTCATCTGAGGAGAAGCACGACCCATGGCTGAAAAAGAAACTGCGGGCGGAAAAGCCGCCGGGCACAAGTACGACGCAACCTCGATCAAAGTTTTGGGCGGACTTGAAGCGGTCCGCAAACGTCCCGCGATGTATATCGGTTCGACCGGTGAAATGGGATTGCATCATCTGGTCTGGGAAGTGGTGGACAACTCCGTTGACGAGGCGATGGCCAATTTCGCGGACGAGATCAACGTGACGGTGCATGAAGACAACAGCGTTACGGTGATTGATAACGGGCGCGGCATTCCGGTGGACATGCATGCCACCGAAAAAAAGCCAGCCGCTGAAGTGGTGATGACCGTGCTGCACGCCGGGGGGAAATTCGACAGCGAAACCTACAAGGTTTCGGGCGGATTACACGGCGTCGGCGTTTCGGTGGTCAACGCGCTTTCGGATTGGCTCGAGCTGGAAATCTGGCGCGACGGCGAAGTGTGGGAGCAATCCTATGAGAAGGGTATCCCCACATCGAAGCTGAAAGCTTCGGGCAAGACGCGCAAGACCGGCACGAAGATCACGTTTCACGCCGACCCCTCGATCTTCACGACGAACGCATATACCTATGACACGCTCGCACAGCGTCTGCGCGAGCTGGCGTTTCTGAACAAAGGCCTGAAAATTACGCTGGACGACGAACGCAGCAGCAAGAAAGCTGAATTTCGCTACACCGGCGGCATCGCGGAATTCGTCAAGCACTTGAACAAAGGCAAAGGCGTGCTGCACGATTCGCCGCTGTACATCGAAGGAAAGCGCGATCAGGTGGAAGTGGAAATCGCGCTGCAGTACAACGACAGTTACACCGAAAATATTTTCGCGTTCGCCAACACCATCAACACCGTGGATGGCGGCACCCATCTTTCGGGTTTCCGTTCGGCGCTGACCCGGACGATCAATTACTACGCCAGTTCGTTCGGCATGCTGAAGGAGCAGAAGGACGAAGTCACCATCAACGGTGACGACGTGCGCGAAGGACTGGTCGCGGTCATCTCCGTAAAGCTTCCGCAGCCCCAGTTCGAAGGCCAGACCAAAGGCAAGCTGAACAGCGATATCAAGGGCGTCGTCGAGCAGATGGTAAACGAAAAGCTTGGCGAGTATTTCGACAAGCATTCTTCCATCGCGCGAAAAATTATCGGGAAATGTATTGATGCGGCGCGGGCACGCGAAGCGGCCCGCAAGGCTCGCGAACTAACGCGGCGAAAATCCGCGCTGGATTCGAGTGGATTGCCCGGGAAGCTCTCCGATTGCCAGGAGCGCGATCCGGAGCGCTGCGAGATCTTTCTGGTCGAGGGCGAATCGGCCGGCGGCTCGGCCAAGGGCGGCCGCGACCGCCGTTACCAGGCCATCCTGCCGCTCAAAGGCAAAATCCTCAACGTCGAGAAAGCTCGTTACGACAAGATGCTGGGCCACGAGGAAATTCGTTGCATCATCACCGCGCTCGGCACCGGCATCGGTAAAGACGATTTCGACGCCAACAAGCTGCGCTACCACAAAGTGATTCTGATGACCGACGCGGACGTGGACGGCAGCCACATTCGCACGCTGTTGCTGACGTTTTTCTTCCGGCACATGCGCGAGCTGATCGAGCGCGGACATATTTACATCGCCCAACCGCCGCTGTATCGCGTGAAGCGCGGCAAGATGGACCGCTACATCCGCGACGAAGGCGAATTCGCGCGCGAAGTGATGAAACGCGCCACCGAAGAACATTCCGTCAAAGGCAAGAACGGCAAAGCCATCGAGGGCGGCGACCTCACCACGTTCCTGCTCAATATTCAGGAATACGATCAAGTGGCGACAAAATTTGGCCGGCGTATGCGCGAACCGAAACTCGTCGAGCTCCTGGCGGAAAGCGAACTCGACAAGAAGGCCGACTTCGGCGACAAGAAAAAGCTGCAGGAGCTCGTAAAGGCGATCGAGAAGTCGAAGCTCGAAATGGAAACGAAATTTATTTTCGACGAGGAACACAGCCTGCACGAACTCGTGCTCAAAAATGGAGCCGAGCGCCGCATCAATTGGGCTCTCGCGTCCACTGCTGAATACAAGCGCCTGCGCGCGTTGCACGCCGCCATTGCCGATTTGGACCGGGGGCCGTTCACGGTGGCGCACGGCAACGAAAAGGTGGTGAAAGAAGATTCGACGGACGTGCTGAATTACGTTCTAGAGGATGCCAAGAAAGATTTCACCATCACCAGGTTCAAGGGGCTGGGAGAAATGAATCCCGAGCAGCTCTGGAACACGACGATGAATGCGGAGGTGCGCACGCTGCTCAAAGTGCGCCTGGAAGATGCGGTCGCCGCCGAAACGATTTTCTCGACGCTGATGGGCGAAAACGTGGAAGAGCGCCGCAAATTTATCGAAGACAACGCGCTCGACGTAGTCAATCTGGATATTTAACCTTTGAACTTTCAACTGGTGTGGAAGATTTTGCCGGGGCTGCGCGGGCTTAGTTGTTCGGATTTTCGCGCCACGCCTACGCAGGAGCCGAACAACGAGAAGGGCGTGGCGTTTGAGTGTGCGACGCAGGCGACGTGCGATGCGTTTATGCACGAATTGGAAGCGCACTTCGGGCCACAACGGTTTTCGAACAACGCCACGGCGTTTGAAACCGTAAAAGCTTATGTGGCTGGGCGTAACGTCTAGAACCGCGGCGCAAGTCAAGTGATGATCGCGTCGGCGTTGGAGAGCGAACCTTCGCGATAGCGGCGCGTAACGAACAAGTAAAGCAGCTTCACAAATTACGGACGAGGGACGAATGGCGGACGAACTGAATCAGTCGATTACCACTCCGGTTGACATTGAATCGGAGATGAAGAAATCGTATCTCGATTACGCGATGAGCGTAATCATCGGCCGCGCGCTGCCCGATGTGCGCGACGGCTTGAAGCCCGTGCACCGCCGGATCCTCTTCGGCATGTACGAGCTGGGGCTGACCTCGACCAAGTCCTACCGCAAATGCGCCAAGATCGTCGGCGAAGTCCTCGGCAAGTTCCATCCGCATGGCGATACGCCGGTGTACGACGCGCTGGTGCGCCTCGCGCAGGATTTCAACATGCGTTATCCGCTGGTTGACGGCCAGGGAAATTTTGGTTCGGTTGACGGCGATCCTCCGGCCGCGATGCGATACACGGAAGCGCGCCTTTCGAAAATCGCCGAGGAAATGCTCTCGGATATCGAAAAGGAAACCGTAGACTTCGTTCCGAATTTCGACGAAAGCGAACAAGAGCCGGTCGTACTACCCACGCGCATTCCCAATCTTCTGGTCAATGGTTCGTCGGGCATTGCGGTAGGCATGGCTACCAACATTCCGCCGCATAACCTGAAAGAAGTGGTGGAAGGCGCGATTCTGCTGATCGAAGAACCGGATGCCACGCTGAAAAAAGTGATGAAGCTCATTCCAGGTCCGGATTTTCCGACGGCCGGATACATCTATGGCCGCGACGGAATCGAGCAGGCGTACAAAACCGGCCGCGGATCTTTTCAGGTTCGTGCGAAGGTTGCCGTTGAGGCCCGGGGCAAGGACCGCCAGGACATCGTGGTCACCGAGCTGCCGTATCAGGTCAACAAGGCGCGGCTGATTACGCATATCGCCGAGCTGATCAACAACAAGAAGATCGAAGGCGTGGCGGACATTCGCGACGAGAGCGATCGCCAGGGCATGCGCATCGTCATCGAAGTGAAACGCGATGAAGAGCCGCAGATCATTCTCGCGCACCTCTTCAAGCAGACCCAGATGCAGGAATCTTTCAGCATGATCCTGCTCTCCATCGTCGCCGGGCAGCCGCGCGAGCTGGGCCTGCTGGACATGCTGCGGCTGTTCATCGAGCACCGCATGGACGTGGTGCGCCGACGCACCCAGTACGAATTGCGTAAAGCCGAGGAGCGCGAGCACATTTTGCTCGGCTATCAAATCGCGCTGGATTATCTCGACGAAGTGATTCGAGTGATCCGCGGATCATCGAGCCGCGCAAATGCCCGTGAGAATTTGCATAATTTCTTCGCCAACAAGCAAATTTCGATTTCCGAAGATGGGAAGGCCAAAAGCATCGCGGGAGTGAAACTCAGCAACAAGAAATACGGATTGGCGACGGAAGTAGTGGGATTGAGTTTCCCGCAGATTGACGCAATTCTCGAATTGCAACTGCACCGCCTGACGCGACTTTCGATTGATGACATTCTCAACGAGTTGAAGGCCATTCGCGATCGCATTGCGGAACTGCGCGAAATTCTGGCCAGCGAAAAGAAACTGAAAGCGGTGATCGTCGCGGAGCTACGCGAAATCTTGAAGGATTACGGCGACGAGCGCCGCACGCAGATCGTGGACCGCGTCGAGGAAATCAAGCTCGAAGACTTGATCAAAGACGAAGAGATGGCCATTACGGTGAGTCATTCGGGATACATCAAGCGCACTTCGGTGGATGTGTATCGCCACCAGTCACGCGGCGGCAAAGGCCGCATCGGCGCAAAGACGCGCGACGAGGATTTCGTCGAGCACCTGTTCATTGCTTCGGCGCACAGTTACATTCTGCTCTTCACGTCGAAGGGCCGCGTGTACTGGTTGAAAGTTTACGAAATCCCCGAAGCGGCGGCGGCAACGCGCGGAAAGGCCATCGGCAACCTGGTGCGCTTCCAGGAAAACGAAAAGCTGACGGCAGTGGTTCCGGCGCGCGACTTGGAGCAAGCCGACCGTTACGTGTTTCTCGCCACGAAAAACGGCACGGTGAAGAAGACGGGCCTCGCGGAATTCTCCAATCCGCGCCCGTCGGGAATCATCGCCATCAACCTGGATGGCAGCGACGAGCTAATCGGTGCCAAACTCACCGATGGCATGCAGATGATTTTCCTGGCCAGCCACGATGGGCAGGCTGTTTTGTTCCGCGAAACCGAAGTGCGCTCGATGGGACGAAACGCGGGCGGCGTCAACGGCATGGATCTGGGGAAGGGCGACTACGTGGTCAGCATGGACGCGGTGCAGCCCGACTTCGGAATCATCGAGAAGGAATTCAAGACGGCGACGCGGAATCTTGATGATCTCGAAAGCGATCAGATACGCGAATCGCTGACTTCGTTGATGCTCACGGTGGCGGAGAAGGGTTACGGGAAGCGCACGCCGCTTGCCGAATATCGCGTTACCTCGCGCGGCGGCAAAGGCGTGATCAATCTGAAGTCCACCGACCGCACCGGCCCGGTAGTCGCGGCACTGCAGGTTCGCGAAGATTCGGACGTGATGATCATCACCGGACACGGCAAAGTGATTCGCGTGCATTCCGGCGAAATTCGCGAGGCGGGCCGCTCGACGCAAGGCGTGCGATTGCTACGCCTCGACGAAGGCGACCGCATCGCAGCCGCAGCGTCAATCCTGGAAGAAGAGGAAGCTGCGGAGGGTGGGACCGAGCCCGAGAAAAAATAATCACGATAGGAGGAATCATCATGGCACCGAAACTGAAATACATTATTGAATTTGTGGCGGACATGAATCGGGCCGTGAAATTCTATCGTGATGTCGTCGGGCTTACGCTGAAGTTCGAATCTCCGGAGTGGAGTGAGTTCGCAACCGGTGAGACTTCGCTGGCGTTGCACCGTGCCAGCGACCGGAATCCCGCCGGAACTTACGACGTGGGATTTACGGTGAAAGACTTGCCACAATTCTACGAGCAGATGCAAACGAAGGGCGTGAAATTTCCCATGCCGCCGACCAAGCAGGATTTCGGCGGGACTCTCGCGCAGTTTGTGGATTCGGAAGGCGCGCACCCGTCGGTCGGCGCTGAGTAGTAATGGGAAAGATATTTGGGAAGTGTTCGAATTGCGGCGGCGTGATGATCGGCACTGGAACCCGCGAAGGCGAGCTATCTTTTTGCTCGGATGCCTGCCAGCGATATTATCATTGTCCCGGTTTTTGTGAATCGTGCCTCTCGCAAACGTCGCCCGAGCAGGTAGGCGGCGTCTTTACTTTTAATCTACTCTTGGGCACACGCTTGCTGGGGTTCGGCGAACATTGTAGTCAGTGCAACTCGGTCATTAAACGAAAGTGGTTCTTCCTGATTCTTCCCCTATTTCCAGTCAGTGCAAAATACAGGGTGCTGTACCTGTCTCGCAGGCGTTATTACAGCCGAAAACTTAAGATCGATTTGTCCTGACTATCCCCAGCAGAATAGACTGCACTGCCCTACTCCAGCGGCGCGATGTAATAGCCGGGTCTGGCGCGCACGGTTACGTTGGGGCGGTCCACCAGCACTTTGATTTCGTGGTAACCCTCGAGGTCTTCTTCGCCGGAAGGGCGGTAGCTGATCGTGTACTGCGCGTGCAGCTCTCCGCCGATGGCGTCCATGCCTTTTTCGATCGAGCGATCCTTCACCGGATTCGTGTGCAGGCCGCCGGTGGCTTTGCTGGCGATGGCGAGCGAATTGGGAGTCAGCGCATTTTTTCCGGTTTTCACCAGCCATATCGCCAGAGCCAGTAAATCCGGATTTTCGTTCACGTGGTCGGGTTTCGCGCGCAGCTCGGCCATCGCGGTACTCAACCCAATCGAGTAGATGGTGACATTCGAGAGCTGCGCCTGACGCAGCACCTCGCCCAGGCGCGCTTCGCTGCCTGAATCCCGGGCCTCGCCTACGACCAACATGATGCGCCGCCGCACAGCGGGCCGTTCGTTGAGCATAGAGATTCCGCGGGCCATGGCGTCGTAAAGCAGCGAATCATCCACGCCTATTGGGAGATGTTCGATGATGTCGCGAACGCCGTCGGTGTCAGTGGTGAATTTTGACCGCAAATCGACGGTGCTGTCGTAGCTGATTACTGCGGCTTCCGAGGTCAGGGCCATCACCGTTTCCGCGAAAATAATTCCGGCGCGCTTCATGGTCGGAAACATGGGCGCGATGTGCGAGCTGGCTTCCATGACCAGAACAATAGAAAGTGGATCACCGCCAACGTCAAAGTGGTCGATCTTCTGTTCGGTTCCGTTGTCGTAAACCTTGAAGTTGGGCTCATTTAAATCGAGCACCATCTCGCCGGCTGTGTCGCGGACAATTACCGGCGTTGTGACCTGGTTTACGCGCACACGAATTGCGTGTTTGAGTTGCTCGGCGGGTGGCATTGGTTCGGGCTGCACGCCTGGTTTCGGATGTAGCGGCCCGGCCGGCGCATCCTGGCACCATGCTGGCGCTGCACCACAAGCGGCCAGAGCCAGAATCATGGCGGCGAAGAGTAGGAGGATGGTTCGCCGCGGAATTCGCGTGGAGGTCGAAAAATAACGGTGCAGCAATGTGCGTTTCATCGAGTACTCGTAGACATCCAAGGGCGGCAGTGTATCTGATTCGCGGGCGCGCACGAGCGTTGCTTAGGCAGCACTAATGGCTGCGGCGCGCCACTGGCGTTGGGCCGATGGGTTCTCCTAAAATGTTACGTTCGAATGGGCGCGAAGGGAGATGAAGTGGAGAACAGGAACCGAGTGGCAAATGGATCCAAGAAATGGCGATTGAAACCAGGCAAAGGGCAGCCGGTGCCCAAGCTCATGTACAAAGATCCGGCGTTCATGGAGAGCTTGCCGGCCAGACCTCTGCGCATTTTGGCCGAATATCTGGATCCGCTGGCACGCCTGCGACTCGAGAACATCGGCGACACCATCGTGATGTTCGGCTCGGCTCGCGTGCAATCGCGCGAAAAGGCACTGGCCCATTTACACGCGGTCCAGGCCAAAGCTCCCAAGAAACGCACACCGGAATGGCGGACGAGAATTACCGCCGCGCGGTCACTGGTTCAGATGTCGCGCTACTACGAAGATGCGCGAGAACTTTCGCACCGAATTACTTCATGGGCGATGACGCTTGGCAACGAGCCGCGGCGTTTCGTGATCTGTTCCGGCGGCGGCCCAGGCATTATGGAAGCGGCGAATCGCGGCGCGTCTGAAGCGGGTGGCCCTTCGGTGGGATTAAGCATTCAACTGCCTCACGAACAATCGTCAAATCCGTATATCTCGCCGGAGTTGAATTTCTATTTTCATTATTTCTTTATGCGCAAGCTGTGGTTCGCACAGATGGCCAAGGCGCTAATCGTTTTTCCGGGCGGTTTTGGCACGATGGACGAACTGTGGGAAATGCTGACGCTGCTGCAGACCAACAAGCTTTCGTCTCATCACCTGATTCTGATTTACGGGCGGGAATATTGGGATAAGGTGTTGAACTGGCGGCAGATGGTGCGCACCGGCATGATCAACGAAAAAGAATACAAGCTTTTGCAGTTCGCGGATTCGGTGGACGAAGCCTTCGACCACGTGCGCCGGGACCTGGAAGCGCACCATTTGATTCTCGATTCGGAAGGCGACCCTCCGAAGCATCCCCACCAGCTGATTCCAAACGTGATGCGGCCTTAGCAACTTTACAAGCTGCAGGGTGTTTCTTAGACAAGCGGCGGATCAAACAAAATCCGCAGCCGATGCGCGCAGCTTCCCGGAAAAAGCAGGTTTCCGCGCTGCCGCGGAGGTCGCCATGGTGAAATCATTCAGGAAGTTTTCATTCAAGAAAGTGTTTTATGGAATTGCCTTGGGTGGTTTGATGTTGCTGGGAACGGGCGGTGTGGCGCAGGCTGCGAACGGCCCGATTTGTGACCGGCGGATCGCGCACGAGCGTTTCGAGCTAAATCGCGCCATTGCCCGCCACGGGTTCTACAGCGGCCAGGCGAATTTTGAGCGGCGCGAACTGGCGCGGGTGCGCTACGAATGCGGGTACCGAGATCGCTGGCGTTAGGCCCACGCGTAATTGAAGTGACAGCAAACAAAAAAAGGCGGAAGGAGTTGAACTCCTTCCGCCTTTTGCTTTTATTGCTCGGGACAATCACCGATGGCAATGAGGTTCACAAATGTGTTTATGGGTTAGTTGTTGGATACCGGCTCGAGTTCGAACACGGCCTTGAACCGGCGGGTTTCATCTTGGTCGTGCAACATCACTACCGGAGCAACGCGCAGCGAAAGTTTGCAATCGCGGCAGGTCGCTGCTTCACCCTCGAGATCCTGAACGAATCCGTCGGTGAAGTGATACGCCGCGCGCGGACGCCGAGCGGCCTTAGTGCCCTTCGCTCCGCACTGCGGGCAGGTAAATTCCACGCGATCTTCCAGCGGATCGCGGTTCAACGCGGCCCACGCGGTGTATCGCACCCCAATCGTTTCCAAAGAATTTCTGCTCATAATGTCTCCCCCAACCTTCCGAAAAAAGACTGCACCACATTTAAAATCACATTTCTTTAGACGCGTAACGGGTGTGAACCGATGCATCATTCGCACAAACTCGTAAGTATAGAAAACGATGCCAGTTAGGTTGTGCCGCAGCGACATTTCTGGCATTTTCCGGATTTCTCCCCTTTCCGACGGGAACCGCCTTGAATCTCCGGTGTCTATCACTGCAAGAGAGATTGCTAGCTTCGAAACGCGCAAGTTGAAGGACAACCAACCTCGGAGCTAATCGTCCGAGGCAGCTCGACCCGGACCAGAACAGCAAAATTTGAAAATGTTCTCCATCGCTTGGCGGAGGTGTGTCCATGAACGAGATGGGAAGCTTGTCTGGTTGCATCCTGGAAAACGACCCAGAGACGCAGGACCGAGCGCGTTGGCTGCGTGGCAAGGCGCTGGCTGTTTCTCTCGCGCTCGAAGTGACGCTCTTGAGCGCGATTCTGATTATGCCCCTGCTCCATCCGGGCGCGCTGGGCGGCAGGCTGGTGGTCACGCCGCTGCCACCCTATAGCGGCGGCAACAATCCTGTTGAAGAGCACCGGCGTACGGTCAGTCGTCCGTCACCATCGCGGATATGCCTGGTCTGCGCTCAACCTACCCACCCTCAGGTTTCCAGCAACACTGGCGGGAATGGAGACGCCCCGGTTATCGGCTCAGGTTTCGATTCAAGCGCAAATATAATCGGGCCATTCATAACCGGCGGAGACCCCAATGCGCGCGCGCCGATGGAACCGAAGAAACCAGAGCCAACCCAGCGCAGCGGGCCGCAGCACATCAGCGAAGGCGTGATGGAAGCGGCCTTAATTCACAAAGTGCAGCCGCAGTATCCGAAGTTGGCGCAAATCACACACGTTTCGGGCACGGTACAACTACGGGCGATCATCGGCACGGATGGCAGAATTCGGGAACTCGAAGTTCTGAGCGGCAACGCCCTGTTGCAGCCCTCCGCGGTGGCAGCCGTGCGCGAGTGGCGCTATCGTCCCACACTGCTGAATGGCCAAGCGGTTGAGGTCGAAACGCTGGTTACGGTGAACTTTGTTTTGGGTCAGGAATGATTTCTAAAGCAGCGACTCGCCGGAATTTCGTGCAATCGTCTCGCGGGTGATGTCACGCAAGCGGACGATCTCATGCCAGTCATCGGCCGGCGAAGCATGTGGAAAAATAAGCGGGCCGAACGTGACCGTCACCTTTCCTCGTCGAGGTAGGAATGTCTTGTCGCGCAGAATTTCCCGCGCGCCGCGCACGGAAACGGGGCAAACCGGACGTTGCGTATCCACCGCCGATTTGAATGCGCCCAATTGAAAAGGCCGGATACCGGCCATCGCGGTGAATGTTCCTTCCGGATAAATCACCACCGAGTCGCCGTTTTTCAATGTGGCGTTCACCTGTTCGGTCTGCCTTATGCGCGCCTGCGGGTCGTTACGATCGAAGGAGAATTGACCGCTGCGCGCCGCCAGGGTGCGGATGAGAGGCATATCGCGGACTTCGCCCTTCATTACGAACTTCACGTCGGCGGGCAGAACGGCTAGCGACACGAGAATGTCCACGTAACTCGAATGATTGGGGGCAAAAATCCACGGCCCCGACGCGGCACGTTCACGCAGTATTTCTCCGCCCTGCACGTCAACTGGGACGCGTGCCGCGCTCAACATCCAACGCGCACCGGTGTGCACGATTCGTGCCGCACGGTCCACATCGCGAACGAAAAAGACCAGGATCCACATGGGAATCAAAACCACCGAAAATACGCCGAGCGCGTAAACGCCATACAACGCTTCAGCCGCGCGTCTAACCACGCTTTTGGCCCAGGCCCAGGCAGCAGGTGCTGCCCCGCGCACGGCCAGCTTCGCAATTTGCATCGAGGCGGATTGTTGTTTTTTGCCGAGCTTTCCGTCCAGGTATAACCGCCGCGTGTCACTGCGCCGCAATTTTCCACTCGAGGTTTTCGGTATGGATTGCGGCCGAAGCAACGCGATCACGTCCGGCGGCATGCCCATGGCTTCGTCCACGGCGCGTGAAATTTCCGCTTCGATTTGCTTGGCGTTACCCGGATCGCGAATTTCCGCGGCAACGATCAATCGCTCCGTTCCGGTTCGTTCATCCGGCGCGCCGAATGCCACGACGCATCCGGTCCGCACGCCTTTCACTCGTCCCGCAATTTCCTCGATCTCGTGCGGGTAAAGATTGCGGCCCGCCTTGATGATCACGTCTTTCGCGCGTCCGGTGATGTAGAGTTCGCCTTCGCCCCAATAGGCCAGGTCGCCAGAATCGAGCCAGTCTCCGTCGCGCATCAATTCACGCGTCGCTTCCGGATTGCGATAATAACCGCTCGTCGCCGAAGGGCTACGAAACCACAGCTGACCTTCCTGACGTTCGCCTAGATTGCGCCCATTCGTATCCACGATGCGCACTTCCACCGATGGCAAAGGCCTCCCGGCGTTGACGAATTCGAGCGCTGCGGAATCGCCGGTGCGGGCGGGAATGGCACGGCCCTCCGATTCAAATGTCGCGCGCTCGATGCGATCCACCTTGTAGCCATCGCCGAGCCGCGGCACGGAAATCGCGAGCGAAGCTTCGGCCAAGCCGTATACCGCCATGAGCGCTTTGGGATTGAAGCCATAAGGAGCGAAGCGCTTTGCAAATCGTTCCAGCGTTTCAGCGCGAACCGGCTCCGCGCCGTTCGTTGCCGCCCGCCAGGAACTGAGATCCAGTCCCTCCAAATCCTTGTCCGCGATTTTGCGCACGCACAATTCGTAAGCGAAATTCGGCGCGGGCGCGATCGTCGCGCGATGCTTCTGAATCGCGCGCAGCCAACGCTCCGGCCGGCTGAGAAACGCCAGAGGTGACATCACGATCAGCGGAATGCCGATGAACAGCGGCACGAACCAAGCGCCGATCAGTCCCATGTCGTGATAGAGCGGCAGCCATGAAACGCAGGCGTCGTCGGGACGAATCTCCAATCCGGAGACAATGGAGTGAATATTGGCGAGCAGGTTCGCGTGGGTCAGCACCACGCCCTTAGGATCGCCGGTCGAGCCGGAGGTGTATTGCAAGAAGGCAATGTCTTCGCCGCGGGCCTGATGTGACAAATTCTCTACCGGCCGCCACTGGGTCGGTGCCGATCCGTTTGCCGGGATAGGCTCGGGCGTGCTGGCCAGCTTCTGTGCGTTCAAGACTTCGCGCAACGACGGCACACGGGGCTTCAGCAGCTTGGCCAGATTTTCGGCCTGACGCCAGGTGACTAAAAATTGGGTTTCGGCATTGCGCAGAATATTGGCCTGACGCGTGGCGTATTCCGCGATCCGGTCCGCGCGAAATGGCGGATAGATTGGAACGGGAGTTCCGCCGGCCAGCAAAATCCCCGCGAAGGTATAGAAAAATTCCGCGCAAGTCGGCAGCATGATCGCAACGGTCTGTCCCGATTCCAAACCGCGGTGCCGCAGTTCCGCGGCGACGATAGAGCCTCGTTCGTACAGGTCGCCGAACGTGATCGTCTTTAGCTGATCATCTTCGTCGTAAACTTGCACGTGTACGCGATTCGGCTCGCCCCTGCCGCGCAGGCGGATTATTTCGGTGAGGGTGGTTGCGCTGCGAATTTGTTCCTGAATATCGGGCCGGTCCAGCGACGGAGCGGGAGAAATATTGACCGCCGGCAATCCGATTTGAGGAGACGAGGCGAGGCTGGAAGCGTTCGAGGTTGCGGCACTATTTTGGGCGCCGAACTCTTCCGCCAAAATCGCGTCAATCAGATCTTGCACGGTGTCGGCTTCGGCGACTACGCGATCCCGCAGACGCACGCCGCAGGCGTCGCCGAGACGCAACATCAATTCCACGCGCTCGAGGCTGCCCAGGCCCAACTCCCGTTCCAGGTTTGCCTTGGGGCCTCGCGCGTTCAATTCTTCCAGGCCTCGGGATCCGCCCAGCTCACTCAGGAGCTGACGTACCGTGGCCATGGCCTGAGTTTCCACGGCCGGAGTACGTTCGAGTTTGGTTCCCGTTGCGGTCAAGGCCTTCGGCGGGTTCTCGGTGGCGTGCTCTTACGGGAAGGCAGGCCGCCGCTCCGGCGAGCCTATCACTCTGGGCTGCTCCGTTCAATCGCAGCGAAAATGCCGCGAAGCGAGCGCGGAGTACCTTCGTACCGGGACCAATTGAACCCTCCGGCCTATCGACGCTGCCGAAGCCGGCAGGCACTCTATTGGTGTATTCGAGGCCGCCCCCAAGCGCTTCGAATGTCTGCACCTCCATCACCCCAATGCCCACGAGCGGCCGGAACCCCCACCGGCCGCTCTCTTTTTTTTGCGGACTAACTGCTCCAATTATTCGCAAGGAATTTCGAATGATGCTTCGACTGGCATGGTTCTTTGGCACGGTGGGAGAGCGCACCAGTTGACAACGAGCTGTAGATCGGGAGCGCTTAGAATTAAGCGAATGTAGTCGAACGCCGAGAAATTGCACCCACGCGCGTGTCGTCGAAAGGAATAGAGGAGAAGCTTAGCGGCGAGGGCCCGGGCGATAGCTGGCCATGGGGCGGGCGCGCATGCGGAATCTGGGCATCAGAGGCGGCGGGACGCTATGCAACGGGGCGCCGCACTGGTGACAGTATTCCTGAGGCGTGTCGCGCAAGCGTAGCCATTGGCCGCGCGCGGTGCAGTGGGGATTCAAGCATTGGACCGTACCGCCCGCCAGGGTATGCATCGCAGCCTCCGTCTTGCCGCAGCAACGCGCGAGAAACGCGACGTTAATGAACGGGATTCTGCGCGAAGGAGTCTAGTGAGTCAAGAAAAATATATACTATTAGTAGGGGTAGGCTTCCGACAGGGTTGCGACGTATTCCGGGTCACTGTTCTCCGTGAGGCGAAAATCTTTTTCGGCTATAGATTTTCGCAGCCGATCTATTCGGTTTTCGCGGGCGGATTTTCGCTTTCCGGGGAATCTTTCAGCTGGCTCTCCAGGTCCGCAATTTCCTTTTCGACGCCCTCAATTGCTTCCTGCTTCGCGGCGATCTGCGCCTGTTCATCCTGGAGTTTTCGCGCGCCTTCGGCGTCACTCGAATAATCCGGCTTTCCGTAATACATCTGGGAATCGAGCACTAACGTCCGTTGCATCAGTTCAAGGTCGGTGCGTAGACTAGCAAGCTTTTCTTTCGCGGCGTCAATCTGCGCATGCAAGTGTCCGCCGCCCTTGCCAGCATTTTCCGGGGCGCCGCTGGCAGCGGGACCATTGGCCGGGGCTCCGGCCGCAGCGTCCACAGTGCCATCCGCTGCTACCTCATCCTTCTGCCCAATCACGCTGATTTCGTGTCCGGCCTTGGGAATATTGTCGTTGTCCCAGACACGTGCGGTCTTGGTCTGGTCCGGCTTGTCCTCGCGGGCGCGCTTGGCCGCTGCAGCAAGAGCATCTGAACTCGATTGTGACTGGGCGGCCGGCGCCGGAGCTGCCGCAGATTGCGCGAAAGCCGGTCCTGCGGGAAGCAGCAGGATAATTCCCAGTGAACAGCCCAGAACGAGTTGTGTGATTCTCATGTGCGTCTCCCAGAGCGATACTCTGCTACATACTAATTTTAGCTGCCGCGAGGCAATCGCCGCCAAATGCCTCAGCCGACGCGCCCAAAAAGGCACCTGTACACGTTGGCAGTTCAGGGGCAGTTCGCGCCAGTTTCGCCATTCCGGTGGTGCGATTCAGGACTGCAATTGCAGCCTTCTCCCGGCTATCGCTAATAGGGCCATCGCGGCGGCCAGAGCCAGATAGAAAAGCGGCACGCGCGTGAACGAGGTCTCGCGCACTGAGCCCATAAAATCCAAGGGCACCGTGGCGTGCATCGGCCCCACATACCAGAGCAGCGTATAAAGAATCTCAAAGGGCTTACTGCTGCCGCTCCAGACGCCGAGCGCGAGTGCCAGCGTCGGAATGAATATCGCTCCAATTCCCCACGCCAGAACTTCACGAAACTCGCCGCCGATCAGCAAACGCAGCACGAACCCCCCACCGGTAATCATCGCCAGAACCATGCCCGCGAACCACACAGCCGTCAGCTGCCGCGCAATCGGATGCGGAGCGGAGAAGAGCAACTGGCTGGTTTGGTCACGCTTCTCGCGCACGCCCATTACCGACCACAACAGTACCGGCCAGATCCACGCGACGGCCAGCGCCACGCCGCGCGCCTGCGCTGACGGCAACGCCGCTGACAGGACGAACAGCAGCAAAGCGCCGGCGTACCACCACCATTTCTGTCCCTTCAACATCAGCCGCAATTCCGCAGCGACCATCGCCCCAATTCTAAAACTGGCCGGCGCCTTTGCGAGCGCGGTCAGCGTCACGGCTGGCTGCAACGCCGGGCTACTCGCCTCGTCGCTTACAAGGATGCGCGCCACCTTGCGGTTATTCTCCAGCAGGCCTCTGCGCGCCGGATCGAAGCGATCGAAGATCAGCGCGGAAAAAGAGACCAGCAGAAACGCGAAGCCGATCCATGCAATTCGCAAGATCACCATTTCGGTGGTCCAAGCAATACCATTCCACAAGAATATGGAGTGCGCCTGACCAGGCGATCCAACCTCGAGCGAAAACGAAAAACTGTTGTTCGCTGCGTGTGATGCGGCTCTCATGCTGGTCCAAACGATGCCCAGGCCCGGCCAGTCAAATGGGCTGATAGCGCCCTCTGCGCCAGATGCCGTCGGCACTGCCAGTCCGGCGACCCAGACAAAGAAGTAAACGACGTTTCCGAACCCGCCGCGTAGCCATGCAAAAGTCTCGAATAGCACGGCTACCGCAGCGACCACCGCCATGGCCGGCAGGGCCAACAGCACGAAGGGGGACAACAACTTCCAGAGCTCCAAGTGAGTATCTTCGCCCTGCAAGAACAGCATGACGATGCCCGAAAGAGCCAAAATTAAAACCATCACACCCAACACCATGAAATTACTGATCCACTTTCCAGTCATGTAGAGAAGCTTGGACATTGGTGTGGACGCCAGAATTTCGCCGACACGGGTGGCGCGATCGCGTTCGATAGTGTTCTTCACCACATAGAAGCCAGCCAAGGAAAGAAATGTGGTTGCCACCAGCGACATCAACGCGCCGATCCACGCCGAATTGTAGATGCCGCGCATGTTGCCCACCTGCAACATGACCTTTCCAGTGGCCGCCAGGTAACCGAAATACACGGCCAGCAGCAGGGTGACCATGAAACTGTACCGACGTACGCGCTCCAGGAAATCGGCGCGTGCAATCTGCCAGAGAACGCGCGTCCCGCGGGCTCGTCCAGCGCTCATGCCCCCACTCCCGCGCGCTGCGTTGCGATGCAAAGCAAATACGCATCCTCGATCGTCGGCGTAGCGGGCGTGGCGCCCGGACCGGGCTGCTGCGCGGCCACGATGCGGACGTGCACGCCATCGGCGCGGCGCACGCTACCGGAAATTTGGAATTTCTGCCGCGCGGCCGGAAGATCCGCGCTCGCCACGACCCACTCCCAAACTTTGCCTTCCACCGAGCGCAACAAATCTTCCGGCGTCGCATGGATTATTAACCGTCCATCGCCAAGCACCGCAATATCGGTCGCAATCGCTTCAATGTCCGAAACAATGTGCGTTGAAAGAATCACAATGCGCTCGCCAGAAAGCTCCGAGAGCAAATTGCGAAAGCGCACGCGTTCCTCGGGATCAAGGCCGGCGGTCGGCTCGTCCACAATTAACAGTTGCGGATCATTCAGCAGGGCCTGGGCTATGCCGACACGCTGTTTCATGCCGCCGGAAAAACCACCGAGCGGCCGGTCGCGCACCTCGCCCAGATTCACCACAGCGAGAAGCTCATCAATCCGCTTATGCGCACTTGCCGCGTCGAGCCCTTTCACCGCCGCGAGGTATTCGAGAAATTCCATCGCGGTGAGGTGCGGGTAAACTCCAAAATCTTGCGGCAGATAGCCCAGCACGTTTCGCAAATCGTCCGGCGACTTGGCAATATCCGTTCCATTCCAGAGCACGCGGCCTTCGGTCGGGCGCGTCACGGTGGCTAGAATGCGCATCAACGTGGATTTTCCGGCGCCATTTGGCCCGAGCAATCCCACCACGCCCGGCAGAAGCTCGAGCTTCATATCGCGCAATCCCCATCGTTGCCCGGCGTAGCGTTTACTGACGCCTTCAATCGAAAGTTTCATCGGACCAGGGCGCCTCCACCGCGCCTGCATATCCAGCTAGAATCTATCAGTCTTAACGATTCTTCCAGGTGAAAGGTTTCCGGGCTCACCGGATCACGGACCTCCTTTCGGATTTTCTTGTGTATAAGGCAATTGCTGGGCATACTCTGGCCAACTTCCATCGAAGAAATGGAGCGAATCGAATGCGCGAATTGCAAATTAGAATTTTGGCTGGAGTAATTTTGTTTGCGATGCTGGCGCCGTGCGCGATCCAGGCCTCGGCGCGGGGGCGTGAAATTGTGGCCGCTCCAGTAGCGATTCGATCTCATATTATCGCGTCGGTCGCGCAGTCTGGAACGCCTGCGTCTCCAACCGTGGCCGAACCGAACGCCACCACCGCCCCGCAGAAGGAAGTCACCGCTTATAGCTTGCCGCCGGACCTTTACAAGAAAGCACACGACCTCGGCGTCATTCATTTTCGTTTCAATCTGATCGGTTTTTTCTACGGTCTCGTGGTTCTTTGGATTATTTTGCGTTTCGGACTGAGCCCAAAATACTGGGATTGGGCGGAAAAAGTTTCGCGCAACTCCTTCGTGCAGGCCCTGGTCTTTGCGCCGCTGCTCATCGTCACGATGGGTATCCTGGGCCTGCCTTCCGACATTTATGAAAATTCCGTCGAGCGCCAGTACGGACTCAGCATTCAGAGCTGGGGCTCGTGGTTTTGGGACTGGACCAAAGGAGAGTTTCTTTCCATCCTGCTGGGCATATTTCTAATTTGGATTCTCTACGCCATCATCCGCAAGAGTCCCCGGCGCTGGTGGTTTTATTTCTGGCTGGTCTCATTGCCCATCGCGATACTTCTTGTTTTCGCGCAGCCCGTCATCGTGGACCCCATGTTCCACAAATTCGAATCTCTGCAGCAAAAGGACCCGGCCCTCACTGCCAGCCTGGAACAAATGGTTCAGCGCGCGGGCCAGGACATTCCTCCGGATCGAATGTTCTGGATGGGCGCGGGAGAAAAGACGACGGAACTGAACGCTTACGTAACCGGCATCGGCGCATCAAAACGGATTGTGGTTTGGGATAACACCATCGCAAAAATGACGACGCCCCAGATCGTTTTCGTCGCGGGACACGAGATGGGGCACTATGTGCTGAATCATGTCTGGAAAGGTCTGGCTTTTGCCGCTCTCTTTCTGTTCATCTTTTTTTATCTGGTATTTCGAACTATCGGCTGGCTTTTGGCGCGCTGGGGAGCCAATTGGGGGATTCGCGGCGTGGACGATTTGGCGTCGCTGCCTGCTTTGCTGCTTTTGCTTTCGGTGTTTGCATTTATCGCCAACCCGATTCAGAGCGCGTTCAGCAGGCACGACGAGCATCAAGCCGATCAATACGGCCTCGAAGTCACCCACGGCCTTACGCCCGATTCATCGCAAGTGGCCGCGCAAGCATTTCAGATTCTTGGCGAAGTGGATCTCGCCGATCCCGATCCCAATCCGCTCAACATATTCATGTTTTACTCGCACCCGGCCATTCCGGACCGCGTCCGTTTCGCGTTGACCTACGACCCGTGGTCGAAAGGCGAGCAGCCGGAATTCGTGAAGTAGGAATCAACCACGAACGTGGACGGTCATTCGAATTCCGTGTTTGGCACGCAGGGTAACCAGCGGCTCCGGCACTACTGGATGTCCCGGAACGAGTTTGAAGCGGAACCGCTGCGCGATTCTGGCGACCACCAGGCCCAATTCGAGTAACGCAAATCCTTGGCCGATGCAGCGGCGCGGACCATCGCCAAATGGAAAATACGCGCCGGTGGGCAAACGATTCTCCAGCCCATCGAGCCAGCGCTCCGGACGAAATGCCTCCGGATCTTCGAAATAACGAGCGTCGCGATGCATCACCCACTGCGACATTATGAAAGTGGTGTCCACCGGAAAATCATAGCCTCCAACCGTGCAAGGCGCGATCGAAGTGCGAGCAATGGTGTACGCCGCCGGATACAGTCGCAAAACCTCGCTGATAACTGCCTTCAAGTACGGGAGCCGCTCGAGATCGGCAACCTGCGGCGCTCTGCCGCCGAGCACGCTCTGCAATTCTTCGTGCAAGCGCGCTTCGGCCAAAGGATTTTCACTTAGCAGATACCAGGTCCAGGATAGCGTCAGCGCGGTCGTCTCATGACCTGCTAAAAAAAGCGTCATCGTTTCGTCGCGCAGCTGTTTCGGAGTCATCTGCGTGCCATCTTCGTCCATAGCGCCCATTAACATTGCCAGCAAATCGTTGTGCGGATTCGGCGCTCCGGAATCTATTTCCTTCTGCCGCTCCGCGATGATGCGGTACACCAGCGAATCGAGAAATTCCGTCTCGCGCTTTGCTCGGCGGTTAGCCGGGGTTGGCCAACTCTCCGGAATTTTTAAGGGTGAGCGCGCTTTGCGCAGTGAATAACGCATCAGAAAACCCAGCGAATGGCCCACGTTTTCTGCTTCGGCTGCCAACCTGGTTCCAAAGAGCGTGCGTACGGCGATGTCCAGGGTCATGGCCATCATTTCCTGGGCCAGGTCGCGAATTTCTCCATCGCGCCATGTTTTTGAATGGGTGTCCGCGCATTCCACCATGGTCGCGCCATATTCCGCGATGCGGCTGCGGTGAAACGCGGGCTGCGCCAAGCGTCGTTGCCTGCGCCAGAATTCACCTTCGCTAATCAACAGCCCTTGCCCCAGCAGGCGCTCGGTCACATCCTTGGTCAGTGTGCTTTTGTGAAATTTCGCATGCTGGACGATGGTGACTTGCTCGACGTATTCGGGAAGATTGAGCAGAATCCGATATTGTTTGAATACGCGAATGCAGACGATGTCTCCGTACTTGGCCAGACGCGTCAGAGTGGCCAACGGATCACGCAATACCTGCAAAGCCAGCCCAAGCATGGGCGTGCCCCGCGGTCCGGGCGGCAGCCGAATTGCCTCGCTTGCCATTCAACCCCTCAAAATCACTTATCCACACCTATAGCTTGCTGTTCGATAATACGTGCCAGCAATCCACTTTGCTTCATAAACCTTGGAGCTTTGTGCGACTTCGTTGAATCCAATCAATCGTCCAGGGGCGGATACCATTTCAATTGCGCGCTCGATTTGAGTAAGATACGCATCGCGCGCCACGGGTGAGAGGATGTCGGTGGAAGTCGAACAGCCAGATTGGCTACTGCAAATTGAGGGGATTCTCGAGAGCCTGAACGAGGGTGTGCTGATCACCGACGAATGCCAGACCATCGTCTTTGCCAATTCGAATCTCGAAGAAATGACCGGAATGACCCGCAGCCAGCTGGTGGGGCTCGACGTCTATAACGTCTACACGAAAGAGGAAGCGGATTTCATTGTCGAGCAACGCGAACGCGGTATGAAGGTTGGCAAGAATCGCTTTGAGTTCGTGCTGCCGCGCCAGGGCGGCAGCCGCATGCCGGTTATCATTAGCGCCCGTGTGGTCGAGGATCCCGAAGGTCGCCGCTATTCGATCGTCACCTTCACCGATATTTCCGATGTGAAACGCGTTGAACAGGAATTGCGGGTGGTGAACCGGGAACTCGAGGAACGTTACCAAGAAATTCAGGAAGATCTCACTCTTGCCGCGCGCGTGCAGCAAAGCCTCGCGCCCAAATCCATCGTCTGGGGCGGAGTGAACGTCGAAACCTTCTACCATCCGGTACGCACCATCGGCGGTGATTTCGGCCTGGTCAGCGCCCTTGATGAGGATCATCTGAACCTGCTGGTCTGCGACGTGTCCGGCCATGGCATCGGCTCCGCGCTAGTGGCGAATCGCATTTACACCGAAATGATGACGCAGCTTCGTTCCGGCGCGGGCTTGGACGTGATGTTGCGCCACCTCAACCGCTTCGTGATGCACAACATCGGCAGCTCGGTGTTCTTTTTCACGGTTGCGGCTGCCCGCATCGATCGCGGAGGACGCCGTATGGTCTTTGCCGGCGCGGGACATCCTCCCGGAATGATCGTCCGTGACGGCGAAGAGCCGCGATTACTGGAATCGCGCAGCATGGTTCTGGGCGCCCTGCCGGAAGCCGTCGGTCCGGAGGTTACGCTCGACGTGGACCTGCATCGCGGCGATCGTGTGGTGCTGTACACCGATGGAATTACCGATGTTTTTGATTCCCGCGGGGAAATGTTGGGTGTGGAAGGCGTGCAGAAATTCGTGCGCGAAGCATCCCTACTTCCCTTTTCTGAAATGAAGCAGGGCATTCTCGACCGCGTTGCCGACTGGCGCGAAGGGCCGCCGACGGACGATGTGTCGCTGGTTCTGATGGAAGTGGAATAAGCGAAAGCGTCCAGGGCGGCGCCGCCGCGCCCAGCGTGTGGGCGTCGCGGTTACGTTCCGATCACTCGCAAAAATCTCTTCTTACCGACTCGCAGCGCCAGCATGTCTCCGGGATTCAGCAGAATCGTTTTCTTCACGTCCTTCTCGATTTCGCCGTTCGCTTCCACCGCTCCGGCTTTCATCAAACGTTCCGCTTCGCTTCTCGAACTCGCCAGCCCCGTTTCGGTCAGCACCAGATGCAGCGGGCGCGTTCCCCAGGCCAATTTCATTTCCGGCATGTCCGTCGGCGCTTTGCGGTCGCGATATACGAGCCGAAATTCGTCGGAGGCTTCTTTCGCGGCTTCCTCGCCATGGAATCCCGCGACAATGGTGTGGGCCATTTGCATCTTCGCGTCCATGGGGTGAAGCACGCCCATCTTCACTTCTTCGCGCAGCCGCACAATCACCGGACTGCCGAAGTCCGTCAGCAATTCGTAATACGACCACATCAGCTCGTCCGATACCGACATCAACTTTCCGAACATTTGTCCCGGCGGGTCGGTGATTCCGATGTAGTTACCCAGGCTCTTCGACATTTTCCGCTCGCCATCGAGGCCCACCAGAATCGGCATCGTCATGATGACCTGCGCCGGCAATCCGTACTCGCGCTGGATTTCACGATGCACCAGCAGATTGAATTTTTGTTCGGTGGCACCGAGCTCCACGTCGGACTTCAGCGAGACCGCGTCGTAGGCGGTCAGCAACGGATACAGCAGTTCGTGCACGGAAATCGGTTGATTCGAGTCCAACCGCGAACGGAAATCTTCGCGCTCCAGCATTCGCGCCAGGCGATAGTGGGCGCACAGCTGCACAACTTCCTGGCTGCTTAATTTTCCCAGCCATTCGTTGTTGTAACGAACTTCGGTTTTGCTCTTATCTAGAATCTTGAAAACCTGCTGCAGGTACGTTTCCGCGTTCCGGTCCACTTGTTCGCGAGTCAATGGCGGACGGGTTTCCGAAACACCGGTCGGATCGCCGATCATCGCCGAAAAATCGCCGATCAGGAAGATTGCCGTGTGGCCTAGATCCTGGAACGCTTTCAGTTTCCTCAGTACCACCGTATGGCCCAGGTGGATATCCGGTGCCGTGGGGTCCACTCCCAGGTACACGCGCAGTGGTTTTCCGGTCCTCAACGACTGTTCGAGCTTGGCCCTCAATTCCTCTTCGCGAATGATTTCCGCTGCGCCTTTTTTCAGGTGCGCGACCTGCTCATCTACGGGCTTAAATTTTGCTGACGGCAATTTTGTCTCCCAAGCTTTTCAGGGTTGAATCAATACGCGACGTCCATCCATACGATAACGCCCTTCCAGCACAATCCTGACCGCTTCCGTGTAAATGCGGTGCTCCTGCTGCAATATCCTCTCAGCCAGCGCTTCCGGCGTATCCGCATCTTCAATCGGAACGCAGGCCTGCATCACGATCGGGCCCGCATCCAGATTTTCATCCACAAAATGAACGGTGCAGCCGGAAAATTTCGCACCGTGCTCGAGGGCTTGGCGTTGCGATTCCAATCCCGGAAACGACGGAAGCAGTGAAGGATGGATATTCAGAATCCGGTGGGGAAAGGCCGCAACGAAATGCGGTGATAGCAGCCGCATGTATCCCGCGAGGCAAACCAGATCCACGTTTTTTTCCTGCAGCGCCGCGACGACCAGCTTGTCATAGGCCTCACGCTCGAGTCCCTTCGAGGGGATCACCTGTGTGGCGAGCCCGCGGGCGCGGGCCTTGTCGATTCCCGGAACGCCTTCGCGATGGCTTAAGACGATCGCGATTTCGGCATTGGGAATGCGTCCGGCATCAATGCTGTCCGCCAGCGCCTCGAAATTCGAGCCGCGGCCCGAAAGCAGCACGCCAATTCTTTTTTTCATGACGCCCGAAATTAGCACAGTTCCCCAATGCGGCAAAACGCGCCGAGGATCCTTTCACGTCGGCGTTTTTAGGCGAATGATGAATCTCTCTTTGACGTCTTATAACTTGACTCAGGACGGCAGTCGATGCATCTTCGCTCACAACTGATACGACCGCTTTTTCTCCGGAGGTTCGTCATGCGCAAATTCGGTCCGATGGCCCTGTATATCTTCTGCGCGCTCGCGCCGGTCGTTCTTGTTTCGGGCTGTTCCACCGGCACAGGAGATCAGCCCAAACCGCAGGCTGCGGCGCAGCCCGTGGACACACGGTCCGCCGACGAGGCGGCGATTCGCGCCGCGTCCGCCGCATGGAGCCAGGCCTACGTCGCAAAGGACCTGGAGAAATCCAGCGCGGGTTACACCGACGATGCTGTGGTGATGTCACCCAAGGCCCCGGCCGTACATGGCAAGGACACTATTCGTAAAGGACTGGTCCAAATGTTCGCGTTGCCGGGTCCGGGCTTAAGTTTTCAGACAACGTCAGTGGAAGTGGCGCGCTCGGGCGACATCGCTTACGAAACAGGCAGCTACGATTTCGTGACTACCGACAAGAAGGGCAAGACCAGCGACGAAAAAGGGAAGTACGTTGTGGTGTGGAAGAAACAAGGCGACGGCACGTGGAAAGCCGCAGTGGATATTGACAACACCGATCAATAGCGCCAACTCGAGATTATAGTCCGAGCTGCCCAGTGTAATTTACGCGCGACTTACCACGCATCGCTCGTTCGATTCTTCCGACCAGGTAGAATTTTTCGCGGCGCCGTTTCAGTTCTGCTTCCACACGGGCGACATTTTTTGCCGGCACCACCAGAATCATTCCGACGCCCATGTTGAAAGTTTGCAGCAATTCGTCCCGTTCGATTTTTCCCAGGCGCGCCAGGTAACGAAATATCGGCAGCACCGGCCATGAACCCAGATCAATCACGGCCTGAACATTTGCGGGCAGCGCACGCGGCAGGTTTCCAGTGATTCCTCCGCCGGTGATATGCGCCATGGAAGTCACGAAACCCTTCGCCAAAATATTCTTCAAGAGCGGCCAGTAAGGCCGGTGTGATTTCAGAAGTTCCGCCCCAATTTTGTTGCTCACATCGGCAACGTAGGTCTCCGGCTTCAGTTTTGCTTCGCCAAACACCAGTTTGCGCGCGAGCGAATACCCATTGGTGTGCAATCCGCTGGAAGGAAGCGCGATCAATGCATCTCCGGGCCGCACGCGCCGCGGATCGAGCTGCATTTTTTCTTCCACTGCCCCGACGATGAATCCGGCCAAATCGTACTCTCCCGGCGCATAAAAATCCGGCATCTCCGCCGTTTCCCCGCCGATCAAGGAGCAGCCCGCATGCTTCGCGGCGCGGCTCATCCCTTCGATCACTTGCTCGATGATCGCGGTATCGAGTTTTCCCATGGCCAGGTAATCGAGGAAAAAAAGCGGCTCGGCGCCCTGAGTCAAAATGTCGTTGACGCAATGATTCAAGATGTCAGCGCCCACACCGGAATGCATTCCGGTGGCAAACGCGATCTTGAGTTTCGTCCCGACGCCATCCGCGCTCGAAACCAAAATTGGATTCTTCCACCGCTTACGGTCAAGTTGAAACAGCGCGCCAAATCCGCCGATGGGCGTCAGCACGCCGCGGCGAAAAGTTCTCCCCGCCATCGCAGCGATGCGCCGCTTAGCTTGGTCTGCCACCGTAATATTCACGCCTGCATCGGAATAGCGCATGGTTCAGTCTGCTTCCTGGGGAAATTTAATGCTGCTTTCGGTAACGAGACTTGGATTAGAAAAGATGAAACAGACGCTTCCAGCGGATTTCGCCAGGATGGATCACGGCCCGCAGATAGGTTCCAAAACGTTCCCCGACGTGTCCGGGCTCCCAAACGTCTTCAGGAGCGTCAATGGACATATAGATCAAAACGGGCGTACCTATGATATTTTCGCGCGGAACGAAGCCCCAGTAGCGGCTGTCGTACGAATTCTCGCGATTGTCGCCCATCATGAAATATTGCCCGGCGGGAACTTTGTACGGTCCGCGATTTTCCTGCGGATTCGGCGGATCGGCACGGTAAGGTTCGCTGAGCGCCTGCCCATTCACGTAGACCACACCGGCCTTGATTTCGATGGTGTCGCCGGGAAGTCCGATGCAGCGTTTGATGAAATCCGGATAGCCCTGTTCGGGCAGCGGCGCTCGAAATACGATGATCTGCTGGCGTTTCGGCTCGCGCCACAGCGGCACGTGATAGGTGGTGAAGGGAATTCCCGCGTCGTAACCGATGCGGCTGACGATCAAATGATCGCCGATTAAAACCGTGCGTTCCATCGAGCCGCTGGGAATCACCCGGGCCTGCACCAGTGTGCCTTCGATAAAAAGGAAGGCCATAATTACCCAAAACCATGAGACAACCTCGCGCCAGACTTTGTCGCTGGTCGTTGCTGACGCGCGGTTTTCGATCGGTTCCTGTTCCACGGCGATGGCGTCCGCGTCAGCTTTCACGATGCTCCTCCACCCCGAGTTGAACCACTCTCAAATGTTCGAAACAGGCGGTTCCAGCGAATTTCGCTCGGATGGATCAGCGCGTTGAAATACGCGGCAAAGCGATCGCTCATGTGCTCCGGCTCCCAGACCGCTTCGGGCGCGTCGATCGACATATAAATGAAGGCCGGGGTCCCGATAATATTTTCGCGCGGAACAAAGCCCCAGAAACGGCTGTCGTTCGAATTGTCTCGATTATCGCCCATCATGAAATAGTTTCCCGCTGGCACAATCAATTCACCGTTGACGGTATGTTTCACCAGCTCCGCACCCCACTCCGGAACATCTGGAAAGCGCAATTCCGAACTTTGTTCTGGAAAGTTTTCCCACGGCAGACTCTCCGCTCCCGCTCTGTGCAACGCATGCGGATCATCGATCGCTGCGCCGTTTACGTAAACCTGCCCGGCAACAATCTTGATGCGATCGCCGGGAACTCCAACACAGCGCTTGATCAGGTCGGGGAAGCCCTGATCCGCCAGCGGCGCGCGAAACACCACGATTTGCTGCCGCTGGGGCTCGCGCCACAATGGCATGTGATATTTCGTGAAAGGAATTCCGGCATCGTAGCCGAGCCGGCTGACGATCACATGGTCTCCAATCAGGACCGTGTTTTCCATTGAGCCACTGGGGATCACGCGCGCCTGCGCGACGCTCCCTTCGATCAGAATGAATGCTCCGATCACCCACATCCAGGAGACGATCTCGGTCCACACACGTCCACGCTTCGCGGCATAGAACGCTTTCTTGCTTGTCGGCTTTCCCGGCACGCCCCGGTTTCGCTCAGCTTTCACGATGAGCCTCCACTTCCAGTTGCACCAGTTCGGTCGGATAACTGCCGGTGTAGCACGATGTGCAGAAATTTCCTTTGGTGTCTTCCACTGCGGCACGCAGCGATTTCAGCGAAACATAACCCAACGAATCCGCGCCCAGATATTTGCGAATTTCGTCCACCGAATTATTCGCCGCAATTAGTTCTTCGCGCCGGGGGGTGTCCACCCCGTAATAGCACGGCGAAATCGTCGGCGGGCAACTGATGCGCACATGCACCTCGGTGGCTCCGGCTTCGCGCACCAGGCGCACGATCTTGCGGCTGGTGGTTCCGCGCACGATCGAATCGTCCACCAGAATCACTCGCTTTCCTTCAATCATTCGACGTATCGGGTTCAGTTTCAGCTTCACTCCGAAATCACGGATGGCTTGGCTCGGCTCGATAAAAGTGCGCCCAATGTAGTGATTCCGGATCAGGCCCATGCGGAACGGGATTCCCGACTGCGCGGCATAGCCCACCGCCGCTGGTACGCCCGAATCCGGGACGGGCACGACGATGTCGGCGTCCACCGGATGTTCCTGTGCCAGCAAGCTTCCCAATCGTTCGCGCGTTTCGTTCACGGGCTTCCCAAACACCACGCTGTCTGGACGCGAAAAATAAACATGCTCGAAAATACAGAATTGATTCTGTTTTTCCGGCGCAAAGCGGATCGATTCGATGCCGCTACGTGAAATGCGCACCATTTCGCCGGGTTCTACTTCGCGCACATATTCCGCATCAATCAAATCGAAGGCGCAGGTCTCCGAAGCCGCGACCCATGCGCCATTCAACCGCCCGATGGAGAGCGGCCGGAATCCACGAGGATCGCGAATCGCGAAAATTTCGTCCGGCGTCAGCAGCAGCAGCGAATACGCGCCTTCCACTTGATTCAAGGCATCCGCGATTGCCCCGGAAAGATTTCGCGCGTTGCTGCGCGCGATCAAATGCACGATCACTTCCGTGTCGCTGGTGGTCTGAAAAATCGACCCGCGATGCTCGAGCTTTTTGCGCAGTTCGATCGCGTTGGTCAGATTGCCATTGTGGCCGAGGGCCAACTTGCCTTTGTTGCAGTCAATCACCACCGGCTGCGCGTTGGTCAGCGTCGTATCGCCTGCCGTCGAGTAGCGCGTGTGGCCGATCGCAGATGCGCCGGGCAATTTCGCAATCACCGCCGGCGTGAAAATTTCCTGCACGTGCCCCATCGATTTGTGGACGTGCAATTGCGCGCCATCCGACGCGGCAATGCCCGCGGATTCCTGCCCGCGATGCTGCAGCGCGTAGAGGCCCAGATAGGTCATCTTCGCGGCTTCGGCATGCCCGAAAATTCCGAACACGCCGCAATGATCGTGAAAATGATCGTCTTCGATGGTGTGCGTTTTACAAGTCATTCTTTCTCAATTGCCTTTTGCAGCGATTGCGACCAGGGCTTCCGGAACGAATCCACACTGCCTTGTATCACGGGTGAGCCATTACATTGGATGCGAAATTCGCTGCGGGCGACGGTGCCGATGCTCTGCACCGACACTTTATATTGTGCAGCAATCTGATTGACGCGAGCAAGCGAAGCGCTCGGCGCGCTAACCACGGCGCGCGCACCGCTTTCGCCAAAAATCACAGACTCGGCTGGCTCATCGCCTGCCGGCGACTTGATTTGCACGTCGGCGGAAAGTCCGTCCGCGCCAAAGCAGCATTCCGCCAACGTGACGGCCAGTCCCCCGTCACTCACATCGTGCGCTGACGAAATTGCTCGCTCGCCGGCTAATTTCACCAAGCAATCAATCAGCCGCTTTTCGGCGGCGAGATCGATCGCCGGTGGTGTTCCCGCGACTATGCCCTGGGCCGTCTTCGCATACTCGCTCGATGCAAACTCATCACCTTTCGCGGTGAAGGTCTTCGAACCTTCTTCCGCAGCGCCACCATCCAACAGTACAATCGCATCACCGTCGGCGCGAAACGCCGAACCCAGCGCGCACTCCGCATCTTCGAGCAATCCCAGCACTCCAAGAATCGGCGTGGGGTAAATGGGCCTGCCCAAGGTTTCGTTATAGAAGCTGACGTTGCCGCCGGTAATGGGAGTTCCGAGCACACGGCACGCTTCTGAAATCCCGTCAATCGCTTCGGTAAATTGCCACATCACTTCGGGCTTTTCAGGATTGCCAAAATTCAAACAGTTCGTCGCCGCAATCGGCAACGCCCCGCAGCACGCCACGTTGCGTGCCGCCTCAGCCACTGCGTGCATGGCGCCCAAACGCGGCGAGAGAGAGCCCCAGCGCCCGTTGCCGTCTGTCGCAAGCGCCAAGGCTCGCTTCGATTCTTTCAATCGCAGCACGGCCGCATCGCCGCCGCCTGGGCCAAATCGCGTATTCGTCCGCACCATCGAATCGTACTGTTCAGTGACCCAGCGCTTTGACGCAATCGTCGGCGAAGCCAACAATGCCCGGAAATTTTCACTAAGATCTGTTCCCCGCGCAGCAAACTTAAATCGCGCCGCCTGCTTGGCAGCTTCTCCCCCCGCGGGTGCGGCTGGTTTTGCAATCGGCCGTTCGTAACGCGGGCCTTCTTCGGCGATTGCATGAGCCGGAATGGCAGCGGCAACCACGCCATGATTCAGTACGCTCAAAATTCCGTCTTCCGTAACCTTTCCAATTTCGACCGCGTCCAGCCCCCATTTGTGAAATACATCGAATACTTCGCGTTCGCGACCGCGTTCGGCGACCAACAACATGCGCTCTTGCGATTCGCTAAGCATGATTTCATACGGCGTCATGCCCGTCTCGCGCTGCGGTACGCGCGCCAAATCAATTTCAATTCCCAGGCCGCCCCGCGAAGCCATCTCCGAACTCGAACTGGTCAGTCCCGCTGCGCCCATATCCTGAATTGCGACGACCGCGCCGGTGCGCATGGCCTCGAGGCAAGCTTCCAGCAGCAATTTTTCCAGGAATGGATCGCCGACTTGCACGTTCGGACGCTTTTGCTGCGATTCTTCGCTGAATTCCGCCGACGCGAGCAGGGACGCTCCGTGAATTCCGTCACGACCGGTTTTTGCGCCCACGTAAATCACCGGATTTCCGGCGCCTTGGGCCTTGGCGAAAAATAATTCCTCGCGCCGGCAAATTCCGAGCGCCAGCGCGTTTACCAGCGGATTATTCGAATAGCACGGCTCAAAAACGATTTCGCCGCCCACGGTGGGCACGCCGAAACAATTTCCGTAAAATCCGATTCCGCGAATCACTCCGTCCAAGATGTGCCGGTTGCGCGCAACTTCTTCTTTGGTCGCGTCACCCGCACCGGGGCCTTCGGCAATGGGTCCGAATCGCAAGGAATCGAGCACCGCAATCGGCCGTGCACCCATGGTGAAAATATCACGGAGAATTCCGCCCACGCCGGTCGCTGCTCCCTGAAAAGGTTCGACGAAGCTGGGATGATTGTGCGATTCAATTTTAAATACGGCAACGAGTCCGTCGCCGATGTCCACCACGCCAGCGTTTTCGCCCGGCCCCTGCACCACGTGCGTACCGGTGGTTGGCAGGCGCTTCAAGTGCACGCGCGACGATTTGTAGGAGCAGTGCTCGCTCCACATCACGCTGAAAATTCCCAGTTCCGTGAAATTCGGGTCGCGTCCCAGAATTTTTTGCGTCCGCGCGTATTCGCCGGGAGTCAGACCATGCTCGGCGGCGACTTGTGGAGTAACCTTAATTTCGGTGTCGATCATTTTTGGCTTTTTGGCTTGAAGAGAAAGGATACTAGACCCGAACTGCCGTATGAATTTTCCGTGCGTCGCGGACATTGCTCCCAGTTTTCACGCCTGCCAGGCTTTGCACCATTGATTGGAGAATTACCAGACCATCCGCTGATCCTAGAGGCGATTCCACGGCGCGCTCCGGATGCGGCATCAGGCCCAAAACGTTTCGTTCGCGATTACAGATTCCGGCGATAGCCTGTAACGAGCCGTTGGGATTCGATTCGCGGTCAGAAACTGTGGCATCACGGCCGTCCGGTGTGACGTAATGAAATATGATCTGATTGTTGCGCTGGAGTTCGGCCAGCGTCACCGGTTCACAAAAATAATTTCCGTCCATGTGCGCGATCGGTATTTCCAGTACTTGGCCTGGCTCGGCTGCGCTCGTAAACGGTGTGTCGGTGCGTTCCACTCGTATATGGACCTGGCGACACAGAAATCGCAGCCCCTGATTGCGCATCATCGCGCCTGGAAGCAGTCCGGCTTCGAGCAGGATTTGAAATCCATTGCAGATACCGAGCACCAGGCCGCCGGAACGCGCAAACCGGTCCACCGATTTCATCACGGGAGAAAAACGCGCGATCGCGCCGGTGCGAAGGTAATCGCCAAAAGCAAAGCCGCCCGGCAGGATAATGGCATCGCAGCCGGCGAGGTCTTCGGATTGGTGCCAGATAAATTCGACGGGCTGGCCGATGACCGTCCGTATCGCCTGATAGGCGTCGTCGTCGCAATTCGAACCGGGAAACTGCACCACTCCGAATTTCATTGGCAGGCTTCTCCCCTCGAACTATTTTAGCACACCGGAAATTCGGCTCGCGATTTTAGCTTTCTCTCGCGAGATCTTGTAGGACTCACTCAAACGCTGCTTTTCTGACCGATACTCGCTTCGGAGTTTCGCCGGTGCGCTCCACTTGCGCCACGCTCGCGCTTTCTCGTACTCTTGCGCGACTTCAGCCGCCGCCATGACAAAATCCAACCGCCGCTCGTTCCTGAAAAACACCGCCCTGGCAGGTGCCGGCGTTGCCGCAGGATGCATCGCCCTGAACGAAGTCTCCCCGCGCATCTGGCCCGAAGAAGCCTACTTCCAGCCGAATCACAGTTATTGGGCCCAGAGTCAGGTCGCAGCAAGTCCGCCACTAGCCGAAAATCTGGAAACTGACGTCGCCATCATCGGCGGCGGTTTTACTGGCCTTTCGACGGCGTACTTTATTCGCAGGAATTCGCCAACGAAGTCGGTCGTCGTCCTGGAAGCCGTGGGTTGCGGCAATGGCGCCTCCGGGCGCAATGGCGCGATGCTGCTGAACATGACCGCCGATCGCTACATGAAGTTGAGTTCCGATCCGGCGATGGACAAAAAAATCTACGATCTCACCACTGAAAATATCCGCTTCCTGGGAACACTTCCGGCTCAGACCGGAATTGATTTCGAACTGGATACCAAAGGCTCGCTGCAGGTTCTAAATACCGAATCGGACATCGCCGATTGCAAGGCCTACGTTGAAAAGGCCCGTCCACTCGGCATTCCGGTTGAATTTTGGGACCGGGAACAGACCGCCGCAGCCGTTGGAACCTCCGTTTACCAGGGCGCGTTTTACGATCCCAACAGCGGCCAACTCCATCCCATGAAATTGGTGCATGTCTTCAAGTCGCTCGTCGAAACCAGCGGCGCCAAAATTTTCGAAAACACTCCAGTAATGCGCCTTGAAGAGGGCGAAACCCACGTTGTTACAGCCTTGAACGGCCACACCGTCCGCGCAAAATCGTTGGTTCTCGCCACCAATGCCTATACTTCGCGGCTCGGCTACTTTCGCAGCAGCATCGCGCCGATTCACAATTACGTGGGCATCACGCCGCAACTCCCGGACTCAACATTGGCCCAGATCGGTTGGCGTAAACGCATCCCGTTTTCCGACAGTCGCACTCTAGTCCACTATCTCGGTCTCACCCGCGACAATCGCATTCACATTGGCGGCGGAGTTTCAGACTACGAGTTCAATGATGGCGTCCGTGACGCGCCGGACAGCGCCGCGCGTTTTGCCGGTTTGCGCGCTGAGTTGGTCCGGATTTTTCCGGCGCTGGCGGGAATTTCTTTCGAAACGACCTGGAGCGGCCTCGTGGACTGTTCCGTGGACTTTTCTCCGTCCGTCGGCTGCATCGGAAGATTCCAAAATATCTATTACGGGCTGGGCTACAGCGGTCACGGCGTCAATATGACATCCATTTTCGGCCGGATTATCGCTGACCTCGAACGCGGAGCGGGCGAACTCTGGAAGGACTTTCCTTTCGTAAATCACCGCCTCATTTATCTGCCCAACGAACCCTTCCGCTGGCTCGGCGCGCAGGCTTCCATGGCCTATTACCGCCTTACGAAATAAAATCTCGCCTCGATCCTGTTGTTGCGGCCAGAAACCAGAATTATTTGCGGCGACGCTTCGAGGATTTTCGCTTGCCAGGACGCGCTTTAGGCTTGGCATTTCGTTTCAATTCTCGCCGGCGCGCCGCGGCCCAGCCGCGCTTGTTGGATTGCCGTCCACGCGCGATAGCCAGGGCGTCCGCCGGAACATTTTCGGTAATCGTCGAACCGGCTGCGACGTACGCGTCGGCGCCAATCCGCACCGGCGCCACCAAAGCGCTATCGCTGCCGATAAAAACTCGGTCGCCGATTGAGGTGTGGTGTTTCGAAACACCATCGTAATTGCAGGTGATCGTTCCGGCGCCGATGTTGGCCTCGCGTCCAATCGTCGCATCGCCCAGATAGGTGAGATGGCCGGCCTTTGCGCCTTCGTGTACCACGGCATTTTTCACTTCCACAAAATTTCCGATGTGCGCGCCCGCGCGAATATCCGCCCCAGGACGCAGCCGCGCAAAGGGCCCGACCGAAGCGCGAGCAGCGAGCTTGCCGGAATGAATTGTGGAATGAGCTTCGACGATCACATCGTCGCCAACCTGCGCGTCATACAGAACGCTGCCGGTACGAATTGTGCAGCGCGATCCAATACGCGTCTGGCCCAGCAGCTGCACGCAGGGTTCGATCACGGTATCGGGACCGGAAGATACGTCCGCATCAATCACCACGCTTTCCGGCAAATAAATCGTCGTTCCCGCTTCCATAATCGCCGCGGCCTTACGTGCGCGAAAGATACGATCGATGTCCGCGAGCCCGGCGCGTGTATTGCAACCGAGAATCTCGCTGGCGTCCGGCGCGATTTGAGCCAGCACACGCTCGTTGCGCGCGCGCAACAACGCAATCGCATCCGTCAGGTAGAGTTCGCGATGGGCATTGTTCGGACGGAGCGCATTGAGGCACGGCCAGAGTTTGGCCAGCGTGAAACAATAGATACTCGAATTGACTTCGCGAATCGCACGTTGTTCCGGCGTCGCGGCTTTTTCCTCGACGATCGCTTGCACGCGGCCTTCGGAATCTCGAACGATGCGACCGTAATCGGTGGGATCAGCCAACTCGGCGCTGAGAATTGTCGCCGCCGCTTCGCCCCGGCGATGGGTATCAAGCAGCGCGGCGAGCGTATCCGGTCGTAGCAAAGGAGCATCGCCGGGGACCACGATCGCAATCTTGGCGGACTTGCGCATTTTGCGGCGCGCCACTTGCAAAGCGTGACCCGTGCCGCGTTGCGGTTGCTGCAAAACCGTTTCGGCCCCCAGCGTTTCGACCACCTCGCCCACTTCCTGCGCTTGATGCCCCACCACGGCAAGCAACTGCGCCGGCTTCAGCGGCAGGCACGCCCGCACCACATGTTCGATCAGCGGCTGTCCGCCTGCCCGGTGCAGAACCTTGGCGAGTACGGAATGCATGCGCGTGCCTTTGCCTGCGGCAAGAATCACAATAACGGTATCTTTAGCGGCCATATTGCACACATTGTCGCTTTCCATCGCAGCTTTGGCAAACGAAGGTTTGGCAAACGAAGCGCAGAGGCACGTTGCGTGAATGGGATGCGGCCAAACTGGCTCTTTTCGAACGACAAATCGAGGAATACATTCAAGTTACACAAGGCCCAATGGTTTGAACGCTAGAAACGGATAGCACGCATTCCGGCGCAGTGAAAAGCTACAGCAGTTAATAACAGCCCAAAGGCTGCCAAGATTTTTGGCCTAGGATTCATTTGAGCCTTCTAAATAATCCGATTTGGACCGCGCTGACCACCAGGCAGACCCAATTCGCGGAAGGCGGCGATCTTGCGCGGCGTTATCCCATTGAGGTGACGGCGCTGGCCGCGCTGAAATTTCCAACGCCCGAAGCATTCGAATTGCTGGCGCGTATCACCAAAGGCGATGTTGCGGCGCTATTTTTCTACGATCCAGTGACGATTCCCACAGGATGGAAAACGATCCACACCTCGAACCTCGTGCAGATGATTTGCGAATCGCCGCAGCTCGCGAACGATAAAAATGCCATCTTAATCGAGGAACTAACCGCAGCGGATACGAACGAGATGGTCGCTCTCACCAAGCTGACCAATCCCGGACCGTTCGGAACCCGTACTCAGGAATTGGGCCTGTACGTAGGAATTCGCCAGCAGGGACGTCTCGCAGCCATGGCCGGCGAACGCCAGCGCCTTCCTGGTTACACCGAAGTGAGCGCCGTCTGCACGCATCCTGATTTTCAGGGCCGCGGCTACGCGAGAATTCTAATTTCGGCAGTGGCCGGCCAAATTATCGAACGCGGAGAAACTCCATTCCTGCATGTGCGAGAGGACAATGTGGGGGCGATTCGCATTTACGAAAAATTGGGATTCAAGACCCGGGCGATATTTCCGTTTTGCGTTTTGCGTTACGAATCAGCGCGGGCACAAACAAAATAACTTGGTGGGTTTCGATCAGGTTTGAGCCGCAGCCGACTCCGCCACATGCATCTGCGCCGAAGTGCCGTCCTGCTTCTCCGTCGTCTCGGTCCACAATGAACGATCGGCAAGCAGTCGCGTGACCAGCTGCGTATGCAGTGCATGGCCTGCTTTATGCGCCACGATGCGCGCCTTGAGCGGCCGCCCGACCAAGGCCAGATCGCCAATCAAATCGAGAGCCTTGTGGCGTCCGAACTCGTCCGGAAATCGCAGCGGGCCATTCAGAATGCTGTCCTGGTCCAGCACGATTGCGTTTTCAATCGAGCCGCCGCGGATCAGACCCATGGCCTGCAAGCCCGAAAAATCCTTCATGAATCCAAAAGTTCGCGCCGGAGCAAGTTCGCGGCTGAACGATTCGCGATCTACCACCATTTCCACTTCCTGCGGACCGACTGCTGGGTGGTCGTAGTCCACGAAGCAATGCACGCGAAATTCGTCGGCAGGGTAGATTCCGATGCGGCGGTCGCCGTCGGAGAATTCCAGAGGTTTTATCACCCGAATGTAGCGGCGCTTCCTGCGCAGCTTTCGAATTCCTGCCTGCCCCAGCAGTTCGATGAACGGCTTCGACGAGCCGTCGAGGATGGGAAGTTCCAAGGCGTCAATTTCCACGTATACGTTGTCAACGCCGCAGGAATATAGCGCCGCCAGCAGATGCTCGGTGGTGGAAAGCAAAACGCCTTGGCGCATCAGGCTGGTGGCGTAGCTGACTCGCGCTACATTACGGACGTGCGCTTCAATTTCGAAATTATCGAGATCCACGCGACGGAAGACGATGCCAGTATCGGCCGGAGCGGGTATCAGACGCACGCTGCTCTTCACGGCGGTATGAAGACCGACGCCGTGGGTTTCCACTGGACGCTGAATTGTGAGCTGATAAGACATTCAGTTAGGCAGCTATGACAGTGCAAATATGTAGCCATTAGCGCCAACGTATGTATATTTAGAATCAATGTCTTAGGGTTAGCGCGAAGGCGCCCTAGTGTAGTTTGTGGCAGAAATACAACAATCGCAGGCTGAGCCGTGGCTTTTGTCGAAGGCGGGGATTCTAGGCCGAGACGTCCACGTGTGTCGACTGCGGAGGTGTTGGGTTCGTGGCCTTGCCTTCGGACAGCGGAACTGACGTTGTTTGCGAGACAGGCGGCGAAGCAGACTCGGTAGACAGCGGCGCATTCGCGAACGAAGTTTGGAAATACTGAACCAACGCGGAAGGATCGTTAGCCAGGCTCAAGAGTGCTTCGCGGCGAGCGATACTAATGGTGAGGGGATTGATTCCGATTTGTTGAAGTGTCTGATCGAGATGTTGCAACGATAACGTCGGAACGGAAGTAGCGGCGTGGGGGAGAGCTGTGGCCGCTGATTTTGACTGAACATTGGTGGCGCGATTCGAGGAAGGCAGGTTCTTATCGAGACCTGCCGAACTCCTCGAGGCACCCGAATTCTGTGGTCCGGTCGATCGCCCCTCTACTAGAGATACCGTGGATGCTGTGCCAGCCGGAGTTGCGGCAGGCTGACTCTGAGCCAACGGGTTTGGAATAGGATATTTCGGCAAACGCGGAGCAAACCCCGACAAGGTCACGGTGTCTTCTACGTTCCCACCGTCTGGCGAATCATGTCCTTGAGGGGAGGCCGCGTTTGACGCCAACTCGGGTTGTCCGGTTTTTCCCGGCGTTGGGGAAAATTCCGGAGAGGCAACAATCTCGCTCAAACTTGCTGCACCATACGCCATATAAGCCTTCCTTCCACACCATTAAGTCCAAGCAGGTCAGCGACAAATGAGCGTGACGCTCCCGATCCCCTGGTATCTACTCGTCGCTTTCCTGTGGGATATATCGGCTGTGATGGTGGATACTTGAGAGCAGTGTTCAAGAAAGGCCGAAGTTGCTTCGATGCTGGCAGCCGCATACAATAAGGCTCAGGTTTTTAGACCATTGGCTACTCCTTTCACCATTCTTTCAAATGGCATTCCGCCACCTTCAGCGCATCCGCGCCCGTCGTGGCTGCGGGTTCGATTTGGCGGTGGTCCCAATTACCAGGAACTTAAGCGGATCATGCGTACGCTCGACCTGCACACCGTTTGTGAGAGCGCGCGCTGCCCAAACATGGGCGAATGTTGGGAACATCGCACCGCGACGTTCATGATTTTGGGGAACATCTGCACGCGCGCGTGCGGTTTCTGTGCGGTTCCCAGCGGAAAGCCCCTTGGACCTCCGGAGCAAGATGAACCGGAGAGAGTCGCTGAAGCCGTCGAAACGATGGGACTGCGTTACGCCGTGGTGACATCGGTAAATCGCGACGATCAACCGGATGGCGGTGCAGAGATTTTCGCGCGCACCATTACGCGAATTCGCGAACGCGTGCCGGGCTGCAGGGTGGAAGTGCTGATTCCAGATTTTCGCGGCAACTGGGACGCGCTCGACACGCTGATGGCTGCAAAGCCCGACGTGCTGAATCACAACATGGAAACAGTACCGCGACTTTATCGGCAGGTGCGCAAAGGTGCGGTCTACGAACGATCGCTGGAATTGTTGCGGCGGGCTGGACAGATGACGCCCGGAATGCCCACGAAGACTGGAATGATGCTCGGCCTGGGCGAGACTCATGAAGAGACAGTGGCAGCGATGCAGGACATTGCCGCGCAGGGCACGCACATTCTGACGCTGGGCCAATACATGCAACCGACGCCGGAGCATTTGCCGATCGAACGGTACGTTCATCCCGACGAGTTCGCGGAATTTAAGCGTCTGGGCCAAGCCATGGGAATCAAGCATGTAGAGGCGGGACCACTGGTTCGATCTTCGTATCACGCCTTCGAGCAGGAACAGGCGGCACGAAGTTAGCCTCGGATCTTAACTCGTCGTTTTTGTCTAAATTCTTTCCCTTCAGGCGTGACGCTGCGAATCCAGAATTTCTAGTGTTGCTGGACTCCAAACGAACTGGCGATTTCGCGCACATGATTTTTGCAGGTCGAGCAGCTTGAGCAATCCGGGCGATCCACGTCAGCCGCTTGCACCGCGAGATGAAAATATTCCGCGGCTTTTTCGGGTCGCCCGAGTTCGGCGTTGAGATTTCCCAGGAGCAGCTGAAACATAGTGTTTTGCGGATAGCGCGTTCCCAGGGGCTTGGCAATGACCAGGGCCTGCTCATATTCGCGATCGAAATTGCGCAGATTCTTAGCCAGGTAGAAACGCATGGTAACCGGACTGATCACCCCGCGAGCGATTCCAACCTGCATTTGGCGAATGCCTTCGTTGCGATCACCGCCCGGAATGCCCATAAAGAAACGTAGAACTTTTACAGCCGATGAAAGCGAATCCACGTAATAGTTATAGAGTCCCAGCCCAGCGGTCGCGTCGGCCATTTGCGGATCAATTTCCAGCGCGTGAAGAAACTCAGCTCGAGCGGCAACTCCGGCGTGCGCTACAGCGCGATTTTCGCCGCGCAACGCATACATCCGGGCTTTCAAAGCGTAACCGTTGCCCGCGTAAAGATGCATTTCGGCGGAATTTGTCTTGGCAATTTGTTCTTGAGCCAGAGCGATTACTCGATCGACGAGTTCTAGATACCGCTCGTCTTCAGTTTTTTTCCCGCGTTTCCAGGCATCAATCATTCCGTATCGAACTTCCGCGTTATCGCAATAAATCTCCCACCAGGTCGCTTCGGCCTCGAGGAGAAAGGCGAGAGGGTTTTCCGGTTGGGATTGTTGAAGCTTGCGAAGGATCGCGATGGCCGCCTGCGGATCGCCCGCATAGATCTTGTCCATCGCCTGCAGCGCTTCGACGGGCAAATTCGGACCGCTAACGTTTGCGAGCAGTGCCGGGCTGGATATCGTGAACACGCAAAGCCCTAGGCACAGTCTCTTGAGGTGAACTTTTATACGGCCCAAAATCATTCCACTCCAATTGAACTTAGAGGACGCTAAGTCTGAAAAGTCGCCGCGTAGAACGATATCCTAAGCGGAATGAAACTGCGTGAGAAGGCCGAAAATACTGTACCGGCCTCTTCTTTTGGCATTAGCCGGCGTACGCTTGGTGGCTTTCTTGTTATGCTTACGGTTCTTTTTCACAGTGTCTGAACGGGTCGAATGAGCGAACCGGAAAAACTCGAGCGCGGACTGGGTTTGGTGGAGGCCACCGCCCTGAACATGACGTTCATGGTGGGGATTGGTCCCTTCATCGTGATTCCGTTCATTATTCGGGCGATGGGCGGTCCTCAATGTTTGCTCGCATGGGTCGCGGGAGCCATTCTTGCGCTACTCGATGGCTGCGTGTGGGCGGAGCTGGGCGCGGCGATGCCCCAAGCCGGCGGAAGCTACGTCTTCCTGCGCGAGGCGTATGGCATAAACCGTTTCGGAAGGCTGATGTCGTTTCTTTTTATCTGGCAGACGCTGTTTCAGGCTCCCCTGAGCATTTCTTCGGGAGCTTTGGGCTTCGCCGACTACTCGAAATATGTGGCGGGGAAAATTCCAGGCGTGAGCGATTGGATCGGCGCGCACTCGTTCGGAGCGAATTACAATCGAATCGTGGCGCTGGCGGTGCTAGTGATTGTCATTTTTTTGCTGTACCGCCGGATTACGACCATCGGCAAGATTTCGACGGCACTGTGGGCCATTGTGCTAGCGACAATTTCGTGGCTCATTTACGGGGGCGTCACCCATTTTGACGCAAGCCGCGTGTTCACCTATCCTCCCGGCACCTGGGATTTTTCGCGGGTGTTCTTTTTGGGATTAGGAATTGCCAGCGTCCAGTCCGTGTACTGTTATTTGGGCTACTACAATGTGTGCAATCTTGGCGGCGAAATGAAAAATCCCGAGAAGAATATTCCCAGGGCGATTTTCATTTCCATCATTGGAATTGCGATTTTGTATTTCGCGATGCAGACCAGTATTCTGAGCGTGGTCCCCTGGCAGGAGGCGCAGAATTCACCATTCCTGGTGAGCCTGTTTGTGGAGCGAACGTTTGGGATGCATTGGGCGGCCTTTGGCACCGGCCTAATTCTGGTGTTGGCGTTCGGTTCGATTTTCTCCGCGACGCTCGGGTACTCGCGCGTGCCTTACGCTGCCGCATTGGACGGCAACTTTTTTTCGGTATTCGGAAAGGTGCATCCCACGAAACATTTTCCCTACGTTTCGCTGGTTGCGCTGGGACTGACCTCCGCAATCATCTGTTTGTTTTTCGATCTTTTCTCGGTCATTCGCGCCATCCTGGCGATGAGGTGCCTCATCCAATTTGTGGGTCAGGCGTTTGGATTGCTGCTGCTGCACAAAAAATGGAGACAGGAACGCTGGCCGTTTCGAATGTGGCTCTATCCGGTACCCGTCCTCTTGGCCATTGTTGGATGGTTTGGCATTTTTCTTTCCACAGGTTTCGTTCCGGTTATTAGTTCGCTCGTGGCCATGACTATCGGCCTGCTGGTATACATGGGCCGGGCGCGGATGTTGGGCCAGTGGCCCTTTCAGCAATCAATTGGTTCAAACGGAATGAAGGAGATTACCCAGTGAATGTTTTGAAAACGGAGTTGGTGCGATTGGTCGCTGCGCTTCTGCTGCTGGGCACGGTGGCTATGGTTGCACCCAGGGTGCTGGCACAATCCTTGCCTGAAACCATGGAGGCGATCAACAAATCGAGAGTGACGACGCGGATTCTGTTCGTTACCGCGCATCCCGACGACGAGTGGTCGAGCCTGCTGTCGTATTTGTCGCATGGATTGAATGCCGATGTTGCGCTGCTGACGATTACGCGCGGGCAAGGCGGACAAAATGCGATCGGTCCAGAGCAAGGCGGCCAACTTGGTGTGATTCGCACGGAGGAACTGCTCGCGGCGGGAAGCCATTACGGCGTGCGGCAGTATTTTACTCGGGCGCAAGATACCGGCTTTTTGAAAAGTCCAGACCAAGCGATGAAAGTCTGGGACGGTTTGGCATTGGAAGACATGGTGCGAGTAATCCGCACGTACCGGCCGGACGTAGTGATCAACGGGTGGGGCGGGGTTCATTCTGGGCACGGCCACCACCAAGCGAGCGGAATTTTGACGCCGCAGGCCGTGGCGGCCGCAGCGGATCCAAAAATGTTTCCGGAACAGATCGCGGAAGGATTGCCCGCCTGGAAAACAAGATTGGAATTGCGGCTGGCGAGAGAGCAGAGCGCAAATGCACTTGAACTGCCGGTGAATGAAGTGTCGCCGTTGTGGGGCAAAAGTTACGTCGAGATCGGGATGGAAGGGCATGCGCAGCACCGCTCGCAGGGCACACCGGCGTTCTTTGGCAACTCATTTTTTCGTCGCCCGATTTATCTGGTCAGTGAAAACGCTAAAGGTGAATTGGGAAAATTTGATTCGAAACTGCTCGCGGAACCCCTTCCCGTGCTGGCGGACCAATTCACAGGTTTACACGATGTGATGGCGCCCGTTTTATCGTCCGTGAGCCAAAACCTGGCCGCGGCAAAAAAGTCCGTGCAACAAGAAGACCGCAAGTCCGCGGCGGCTTCGCTGGCTGAAGCGGGAAAAAGCATAAGAGAGCTGCGGGAACAGATTGCGAGGCAATCCGGCAATGAAGCGAAAGCTGCCGCTTGGGAACTGAGTTCGGTCAACGAAAAAATCGATCGCGCGCTCGCCGACGACATCGCGATCCCAATCAACATTCAGGCTGACCGGCACGAGTTGGTCGCGGGGGAGAATTTTACGGTCGAGGTGAGCATCGCCGGCACGCCTGTGGTTCCTGCGAAGTGGGATCTGGACCCGAACAGTCTTTTGGTTCCGGCGGGTTGGACAATTACACCGGAAGCGAAGCAATCGAATGACGACGCAAAGTTCAGCGTGGCAATTCCGTCGGGCGCTAAACCGCCGTCGTCCGCCGGCGATGTGATACTTCCTTTTCCTCCGCCGCTGGTGCGATTGGCCCTGAAAGTTTCCCTGGATGGATACACGTTCACGGTCGAGCGTCCCGTTGATTCCGTGGAAGCCTCGACGACCGGAATCCTGACATATTCTCTGGAATTGGTCCCGCTGGTGACACTTACGATTGATCCGCAACAACTGATGATGCCGCAGAAAAAATCTTCAAAGCCTTTGAACCTGTTGGCGCGCGTGAGGTATCACGGTACGAAAGCTGCGAATGTAGAAGTTGGACTGGAAGCGCCTAAAGATTGGAAGGTACAAACGCCAAACCTGACTGGGTCGCTGCAATTTTCCGCAGCTGGCGATCAATTGGTGCAATTCGTAATTGAACCGCCCGCGGAAGCAACCGCGGGGGCCTATGCCTTGCATCCTTACGCGAAGATTGGAGACGAAACGTTTCGCACTTCGCTGGCCCCGATTCCGACACTGCCCACGCGCGACTGGAACGAACCGGCAGACGCGACCATCCACGTGCTGAATTTAGTCGTTCCGGCCGGTCTGCACATCGGTTATATCGCCGCGGACAATGACACGTTGCCGGAAATCCTGCGCCAAATCGGCATTCGCGTGGACCTGCTGGATGAGGTTTCGCTGGCCTTCGGCGAACTGGATCAGTACGACGCGATCACTGTGGGAATTCGGGCTTACGAACTTCGTCCGGATCTAATACGCTCGAACGCGCGTCTGCTCGATTACGTGAAACGCGGCGGTACGCTGCTGGTGCAATACCAGCGGGATTTTGCGTGGAACAAGGAGCTCCCCGCCCCTTTTCCGGCAACGATGCCGGATTCGACTTCGCGGGTAACTGACGCGAGTTCGCCTGTCCGATTTCTCGCTCCGGACAATCCGCTCCTAAATTTTCCGAACAAAGTTGCGCCGGCGGATTTCGAGGGATGGGTGCAGGAGCGCGGCCTCTATTTCTGGGGAACCTTCGATTCGAAATACACGCCCGTGCTGGGATTCAAGGATCCGAACGAACCCGAAGCCAATGGGGCGCTATTGTACGCGCGCGACGGCAAAGGCGTTTACATCTACACGGGGATTTCTTTTTTTCGTGAGTTGCCCGCCGGCGTGCCGGGAGCGTATCGCCTGTTCGTCAATTTGCTGAGCCAGACGCAGCGCGAGCGGTCCGCTAGAACGCAGGATTAGCGTCCGAAACGTGTTCGCAATGGCGCTTCGCCGAAACCGGCGGTTTCAGAATCTTTGGTAGCCGTCGTAAATCCAAAAACCACCCGCGACAACCAGCAGCGCTATGGAAGCGATCATCAGCAGCTTGATGGGTCGGGCGAGTCTTTCGATTCGGGCGACGATGATGCGCTGCTCAGCGGCCATGGAATCTCCGGCGCTGTCCAGGAATATTTGGTCGTCCTCGCGAACCTCGAGAGTGCCGCGATACACGAGCAAAATTACCAGCACCGCAGTGACGATTCCCCACACGACCAAAACGTCGAATAGTGGACCGTGGATTTCAGGCATAGCTCCTCCAGCGTCCGCAGGCCGTGAGAAGTTACCAGATTGGCCCAAGCGGGCTCGTTTCAGGGCTTACTTTCGCGGAGTATACCACTTTCGGAATTGGCGGGGCGCAAATGCTACAGAGTCTCGTCGGGGAACTGCACGCCCCAGAAACTGCGGGTGGGGTAGAGCATTTCCAGGCCTAATTCGAAGATCCCGGGTTCCCCGGAACGGGTCACGCGAATGACCCGAAACTCCTGAATCGCCTGGGAAAGGCCGTTAAGGACTTCGATGCGCGAGCCGAGGACAGGCTCGAAGGTGCCGCGAATCAGTGCGCCATTACGACTCACCGCGATCGCTTCCGCCAGGGCGTCCACCGGGTCGCCATGAATGTCGTTGGTGAAGAGTTGAACCGGGATACGGATCAAAACACGGCTTGAGCGGCGTCGCTCGATCATGGTGCGTGCGCTGGCCATGCCAATCGCTCCTTATTCCTGGTGGGAATACGGTCACAATTTAGAACCGGCTGGGGGAGCCGTCAAGTTTTCATGACACGGGTGTGCCGCGTTGACAAACTTCGGTGCAGGCGTCAAGATGTTGGAGCCTCGTAGGTTGCCGCAAGCAGTGCCCAAGTGGCGGAATTGGCAGACGCGCTAGCTTCAGGAGCTAGTTCTCGCAAGGGAGTGGAGGTTCGAGTCCTCTCTTGGGCACCAACTAGTCAGAAACCGCTTTTCCCCGGTGTTATTCGTCCGCAACTGTGGGATATCTGACCGGTCGCGACGATCCCACACAGCCGGCGGGAAATATCCTGTCCACAGACTACATTGTCGGGCAGAGCAATTTTCAAATCGGAACCGGCCATACGTACCGGTTCCGAAGACGGCCTTCCTTCTTGCCGCCCAATCCAGATTCGACGATTTCTGCTCGCTAAGGCTTGGTGTGGCGCGCGCGCCGATGCGAACTCACAGTAGCGGGACGGACGGTTCGCGCCGGCTTCTCGGCCGTTCGTGGCACGTGACGATGATCGTTCCGGGTATGGCGCCAATTAACCCGCGGCATAATCAGCGATTCGTCAACGCGATCCTTGTACTTCACCGCAATTTTCAGCAGCGAATCAAGCAAGGCGTCCGAAAGTAAGTGAGGCTGCAGGCCCAGATCAATCAGCTTGGAGTGCTTGGCGTTGTAGTAGTGTTCTTCCTGTTCGACTCGCGGGTCTGGAATATGAGTAACCTCGACGTCCAGCCCGATTTTTGCGCCGGCTTTCTCGATGATGCCGGCTATCTCCAGAATCGAGAATCTTTCGGTGAACTGGTTGTAAACGCGACATTCGCCGGGCGCCGCCGGATTCAAGCAGGCCAATTCGACGCAGCGAACCGTGTCACGAATATCCAGAAAACCGCGCTGTTGACCGCCTTTGCCGTACACGGTGAGAGGATGTCCGATGACGGCTTCGACGCAAAAGCGATTGAGAACCGTGCCGAAAATTTCATCGTAATCGAAACGGTTGATCAGTGTTTCATCGAGGGCGGTTTCGTCGGTGACCGTTCCGTAGACGACGCCTTGATTGAGATCGGTAGCGCGAAGGCTCCAGGCCTTGCAGGCGAACATCATGTTGTGGCTGTCGTGAACTTTCGAGAGATGGTAGAAGGAGCCCGGCTGTTTCGGGAAGGGAAGCAGATCCTTGCGTCCGTTATGCTCGATGGTGATGTAGCCCTCTTCGATGTCAATATTCGGAGTGCCGTATTCCCCCATGGTTCCGAGCTTGATCAGGTGGCAATCCGGTTGAAATTCCCGTAAGGCGAAGAGCAAGTTCAAAGTGCCCACGACATTGTTGGTCTGGGTAAAAACCGCATGACGCAGGTCAATCATCGAATACGGGGCGGAACGTTGTTCAGCGAAATGAATGACCGCTTCGGGTTCGAAGCGTTTTATGAAGGAGGAGAGGAATTCGTAATCGGTGATATCTCCCACGTAGGAATCAATCCTGTAGCCGGTAAGTCTATTCCAAACCTTCAGCCTTTCAGTCAAAGGCGCGATCGGAGTAAGGGTCTGGGCACCCAGTTCGTGATCCCACTGGCGGCGAATGAAATTATCAACGATCGCCACCGTATGGCCCTGCTTGGAGAGGTAAAGCGCGGTAGCCCATCCGCAATATCCATCCCCTCCGAGAACTGCAATCTTCATAAACCCTCCACCCCTTGATCTTGGTTGCTATTCGAATATTTAACGAAGCCAGGAACCGCTCGTCCCCGCCTGGCCTCTAAATGAGACTCAATTGGCGCCTTATTGATTCCAACTATTATTGTACCGAAAACGAAGTTAATCCGTCTCCCGTGTGATCGGAGATGAGTCTCAAGAGTTCTCATACTCGCGGCGAGCCGATCAAGTCCACCTATCCAATGCGTTTGGAGTTACTTACCGCCGATGAAGACCAGTGTCACGCCCACGCAAACAAGCAGGACGCCGACCCAGCGCCTGCGCGAAACACGCTCACCCAGAAAAATCTCGCCCCCGAGCGCGCCGGCCGCATAACTTAGCGCCGTTACCGGCACCACAAAACTCACGTTTTCTATGGAGAGCGCTCCTAATAGAGAAAAGAAGGCAATCGCCATCAGGGCGATGCCCAACCACATCCACGGCACCTGGATAGCTCGGATCAGCACGCGAAACAACGCTGCGGGCCGGAAATCCTTAACCTCGCCGATGGTCTTCATGGCCCTGGTGACGCACAACTCGCCGCTCGTGCCGGCCACCACGATCAATAGCAAGAGCAGAGCTTCCCAAGCCATTACTTGTGCTCCGTGGTGCGCGGGTGAGTATTTCCCACCGCCAGCACACCCAAGCATATAACGATTACCCCGAGCCATCGAATGGCCGACACCGGCTCTTTCAGCGCGAAGTGACCCAACAGAGCCACGACGCCGAATGACGTCGCGGAGGCGGGCTGCACGAAACTGTAATCGGCCCAGGACAAAACAAGCAGGTACGACACAAAGAACATCAGCAAGAAACCGATACCGAACCAGATGTAGGGAGATGTGAAAACCCGGACGCACAGTTGCAGAAAGTCGGAGAGACTGTGCAAACTGATAGGGCTAACGGTCTTCATGCCCTTGCTGAGCAGAACGTTGCCGGTTGGGGCGAATATCACCACGAAGAAGATCAGGATGTACGTTTTCAGATGAAAATCGGAAAAAGACTTCATTCGGCGGAATACCCAGCATGTGAGCTCAACGCTAAAACATCGCTAAGCACGGCGACGAACGCCGGCTTAAGGAAAAAAGATTTCGGATCGGTGTTTTCGTTCGTCATTTTCTCGATTTGCACGAAAGTGCCGCCTTGCGATTTCACCTTCAGAGACCCGTATAAAGTTTGCGAGAATCGAAATCACTCGAAGTGGGTAGCACCTGAACGCACGGAGCGTAATTCGGAGCCAACACCAACACAAAATTTTATCACGAAACGGCGAGGCGGGTCCTGCTCAAGACCAACCTGCGGCGGATTGTGATAGTTTCGGTAACATGCCTGTAACACGCGTCAGATAAGGTTTTGAGGCAAAGATGGCGAACGATCAACTGGCCGACCCACAGAATTTTCTCAACCGGCATTTCTCCTGGTTGCAGTTCAACGAGCGCGTGCTGGAAGAGGCGCGCGACCGGAACAATCCGCTTCTGGAGCGCTTGAAATTTTTGGCGATTACCGCCAGCAATCTGGACGAATTCGTCGAAGTGCGTGTGGCCGGAATCCTGCAGCAGGTGGAGCACGGAAAGGCGGTTGAAGCTGGACCCGATGGGCGCACGCCGCAGCAAGTGCTGACCCAGCTGGCCGAGAAAATACACGAATTCGTGAAATCACAATATGACTGCTGGCGGGAGGAATTGGTCCCGGCGCTGGCGGAAGAATCGATCCGGATCGTGCCGCTGAAAGAGTTGAGCGCGGCGGATCGCGCCTACATTGAAACATTTTATTTGAAATCGATTGAACCGCTGCTGACGCCCGTCACCGTTGATCCGGCTCACCCGTTTCCGCATGTTCTGAACAAGGCGCTGTGTCTCGCCTTCCTGTTGCGCCGCAAACGGCGCGGAATTGCACCATATCTGGGAGTGGTTACGGTGCCGCGCGCGCTGCCCCGATTGGTTCTGCTGCCTTCGGAAAACGGAGCGGTGAAATACGTTTTTCTTTCAGATGTGATCCAAGCCTTTGCGGACCGCCTGTACCACGGATACGAAGTGCTTTCAGCCGCAGCTTTCCGGGTAACGCGAAACAGCAACCTGTATATGGAAGAGGAAGAGTCGCGAAGCATTATGGATTCGGTGGACGCGCAACTGCACCGGCGCCGCAAAGGCGAAGCGGTACGCCTCGAAATTGAGGCGAGCGCGAATCAGGAAATCATCGACCGCCTGGTCACCAACTTCCGGCTGGAGCCCTGGCAGATTTTTCGCGTAGAAGGGCCTCCAAATCTGACCCGAGTCTCCTATCTGTACGATCAAATTTCCCGTCCGGATCTAAAATTCCGGCCATTCACGCCACGCGAACTGGCGGTTAAGCCAGGAGCGGCTTCGATTTTCGAACTGGTGCGCAAGCGCGAGATTCTGTTGCACCATCCCTACGATTCGTACGCGGCGGTAGTGCGATTTATCGAGAGTGCGGCGAAAGACCCCGCTGTCCTTTCAATCAAGCAAACTCTGTACCGGACCAGCGAGAACTCACCCATCGTGCGCGCCCTGATTGACGCCGCGGCTAGGAAAGAAGTCGCGGTAGTCGTCGAATTGAAAGCGCGCTTCGATGAGGCTTCGAACATCAGCTGGTCGCGAAATTTGCAGGAAGCGGGCGTGCAGGTGTTTCACGGCGTGGTTGGTTTGAAGACCCACTGCAAGTTGATGCTGGTGGCGCGTCGCGAGCCGGACGGGCAGATTCGCCAGTATGCCCACATGGGAACCGGAAATTACAATCCCTCCACCGCGCGTTATTACACGGATTTAAGCCTGCTGACCAGCGAACCGCACATCACCCATTCCGTGCATCAGGTTTTCAATTACCTGACCGCGTATTCGGAGCGTCCGAATTATTCGCCGCTTTTTGTGGCGCCACTGAACCTGGGAAAAAACTGCGAGCATTTGATCGATAGGGAAGCGGCCCACGCCCGTGCCGGGAAACGCTCATTTATTTTCGCGAAAGTAAATTCCCTGCTGGACGAAAAAATTATCATGGCGCTTTACCGTGCTTCGCAAGCCGGAGTGAATATCGAATTGATTGTGCGCGGCGGATGCGCGCTGCGCCCGGGCGTGCGCGGGCTGAGCAGCCGGATTCGGGTACGCAGCGTGATCGGAAGATTTCTCGAGCACAGCCGCATTTTCGTTTTTGGAAATGGCGGCAAGCCCGAGGTTTACCTTGGAAGCGCGGATTGGATGCGGCGTAACATCTACGAGCGTGTTGAAGTAATGTTTCACCTCCGAAATCCGCTACTATGCAATCAAGTTGTTACGCAGGTGGTCGAGCCCTATCTCGCCGACTCGGACAAGACCAGAGTCCTGTTGGAAGATGGCAATTATGTGCGCGCAACGGATGCCCGAGCAGTAAAGATGTCCAAAAATGGCTTTCATTTCAACGCGCAGGAATTTCTGATTGGCTTTGCCGAAGGCCGCGAAGCACTCGGTGAAGTTCCGGTGTTTCCGCGCTTCGTGAAGTTTCCAATGCCGATGAAAACCCCTGCCAGACCGTCGCGCGCTGTCGCCGGCAAGCCGCCGAAATCTTAGCAGAATCGAACGGGCAGCCTAGGGCAACGATCCGTAGACGTCCAGTTCCGTCTGGGTTCCCACATAGACCTTCCCATTCGCAATAGTCGGCACTGAGAATTTCACTCCCGAGCCGGCTGCATCGCCACTCTTGTTGCTGCTGCTGTAAAGCGAAGCGAGTCCGTTCGCCGGATCGTATGCACGGAGCACCGCCGCGCCGCCGCTTGATTGAATCAACCAGACGATACCGTTCGAATTACCGTTCGAAGAAATTGAAGGGGTGGCGCCGGGATAACCAATGGAAGTGCCGGTGCTGGCTGAAGCCGATGTCGGGAATTCGCCATTGATCAGCGAGAAGGATTTCAGCGTATCTCCAGCACCGACAAAATAAACGGAGTTGTTCCAGTAGGCGGGCATGTTCCAAAGCCCACCGACGGCGCCCTGAATTTCCTGGGCGATCTGTGTGTTTATACTCGTGCAGGTTTTGCAATAGTGCAGATTACCAGCCGTAAATTGGTCGCGATTCAGCACGTAGATGGTCCCGGATTTTCCAACCTGCACCAATTCGTGAGTTATGCCGCCGGATTGATCCGGTAGAAGCAGGGGACCACCGGACCCCAGGTCGGTGTCGCCGCCGTCGAGAGAGCCCTGATTATATGGGGTGAAATAATCCACGAGCGAAACGGATGATCCGTTGAAGAATAACTTCATCACCGTGTCGCCTAACAATTTGGCAGGAATATTGGTGGTATCGAAGTCGCCGTTTCCGGAAGTGATGAAAATATTCGCATTCGAATCCGCGGTTACACCGGCGCCGGACATCCAGAATCCGGCAAGGCCGCCGCTCGAAGTCGCTTCCGGCGTGGTCAGGAAAGCGGCCTTTTGCGAAAGTGTGGACGCGTCGTACGCCAGAAGCCAGCCGTGATAGGGAGTGATGTCACAGTGCGAGGCGTACGCCAGATATATGATGCCGTTGAGCCAGAGCAAACCGGGGCGATTAAGATGATGTTGGCCATCGAAAGTCACCCTCCCGCCCGGAACGTTGACGCTTGCCGCGATTGTCATCGGGCCCGAAAATTTCTCATTGCCTGTGGTGATATCGAGAGCATGCAGGCGATGAACGAAGTTGCCGCCTTCACTCGATTTGGTCTCGACATACATCGTTCCGGTGCTGGGATCAATCACCGGAGTGCTGGTGATACCGATCTTCGGCACCAAATCGGTGCAACCCACCTGTCCATTGGAGACTGGCGTGGCACCCGCCGCGGCACCATGCGCCGTATCAATTAGATTCGCGTGCCATAGCGGATTGGCGTTTGCGCCGCCGTTGCTGTCGGCATCGAACGCGTAGACGCTGTCGTTTTCCGTCGCGACGAAGACCACATTATGGCTCGCGCCGCCCACGGTAACATTGGGCGCATACAAAGGCTGCGCATATGCGTAGCCATCGATGGTCTGAGAAAACTTTTTGCCGAAGGTCGTGCTGGACTTAATCAACGCGGGAGTCAGGATCGTTTCATTCACATTCTGGCCCGTGCGTAAATTGTCGTTGTGTTGGGTGAAGACCCCCGCGAAACCGCTCGCGTTGCTGGTGTGATTGGTGACGCTCAGGATTGAAATACCGGCTAGTGTTCCGACCGTCGCTTTAATGGACGTGTATCCAGTGGGCTGGCCAGCTGGAAGCGATTGACTCGTTGCCGAACCACTCGAATTGATGGCAGCAACGCTTGCGTTTGATGAAGTCCAGCTGGAGGAATTGGTTAAATCCTGCGTGGAACCGTCGGAATAATGTCCGGTGGCTGTGAAACTCTGGGTCGAACCCGCGTCAGAGACGACTGGATTTTGCGGACTGACCACGATAACCAGGAGAGTCGCCGAGCTGGCGGTCACGGTAAGTGTTGTCGAACCGCTCACGCTGCCCAGTGTCGCTCGAATCGTGCTCGGACCTGTTCCGGTGGAGGTAGCGAGTCCATTCGAACCAGCCGTGTTGCTGATGGTGGCTACGTTGGCGCTCAAGGAAGTCCAGGTCACGGTAGTTGTAATGTTTTGTGTGCTCGAGTCGCTGTAGGTTCCGGTCGCGGTAAATTGCTGCGTCGCGCCATTTTGAATGGATGGGTTTGCCGGCGCCACCGCGATGGAACTAAGAGTCGGAGCCACTGCGTTGACCGTTAGAGTGGTTCCACCGCTGATTGACCCCGATGCCGCTTGAATTGTGGATGATCCGACTCCCATGCCGGTAGCGAGACCTGAACCAGAAATTGCGGCGACCGCCGAATTCAAGGAATTCCACGTTACGGAATTGGTGATGTTCTGCGTGCTGGCATCGGTGAAGGTTCCGGTGGCGGTGAATTGCTGGGTGGCGCCCTTTACAATCGCAGGGTTCGCCGGAGTCACGGCGATGGAAGTCAGCGTTGCAGCGGAGATCGTGAGCACAGTCGAACCTGTGACCGGCCCCGACGTAGCTTGGATCGTCGAGACACCCGTGCCGACGCCTTTCGCCAGACCGCCACTGGAAATTGTGGCAACACTCGTCGTCAGCGACACCCAGGTCACGGAATTCGTGATGTTCTGTGTCGAGCCGTCGCTGTATGTTCCGGTCGCGGCAAATTGATCCGTAAGACCCTTGGCGATACTAGGGTTCGCCGGCGTCACCGCAATGCTGGAAAGAGCGGGTCCGGTGACGGTGAGCGTCGTGAATCCGATAACGGCACCGGACGCGGCCTGGATCGTCGAAGACCCTGCGCTAAGAGCAGTGCCGCTGCCCGTGGTGGAGATGGTTGCCACCGCCGGAGTAAGCGATGACCACATCACCGAGCTTGTGAGATTTTGCGTGCTGCCGTCGGTGAACGTTCCGGTGGCGGTGAATTGTTGCGTCGCATTCCTAGCCAGCGTGGGGTTTGCGGGCGTGACTGCGATTGATTTCAATGTTGCGGCGGCGACGGTCAGAGTCATGGAGCCGACCACGCTGCCGGAAGTAGCTGTAATGAGTGTGCTGCCTGCCGATTTCGCGGTGGCCATCCCGCTGCTGTTGATGATGGCGACGTTAGAGCTTTGAGAATTCCATACAACGCTCGCGGAGATGTCCGGAGCCGACCCATCGGAGAAGTGCCCTACGGCGGTGAATTGCTGCGAAGTCCCGATTGCGAGCGTCGCATTGACCGGCGAAACGTCAATGGAGGTCAACCGAGGTTGATTCTGAGGGGCATTTCCCGCGCAACTCGACAGTGCCGCTATCACCCAAATCAGCAAGGACAATTTCACGAACTGTGACCGAACCAGGCCTGTCAGCGACATGGGAACACGCCTCCGAAAATCACGTGAATTGAATCGAACCAAGGCGGTGGTCCGACGTTACAGCGACCTGTAAAAACTCCTGCAACCAGATATAAGGAAGAAGGCTACAAAATATGTGACCTAAGCATAGCCGACTCGCAGAACCCGAGATTTGTTCCGAACCGGGCTGTGCGCAATAGGGAAACAGTACTTGTTCCCGGGACAAACGACCCTCCGGCATGAGATTTTGATCGCAGCACAATTCTCTCGGTACAATCGCGGCAGATGCTAGAGCGCATAAAAGCCGCAGCCGACTGGCTACTGGGCCCGGAACCGACTTCCGGCGATCGGCCCGGACATTTGTGGCCTCGATGGATATTTTTGCGCGCCCTGGCGCTGATCTATTTTTCGGCCTTTTATTCGTTGCTCTTCCAAATTAAGGGCCTGATCGGTCCCGACGGGATTCTGCCCGCGACGGATTATCTCCAAGCCGTAAACGCGTCCATGCACGGTCAGCGATTCTGGTTCGCGCCGAGTCTGTTTTGGTTTGGCGCCAGTAACCACGCGTTGATGGTGGTTTGTTGGGCGGGGGTCTGCGCCTCGCTTCTGGCTTTGTTTAACATTTGGCCTCGCGTTTCCCTGGCCGCTTGCCTGATTTTGTTTTTGTCTTTTGTGAGCGTGGCCCAGGGTTTTTCCGGTTATCAGTCCGACGGCATGTTGTTGGAAGCTGGCTTCATCGCGCTATTTTTCGCGCCGCGCGGATTTCGGCCCGGCTTCGGCAGCCAGCATCCGCCATCGCGCGCCAGTTTGTTTTTGTTGGAGTGGGAATGGTTTCGAATTTATTTCGAATCCGGCGTGGCGAAGATCGCGAGCGGCGACACCTCCTGGCGAACTCTGCGGGCCATGGATGACTACTACCAGAATGGCCCGCTTCCCACCTGGATCGGATGGTACGTGCAGCAATTGCCGCACTGGTTCCATGCGTCGGCCACTGTCTATACGCTGATCACCGAAACTCTGATCGTGTGGATGCTGTTCCTGCCGCGGCGTTGGAAAATCGTCTGCTTTTGTATCGTGACGCCTTTCGAGACCTCGATTATTTTGACCGCGAATTACACCTTCCTGAACTATCTGGTTTTACTGTTGGGGATATTGCTTTTGGACGATCGGACATTTGAATGGTTGTTGCCGAAACGGATTCAGTCCTTTTTTACCGGAAGCACGCTGACAGCCAGCGTGACTGAGACGGCATCGAGCGAGTCGCCGGCAAAATGGGAATGGTTGGAAAAGTTGGTCCCGGTTCGTAGGACCGTCGCCGGGCTGTGTCTCGGTTTGGTGTTTTATTCGACTACAGCACAATTAATCTGGATGTTTGCGCCGTCGCTGCCGATTTCTCAAGCGCCGGTTCGCTGGTTGGATCCATTTCGAATCGCGAATCGCTATGGGCTTTTTGCGGTGATGACTCACGAACGATACGAAATTGAATTTCAAGGTTCTGCGGACGGCAAGAACTGGATCGCTTATCCATTCCGCTACAAGCCGCAAGCTATTGACGGTGCTCCGGGCATCTACGCGCCCTACCAGCCTCGCTTCGAATGGAATTTGTGGTTCGCGTCCCTCGGTTCGTGGCGGGAATTTCGCTTCGTGGTCTGGACGGAAGAGCGCCTGCTGAAAAATGATCCGGATGTTCTCGCTCTTTTCGCCAAGAACCCATTCAGGGAGGCTGCGCCGAAGCAGGTGCGTGCGGTCATTTATCAGTATTGGTTCACGGACATCAAAACCAAGCGCGTCAACGGAAATTGGTGGCGGCGTGAGTTGCTCGGCGACTACGCTCCTGGACTCGAACGCGAACCCGACGGCAAGATCGCCGTGCTCGATTTTCCCGTTGCCGGAACTCCTGAAGAATAATTGTTCGCTAAGACTTCGTTGAAGCCCAATCCACGACGCCTTTGCTACATTTCCGCAAATCCGTTAGCCTGTCCAAGACGTTATGACACCAAGCCCGCGCCATTCCGAGGAACCCCGCGAACCGACAATCTCGGAAGAAGTCACTCCGGAATTGGTTCTCGCTCATCTCGCTACACTTTCGCAGCCTTCCAGCGTGCGGCGCATTGCGCACGGCATGGGGCTGAGGCATCACGGGCGCCGTTTCCTGCCACGTGTGTTGCAGAAACTGAAAAAACGCGGCGACGTGGAAGAAATTCACGGCGGTCGTTTTCAACTTGCCGGCGCAAGACAGGCGCGCAATGAAGCCTCCGGTCGCGCCGCGGCGTCGAAGCGCAGCTCAACCGCCGCCCGCTCTTTAGTCATTGAAAAACCTGCCGGACAATCACAAATCACTCGCCCGGGCCAAGCTATGCAAGTAGACCGTGGCCGAGATCCAAATCTAGTTGCAGGGCGAATTGTGGCGCACCGCGACGGCTATGCGTTTCTGGTACCGGATACACCGATGCCGCGCGTGGAAGGCGACCTTTTCATCGGACGTGACAATCTGGGCGATGCGATGCACGGCGACCGTGTTCTCACGCGCATCGAGCGGCGCAGGGCGGACGGGCGCGCCGAAGGCCGCGTGGTGCAGATTGTTAAGCGTGGACATCCCACCGTCGTGGGATTGTTCCGCTACGGCCCGCACGGAAATGTAGTGCTGCCGTACGACACACGCCTGCATCACGAAATCGCAATTCCACCCGGTGAAGAGCTCACCCCAGCCTTACGAGAAAAACTCGGCGGCGAATCCGTACCCAGAAAGGCCAGAACGCGTTTTCCGGAACTCGATGGCGCCGTAGTCAATGTGGAGATGATTCGATTTCCCAAGGGTGGCCTTTCCCCCACTGGACGTGTCATCGAGATCGTTGGCCGTCCCGGCGAAATCGGCGTTGATGTGGAAATCATCATCCGCAAGCATCACCTTCCGCACATTTTCGAACCGCAAGTGCTGGCGGAAGCACGCGCGAAAGAGCAGAAAGTGAGTGAGAGCGACCTGCGTGGCCGGCGGGATTTCCGCGACGCGCCAATCGTTACGATTGACGGCGAAACGGCGCGCGATTTCGATGATGCCGTTCACGTAGCCCATTTGCCCGACGGAAATTACGAATTGCAGGTGCACATCGCCGACGTGGCGCACTACGTGGAGCGCGGTTCGCGTCTCGATCAGGAAGCGCGGCTTCGCGGCACTTCCGTTTATTTTCCGAATCGCGCCGTGCCCATGCTTCCCGAGGAATTGTCGAACGGCATCTGCTCGTTGAATCCGAATGTGGACCGCCTAGTGATGAGCGTGGTGATGCGCATGGATTCGACCGGAAAGTTGCAGCTCGCGGAATTTTTCCCGGGAGTAATCCGTTCCGTCGAGCGAATGACCTATACCAACGTGAACAAAGTGCTGGAAGGCGACCCCGAAATGACCCGCCGCTACCAAAACGTGGCGGATGGCTTTCGGCGGATGAAGGAGTTGGCGCTGATTCTGAACAAGCGCCGGCACGGGCGCGGTTCGATTGATTTTGATCTGCCCGAGCCGGTAATAGAATTTGACGATTCGGGGCGAATGTTGAGCATCGTGCGCAGCGAACGCAACATCGCTCATCGCCTGATCGAGGAATTCATGCTGGCCGCGAACGAAGCGGTCGCGCAATACTTGGAATTCAGGGGTGTTGCTTCGCTGCATCGCGTTCATGAAAAGCCTGACCCAAAGAAAGTTCTCGAATTTGAGGAAGTAGCGCACGCGTTTGGATATTCGTTGGGGGTTGACGATCTGGCCGAACGCCGCGTGGTGGTGCGCCACGGAAATGTGAGACAGCAATCTCGCGCGGGCCGCGCGGGAAAAGGGCGAATGCGCGCGATGAACGTGACCACGCCGGCAGCGGATGAGGTGGACATCCGGCCTCAGCATTATCAGCGGTTAACGGAAAAGCTTGCCGGTAAACCCGAAGAAAGAATTCTTTCGTACCTGATGTTGCGCTCGCTGAAACAGGCGCGTTACGCGGCCGATGTTTTGGGACATTTTGCGCTGGCCACGCAGGAGTACACGCATTTCACCTCGCCGATCCGGCGGTACCCCGACCTCATCGTCCATCGTTGTCTGAAGTGGGCGCTGGAAAATCCAGACGTCGCGCCGGTGCGCGCTACGATTCCCGATCGGCGCGGAGAAGAAAAATCCATCGCCGCGCTCGGTCCCTACCGGCGCGTTGAGTTGCAGGAAATTGCTTCAGAAAGTTCCGAGGCGGAGCGGCGCGCTGATTCCGCGGAGCGCGAATTGATGGAATGGAAGACGGCTCAATTCATGGAGAGCCATCTCGGCGAAGAATACGAAGCGCTGATTATTTCGGTGCAAAAGTTCGGATTTTTCGTTGAACTGATCGAAATTTTCGTCGAAGGACTCGTCAGTATCGACCGTCTGGAGGAATTTACCGGCCAGCGCTGCATGTATCGCGAACGGGATCACACTATCGTCACTGAACCGTATCGGGGATCGCGCGGGGCGGGATCGAAGAAAATTTTTCGTCTTGGAGATATTGTTCGCGTGCGCGCGGAGCGCATAGATCCGTTCCGGCATCGCGTGGAATTTTCCCTGCTGTAAAGCAACTGGCGTGATCTAACAACGCTGGTACCAAAGCACGTTTGATGGAGGGTGCAATGAAGCCGACTGTTGGACTAATTGGCTTGGGACTGATGGGCAAACCCATGGGAGCGAATCTCCTCAAGTCTGGGTTCCCGCTGATTGTATGGAATCGCACGGCATCGCGAGCGGATTCGCTGGTGAAGGACGGAGCAAAGCTCGCGGCAAATCCGCGCGAGCTTGCATCGCAGGTGGATGTACTGATCACCATCGTCAGCGATCCACCGGCCCTCGAAGAAGTATTGTGGGGCAAGGACGGTGCTCTCGATGCGCTGCGACGCGACAGCATCTACATAGACTCGAGCACGGTGTCTCCGGATTTGGAACGTCGCGTGGCCAAGGCCTGTGCGGATCGCGGCGTGGATTTTCTGGATGCGCCGGTGACCGGCGGCAATTGGGGGGCGGCGAAAGGCGAGCTGGTATTCATGATTGGCGGCAATGAGCAGGTCTTTGAACGCGCCAAACCGGTCCTGGAGGTTTTGGGGAAGAAATTTTTCCTGTTGGGCCCAAACGGAGCCGGTCAGACGGTAAAGCTCGGAATGAATCTGATTCTGGCGATGGAGATTGACGCGCTGGCGGAGTCGCTTGCTCTGGTCACCGCCGCGGGAGTGGCGGGCGAGCGATTAGTGGAAGTATTGCAATCGAGCATGGGCCGATCCGGTTTGCTCGATATCAAAGCGCCGCTGATGCTGAAGAAGGAATACAAATCCAGTTTCCCGCTGCGTTTAATGCAGAAGGATATGCGTCTCGCGCTGGAAATGGCACGCGAACATGGAGTTTCGTTGCCGGCCACGGCGGCCGCGTACGCCACGTACACTGCCGTAAAGGACTCCTCGAAGGACGACCCGGATTACGCGGCGGTGGCGCGTTTTTGGGATGCCAAAGCCAAGGCCGAAACAAAAGGCTAGCTGTTTTCCCCGGCGGGTAAGAAGCAGAGCGGCAGATCGCGCGAGGTTCTCAGTCCAGCATTGGCCGCGAGAATCGCGGGAATTGCGTTCACCGCCACCGCGGCGGTTGCAACATCGCCGTGCGTTCCCCCAGGGATCGTCAACGTAAGATTGGGATCACCTTTCAGCATCACGGTATCGGCGGGCTCTTTTGCCCCCACGTACATTTTCAATTCCATGAATATTTTTTCTTTGCCGGCGGCCATCCCGCGAGCGACCTGATGAACGCCAGCCACCTGGCCCGCCGCAACTTCGAGAAATTCCGTTTTGACCACCGCGTCCGCGATCATCGGCTCGATCCTTTCGGAAATGTCATCCAACGAAAATCCTAGTCCATCCGCGACCATCGCGATGGATTCGGGCAAGCCGTGATGTTTGATCACGCCCGCTGCAACCTGCGCGCGAAATTCCTCGGGCGTCATGCCCGCACCGATTTTCTTTTGCAGAGGCAGTCGCCGCTTCGAAGCGTCCACGATGCGCACAGCGCTAACCCAATCCACCCGCTGCGAAACCGCGCTGAGCGTGAGGGGAAGTTTGTCCATAACGAAGCCGGGATTCACGCCGGTGCCCACGAGGGCCACGCCCTCGTCGTGTGCAGCTGTATCCAAAGTGCGAGACAGGTCGGGATGTTTTCGAAATGGATAGGACAGTTCCTCGCAAGTGGAAACAACACACAAGCCGGCGGCCACGCACGAAAGCAGCTGATCCATCACGCTGGTGAGGTAGGAAGAAGTCGAGTGGACGACGACATCCGCCGGTTTCGCGAACACCGATCCTGCGTCGGCAGAAACCAGCAGGCCCCAGGGCGAATCGGTTGCGCCAACAACTTCTCCGAGATCCCGGCCGACCTTCTTCGGGTCCGTATCAATGGCTCCCACAATCTCAAGGGAACTTTTCTGACGCATCAGCCGAACAATGGATGCGCCGATAGGACCAATTCCATATTGAATGACGCGAGTTTTCTTATGCACCGTGAATTCCTCTGAAAATTTCTTGAATTTATACCTTAAGGTGTCGGACGCTAGACTGCAACGGCTTTTGCTGACTTCCGCACCAGTCTGGCGCTTGTGACCCGCGGAATAGCAACGGATAATGACTGAGCAATGATCCCGATCCGTGGATAACAAATTTCAAACACAGCACGAGAAACGAAACTGGCCGCGTCGAGTATTGCAGATGGGTTTGCAATATGGCGGAAGCGGCCTCGTTTTATATTTGCTGCTGAGATTTTTGCCGAAACGAGAAATCTGGAATGCTTTGCGACAATTGCCGCTTCGGCTGTGGGCCTTGGTGTTGGTTGGGTATCTGGCGGCACACCTGATTGGAGCCGCCAAGTATCGTTTGGTGCTGAATCTAGGCGGCGCTGAATTGGATGTGAAACAGGCGGCTCGCTGCTATTTTGCGGGACTCTTTGGGTCGCTTTTCCTGCCGTCGTTAATCGGTGGCGACATTTTACGAATCACCCTGGCGATGCGCGTTGCGCGAAGCAGGGCAGCGGTTCTTCTCGGCAGCCTCGTGGATCGAATCACTGATTTCTGCGCGCTGGTCATTTTGGTTTTTGTGGGAGCCTTGCTGGCGTCCGGCACACTCGATCCGGGAAGTCGCAAGATTTTCGTTATGGTGATCGGTATTGGAGTTTTGGCAGGCGGAATAGCGGCGTGCGCGGTTTTCCTGTTTCCGGTTCGCCGGCTCCCATTTCGCGTACGACGCAAGCTGGTACAATTGCGGCGCGCCTGGAAAAGGATATTGCGTCAGCCACGAGCCATGCTTCGAGCGTTAAGTATGAGCCTCACCGTACAGCTCGCATTCATCTTGCTCAACATTCAACTCGCGGACGCCTGCGGCCTGCATCTTCATTTTAGAGTGTGGCTGTTTGCGTGGCCTCTGGCGAAATTATGCGCGGCCGTGCCGATCACCCAGGCGGGTATCGGAGTTCGCGAGACGGCGCTTGCAGCACTGTTGCTTCCCTTTGGCGCACCGGCGCCGCTCGCGGTCGCATCCGGCTTTGCCTGGGACGCGATCACGGTGGCGGGAGCCGCCACGGGCGGAATATTAGCTTTGTTGGCCGGGAGTTTGTGGCCACAAAACGTCAAAAGATAGAAATTCAATCCGGAAGTGTCGCGCAGCTTCGCAGATCAGGTGGTGACCCTGCGAAGCTTACGCGGGGACGTCATTCGCCTATTTCGAGTGCACGCTCGAGTACCTCGAATAGTCGGGATACGCCGGACGTTTGACGGGCTGCGGTGGATTTTTCGAAAGCTCATCCATCACCACGGCGATCGTTTTTTCGAGCTGGCTGTCGTGACCCTGCCGCCATTCCGCCGGATCGAGTTCAAGGTCAAGGTCCGGCTGCACGCCATGGTTTTCGACGTCCCAGGTTCCGTCCGTGGTGAAAAATGCGAAATGGGGCGCGGTGACGAATCCGTTGTCGAGCAGGGTGGGATAGCCGCCGATACCGATAAGGCCGCCCCAGGTGCGCTTGCCGATTAGCGGCCCGAGGCCGACGTGGCGGAAATACCAGGGCAGCGCATCGCCGCCTGAGCCCGAAAATTCATTGGTGATCATTGCTTTCGGGCCGTAGATGCCGCTCAACGGCGTGGAATAATCAGCACCGTCGCGCGACATCCAGTAATTCCAAATTTTTCGCTGCATGTACTGAATGATGTAATCGGCGGCTTGGCCTCCGGAGTTAAACCGCTCGTCAATGACCGCGCCTTGTTTGCCCACTTGCGCAAAGTAGTAGCGATTGAAATTCGTGAATCCACCGCCAGCCGTGTTTGGCAGGTAGACATACGCCAGCTTCCCCCCACTGATTTTATCCACGGTGCGCAGGTTATCTTCCATCCAGGCTCGATTGCGAAGTCCCTTATCGTCGGAAACCGGCACTACGGTTACTTCGCGCGACCCCGAACCGTCCGGATTCGGTCCTACCTTCAAGACCGTCTGCTTGCCCGCTGTCTCCTGGAAATAACTGTCCACATCTTCCGTGCCTTTAACGTCGCGGCCGTTGACGGCCAGCAGATAGTCGCCGGCTACAACATTCACGCCCGGTTGGGTGAGTGGCGCGTGAAGTTGTGGGTTCCAATTCTCGCCGTTGTAGACGCGCGCGAAACGGTATCGTCCATTTTCGACTTTGTAGTCGGCGCCAAGATAGCCGACTTCAAGAGGCGTCACCTCCGGAATATCTCCGCCTCCGACAAACATGTGGCCGATGTTGATTTCGCTGAGCATCTGCGCGAATAAATAATTCAGATCGTCGCGCGTGGCGATGCCATCGAGATATGCCGAGTATTCTTTGGAGAGCGCCGGGATATTGATGCCGTGAGTTTTCGGGTCGTAGAGGAAGTCGCGTTCAATGCGCCAGACTTCGTTGAACATCTGCTTCCATTCGGCTCGCGGTTCGACCCAGACCTGCAGACCGTCCAGCTTCAACATGCCTTCTCCGGGTTTTACCGCTGCCGCGGTGGGCGCAATAGCCCAATTGTCGCCCTGCTGATACAGGATTTTTTCGCCGTTGAATGAAACGGCAAAATTTTGAATTCCGGCAACCAGCTGATCGGTTTTGCGTTTGCTCAAATCGAATTTCGAAACTGTAATGGCCGGAGGACCTTGAGAATCCGGAGCAGGCGGAAGTTCGGCGACAAACAACTCACCGGCTTTCCCGGCGGCGAGGCCCACGTAATCTTTCGGGGGCAGCGGCAGCGCCAGAATCCGCTGGCTGATATCGTCGAAATCGATGGTGACCTTTACAGGTTCTTTGTCTTTGTCTTTGTCCTTGGCCTTATCTTTGTCCTTGTCTTTGTCCGAGTCTTTGTCTTTAGCCTTGTCTGAATCTTTCTTCTTGTCCTTGTCGTCCTTCGCGCCGTCGCTGCCGTCGGACTTCTTCGCGTCCGCATCCGCTTTCTCTTCGTCGCTTTCCGGCGCGAGCGGTGACGGCAAATCCTTGCGCAACACCGCCACGTAAACGCTGCGAGTCACTGCCTTACCGTCGGTGGACATATCCAGGCCGCCCACTGCGGGACCCACGTTCGTGCTGGCGGCAAAGTAAAGGTATTTGCCGTTTTGATCGAACACCGCGAATTGGGTGTCGCTCATGCCGTCGGAAACCTGCGTTGATTTTCCGGAGTCGAGCGAATACACAAACACGGCGCGGAAATGACTAGGCAGGAGCTTTGTATAGGCGATCCAGCGATTGTCCGGTGACCAGGCAGGATTCAAACCGGAGCCCTGGTAGTAATCGGTAGCAATTTTTACAGGCGTCGGTTTATCGAGATCCACAAACCAAAGGTTCAATCGTTTGTCGGTGAAAGCGATTTTCTTGCTGTCGGGCGACCAGGTGGGGCTGTAGAAGAAAGAAGGGGGATCGCCCAAGCCGATCTTACGAACCTCGCCCATGCCATTTTGCCCGCGCAGGTGCAGGGCATATTCGCCGGACTCATCGGAGAAATAAGCGATCCATTTGCCATCGGGCGACCACGCCGGATCGCGATCCGCCACTCCCGGAGAATTCGTAATGTCGCGGACGTCGCCCTTTTCCGCCGGCACCGTCAGGATCTCGCCGTGTGCTTCGAAAACCGCGCGGACGCCCGTGGGGGAAATTCCAAAGTTATTGATCTGCTTCTGAACTTTTTCGAAGTGCGGGCGCACTTGCACCAGGTCGGCCGCGATGTGAACATTCACCGGCTTATCGGAGTGGGAGGCCAGATCGTAAAGATGAAGCGATCCAAACTGTTCGTATACGATCGAGCCGAAACCAGCGCTTGCGGACTTGATGGGCATCCCGGTGTTTTCGATGACCTGAGTGTCGACCTTCGTTTTGGTGTCGTATGCGAAAAGCGTGTTGGCGCCGTTGCGGTCGGACAGAAAGTAAATTGTGTCGCCGACCCACATCGGGTTGAAATCATTCCAGTCTTCGTGGGGCAACTTTACGACGGTCGAGTCCGCCAGATTGGCAATCCAGATTCGCGGCGACGTGCCACCACGATAGTGAATCCAGTTCCCCCAGGGATTCGGTGTGGGGCGATAGGCGAGGTACTTGCCATCAGGTGAATAGGCGCCTTCAAAGCCAAGCGGCAACGGCACGCGCACTGGAAACCCACCCTCGGCCGGAACGGTGAACAGCGCCTGCGTATTGTTCGCAAAACTGTCGCGAGGCGAAACGAAAAGAATATTCTTGCCGTCCGGGCTCCAGTTCAGGGCGACGTCAGGTCCGGAGCCGAACGTGACACGCCGCGGCGTGCCGCCATTGACTGAAATCACGTAGACGTTGAGTTTCCCGTCGTACTCGCCAGTGAACGCGATCCATTCTCCGTCGGGAGAAAAGTGCGGACCGCGCTTGATCCCCGGGCCAGCGGTCAGACGAATCGCCTCGCCACCATCACGGCTGACTTTCCACAGATCATCGCCATACATAAACGCGATGTCACTCCGGTTCACGGTAGGCTGCCGGAGCAGCAAAGGCTTTTCACTTTGTGCGAAAGATGCGTGAACGGCAGACAGTACGAACGCGGCGACGACCAGCACAAACCTCTTCATCGAGACATCTCCTTGGTTTTTCCTTCCATTGATACGCAAGCGACGGGACGAAGGTTTCTAGGTTCCTTGGACGCGTCCGCGCGCGAAACGGCAGCGAAAATTCTATATGCTTTTGAAGCATTGTCAGGAAATCTTGAATTTGCGCCGATTGGGCGCAGCCTAGGCGCATAGCGATGGCACGGCGAACCTAGAATCTCGAGCGGCTAGCGCGATAAAAGTCCCGGAGCGTGGTAACGTTAGGTCCGTACGAACCAACGCGTCCAGCGTCAACCGGCAAACCCAAATATTCAGCCTGCTCGATGCTCATGCCTGCTTCATCCAGTTCGGCCAGACTATAGCCTTCGGTGGGAACCAACTTGTTCCGGCGCGAGAGGTCTACCGGGCGCGGCGGCCGATGTGCGCTCCAGCGCTTTCCTACGATTACAAAAAAATCGTCCCAGTCTCTTCGATTCCACATCTTTCCCCCCAACGCTTCGGGATCATCTTTCCTCAGTCAGGTGATTTGGATGCAGGCGCCGAGCTTTCGGTAACTCGAAATTTCGGCAAACCGAGCCTGTCTCCCGCTCGCTTTTGTCGCGAGCCACTCCGGGGATCCGAGTGGAGCAGATAGTAACCCCATTGTTGTTCGAAAGTCGCCTGAGAAAGTTTTGTGTTTCGATAGAGTTATCTGGTGATTCGACACTCGCGCACCCGTGCAAAAATGCGTCCGGCGACATCGGGACTTGCGCGATTCGTTCCAATTTTGCGGTCGTCCCTGCGAGCCGTTTCGCGGTGATATACTTTCTGGCAGCGGGAATTTCCCCGAATCTCTAAGATTTCACATGAACAATTCAGTCATCGTCGTGCACTACCATGAAGTCTGGCTCAAAGGCCGGAACCGCAGATTTTTCCTGCGGATGCTGCAGAGCTCTCTGCGCCTCGCACTGCAGGGCCTTCCCGTAAAACGCGTCGAACCGCTGGGCGATCGCATGATTGTATGGCTTGGCGATGGCGCTGCGCCCAAGGAAGTAATCGCTCGAATCGAGCGAGTTCTGGGGATTGCATTCTATGCCGTTGCCCAACCCGTTGAACGCAGCATGGAGGCCTTGTGCCAGGCTGCCTGGAAGGAAATCGAGCCACTGCATTTTTCCAGCTTTGCGGTGCGCGCAAAACGCAGCGATAAATCATTTTCGCATTCGAGCCTGGAAGCGGAAGCGGCAGTCGGAAAGTTTATTCTTGATCGTTTGCGCGCGCAAAACCGTGACGTGCGTGTGCGGCTGAAAGACCCTGAAGTAACCTGCTACCTCGAAATCATGCGGCACATCGCGCTGGTCTACGCGCGCAAGATACCCGGTGCGGGCGGCCTGCCGGCGAACACCGCCGGGCGAATGATGTGCTTGCTTTCCGGAGGATTTGATTCGGCCGTGGCTGCCTATCACCTGATGAAACGTGGCGCGCACGTCAGCTTCGTGCATTTTTACGGCGCCGGCGCGAAACCCGGCGAATCGTCGTCGCATGTGGCTACTGAGCTTGTACGCCAACTCGTCCCCTATCAGGCGCATGGAAAGTTGTACCGCGTGCCCTTCGAGCCGATACAGCGGGAAATCGTCAGCGCTGCGCCCGAAGAATACCGCATCCTTCTTTACCGGCGAATGATGCTGCGAATCGCCGAAGCACTCGCAAGGCGCGATCATGCGCTCGCGCTGATTACCGGCGACAGCCTGGGTCAGGTCGCGTCGCAAACCCTACGCAACATGGTGGCCGTGGATTCTGCGTCGAAAATGGTCGTGTTCAGGCCGCTGGCCGGAACAGACAAGGAAGCCATCATCGAAACTGCCCGGAAAATCGGCACGTATGCGATTTCCGCGGAACCGTTCCACGATTGTTGTCCGGTGTTCCTGCCACGCAAGCCGGCGTTGTATGCTTCGCCCAAGGATCTGGCGAACGCCGAAGCAACCCTAGATATAGATGCAATGCTGTTCAAGGGAATTCGAGGAACTTCGGTTTTGAAGTTCGAATATAAGGCCGGATCCGTGGAAGTATCGGAAGCGGCGCAGAAAAAGGATTTACCGAGGAGGCAAAGCGCCTTGGCTTGATTTCAGGATTTGTATTCGGCCGGTTTGCTGCGACGCATCCTCGATTTCGGTTTCTGTGACAGCTTCCCAAGATAGCAAGACATGCGACCAAGTTGCGGCCTTTCTGATCCTGAAACTTCTCTGGCTAACGATCGCGCCCGCCGCCTCCACCCTGTCCACCGCCACGGCCGCCTCGATTCCCGCCACCACCTCCGCCGTGTCCTCCTCGTCCGCCGCCACCGCCGTGGCCGCCTCGCCCTCCGCGACCACCACCGCCTTCCTGCTGCGGCCGAGCCTCATTCACTACCAACGCCCGGCCCAGAAAATCTTTTCCGTTCAGCGCTTCGATTGCTTTCACCGCGTCGGCATCATTTGCAATTTCCGCAAAACCGAAGCCGCGAGGCTGATCCGTGAAACGGTCCCGCAATAGCGTGAGTGAATCGGGCTGAACTCCCAATTCCGCGAACATCGCGGCGATCTGTTCTTCCGTGGCTTTGAACGGCAAATTACCAAGGTACAGTTTCTTCACGAGCGTTCTCCTTAGGCTTCTGGTCAGCGCCAGTATGCCGTTGAGAAGCTGAAGAAGCAGGATTTCGGCCGCGGGCGTCCATCTGGCGATGGGCCCCACCCGGTCTGAAGCGAGCGCTCCAGCAACTGGAGGCATCTTGCTGCAACTCTCCCCTGACAGTCAACAACAGAGGTTTCGGGCGAGGGGTTTTGAAGAATTTGTTCGAGAACGAACCAGGAAAGTTGCCAATTCACAATTTTGCACAACTAACTTACGTACGATAGCTCGCGTTGATGTGAATATATTCCGTTGTGAAATCGCAAGTCCAAACGCGAGCCGCGCTCCGACCCGCATTTAGGTTTACGATTACTGGAACGAATGGCGCAAGCATCTTGCGATGCGCCGCGCGCTCGTCGAAAGCATGTTCGCGGCCGTGGCGGCAGACTGGAATGCCCGCGAGGTTAATGTCTACGCGCTCGAAATTGAATTTCACGCCCGAACGTCCCGCAGCCGCCAAAAATCGTCCCCAATTCGGATCCGCGCCATTCAACGCCGTCTTGACCAGCGGAGAATTCGCGATGGTGCGGGCAATTTTATCCGCCGCGCGATCCGATGATGCGCCGCGAACTTCGACTTCAATCACTCGTTGCGCGCCTTCGCCATCACCCACGATTTGCAGCGCGAGTGATTTGCAAACGCTTTCGAGAGCCGCGCAGAAATTCTTGTAAGCCGCGTCGTCTCGCGTGATTTTTCTCGCGCCGGATTGCCCATTCGCCAGCAGTGTCACCGTATCGTTCGTTGAGGTATCGCCATCCACGGTAATCGCATTGAACGTACGTCCGACCACGCTCCGCAGCGCCCGGGTCAGTAGCCTAGGAGAAACGGCGGCGTCCGTCGTGATAAACGCAAGCATGGTCGCCATATTCGGGTGAATCATTCCCGCGCCTTTGGTGCAACCGAGGATGCGTATTTCTTTTCCGCTTACGCGAAATTTTGCTGCGGCGCTTTTCGGGCGGCTGTCCGTGGTCATGATCGCGCGTGTAAATTGAGCGAACGCGTTCGCGCTGTCGCCGCGCCCGCGGACCAGCTTAGGGACGGCATTGACTATTTTCTGCCAGCGCAGCGGCACACCGATAACTCCGGTGGAGCAGACCAGAATTTGCGTTGGACGGAGCTTCCCGAGTTCCTTGGCCACTTTCAAGGTGGTCGCGGTCGCCGCCGTGAACCCGTCTGAACCCGTGCAGCAATTCGCGTTTCCGGAATTCACAATCACGCCGCGCATTTCATTTCGCGACTTTTTCAAGTGAAGCTGGGAGGTGACCACCGGAGCGGCCTTGACCAGATTCGTGGTGAAGACCGCCGCCGCAACGGCTGGCGTTTCGCTGACAATGAGTCCCAGATCGAGGCCCGATTTCTTCAGCCCGCACGCAAGCGATGAATACGCAAAACCGCGTGGGAGGTCCGCTTTGGCGATGCGTTTCGAGATCATGGCCTGGGCTGCTGAATCTAAACGCTTCGCCATCAGGAGTTGTCCTGGCGCGTCTTGATTCGCGCCTTGAATTCGTCCAGTGCCGCCCGGACCGACGACGGCGCCGTGCCGCCCGGAACGCTGCGACGCGCCATCGCTGAATCGAGCGTCAACATTGCGTTCAGATCGTCCGCGAACACCCCGGAAAATGTTTTCAAGCGCTCCAACGGCATTTGTCGAATCGTTTTACCTTCCTGCTCCGCGGCGCGCAGCACCTTGCCGACGATTTCATGCGCCTCGCGAAATGGAACTCCGCGCTGAACGAGATAGTCGGCGATTTCTGTGGCTACCAGCGAAGGATCGGCGGAAGCCTCGCGAAGTTTAGTCGCGCGGAAACCAGTCGCGCTCAGCGTGGCCGCTGCAATCCGGGTCATGGCTAACGCCTGATCGTGCGCGGCGAATAACGGTTCCTTATCTTCCTGCAGGTCTCGCTGGTAGCTCGAAGGCAAGCCTTTGCAAATCGTAAGCACGGCAACGAGCGACCCGTAAATCCTGCCGGTCTTGCCACGAATCAGCTCCCATGCATCGGGATTTTTTTTCTGCGGCATCAAGCTGCTGCCCGTGGAAAACTCATCCGGCAATTCGATAAATGAAAATTCGGGAGTCGCGAACAAAACAAAATCTTCAGCCAGCCGCGAGAGGTGCATCGCCAGTGTGGACAAAGCAAACAGATATTCGAGGGCGAAATCCCGGTTGCTCACCGCATCAAGGCTGTTAACGGTGATGCGGGAAAATCCCAGGTCTCGTGCAAGCGCGTTCCGGTCGAGAGGAAACGCGCACCCCGCCAACGCTCCCGATCCCAGCGGACACGAATCCGCGCTTGCGGCCGCAGATAGAAGCCGTTCCGCATCCCGGTCAAGAGCTTCGCCATGCGCCAGCAGCCAGTGCGAAAGCAGAAGCGGCTGGGCGTGCTGCATATGAGTTGTGCCAGGCATCGGGACGCCGAAATTCTCTTCGGCCTGTTCAGCGATAGCGCTTTCCAGCAAATTGACGGCTCCAGCGATTTCTTTGGCGGCTTTTTTCACGTACATACGAAATTCAGTCGCAACCATTTCATTGCGGCTGCGTCCGGTGTGCAGTTTCGCGCCAAGCGGTCCAAGCTTTTCGATCAGTGCCGATTCAGCAAAATGATGAACGTCCTCCGCCGGCGATGAATTCAGCCATTCCGCGTCAGATTGCGCGCGCGCTTCGATCTGATCGAGTGCAACGACGATAGCGTCAGATTCCTCCTGCGTCAGAATTCCCGCCGCCGTGATGGCGCGGGCCCAGGCTCGATCGAGCGCAAGCTCCTGCGGCAGCAGCCGGCGATCGAAGCTCCACGAACGCTCGAATTCGTAGAATGAAGCATCCGGTCCGCGCTCGAACCGTCCACCCCACATTTTTTGCTGACCCGGCGCAGTCATCAGGCGCTGGCCTTATGCGGTGTTTTATGAATTGTGGGCAGTTCCGCTTCCAGCGGAACCGTAATGGGCAGCGCAAACAGGTTGATAAATCCTTCCGCGTCTTTTGGGTTATAGCCCGTCATCGTGAAACTCGCGAGATTTGTTCGATACAGAGAATAAGGAGATTGGCGTGACGCGACAGTCACATTACCGCGGCAAACCGTCAACGACACTGTGCCGGTGACCCGCCGTTGCGACGCCGTGAAAAAAGCGTCCAGCGATTCGCGCAGCGGCGTAAACCACATACCGTAATAAACCATTTCGGCGTAGCGCAGAGCGAGTTGCTGCTGGTAGTGCGCCGTTTCACGATCGAGCGCGAGCGATTCCAGTTCACGATGCGCAGTGACCAGCAGCGTGCCCCCGGGAGTTTCGTACGCGCCCCGCGATTTGATTCCGACCAGGCGATTTTCCACGATGTCCATCCGGCCGATACCATTGGCGGCCGCAATTTCATTCAATTTATCCAGCAGCGCCATCGCACCAAGATTTTTGCCATCCACCGAAACGGGAGTGCCGCCTTTAAATCCAATTGCAACTGTGGTCGGTTTCTCGGGGGCCTTGTCCGGAGCGACGACCCACTGCCACATCGCTTCGTCCGGCGCGTTCGCGGGATCTTCCAGCACGCCGCCTTCGTGGCTCAAATGCCAAATATTACGATCGCGGCTGTAGATATTTTTCTTGGTCTGCTCGACCGGAATATTATGCGACTGCGCGTAAGCGATGGCTTCTTCGCGCGATAAGATGTTCCATTCGCGCCATGGCGCGATAATTTTCAATTCCGGCGCCAGCGCCTTCGCCGCCAGTTCGAAACGCACCTGATCGTTGCCTTTGCCGGTGCAGCCATGCGCCACCGCATCGGCGCCCAATTGTTTTGCGAGTTGCACTTGCCGCTGCGCTAGCAACGGCCGCGCGAAGGATGTTCCGAGCAGGTATTTGTGCTCGTAAACCGCGCCGGCACGCAGGGTCGGCCAGATATATTGGGTAATGAATTCTTCGCGCAGATCTTCCACGTATGCCGAACTTGCGCCGGTCGCGAGAGCCTTTTTGCGCGCCGCTTCCAGGTCTTCCTGCTGGCCCAGATCGCCGATCATGGCGATCACCTCGCAGCCGTCATAATTTTCTTTCAGCCACGGAATAATGATGGAGGTATCCAGCCCTCCGGAATACGCGAGCACAACTTTCTTCGGCAAATGATTCTCCTTGAGTGGGCTTTACCGCCCGAATGTTACGCGTAAATAAATTCAATGCGACGCTGGGACTAATTCAAGAGCGTGAGCAGAATCGCTTTTTGCACATGCAATCGATTTTCCGCCTGCTCGAAGACGATCGAGCGCGGGGACTCCATGATGTCGGCGGTGACTTCGGCGCCGCGATGCGCCGGAAGGCAGTGCATGAAAATCGCGTCTGCTGCCGCATGTGAAAAGAGCTCTTCATTCACCTGGTAATTTGCAAACGCAGCAGCGCGCGAGGACGTTTCTTCCTCCTGGCCCATACTGGTCCACACGTCGGTGTAAATCGCCTGCACGTCCGCCACCGCTTCTTCCGGAGAATTCAGCAGTTCGATTTTCCCGCGCGTGTCGCGTGCAATGCGTTTGGCTTCGGACACCACCGTCGCGTTCGGTTCATAACCCTGAGGAGTTGCGACGCGAATATGGGCCCCGGTGCGAGCGCCTACGCTTAGCAACGAATGGCAGACGTTGTTACCATCGCCGACGTAAGCGATTTTTAGTCCGCGCAAGTTTCCAAACCGCTCTTCCAGCGTGAAAAAATCCGCGAACGCCTGGCACGGATGATACAGGTCAGATAGCGCGTTGATGACCGGCACGTGGGCATTTTCCGCGAGCTCGCTGAGCGATTCCTGCTTAAAAACGCGGGCCACGATGCCGTTGACCCAGCGCGACAGGCTCTTCGCCACGTCGGGAATAGACTCGCGTTCGCCGAGATGCGTGACCGTGTGATCGAGGAACACTGAAGAGCCGCCCAGGCTCGCGATGCCCACTTCAAATGAAACTCGCGTGCGCAGCGAAGGCTTTTCGAAGACCAAGGCGAGGAAACGGCCAGCGAGCGCTCCGCGATAGCGGTCCGGCCGCGCCTTCACGTCGGCGGCAAGATGAAGGATCTCGCGGGTCTGCGCCGGACTCCACTCTGTCCCAGTAAGCAGATCGTTGGTGTGAATCAGCGACGGTGCTGCGGTTGCGTTCATCGTTACCTCGACGCAGCCATGGTGACGGGCTGCTTATGCGTTTCAGTTTTTGTTCTTGCAGTGACGGGCCCGGAACTGGATGTCCGATAGACTTTTCGCAGAACCTTCTCGAACTTCGATAGAAATTCTGCGACATCGGCGCGGCTGATAATGAAAGCGGGAAGCAGCCGGAGAATGTGCTCGTGCGTGCAGTTGATAATCAGGCCTTGCTTGAGCGCTTCGGTGACAATCGGCCCGCCGTTGATCGAAAGGTCCACTCCAACGATTAGCCCTTCACCGCGCACTTCTCGAATGAAATCGAAACGGCCGGCCAATGTTTCCAGCCCTGCGCGTAGTTGCGTGCCGCGCTCCTGAACATTTTTGAGCAATTTCTTCTTTTCGATGACCTTCAGAACTTCCAGGGCGGCGGCACAAACCAATGGACCGCCGCCAAATGTCGTACCGTGCATCCCCGGCGTAAACGCAGAAGCGAATTGTTCGTTGGCGATGATCGCGCCGAGAGGAAGGCCGCCGGCGAGGGGTTTGGCGATCGTCACTACGTCCGGGGCCGACTCAAATTTTTGATACGCGAAGTAACGGCCCGTGCGGCCCAGGCCGCATTGGATTTCGTCGGCGATCACCGCGGCGTCGTGTTCGGTTGCCAGTGTGCGAGCATGCTTCCAGAAGGCCTCGCTGACTGGGAAAATCCCGCCCTCGCCCTGAATCGTTTCCAGCACGATGGCACAGACCGTATCGTCAAATTTGCGCTCAAGATCGGCAATGTCGTTAAAACGCACAAATTCGACGCCGGGAACAAGCGGGCCAAACGGTTCGCGATACTTTTCCGGATACGTGATCGAAACAGCGCCAAATGTGCGGCCATGGAAAGAATTTTCCAGCGCCAGGATCCGAGTTTTCTTGGCCCTACCGGTCGCCGCGGATTTCGCGTGCGCGTATGCCCGCGCCAGCTTCAGAGCGCCGTCCATCGCTTCGCTGCCGCTGTTCGTGAAAAACACCCGACTGAGCCCCGACCATTCCGCGAGTTTCTGCGCCAGCGGCGCCTGGTAAGGATTGTGAAACAGGTTCGAGAGGTGAATCGCGCGTCCGGCTTCTCTGCGAATCACTCGAACTAGATCTGGTTGCGCATGGCCAAGTGCGTTTACCGCGATGCCCCCAAGAAAATCCAGATACCTGCGGCCATCGGAATCGTAAAGATGGCAACCGCGGCCATGCGTGAACACCATCGGCGGACGGCGATAGGTGTTGAAAAGGAAGCGCGATTCGCCATCGCGGATGTTTTTTGCGCCCGAGGGGCGGCGCGGAGGTACGTTTTTCTTTTTCATTGTATGCGGGCCGCTCCTTGCGGTGCGACAGCCGAGGAATGGAGCGCAGGAAGAACGCGTGTGCCCCGCGAGAAATTGCCGGTCGCCGCGGAAAGTAATGACTTTGGGCGGGCTCCGCCGATGATACGCACCTCCGAAATTCCCGCGGCCAGCGCCCGCTTGGCGGCCTCAAGTTTCAAGATCATCCCGCCGGAAACTTTATTGTGGCGGATCAGGTTTTCAATTTCCCCGCCACCGATTACGCGCAGCACCTTTTCTCCGTCGAGTACACCCTCCACGTCGGTGAGAAAAATCAGACGATCCGCTTGCACGAATTCCGCAGCGGCCGCAGCCATATGATCCGCATTAATGTTGTAAAGTTCGCCATTTGCGCCCAGTCCGAGACAGCAAGCCACCGGAACGAGCGAAGCTCGCCACAGCGAGCGCAAAAAATCCAGATTCACGCCAGTCAGGTAACCTACAAATCCCAGGCTTCCTTCTCGTTCGTCTACTTGCATCGGCTCCGCGAGAAAACAGGCCGCATCGCTTGCACTGATGCCGACCGCGGGCTGGCCGGCCAGCGAAATCGCTCCAGCAAGCCGCTTATTGAGCAGGCCCGCAAAAACCATGATCGCCGCGTCGCGCGTTTCACTATCTGTGACGCGCAGCCCGTTTACGAACTGACTACTGATTCCCATGCGAGCCAGGGTCGCGGTGAATATTTTCCCGCCGCCGTGGATCACCAGCAGCTCGTGGCCTTCACGCGCCAGTTCGCAGACTTGGCGCGCGATGGTTTGCACGGTTTCTTCGCGTTCCAGCAACGCGCCGGCAATCTTGATTACGAGTCTCACAGTAAGCCCGCCGTTTCGGGAAAACCCCACATCCCGTTCATATTTTGAATTGCTTGTCCGGCCGCTCCCTTGCCCAGGTTGTCCAGGCAAGAAACGATGACTAGGCGCTCGCCACTTTCATCGAGCGCAAATCCGATGTCACAGAAATTTGTATGCGTCACGTGCTGCAATTCAGG